>JAESFQ010000003.1_pt1 | contig 373889 bp, 353 predicted proteins | sample 9269431 | NCBI WGS metagenome assembly JAESFQ01 (sample SAMN14502588, study PRJNA617103) | algae metagenome | isolation source: Plectolyngbya sp. WJT66-NPBG17 and co-occurring heterotrophs from well... | place: USA: Mojave Desert, Joshua Tree National Park, California | collected 2006-08-06 | reverse complement strand
CGATAGTGGGAGGGTAGCCTCCTGTCAAAATAGCTAGCCGCCAGGGTACTTATCGATAGAAAAAGCTCTTTACACTTCTATGTAAAGAGCTTTTTCTATTTACACTTCGGTGAAAGTATAAAATAGGAGTATCTCTTTGATTGTGGTGGCGAGATTAATCTTACGGCAGTTTTCAAGTAAATAAACCAGAATGAGCGAACCAGGCGATGGCATCGTTTTCCGAAATTTCTTCAGGTATAATCTGAGTTGAAGTTTGGTTGGGTGACTCCATCGATCGCGCTTTGGCAGAGCGGAGCAATTGCTTAAGTTTCGACCAGCAGAGTTCAATCGAAGATAAATTTGGAAATAGGACGGTAAGAACGCAAGCTTTGCCCTTAATGCTTCAATGGCTTGTCGGACTTACCCAGCCTAGTGAACGCGCAGATTGTCCATGAGCACAATTGCATCCGTCCAGAGTTGCGGATCAGGACTTCGAACAGACAGGTGGCAAGTACTTCGATGTTGACACTGCCGGAGATGGTCATCGTTGCAATCAGTCCCTTAAGTGAGGTAGTCTATCCCGGATTGCGCGGACAGATATCATGGATTTTCTCTCCTTTCATGGTGCGACTCTTGAGTCAGGTCATGCCTAATTAGGCGCCTGCTTCATCCACCAAATTGCGTCAGTAGATGCTGAATGTCCAATGCCGAAACGCGAAGTAATAAAACATCCAGCCGCGAAAGCAATGCTTGCTCTCTTACACTTGACCTGACGAGCCACGCTTGTCAGACATTGATAATTGGAAGAGCGAATATTACTTTCGCGGCTGAGTAAGTTGAGGACAGGATTTATACCCGCGTGCGTTATGACTAAATAAGCACGTTGTGAAAGCTATGACTGTGAAGCAAAAAGCTCAACCGATTGCAATAGTTATGGCTTTGCCACACCTGTCTGCTTCTGCTCAACACCAGGAGCTTGATAAGCTTGCTCTAGCCGCATAAGTCGCTTAACTTGGGTTGATAGAGCGTTTGCATCGAGCAGATTTGTGATCAGAGCATCGGTCGAGAACAGTCCTGCTCCATTTACAGCAAATGCTAAAAAGCAAGCTGCATAGATCGCCGATAGCTCCAAATAAGTCAGATTTAAGCCAGCCACCAGAACGTGGTGATAGATTGCAACACACATCGTACCGAACAATCCGAACGCTGCTGGACGAGTTAAAAAGCCAATCGCAAGCAGCGGCGCTCCGATCGTTTCGGTCAATGCTGCTAAATAGCTAAACACGATCGGGAAGGGTAAACCAATGACCTCAACGTAAACGTGGGCGAAGCTTTCAATGTCCGCGAATTTGTCAAGTCCGTTGTGAATCATCATGATGCCCAGAGTGACCCGTAGAACTGTCCAAGCTGTTTGTGACCATAAGTTTGGCGTGACTGTCGGTTTTAGAAGCGTCGTTAGAAGTGTAGAGGGTGCCATAAGGTTAGAATTGCAATGCGAATGAAATAAAGTATTAAGATAATTAAAGCATAGCATTAAGAAATATGAAGAGAGTATTACTGGGCGCGTTGTTTCTTTAAATCAATAGGAGCTTGAATTGAATTCGCTTTCTTTGGAGAAAGCGAATTCATGGGCCGAAAGGCCGATGAACACAGAGAATCTAGGGCAATCTTCTAGAGGGAAATTGCTTTCAGAGCTTCACAGTTTCCATCTTCGGGCAGAAAGTTGTGCCAATAAGCTTTACTCTTCTTAATATTAAAACTAAGCTTTGTAAAGATAGACAGTACTGGTTCAACCCTGTGCCTGAATCCTTGCAGAAGCGCTGACGTATCCACAGTCTGTCGCTTTACCTTCTTTGCAAGATGAATGTTCATTACTTCGATGGACAGAGTATTCCTGCTAGAGGTTCAACCTTTCTGAATGAGCAAAACCTAATGGATGAGAATGATGAAAGTTCAGCGATTTGCACCTATGATTGCTGCCTTGGTTGCCTTGTCTTTATTGTGATTAATCTTGTGGTTCCTCAGAGTGCCACTAGTAGTCCGCAACAGCCTCACTACCTGATTAAGCCGCTTCATGCTGATCGCGTTCTTTATGTTCAGCCGAGACTAGCATTGGGCAATCTGGCCCTTGGCTCGCTATTGACAGTGTTGGAAGAAATCTCGCAGCGTTATAGCCTTACGCAGTTACGTTAACGTGAGTTCGACGGATTAGAAGATGGCAGGCGGCAGAGCAAGTAAGCCCTTCGGCTGCAAGTCAAGCGAAGGTAACTTCGGTTGATAGGTGTAGGCAATCAATCCTGCCAACAGATTGACGAGGAAGTTCCACCCACTGCGATGGCGCGAATGCTCAATCTGGCAAATGTTCTTCAGTTGGTCGTTGACGGTCTCAATGATCGCTCGTTTTCTCAGCAGGATTTTGTCGATGAGCTTGACGAGACGCTGCTTCATGTTCTTGCGGGCTTTGGTCACCAATTGCAGTCCGCGATTGTAGAGTTGCTCGAACAGCTTCTGACTGATGTAACCTCGGTCGCCGAAGAGTTGACCCAATCAGCCCTCAGTCATTTCTGGCACAGGCTTGCGGTCGTCGGCGTTTGCGGGCGTGAGCTTAAATGCCAGCAATTCGCCACGCGCGTTGATAATCAGGTGCAGTTTGAAGCCAAACTTCCATCCGGTTGAACTTTTGCCCCAACCGACTTGGTGCTTGAATACCTTGTGAGCATGGGCACGAGCGGGATGACACACTTCAATCGGAGTCGAATCGATAAACGCAAGCCCGGTCACTTCTCCTTTGCGCGTGTTCAAGAAGCAGCACAACAGCATCAAGCACCACGGCATCAACTCGACAAAGCGGTTGTAGCTCACCAGGTTGGGAAACGCTTTACGCCAATCGGGAAGCACGGTTAGCCTGTAGAAATCCTTGAACGTTCTCGCACCCGACCCGTGAAATGCTATCACGATGGTCATTACCTCACTCAAGCGCATTCGAGAACCGCTCCGTTTTTCTCCAGGCATCGAGGGCAGTTGGGGTTGCTGTGCCCATGCTTGCTCGAACTGTTAGCAGAAGTCGTCTACATCACAGAAGATTGCCGTTATATCCAGTCGCGATACGATAGGTTCCATAGCTGAGACTCGAAAGAACGTTACAACTCTTTCAAAGGTAGTCTCAGTTTTCTTTTCGCGCTACTTCACACCGTCGAACCCACGTTAAAGCGGTAATCAGGATTTTGTGCGTGCTACGGTCAGATTGCGAAGGTGAACCTACCACGCCTCTACTGTCCCAGAGTTCCATCAGCTTGGTTTCTAGCATTCTAAAATCAGCGTTACAGGATCATTGTTTGATCGACACTTGCATCATCGCTCCAAATTTTCCAGTTTCAGTTTTCAACCCACTTTCGCGCAGTTTCTCAACTAATTGGTTGTAAAGTTGTTCGGCTTGATCGAGAGGGGCGGCTTGGTCAAATGAAGGTCTTCGCCCTTTGCGACAATCACCTTACAGGGTAAATTGGCTCACGACTAGGATTTCGCCGTTGATGTCTTGAACGGATTGATCGAATCTTCCTTCGTTTGAAAAGACTCTCAAATTTAAACATTTGCGCGCCATCCAGTCGAGTTCAGTTTCGGTATTGGTTTAGGCAATGCCGACTAAGAGATTTAGATCTCGATCGATTTTCCCAATCACTTCTCCACTCACCGTTACTTGAGAAGAAAGAACTCGCTGGAGAACAAAACGCACAAGCTACGGAGTTGAATAGGTCGGATGAATTCGAGGATGTAATAAGCGATCTACAGGCTGGGCGTTCTTCAAATGAGATTCAGCGATCGCGTCTACATCAGTTGGTTTGACTCGACAATACCAGATTTCATCGGGCAAAATTCTCACCGTTGTGCCGAGATTGCATTGTCCCTGACATTCGGTTGGAACGATCGACACATCGGAAGCAGAGCTTTCTAAAAAAGCTGCCAGCACCTCGGCTGATCCTTGTGCAAGACAGCTTCGATACTGGCAGATTAGAACCTGTTTAGAAGACATTGAGAAAAGGACGAAGGGTAAAAAGATCAACTTCGTTATGCCCTAGACTTCCCTTATCGACCGAAACCTTTTCCTTTGTTTTGTGAAGAAGGACATAGACAAGATTCGATTTGAGATCGTAACTCCGCATGATCTAGCCCTTGTCCGATTAGCACCAATTGATTCTTGGGCGTGCCTTTCCATTCGTCGTCATCAAGCGAGAACCGTTTGCCGCTCAGGTGGAAAATGTGACGCTTCGGACTTTCATCAAACCAGAGAATACCCTTTGCGCGGAAGACACTTGTGGGAATCTGATTGTCGAGGAAGTGCTGGAACTTGCGGATGCTGAACGGTCGATCGCTCTCGAATGAGATGGAAGTGAAGCCATCGTTTTCCAAGTGGTTCGAGTGATGGTGATGGTCGTGATCGTGGTCGCAATGACCGTGATCATGATCGCAAGCTGAATGATCGTGATGGTCGTGATCGTGATGATCATGATCGTGGTGATCGGATTCCGCAGCGGGATCGAAGTATTTATCCGACTCGAACAGTCCGACACTCAGCAATGCGGCTAGGGGAATCTGTCCTTTTACGGTGCGGAGAATTCTTGCACCTTCTTTGATATCGCGAATCCGAACTTCGAGCGCATCGACGTTCGCTTCATCGACGAGATCCGTTTTGTTCAGCAGAATGATGTCGCCGTAAGCGATTTGGCTGTAAGCGGCTTCGCTGTTGAATAGATCTAAGCTGAAGTTTTCCGAATCGACCACAGTGACGATCGAATCAAGTCGCGTTAAATCTCGCAGTTCCGTTCCCAAGAAAGTCAGCGCAACAGGTAACGGATCAGCGAGTCCGGTTGTTTCAACGACTAGATAATCGATTTGATCTTGACGTTCTAATACTTTGTAGACCGCATCGACCAAATCATTGTTAATGGTGCAACAAATACAGCCGTTGCTGAGTTCCACCATATTTTTATCTTCGTCGGTTTGGATAATCAGTTCGTTATCGATACCAATTTCACCGAACTCGTTGACCAAGACTGCCGTTTTCAGACCTTGCTGATTTGTGAGGATGTGATTTAGCAGCGTTGTTTTACCGCTGCCGAGAAATCCTGTGATAATCGTAACCGGAAGCCCAGTTTTGGGCACATCCATCGTAGATTCGGACTGGGTGCTGACTGATTGCATAGCACGATCGCATCAAATATCTTTTCCCCCATTATTGCTGATCAGAATCGATTAGGATGGGATATCGATCATTATTCAACTTAAGAATTTCATGGCTTTAGTCGTTTACAACACTCTAACCCGCAGCAAGGAGCCGTTTGAGCCGATCGAATCCGATCGCGTCAAGATGTATTACTGTGGCGTAACGGTGTACGACTATTGCCATTTGGGACATGCGCGGGCGTGCATTGTGTGGGATATCGTGCGGCGTTATCTTCAATGGCGTGGGTATCAAGTGCGCTATGTGCAGAACTTTACCGATATCGATGACAAAATCCTCAATCGCGCTCGTGCCGAATCGACAACCATGGAGACGGTTTCAGAGCGCTTCATCCAGGCATACTTCGAGGATATGGCGCGACTGAATGTGACTGAAGCAGATGAATATCCACGCGCGACGCATACGATCGATGGCATCAAACGATTGATCCACGAGCTTGAGCATAAAGGATTTGCTTACCCTAGCGCGGGCGATGTGTATTACTCAGTCCGCAAATTCTCAAAGTATGGCAAGCTATCGGGTCAGAAAATTGACGATCGACAAGTCGGGGCAAGCGGTCGTGTTGCCGAAACTGAGGAGGCGCAGAAACAAGACCCGATCGATTTTGCCTTGTGGAAAGCTGCAAAACCGGGTGAGCCTGCTTGGAGTTCTGAATGGGGTGAAGGACGACCGGGCTGGCATATCGAATGTTCGGCAATGGTGCGCGATCGCTTAGGCGATACGATCGATATTCATGCAGGTGGGAATGATTTGATTTTTCCGCATCATGAGAATGAGATTGCTCAGTCTGAAGCCGTCACTGAAAAACCGCTGGCGCGATATTGGATGCACAATGGCATGGTGAATGTAGACGGCGAAAAGATGTCGAAATCGTTGGGAAACTTTACTACTATTCGAGATTTACTCGACGAAAAAGGTATCGATCCGATGGTGATTCGGTTCTTTGTGCTGCAAGCGAGTTATCGAAAGCCGATCGATTTCACCGATGATGCGTTAATTGCGGCTGAAAATGGCTGGAATACGCTCAAAGATGGTTTGCTTTTTGGATTTAAGTTAGACGCGATTCCAGATGGGGGGAACGATCCTACGATCGTGCAAGAATTCCAAACGGCGATGGATGATGATTTTAATACATCCAGTGCATTAGCGGCTCTATTCCCGGTTGCTAAAGAGTTACAGCGACAAGGCAACATTTTGGTGCATGAAGGTAAAACCGAGACTGCGCCCGAAATTCTTCTGTCTCAATGGAAAACGCTGATCGAATTGGCGAAAGTTTTGGGATTAGAGGCAGAGCTAGAAGCGGAGAGTTCTGGCGGATTGTCGGATGATGCGATCGAGGCGATGATTCAACAGCGGAAAGACGCGAAAAAGGCGAAGAATTTCGCGGAAGCCGATCGGCTTCGCCACGAACTTCAGGCACAGGGAATCACATTGATTGATAAACCTGGCAACGAAACCATTTGGCATCGCTAGACTAGGGATAATGCGTATAATGACTAATCTCTGATGGTAACTATTCCTTTGGAGATTGAAGTCTCTTCCTATCCTGAACTCATCTACAACGCTCCATGATCTCTGAACTTTCTCATTTTCTAAATGCGATCGATGTCTCCGCCGATTGGGTTGGACTGCGAGCAACCAAGGAAGCATCTACTACTCGATCGGTTCGTGATGGCATTCCCGAAACGAATGGCTCGTCTCTCACTCAAGGGGTGATGGTCGAAGTTTTGGTTAACGGTCAGATCGGCTACGCAGCCACAAATTTGATTACTTTAGAAGGTGTTCGAGCAGCGGCGCACAAGGCTTATCGACAAGCGATCGCGGCTTCAGAATGGAATATCTATTCGACTCCACTTTCGGCACGTCCTAAAGTCGTTGGGCAGTATGTTTCGCCGTTGGTCAAGCCATTCGATGCGCTGAGCCCGGGTGAGATTAACGACCTGCTCACTAAGATCACTCGCGAACTCAAGGTGTCGGATCAAATCGTGCAAACGAGTGCGACCGCTCTCACGACTGAGACAGAAACTTGGTTTGTCAGTACGAATGGTTCAGAAGTCTATCAGCATTTCTTTCGCATTGGGACGGACTATTCTGCGACGGCTCAAGAAGGTTCTGTCGTACAACGTCGATCGAATAATGGTTGGTTAGCAAGCTGCTATCAGGGCGGATTAGAGTATTTCATCACACCGGACTTGTGGGCAAGAGTTCAGCAGATTGGAACTCAAGCGATCGAGCTTCTCACGGCAGAAGAATGTCCGAGTGAGACGACGACGCTCGTTCTCGCACCGGATCAAATGCTGCTGCAAATTCATGAAAGCGTCGGGCATCCGTTAGAACTCGATCGTATTTTGGGCGATGAGCGCAACTATGCAGGCGGTAGCTTTGTGAAGCTGCAAGACTTCGGGAACTTGGTCTATGGTTCGCCGTTGATGAACATTACCTTTGATCCAACGGTTTCCGGAGAGTTCGCAAGCTATAGCTTTGATGACACTGGCGCGCCTGCAACCCGTGAATATTTAATCAAAGAAGGCGTGTTACAGCGCGGAGTCGGTAGCCTTGAAAGTCAAGCCAGAACTGGGGTGAAAGGGGTTGCCTGTGCGCGCGCGTCTTCTTGGAATCGTCCACCGATCGATAGAATGGCAAACCTCAACCTCGAACCGGGTCAGAAAAGCTTTGAGGAGATTATTTCAGGCATCGATCGCGGAATTTACATGGAATCGAATCGCTCTTGGTCGATCGACGATCAGCGGCATAAATTCCAGTTCAGTTGTGAGTATGGCAAGCGCATTGAGAACGGCAAACTTACAACCACTTTGCGAAATCCGAACTATCGCAGTATTACTCCACAGTTCTGGGGTGGCTTAGTTGAAGTGGGCGATCGTTCGACTTGGCAGATGTACGGCACACCCATGTGCGGCAAAGGCGAACCGAATCAGGCAATCACGGTTGGGCATGGTTCCCCGCTCGCAGTGTTTGCCAATATCGAAGTCTTTGGAGGGGGCGCATGATGTCAGAAACTAGCTTTAGCCAACTGGTAGAAGAGATTCGCGCTCAGTTGAAACCGGATGAACAGTTCACGCTCACCCTCGATAGTGAACAAAGCCAATTCACTCGGTTTAATCATGCGAAGGTTCGTCAAACTGGAACCGTGAATGATGGCAGTCTGCAATTAGTGTTGATGCAGAATCAGCGGAGTAGCTATCGAGAGTTTCCGTTTACGGGAGATTTGGAGTTCGATCGACAAACGGCGGAAACTGCGATCGCATCTCTGCGCGAAGAAGTCCCACAACTTCCCGAAAACCCCTATCTCGTTCTTCCTTCTGGCAGCAACACCAGTCGCGAAGTTCACTCAGGTCAATTGCTTGATCCAGATAAAGTCGTTTCAACCTTGTTACCGATCGTTTCAGATCTCGATTTTACGGGTATCTATGCTGCCGGATCAGTGATTCGAGCTTATGCGGATTCAGTTGGTCAACAGCATTGGTTTGCAACCGATTCGTATTCGCTCGATTACTCACTGTTTACAACCGATGGACAAGCGGTAAAAGGAACGCTAGCGGGATCGGATTGGGATGATTCATCTTATAAATTAAAGATTGAAGAATCTCGATCGCAGTTTGCACGAATGGCACAACTGCCGAAACCGATTCAACGGGGTCAATATCGTACCTATCTCGCGCCTGCTGCCGTTGCTGAATTAATGTCTATGCTTTCTTGGGGTGGCATTAGTGAAGCTTCACACCAACAAGGTGGAAGCTGTTTTAGTGCGATGCGAAGAGGTGAGAAAAAGCTCTCTCCGAAATTCACGCTGAAAGAGGACTTCAAATCGGGATTAGTGCCGCGATTTAATGAACTCGGAGAAGTTGCACCGTTGGAACTTTCGCTGATCGAATCGGGTGAACTGATTAATATGCTCACTTCGTCTGCAACTGCGAAAGAGTATGGGCTTCAGGCGAACGGGGCGACTCAGGGTGAAGGACTACGATCGCCGGAAATTCTCGCAGGTGACTTAAACCACGATCGTATTCTTGCAACGCTCGGTACAGGACTTTATCTCTCGAATTTGCACTATCTCAACTGGAGCGATCGTCCCACAGGTCGAATTACGGGAATGACTCGTTACGCTTGCTTCTGGGTGGAAAATGGCGAAATTGTTGCCCCGATCGAGAATCTCAGATTCGATGATAGTTTCTATCAGTTCTGGGGCGAAAACCTGATCGCATTAACTAACTTTCAGGAGTTCATTCCCGATGTCGGAACCTATGGACACCGCAATTTAGGCGGCGTTCGTGCTCCTGGGATGGTTGTAGAGAACTTTACTTACACACTGTAGTTATCATCGCACAGCCCGAAGATTCAAAAGGGCTGTGTTTGCTAACGCCGTCAAACACAGGAAAACAAACGACATCACGCCAAAGGTAAACTTCCGAGAATGACAGACATAAATGATCAGCGATAGCACTGCAAATGAAATCATTCCGGTTGACGATCGAGATGCAGCAATGAGAAACACAGAACTCAGTAATCCGAAAACAATCAGTCTTTTGTGTGCTTTAACCAAGTCATTGTTGAGCAATGCAAGAAAGAACGCGCTGCACAATGTCATCTGATTTCCTAAGCCTTGTTTGTGCATATAAACGCCCCGCCAAGAGCCTGTGTGAGGCGGCTGGGTCATGGTTCCAAATCGAGGTAGGGAAAACTCCCTAGAGCTAGGCTCATTAAGCGCCACGGCGCTAAATGCCCAAATTAACGCTCAGATTGCCCCTAACTCTAACGTCAGTTCGACGAGTTTTTTCGCTTCGTTGCAAGCGGCTTCTGCTTCCTGGATTCCCAAACGGAGCAAGCCACTTTTCTGTCGAACTGACGTTAGAGTTAGTCAGCTTCTTGAGTATAAGCAAGATTCAATCTAGCGCTTTACACAGCTTTATATTCTTATTTTTCAGCATTCAGAATTGCCCTAGTCTCGAATGTCACTCACAATTTTCAAAGCTCAATTTGGTGTTTTCAGTTCTCTAAGTCAAAAAAAACTTTACTCATTGGATAAAAATGAAGGGATCAAAAACAAGAGAGAATAATCCTGTTTTCTAAAATACAAATCCAAATGCTCATCTCGCGGCTACATCGTTTTTTCATCACTTCAACGGATCAAAAGCTCGATCGTGCAAATTTTTCGATCGTACTTTGGTTCGGTTTGAGTGTAGGTTTTGCGCTTTACTACGGCAGCCTTGCACTTCAAAAAGCCTTTCGCACTGAATATGTAGTTCAAGACGATGCACGAGAGTATGTGTTTTGGATGCAGCAGTGGATTGATCCGACGCTCTTACCAAATGACTTAATTGCACAGTACTTTAAATCAATTACGCCACCGGGATACGCTGCGCTCTATCACTTGATGTCAGTATTGGGGGTGCAGCCTCTTTGGTTGAGCAAGGTGCTTCCCGTCGCACTGGGACTGATTGCAACAGCGTACAGCTTTGCAATTTGCTTACGCTTGTTTCCATTGCCTGTAACTGGATTCATCGCAACGCTGTTGCTTAATCAAAGCCTGTGGTTTAGGGATGATTTGAGTTCTGCAACTCCCAGAGCATTTGTCACGCCGTTATTCTTAGCATTCTTATACTATTTAATCCGAAATCAGCGATTGGGTATGCTTGCTGTGTTAGTTCTACAAGCGCTGATCTATCCGCCATTAGTATTTATTACGATCGCGCTTTTATGTTTGAGACTTTTGTACTGGGAAACTGGAAAGCTTCTTTTGCATTCCAATCAGCTTGTGTTCGTCGGAATTTGTATAAGTTTAAGCGCGATCGCACTTTTACCTTATGCACGCTCTTCTGCTGAATTTGCGCCACTGATTACGCGATCGCAAGCTTGGACAATGCCCGAACTCCATCCCGGTGGAAGACATCCCTTTTTTGATCCGAATCCTTGGAGATTCTGGCTCATTGGCGAACATAGCGGCATCATTCCGCCCTTGATGCCCCCGTTGATCTGGTTTGGATTACTCTTGCCGATTTTGATGCGACATGAATCGAAATTTCCACTGGTGCAACGAATCAATCGTCCGAACACTCCGTGCAGCGAAGCTATGGCAGTTCTACCACAGATCGTTTATGTCTCTTTGGGACTATTTGTAGCGGCTCATTTATTGTTACTTAGACTATTTTTTCCGACTCGATATACGACTCACAGCTTCCGAATTGTATTGGCGATTTCTGCGGGAATTGTTCTGACTATCCTCTTTGATGCAATATTCACTGCTTGCGAAGCTTTATTTCTGCGGCAAAAATGGCTTTCATTCAGTGTAAGACTATCGCTACTGTTTGCGATCGCGATCGTTGTTCTTTTCTATCCCCAATTCTCAGCAGGATTTCCGAACACAAACTTCCGTGTTGGAAATAACGCCGCACTTTATCAATTTTTGCAAAATCAGCCTAAAGATACGTTGACTGCAACCCTTTCAGACGAAGCAAACAATCTTTCGACTTTTGCTCAACGCCCCGTTTTATTTAGCAAAGAACATTCATTGCCGTTTCATCTAGGGTATTACCGTCAGATTCGCCAGCGAATCATTGATGTGATGCAGGCACAGTACAGCCCAGATTTAACTTTGGCAAAACAAGCGATCGAGCGATATCAAATCAAATTTTGGCTGATTGAGCGATCGGCATTTACACCTGAATATCTAACCAAAGCGGAATGGCTGGAAAGCTTTCAGCCTGAGTATACGATCGCGTTAAACAACCTACAGCAGGGAAAAACTCCAGCACTCGCAAACCTAACGCGCTGCTCAGGGTTGACTACTGCTCAATTCACACTCCTAGACACAGCCTGCATCACTGCCTCTGCTCGATAAAAAACGCCGTACAATTTGTCACGCTTCCGTTACATCACGTCTCGCCTCTATCGGCTAAGTTGCTAAGATTCGAGCAGAAGTCTACTCATTCAAAATGCTGAAACGCCTCAGCCAGTCTGGTTTAGCTCTGCTCACCCGATTTCTCCAATTTTTCAAGCATCTCAACTTAAAGACACTGGCAGCACTCATTCGACGGGCTGCTTATCATCGGTTACCCGGACTCTCGGCTGAAATTGCTTACAATGCGATTTTTGCACTGTTCCCGGCAGCATTGGCGGTACTGAGTGCGATCGGGCTTTTCGAGATCTCAGAAGCTAACTTTGGCACGCTCACCAATCAACTCGGTCAGGTGATCCCCGAACAGGCATCGATTCTCACTCAGGAATCACTTCGATACTTGAGGGCAAAAAGCAATCAGGGATTGTTTTCGCTCAGTTTTTTAGCATCAATTTGGATCTCTTCGAGCGTCACGGGTGCGACGATGGCAGCTTTGGATCAGATTTATCGCATTCCGCGCGATCGAGTTCGACCTTTCTGGCAAGCGAAATTAGTGGCGTTAGCTTTAGCGTTAGGAACATTTTTACTGCTCGTAGTTGCACTGCTGATTATCTTTATCACCGATATTGCAGTTCAGATCGTTGCTTACCGCAGTGGTAGTTTTGCTCATAGTCTGTTTTACCTCTGGCAATTGCTGAGTTTACCGATCGCATTATCGATCGTGACACTTGCTCTAGGCTTTATTTATCGACACGGCACAAGTCATTGGCAGCATGGTAGACCGATTATGCCAGGGGCAATTTTGGCGGCGTTACTCTGGGCGATGCTCTCTGGATTGCTGCGATTCTATGTGTCTCGCGTTGGCAATTTTAATCAAGTTTACGGCGCGATCGGGGCGGTGATTATTTTGCTGCTATGGCTTTACCTCAGCGCTTTCTCCATGCTTTTAGGTGGCTTGGTGAATTCTGTGGTGGGAGAAGCAATGCAGAGGAAATTGGAACGAAAACGAAATTAAGTCTCGACTGGGAGAAACGAGTTTTGATTTCGCGTGGAATTTTCGCGGGACGGTTGCGGTTCGCATCAAAGTAACAACATTCCGTGATGGCTTGACAAAGTACCTGTCGATCGACAATTCGAGTAAATTCAGTTCGACGGAGAAAGGTAGATAACGTTGCCCGTTCTACCCAGGTTGCTAATCGAATTGTTTCGCCCTTGAATGCAGGAGCTAAATAGTCTACTTCGTGACGGCGAACAAACCAGATGATACTGTTTTGCTCATCAATGTCGCGAGAGTATCCTTTTGAACGATATGCAGCGATCGCAATATCTTGAATCTGAACATAAACCACATTGTTCAAGTGATTTTGTAAGTCGCAATGCTCCGACTGTACTTCAATCTCCTGAGCATAGACGATCGCAGAATCGATAGACTGAGACATCAAGTAATTTCCTAGATACTCCTTCTTTTTGTGGCGTATCTCAGCGCAAAATTTGTACTCCTCCAGCTTGATCTTAAAATGAAAAAACTGGAGGAGTACAAATTTTGATTCAATTAAGCGATTCGCCTAATCGTTTGCTTTGACGCGCTTGCTTGTGCCTGTCGATTTTTTTGCTGCTGCCGCTTTCGTCGTCGATCGCTTTGCCGCAGTTTTCGTCGCAGTCGTTTTCTTCGTAGTCGTCTTAGTCGTTGAAGTCTTCTTCGACTTCGTAGTTTTCTTCGTTCCCGCTTTTGCGGCTAACGCTTCAACCGCCACATCCATCGTGATATCTTCAACGGTTTGACCTTCTGGAAGGGAAGCGTTCACCTTCCCGTGTTTGAGGTAAGCGCCGTAAGGGCCGTTATAAATATTAACGGGTTCCCCATCGCTTGGATGTGCGCCCATCTCTCGAATTGGTGTTGCTGCTCCTCGTTTACCGCGAACGGCTTTCGGTTCAGCAAACAGTTCCAATGCTCGATCGAGCGTAATTGTCACGACATCATCGCCCGCTTTTAGCGATCGATAATCTTTCTTCTGTTTTCCTTCCTCGTCTTTGCCCAAATCATGCACGATGTACGGGCCAAATCTCCCGATCGCCGCCTGAATTTTCCGCTCCGTTTCGGGATGAACTCCCAAATTTCTAGGGAGAGACAGTAATCCGACCGCCATATCTAACGTCACCGCTTCGGGTTTGACCTTGGGCGGAATTGAGACGTTTTTGGGCTTCTGATTTTCTTCAGTCCTGTCGCCAAGCTGAATATAGTGACCGTAAGGACCAAGTTTGACGTAGATTGGCTCTCCCGTCTCAGGATGGAAACCGAGCTTGTTCGGCCCTTTAAGCAAGATTTCGACCTGTTCGGGATCGAGATCTGCAGGCGGCAGATCTCTCGGCAAATTGATATTGCCGTTCTCCGATTCGATGTAGGCTCCAGTGCGACTAATCCGAACTTTCGCGTCTAGATCGTCTAAGTGAATCGTCCGCGCTTCTTTTGGATCGATATTGCTATCGCGCTCTCTAACCTGAGTTTCAAGCCCTTGATCCCCAGAATAAAACTGTTTCAGATACGGTAGCCAATCGACTTCGCCTGCGGCAATATCATCGAGCGTCTGCTCCATCTTGGACGTGAACCGCAAATCTACAATGTCTGGAAAATGCTTCTCCAGCAAGTCCACGACCGCAAATGCAGTAAAGGTTGGCACTAAAGTATTGCCGACCAGTTGCGCGTATCCTTTGCGCTCGTCGGTGATCGTGCCGATGATGCTGGCATAAGTTGAAGGTCTGCCGATTCCCTCGCTTTCCAAGGTTTTGACCAGAGAAGCTTCGGTGAATCGTGCGGGCGGTTGGGTTTCATGCCCGATCGCTTCTAAATGATTGCAATTCGGATGATCCCCAGCTCGCATCGGCGGCAGGATAATTTCTTGGTTCTCGATCGCAGCGTTCGGATCGTCTGATCCTTCGACATACGCCCGGAAGAATCCCGGAAAATCAATTCGCTTACCGCTTGCTCTAAAGCCTGCATCTTCAACTTGAATTTGTGCGGTGACTTGAGTTTGGCGCGCTTCTGCCATCTGAGTCGCGACGGTTCGCTTCCAAATCAAGTCGTAAAGTTTTAACTCTCGATCTTTTAGTCCGGTCTGTTTTGGAGTACGGAACGTACCACCAGAAGGACGAATCGCCTCGTGTGCTTCCTGTGCGCCTTTACTCTTGGTCGTGTATTGGCGCGGTTGGGGACTGAGGTATTCGGTTCCGTACATTGCTTCAACACAACTGCGGGCAGCCGCGATCGCTTGCTGTGACAAATGCACCGAGTCTGTCCGCATATAGGTGATATACCCTTGCTCGTACAAACTCTGAGCCGTCCGCATCGTGTCCCGCGCAGATAAGCCTAATTTTCGGTTCGATTCTTGCTGCAACGTGGAAGTCGTAAACGGCGGTGAAGGCTTGCGAGTCACAGGACGTTCTTCGAGATCCGAAACCGTCCAGGTTTTACCGTCTAGTCGGGCTTGTAGCGTTCTCGCTTCTTCCTCGCTCAACAGCACGACGTTTCGACCTGCGGCAATTTGCCCAGTCGCTTCATCAAAATCTGCGCCTGTTGCAACCTTGCGACCTGCTAACGCGACCAGTTTTGCTTCAAATTCTTGCTTTGGAGCCGCCTCGGTTGCTAAAAGGGCTTTCAAATCCCAGTAGGTTCCTCTACGGAAGGCGCGGCGCTGACGTTCCCGATTAACTAGTAAACGCACCGCAACCGATTGCACCCGTCCAGCCGACAGACCATACGCGATTTTTTTCCACAACAGGGGCGAAAGCGTGTAGCCGACTAAACGATCGAGAATTCGTCTCGTCTCCTGAGCGCGTACCAATCGTTCATCGATGTCGCGGCAGTTCTCGATCGCGCTTTGAATCGCTTCTTCCGTGATCTCATGAAACACCATTCGCTTCACAGGTACTTTCGGCTTAAGAAGCTGAAGCAAGTGCCAGCTAATACTTTCGCCTTCCCGATCTTCGTCAGTCGCTAAGAGCAACTCATCCGCATCTTTTAAAGCGTCTTTTAAAGTCTTAACGATTTTCGCTTTGTCTTTTGGAATCAGATAAATGGGTTCAAAGCCTGCTTCAACGTTGACACCGAGTTCTCGCACCCGTTTATCGGTGATCGAATCGGGTACATCACTCGTCGATTGAGGCAAATCGCGCACATGACCCATTGATGCCTCGACGCGAAAATCGCGGGGCAGGTAATTCCGAATGGTGCGGGCTTTGGTCGGAGATTCGACAATGACAAGGGTTGGCATGAGTCTGTCTAACTAGAAATCGCTATTCAACAAGGAAATCGGCGCGTATTGATACCAATATCACTCAATTTGTTCGATCGTGGGGTACGGAAAACTAATCTGAGGCGTAATGCAACGGCTTAGTCACCCGCTTCTAACTTATAACCATACCCAACTGATCCGATTGATTCACTAGAAAATGATCCAAATCCAGAATCAAGGGCAGTCGTCGAGTCGGGCAATCGTCTAAGTTCTAGACTCTAGACGATTGATTCACGATCGTCTATCTTTTGCCGCGAAATTCCTTTCAAAACAGTTGTTCGATCAATAATGTCAATGTCAATAATGATAGATCAGACTTGATGAGTGAGTCACATGATCCCTATCGCTAGTTTCGGTAGAGAAGTTAGATTCGACGAGAACGGGACAGCATCGCGCGTTAGAATCCCTAAGAGGCGAAGTATTCGCTTGACTCAAATAAATGTGCGCCTAGCATAAATTTTTGTAAATTCCTGCTCATACGGACTTCGTGCTATGGATTTTGCTTCTCTCGTGACTCAGTTAAATGCTGGGACGATTCTTCCAGAGGTGATTGTGATCACCACCTTGCTCATCGTTCTGGTGGGCGATCTCATTGTGGGGCGACAAAGCTCTGCAAAATGGACACCTTATTTTGCAGTTGGCGGTTTGCTGACAGCGGTGGGTGCGCTGTTTACACTTTGGGATAGCCCAACGCCGATCGGGTTTTTGGGTGAATTTAATAGCGATCCTTTGAGTATCGTCCTTCGGGGGATCGTTGCGCTCTCGGCAGCCGTCACGATTCTGATGTCGGTGCGCTATGTCGAGCAGTCAGGAACCACGCTCGCAGAATTCCTCACGATTCTGCTCACCGCAACGTTGGGCGGGATGTTTCTCTGCGGTTCAGATGAATTCGTCGCGGTCTATGTGTCGCTAGAAACGCTCAGTATTTCGTCTTATTTATTGACGGGCTACACTAAGCGCGATCCACGATCGAACGAAGCTGCGCTGAAATATCTGTTAATTGGGGCATCGAGTTCAGCGATTTTCCTCTACGGTGCGTCCTTGCTGTATGGACTGTCTGGCGGCGAAACGCAACTGACGACGATCGCCCAAAAAATCTCAGCGGCAGGATTGGATCAATCGATCGGTCTAGTGATTGCGCTGGTGTTTGCGATCGCGGGAATTGCCTTCAAGATCGCAGCGGTTCCGTTCCACCAGTGGACTCCAGATGTGTACGAAGGTTCGCCCACTCCGGTTGTAGCTTTCCTTTCCGTCGGTTCAAAAGCGGCTGGATTCGGTTTAGCGATTCGTCTGTTGGTCACGGCATTTCCGCAAGTGACGGAGCAGTGGCATCTCGTGATGACGACGCTGGCGATTCTGAGTATGGTGCTTGGAAACGTCGTGGCACTGGCACAAACTAGTATGAAGCGACTTCTAGCGTATTCGTCGATCGGTCAAGCAGGCTTTGTAATGATCGGGTTGGTAATCGGCTCAAATGCCGGATACGCCAGCATGATCTTCTACTTGATGATCTATTTGTTCATGAACTTGGGCGCGTTTACCTGCATTATTCTGTTCTCGCTGCGGACAGGAACGGATCAAATCAGTGAATATTCTGGCTTGTATCAGAAAGACCCGCTGCTGACTTTGGCGTTGAGTATCTGTCTGTTGTCGCTGGGCGGAATTCCACCGTTAGCAGGCTTCTTCGGAAAGCTGTATCTGTTCTGGGCAGGTTGGCAAGCAGGGGCATATCCGCTCGTGATTTTAGGCTTGGTAACAAGCGTGATTTCGATCTATTACTACATCCGCGTGGTGAAGATGATGGTCGTGAAGGAGCCGCAAGAAATGTCGGACGCGGTGAAGAACTATCCGCCGATCGTTTGGAATCTTCCCGGTATGCGTCCGCTTCAAGTCGGTTTGATCTTGACGTTGATCGCAACTTCGATCGCTGGAATTCTCTCGAATCCTTTGTTCACCTTGGCGAATAATTCGGTGATCAAGTCGCCGATGTTGCAGCAAGCGGTGATCAAAACGCAGCCGATCGCGGAACAACCGAGCCGAGAAACTGCTGAAATTCCCCAAGCTGAAATTCACGGTTAGACTGGGTTGAAAATTTGTGAAAGCCGCCCGATCTAATCTTGATCGAGCGGCTTTTTAAGTGCGATCGTGCTTTTCTTCCAGTCGCGTTATAGTATTGTTTGAGTTCAAATAATCAATGTAGAAATCTTATGACAAAAGTATCGATCGTGTATTTCTCTGGCGCAGGTCACACGCATTTAATGGCGGAAGCATTAGCCGCAGGTGTGGGCCGAGTCGAAGGCGCAACCGTAGAACTAATCAGAATTGTGGGAGAACAGATTGTCAATGGACGATGGAAAGATGATGCAGCGTTAGAAAAGCTGAGTCAGTCAGATGCGATCGTCTTTGGATCTCCGACGTATATGGGGGGCGTTGCGGCTCAGTTCAAAGCGTTTATCGATGCGGCAAGCTCAGTCTGGTTTGTACAAGGTTGGAAAGATAAGATCTCAGGCGGGTTCACGCATTCCGGCAGTTTGAGCGGAGATAAGCAGGGAACATTACTGTATCTATCAATTAATGCGGCTCAACACAGTATGGTTTGGGTCGGGAACGCTGATGGGAATGATGGCATTGTGAACCGATTGGGGGCATATCTGGGTGTAATGGGGCAGACGATTCCCGATAGGAGTGGCGCACCTGCAACGCTCGATCCAGGCGACCAGAAAACGGCGGAGAGCTATGGAGAAAGAATTGCGATCGCGGCTCAACGTTGGAAAAAGGCTTAACATTAAGTTTTGTTAAGTGTAAGCTAGACAAAGCAGAGATCCCTCGGCTTCGGCTGGGGGATCTCTTTCAATCAAGGGTTATTGTGTGGGCGTTGCTTCAAGAGTAACCCCCGCACTTTTTTAGCAATTAGCCGTTGATCGCTGGAGCTTGCATTGCAACAGGTGTTTGCCCGCCAACCGTCGCCAAGTCGAGCGGGAAGTTGTGAGCGTTACGCTCGTGCATCACTTCCATCCCCAGGTTCGCACGGTTGATCATGTCAGACCATGTATTCACTACGCGACCTTGAGAATCCAAAATCGATTGGTTGAAGTTGAAGCCGTTTAGGTTGAATGCCATCGTCGAGACACCCAATGCGGTGAACCAGATACAAACAACGGGCCATGCTCCCAAGAAGAAGTGCAGGGCGCGCGAGTTGTTAAACGATGCGTATTGGAAGATCAACCGCCCGAAGTAGCCGTGCGCTGCAACGATGTTGTAGGTCTCTTCTTCTTGTCCAAACTTGTAGCCGTAGTTTTGGCTTTCTGCTTCGGTGGTTTCACGCACCAAGGAAGAAGTGACGAGTGAACCGTGCATTGCCGAGAAGAGTGAACCACCAAACACACCTGCGACTCCCAACATATGGAAGGGGTGCATCAGGATGTTGTGTTCTGCTTGGAATACGATCATAAAGTTGAACGTACCGGAGATACCCAAAGGCATTCCATCCGAGAACGAGCCTTGACCCAAAGGATAGATCAAGAACACTGCGGTTGCAGCAGACACCGGAGCGCTGTAAGCAACGCAGATCCAAGGACGCATTCCAAGGCGGTAGGAGAGTTCCCACTGACGACCGAGGTAAGCGAAGATTCCGATCAAGAAGTGGAATACAACGAGTTGATAAGGGCCGCCGTTATACAACCATTCATCTAAGGAAGCTGCTTCCCAGATCGGGTAGAAGTGAAGTCCGATCGCATTCGACGAAGGAACAACTGCACCAGAGATGATGTTGTTGCCGAACATCAACGATCCGGCAACGGGTTCGCGGATGCCGTCGATGTCGACAGGAGGGGCTGCGATGAAGGCAATGAGGTAGCAGATGGTTGCAGAGAGCAAGGTCGGGATCATCAATACGCCGAACCAACCCACATAAATGCGGTTGTCGGTCGATGTGACCCAGTTACAGAAGCGCTCCCACACATTGCCGCTTTCGCGTCTTTGTAGTGTTGTGGTCATAATTTTGATAATTGCTAGAAACAACAAGAAATAAAAATCGGTAAATTTCGGAACCCGTTATTTACCTGTCCTCATTTTATGGACATCTATCTTTATTTTTCTAGTGTCTGCATATGAAGTTTGATGTTTGTATATTTTGCAATTTATCGGTATTTCTTAGAAAAAGTTTGTAATTGAAAAGCGATCGCTTTTGTAAATAATTAAGAAATACAAACAAGCTAATCATTTACATGAAGAAATGGCGTTTACAAGATTCAATCGCGTTTTTCGCTAAGGTTCTTAATAAAAAATGTTCACATTGTTTTACTAAGTTTTGATTACACAAAACCGAACGAATCATTAAGCTTGCTTAGAGAGTTTTCTTAAGATGGAAAAGACTTTAGGCAACTTTACAATAGGCCATAACTCTGATCACTTAAAGAACTGCGAACTAGGCAGGAACAGCATTAAGTTGTTGCAGCAAATTTAACCAGTTCACTGCATTCTGGGAAGATCTTCTTTTGCGCTTTCGATGCCTCGTCCTGGTGGATTGTGTCCGTAATCCATATAGTCAGGAGAAATAATTTCATCTAAGACGGCTTCTTGTCCTTGATTGAAGACTTCTTCGTAATATCGTTGGACAACTGCTTTATTTCCTTCTTCCACTGACATTTTGATTGCTTCCACGCATCATAGTAAATAGACAAATGATCCTGATAAACAAGAGTGATTCATCTATCAATTGGCGTGGTCGCAATCGCTCTAGAACAAGTCGCTACATTTCTTGCATCAGGCGGAGATAGTTCTGTTGAAGCTGGACATGATTTTGGGCGAGACGTTCTGAGACATCTTTTTCGACATCGCTTAATTGTTGCCAGAACGCAGCCGATCGACGAGCCGCAAGAACTTCTGCCCAAATTCCATCGATCAAAGTTTTTGCTGCTTCGTCCTGCACGATCGCATCTCGAAGGTGAGTGAATTGTGCGATCGCTTCTTGGTGTTGAGTAATATCGCGTGCGAGTTCTAAACAGTGCTGAAGCTGTGAGGTCTGAGCGGACGTGAGCATCGTTTTACATTGGTTGAGTGTCGCTAAAGTATAGAATGCTCGATCGATGTGAAAACAGTTTCTCAATGTAGATGATCGCTTCGGAATTTGAAGTATGGAAATTCGGCTTGCTTTGGAATCGCGTGTATAGTGATTAGAAGCTTTCAGTGGATGAGTGTTCTTATGCGTTTGAGATTTTCTGCCCCGTTCAGCGTCCGGTCTTGGCAACTTTTATTTTTGCTCGGTTTGAGTTTTGCGATCGCGTCAGGTTCTCTACAAAGCGATCGAGCGACTGCCGCAACTCCGGATACTGCACCCGCAGAATTGAAACAAGCGATCAGCCAACTTGATGCCGCCGCGAATCGTAGAAATGCTCAAGAAGTGCTTCAATTTTATAGTCCGAATTTCACTCATTCTGATGGGTTGAATCGTCAGGGTTTAGAGCAATCTTTGACGCAATTGTGGAAACAGTATCCCACGCTGACTTATAAAACAGAGTTGCAGTCTTGGCAGCCGAGTAGTAACGGATTTCAGGCAGAGACGGTAACGCGCATTACGGGAACTCAAACGCAAAATGGGCAGCAGGTGAAATTGGATGCGACATTGCGATCGCGCCAACAGTTCCAGAACCAAAAGATCGTGCGGCAAGATATTTTGTCTGAGAAAAACTTGATCACGACTGGAGATAAGCCGCCTTCGGTGAATGTGAGTCTTCCTGATCAGGTGCGAACTGGACAAGAATTTAGTTTTGATGCGATCGTGCAAGAGCCGCTAGAGAATGATTTGTTGCTCGGCGCAGTGGTTCAAGAGCCTGTGAATTCAAATGGTTATCTCAAGCCTGCGACCGCTGATCTAGATTTGTTAACTTCTGGCGGGTTGTTCAAAGTGGGCAAAGCACCAAGTACCGCTGGATCTCAGTGGGTGTCGGCTGTGTTGGTTCGACACGGAGGAATGACGATGGTGACACAGCGAATGAATGTGGTTGCAGCAGGTTCAACTCGTCCGGTGAGATAGGATATCCCCCACTTTCAGAACTTTTCCGGCTTCAGAAGCAGCGATTCGGGTATTTACCGCCATTCGATAATAGTGATCGAATCGCTCTTTTGCTGCCCAGTCTGGAAGTTCTTTCTCGCGCTGCGTAGTGAATATTTTTTGAAACTGGGGATAGCGATCGCCCGAAATCGTATCGCGGGTTGGAACGATACACCGCGCACAGGGATTGATTCCTTGAATTTCGACCTTACCAAGTTGAAACACGATCGACGTTTCATCTGCTGAGTAAAGCTGTTCTTCCCAAAAGGCGGGAACATCGGTGATCTCTAAATTGCTGCGAAGCCGCGATCGCATTTCCTTGATCGTCATTTCCGCAAACCAAGAAGCTGCCTGTTCAAGCGTTGCAATACTAACGATTGTTGGCCCTGGCGAAACTGGATCGTCTGGAAATCCGGTCGTCAAGTTTTGCTTCAAAAATACAGAAAAGCCAAAATAATCACTTAGCCAACCTTCGATCCCGCTACGACCGTGATCGAGATGAAAGCTTACCGGACGATCGTTTTGAACCGAGAGTGTAACAATTCGCGCTTTAAGATCAAACTGTGATCGAATTTGGTGAATCTTTGCAGTCCGTTTACCGTTCACCCAGTTTCCCGTTTGATCGACCATGCAAAATTCTCGATCGTGTTCCAACGCGCCACCGGGCAGAATCTTTGCCTGGCTTACCGAAATGCCGTCTAGGGATTTGATCGGATAAATCAGAATGTGTTCGAGTTTTGTCATTACACTGCGCAACCTAGTTCATTTTGCGCGATTGCGTGATCCAAGAAATCCACCAACCATTCTTTCACTTGATAAGTCGCCCGACAATCATCTTCGTTGTAGATCAAAATCGATTCTAAATAACTGCGATCGCCTGTCGCTAACCATTGCGCGTACCAATAAATCGACTGTGCCCCATTCGCACTCGAATCGCGCCAATCAAACCCAACCCAACGCGCAATATGCTTCAGCGCGTAGCTTTCTACCGGAAGCGTTACCGTTTGAGTGACACAATCATGTAGATCAACAAATCGCGATAACAACGGCTGAATCAATTCATTTGGAGTTTCAAATAACTTTCCAAGTCGTTCAACTGTCTGCACTTCATACGGGCAAAAATGAAAAATGGGCGCACTCGGATACGCCCACAGTAAGTCGATTAGTTTTTGCCACGCTATCGGTTCTTCTTCGGGTGTTTCTGCTAGCAAAGGATGAAAAACTTCAGTCTGATTTATCCGATCGACGACCAATATTCCATGTAAATAAACTAGATTCAAACTCGGTTCAGCTTCGATATCAAAATAAAGCTCGATCGCGGCTGTTGGAATCGCGGGCATTCGGAAGGGACGCTTTCCAACGGTATGAGATGCAAGACTTTCACCCAAGAGCGCTACATTTTGCAGCGTCGATCGAGCTTGTCTAACAATCTTGTGTGCCGTTTCGCTACCAAAACCGGGGAGCGGCTCAAGACGAGCGGGAGGTGTTTCTGCTAGGGCTTCGAGCGTCGTCAGATTGAGCGCTTGCAGTTGAACATATCGCGATTGCGTCACACCCGGAAGCAAAGAAAGATGCTGTTCCGATTTGGCGATCGCGTAACAGTGATTAAACCAATGACACAAACTACATCGACTTCGAGAGATAAAAACTTCCGGTTCTTGCTGATGCGTCATCGTCTCAAGGCAACTCGAAAGAATCGCTTCCATTCGTGGAATTGTTTCCCACAAATCCACCGCAAACGCGCCTCTTTCCTTCAAAATCAACCAAGCTTCTTCAGCCCAAGCCCCTTGAACAGCGGCTAACACTTTGACAAAGTAAGCCACGATGATTTGGTATTCCTGTTTCGGGCGCTTGCTGAGCTTAATCTCGCTCGGTACATAAATCCAGTCGCCAAAGATCGATTCACCTGGCTGTCTCACTAATAGATCAGGATTGGCAACGAGCGTCACGCCTGCTTCTTCCGCTAGTAAAACAGGTTGATAAATACGATCGACTCCTGATCGCATCAGTTCTAGAGTCTCTTCTGCGCCTTTACGCCAGTCGCCGGATTTGTACTTCGGCTGTCGATGATCTTGGGTTGCGAGTACCTGCCGCCGATTTTCTGCACTATCTTGTATCAGCTTTACCAAGTAATCGTTTGGGGGATCTTTTTGTTCAGCATCCCCGTATCGATCGAGAAAAGCTCGACGGCTACAGCGTTGATAGTTCAGCAGCAGATCAGCAGTAATCATCATGCCTATAAGTTAGCAAAAATTAGGCGGACTGCGGAATCAATCAGATGTATCAACTATGTCTGATTCTAAAGCGAAAGTTTCACTATCTTAACGATACTGAGCAATCTTATCTACGTTCACAATCCGAGATTATATAGAAGCCTAAATGTAAATTAGGTAACAGTTTTAATCTGAGTTTAATCATTGTATGTATACAGAATACGCGCACCAATAAAGGTTGCAACAAAAATGGTTCAACAAAAGCAAGCGACTGACCCAATAGAACTCAACGATCGCTCAACACGCCCTTCAGAGCTCATCTACGGACTGCACGATCGACCCCCTTTGATAGAAACAATTTTCGTCGCGATTCAGCACGTTCTAGCCTCATTTGTCGGCATCGTGACACCCCCGTTGATCATCTGCACAAGTCTCGGACTCCCGCCAACCGATACCAGTTACATCATCAGTATGTCCCTGTTCGCATCTGGTGTTTGCACGTTTATTCAATGTAAAACGTTTGGCCCGATCGGGTCGGGATTGCTAAGTCTACAAGGAACTAGTTTTGCATTCTTAGGATCGATTTTGGGTGTGGGACTCACTGCGATTCAGGGCGGTCGCTCTCCTCAACAAGCGCTTGCATTAATCTTTGGGGTCTGCTTTTTTGGCGCGTTTGTCAATGTGATCTTGAGTCGCTTCCTTCACTTGTTGAGTAAGATTGTGACCCCGATCGTATCGGGAACGCTCGTCATGCTAATCGGATTGAGTTTGATTCAAACTGGAATTATCAGTATGGCAGGGGGCCGTGCTGCAATCACCAACAAAACCTTTGCCAACCCTCAAAATCTTTTGTTAGGTGGAACCGTTTTTCTGATTGTGATCTTGCTGACGCTCTCGAAAAATCAAATGATTCGGATGAGCGCGATCGCAGTTGGTCTAGCTGTCGGCTACGTTGCAGCAATGTTTATGGGAATGGTGAATTTTAGTGCGTTAAGTCAATTACCCATCGCGAGTTTGCCGCAGCCATTCCGCTATGGCATGAGCTTTGAATTCACAGCATTGATTCCGTTCCTGATCCTTTTTCCGTTAACTGCGATCGAGTCAGTCGGAGATTTAACTGCCACATCTTCGGTGTCTGGTGAACCTATTCGCGGCAGCGTTTATTTCCGCCGAATCAAAGCAGGAGTATTGGCGGATGGTCTAAATTCGTCTCTTGCCGCAATGCTCAATACGTTTCCAATCACAACGTTTAGCCAAAATACGGGTGTGATTCAAATGACAGGCGTAGGAAGCCGCTATGTTGGGTTCTTTATTTCAGGAATTTTAGCGCTGTTGGGACTGTTGCCTTTAGTAGGTGGAATTTTTCAAGCCATTCCTCAACCTGTGCTAGGTGGAGCAACTACGGTGATGTTTGGTTCAATCGCCGTTGCCGGGATTAAAATTATTTCTGAAGAAGAACTCGATCGACGAGCAACAATTATTATTGCAGTTTCTCTAGCGGCAGGTTTGGGAGCAGCGTTTGTGCCGGAACTATTTGTTGGTAAGCCAGACCTCATCAAAAATGTTTTTGCGTCTGCGACTTCGACAGGAGGTTTAACCGCGATTCTACTGAGTTGGTTACTACCTCAAAGTCCGTCAACTTCTCCAACGGAATTGCCTGTAGAACAAGAGATCGTTGATGTCTAATGTCTAATGAAGTTGAGCTAAACGGCAAGTAAGGGGGCATGAATCTGATCTCTTCCCTTTTTTCCAACAAGCGAAAAACTGTCGAATTCACAGTTAAAGTAGATTGAAGCGCTGTAACTGCGACTCGATCGCTTTGGGCAAAAGTTTTCGCAGTTGAGTCTTATCCTTGAACACCAAACGATTCTGGCTTGGCAGATCAAACGGAAACTGTCCGGGCATCTCCGATCGCTCCATTTGCACCAATAAAACTTGCTCAGATCGCTTACTTTGCAGCGCGTACCCCGTCTCAACACAGACTTTCGGGCTGGGAATTAAAAGCGGTGGCGTATCGGCAATTTGAGCGATCGAGGTTCCGTCTCCGATAAACAAAAGACATTGCCGAATCGATCGCATCAGTGAACTATTGATGCGGATTGCTCCTTCGCTGAGTCGGTGCGATTCTCTAAGCGTAATTGGGAGACGCGATCGGCGATTGAGGCTATCGACGATCGATTCGAGTTCATCGCGCAGCAGATCGCCGGAATCCGTAAACTCGGTTTGATAGGAAAAGAAGATCTCAGGCTCCAGGTTCGCCATCACTTCTTGTTTTGAGAAATAGATTTCGTGGCTAGAGAGATCAATGTTAGAAATCGCATAGCCGCCGCTGCCTTCGATATAAAACTCGACCATTTCGCCTAGAAGATAACGCTGAAACCAAGTCGATTTTTTTACTTCGCTGCTGTCTTCTAGAAAGTCAGCCCGCAGTCCTGATTTCAACAGACTATTTTTGCTCAGTCTCAGGTCGTGGGGACGTTTCTCCAGTTCCCGAATGGGTTCATACTGCTCCAAATACCACGCCTTAAGCGCAATGATCGCCATGCTGAAATCTGCCTTCTATTTAAACTACAACAGCACCCAGCTACTACTCTCTGAGTGACTTCCTCGCGTAAATCCATTCTAGATAGAGTTGAACAAATTGGGCATTAATTTCTAAACGCCAATTTATGGGGAGACTTCCTAATGAGATGAAAGTTGATGGTTGTGCGATCGCTTGATTTCACCAAGTTTTTTCGAGTAAGTTGCAGGATTTAGAAAGATGAATGGCGAAGTGTTGCGGACAAAATCGATCGCAATAAAAAAGCGGTTGATTCAACCGCTGCTGTGCAAAATTAAACTGAATGACTTTAACAATACTGACTGATATCTTCGCCGCATTCATCCGCCAAATAGCACAATGCACGAAAGCGAAGTGCGACGACTTCTTCGTAAAGCGGATTGAGCTTGCAAAGTGGGGGAATATGAAAGAGCGTGCGACCCAATAGGGTTACATCACGCTCAAATGGGCACTGAGACGGAATGTGTTCGGCGAGAAAGTGAGCAAGTTTGGAGTCATGGACTTCGAGACTGTCGATTTTGCGCCGCAGCGGGGCGAGCGGGGCAATTTTAGGGTTGTGGTTTTGGGAAGGTGTGTGGGCGGTGAATGGGTGAGAAACCCAGCCAGAGACTGCAATTCCGTTGTGACGATCGCGCTCTTGCGCGGAGCCACCAAGTTTCTGAAAGCTCATGCTGAAACGTTCCTCGAACTGGTGAGATGGTCTTGTGTAGGGGGATTCGTCCGTGAAGTGTCTACAACGATCAATGAAGCAATTACGGGCGATGAATTTAGAGTCTGGAGAGACGATCCCAGTTTCTATCGTGGTGTGTCGAATCTGCTTCACTTATCTTAACAAAACATATGCGATCGCTTCAATTTTTTGCAAACTTTCCGCAATTCGAGTAAGCTTTGGCGGCTTGTTGTGTGAAGTAAACTTGACACTCAATATTCTAGTCTTTCTTCCTAAAGATGGAAGTCCTTTTAGAATACATTTGCAAGTTTTTTATTTGATCCCCGAATTCGATCGATGCAATTTGGGAATCTTTAGAAACTAAGTTGAGAAAGTTAAAGAATAGTAGAAAAATTCTGTATCAAATACGACCAATTCTTTACCTTTAAGAAAGGTAAAGGCTGTCATTCAAAGCGTCGCTGGAGATGATTCGCACACAGGTCGATCGCGGTCTTTGACGGTCGCATTATTTTTCAAGTAATTCTGGAGCCAATCGCAGCTTTGAGCGAGGAGTTGATCGAGGCTCGATCGCCACTGCCACAGGATAACCGTCTTATCGCGGCTTGCAGAGGCTAAGAACTGATCGGCATCGGGGCTAAAACTCAAACCTTCGACAATTCCAGTGTGACCTCTGAGCGTTTTGATTAAAGTTCCTTTGCGATCCCAGATCCGAATCGTTCCGTCCTGGTGTCCGGTTGCAAAGGTTTGACTATCTGAACTGATCGCAATGCTGTAGATTGCACCGCCATCACTTTTGACAGCGATCACTTCTTTTCCCTGAAAGTCCCAAAATCTCAGCACCCCATCATTTCCACCAGAGACAATCATTTGATCATCTGGGCTGATCTCAGCGTTGTAAATTCTGCCGCTGTGTCCGTTCATTTGGCGGAGTTGTTTCCCTTGTCGATCCCACAATCGAACCGTTTCGTCTCCACCTGCTGACACGAACGTATTTCCATCATGGCTAAATTGTGCGCTGTAGATCCTGCCGTTATGTCCCCGAATTGTTCTAATCAAGGTTCCTTGCAGATCCCAGAGTTTGATCGAAGCGTCGTAACTCGCAGAAACCAAGGTTTGACCATCGGGACTAAATGCAATGTTGTAGACTCGTCCCGTGTGACTTGCGAACGTTTTTAGTAGAGTTCCATCGGGTTTCCAGAGTTTGATTGTGCGATCGCGGCTTGCGGTGGCGATCATCGAACCATCAGGGCTAAAAACTGCGCTTTGAAACCAATTGGGATGAGAAGCGATCGTGCTTAAAAATCGCCCGTTCACATCCCATAGTTTAATGCTGCCATCCTGACTCGCGCTCACCATCTGTTGCCCATTTGGACTAAAGTTAATGCTGTTCACTTCTGCGGTGTGTCCACGCAGCACTCGACGCAAGGAATTTCCTAATCGCCAAAGCTTCACACTATTGTCATAACTTGATGATGCGAGAACTTTTCCATCAGGGCTAAAGCTCACACTGTAAATCGCACCTTTGTGACCTGTAAAAACATCGATTTCGCGCCCATCGGACACGCGCCAAAGTTTGACAGTTCCATCTTGGTGTGCAGTTGCGATCGTTTGACCATCAGGACTAAAACTCGCGCTGTAAACTTGTCCGTTTCGGCTACTTAATGTTTTGACTAATGTTCCGTCTCGCCAGAGTTTCACTGTTCCATCGCTACTTGCTGAAGCTAATAGTTCATCTGAAAAGCTTAAGCTATTAATCTGAGTATCATGGGCTTTCCATTGTTTCAATAACTTGCCTTGCAATGTCCAAAGTTTGATGTCTCCATGTTCACCTGCGGAGGCTAAAGTTTTTCCATCTGAACGAAAGCTCACCGTGTAGACTGCGCCTTTATGTCTCAAAGCTTGGGGAGTTTTGATTTCGTCACCGTTGGAATTCCAGAGTCGAATCGTATTGTCCCAACTCGCAGAAGCAATTGTGCGATCGCTAACAGTCACGCTCTCAATTCCTTGTGTGTGCCCTGATAGTGTTTTGATCAACTCGCCTGCTGAATTCCAAATGTAAATCTTGCCGTTTTGACTCGCGGCTAAAAGTCGATCGTCAGGGGTAAATGCAACGTTTGTCAATGCACTACAGCGCGTCTCTTGCCCGCAGGATAAGGTTTTGATTAATTCACCTTCAATTGTCCAAAGTTTAACGGTTGCATCATCGCTTGCGGTTGCGATCCGTTTTCCATCATTGCTAAATGCGACACCGTTTACTTTATCTTGGTGTTCTTGTAAGCGATTCCATTCGTGAATACCATAGATTGATTGTTGTAAGGTGTTGCTGGTTTCTGTCAGTAATTTAGATTGTGCTTGAGAAGGTAATTTTGAAAAGCTTTGCACTGCTTTAACGCTCTCTAGCAGTCCACTTAATTGATCATTTTTAATCGATCGAAGTTGTGAAGCAGCGTTTAGGCTTTCGACTTCAACAGAGCGGTGGGCGATTTCGGCGTTTTGGAGAACATTGCGGGCTTCCAGGCTCACGGTAATTGCAGCGATCGACATTAGCGCTAACATTCCAAAGCCAATCCGTGCGACCCAACGTGCTTTCCATTGCGTTCTTGCGAGTCGCTGATTGGCTTTGCGTTCTTCTGCTTCAGCTTTTTGTCTAGCTTGACTGAGAATTTGGTTGGCTTGTTCTGCAAGTTCTTTCGCGTGTCGTTCTGCTTCCAGCGCTTTCTGAACTTCGCGGGTTTCGAGTTCGCGACTGGCATCAAGGAACCAATAATCTCGATCGCTTAAACTTTTCCCAATCGCCCAAGTTTGCGCTTCTTGCAGTGCTTGTTTTCGTAGTAACCAGGATTCATTCTGCCCTGATGCAATCCAAGCATTCAGCGCAGCCGCATACGGACAAATGCTCGTTAAAATCTGTTCTACCCAATCAAGGTTAAACACTTCGGCATAGATGGGATTGTAAACGGTTAAATATCCCTGGTATTCGACGACTAATCCAGAAAGTCTTAGTTCGAGCTGATCAAAACTGCCGTCAGTTAATAGATTGTTTGTAAGTGCGCGTTGATAGAGTCCGAGCAGTCTACCCGTGCGTTTGTTGAGTAAGCGATCGCGAATTGTTTTCAAATGCGTCGGTTCGTCTTGGAATTCCCACTGTTCTAGAATGCGCGATCGTACTATTCGTTCAATGTTTGCATCGCCTGTTTGTTCAACGAATCGACAAAGCTTCTGAGTTAAAAAAGGTTGCCCGCCCGTCCAGTAAAGGATTTCTTTGATCACTGCTTTTGGATCAGAAACAGGCAATCCTTGAGCGAGAACATCGACTTCAGGCAATTGAAAACCGGAAAGCTCGATCGCATATCCAATGTTAAATGGAGTTCGCTGTTTATCTTGCATCAGATGGGAAGGCGATGCGACTCCTAACAATGCGAAAGTTAATCGATCGTAATCAGAATGTTCAACACGACGGTTATAGCAAGCGCGAATCGAGGCAAAAAAATCTTCAATCGGAAAAGCAAGGCTGAGAACACTGTCAATCTCATCGATAAAGATCACAATTTGTTGATGGATCTGGGCAAGTAGAATCTCTTCTAGAAAGTTGCTCCAGCGTTGAACTGGGGTGAGAAGTTGTCGATCGCGCCACCAAGCGACTAAATCGAACTTCAGCTTAAATCGATTGGCTAAACTTCCAATTAAACTGGCGTACCATTGCTCTGAACTAATTTGCTCAATCCCGATCGTGGTTAAATCAATCACTGCACAAGCCACATTCTCATTCTGTAATCGGTGCATGGTCTGAACCCGCAAGCTCGATTTCCCCATCTGGCGAGAATTTAGCACATAGCAAAAATTGCCGTTTTTCAGATGCTCGTAAAGTGTACGATCGGCGTTTCGTTTGACATAAGTGGGAGCATCGATCGGTAAGTTGCCGCCGACTTGGTAAGTGTGTGTCATGTCCCTACTGGAGATCGCCGACGAAGCTGATTCCCTATCTTATCTCTTGATAATGCAAATGCAATAACTGTTAAACTCGATCGTACAAAGTATTAAAAAATCATCAAATGCCGATCGAGACTTGGTTTCCCCTAGCGATTTACTATGAAGATCTGCCCGATGCTCCAACACATCAACACAGCTTGCTTGAGGCAGTCCTACAGCTAGAAGGAGAGACAGTCGAACCTCATAACTATCCTGAAATGGCTTGGACTGGAGACATTCACGGAGTCAATCAGGTTCACATTCATTCCGCTTTTCAGTGGATTGTAGGGCAGGTCGAACAGCACGTCGCGGCTTATTTACAGAACATTGGGGTTGATTTGAGCAAAGTCGATCTTTATATTCAACGAGCTTGGCCCATTGTTTCACGCACAGAACAAGAAGTCGGTGCTCATTGCCACAATACAGCTCACATTAGTGCGGTTTACTATATCCAAGTGCCAACCGAGGAGATGTACGATCCGGGAAGTTTGCTTTTCTTTAATGATGCGCGAGTGAATGAGGTTTGTCCGGGTCTGGGGAGTGAGAATACAGATATTGTGGATGCGGATAACAATTTGAATCAGCTTTATGCTGCTTATCCACCAGTCGAGGGGCGGTTACTGATCTTTCCAGCAAAACAGCGCCATGCAGTAACGATGAATGAAACAGAGGAATTGCGGGTGTCTTTATCCTTTGATATTGTATTGACAGCCACAGAGAAAGCGGCAGGCGCATACGAGTTTTTAACGCCACCCCCAAATCAGTGGAAAAAATTTACTCGCTAAAGTCGATCGAGAAAATATTGCCGATAAAGTTCACATCGCGGAATCGCTGCATTTCCTTGTAGATGCACCAGTCCCATACTTTCGAGCTTAAAAGCTTGCAGTGGATCAAGTGGAACGGGTTCGATCGATGAAATGACTTGTTTGAATGCGATCGCAAGATTCGCTGTCTGTTGTAACTGTGCCCAATGTCTTCGGAGATGGTCGCTATAAATTCCCGATTCGGTTGCGGCAGATTGAAGCAATTGATCAAGCGATAGTTTTTGTTTGATTGCGTGTTGGATTAAATAAGGATGACCCCCGACGAGATTCATTAAGCGATCGAGCTTCCAATCGAGTTGATATCGATTCAATAGTTCTTGCACTTGCTCGCGATTAAATTCTGGCAGTTTTACAATCAAACCAACACCGCCGATCGGGGAATGATTGATATCCAAATTGCCGTAAACTTCGGTGGAATGCACAATGATCAATCTTAGCTTTTTCCAGATCGCGCCAATCTCGTCACCCTGCATGGCGCGTTGATTCCAGCCTCTAAGAAGCGCACAGAAATCAGTCGCGATCGCACTATGTTCAAACACAATATCGACTTTATCGAGTGCGAGAACAATCGGAGTCTCGATCTGCTGAAGTAAATAGTTCTCGAAATACAAAGTACTGTTGTAGTTACATCCGAAAATATCAACCCAGTAATCAGATAAACGATTCGGTAAGCCAATAGCATGGGCAATACTTGCACAAAACCATTGAGAGAACTTATTCAAGTCCGTTAAGACTGTACTATCACAAAGCTCAAAGTTAAACGCTTGAGTTCGATAACCATTTTGGCGAGCGTGACTAAGAACCTGTTCCATGAGCCAAGTTTTTCCCATATCTTGAGCCGCTCGGATTCGGATTAATGCACCCGGTTTGAGAATTTCCGCGTAGCATTCTTGCTCGAAGGGAACACGATCGACATACACCTGATCGCTCACAGATTCAGTTCTGAGTTTTGAGAATGCACCTTGAAGGTAATTCTTCGTTACCTTGGTTCCTGTCGCTTCAGAGAGCAATTTCCATAATTCAGGGCCGACATTTCGCATCAGATGATCCAGTCCACAGCGATCGCGGCAATCTTGATGAATCTCCGTGAAGCTTTTTCCCTGCCACGCACCGCGAAACACAATGCGCTGCAAATCATTCATCGATTTCCCGCTCGACTTGAAGATTAGCTCATCCGCAAGCGAGATCGCACTCTCCACATCCATTCCCGAACACCAGCAAGATGATCGCCTCCATTAAAACTCACTTTTCCCAACGCGGCAATCGATCGGGGCTGAACTTTCCTGAACTCTTACAAAAAACAGGCTGAACTATTCTTGAAATCGCTGTATTGCAGCTCAATCGCAGCATTGAATAAAGTATTCTCAACCGCACAATAAAGCATCTCTTCTAGTAATTCTTCTACTGATTTCGTTTATATCTCACTTCCTTCACCCGACTATGCAAACTACAAGTTCGACCTATACTTCGCACTGCTTTAATCCCACCTGCAAGCATCCTGAAAATCTGCTCAATGCTTTCCAGTGTTGTGATTGTGAAACGCCGTTACTATTGTTTGATCGATATCGTGCGATTCGCTTAATCGGTCAAGGCGGATTCGGGCGAACATTACTCGTTACCGATGAAGTGGAGAATTCTCGCTGTGTGATCAAGCAATTCTATCCGCACTCGAACACCGATAAAGCAGCAGAACTATTTCGACTCGAAGCGCAACGGCTTGAAACGCTCGGTCAACATTCTCAAATCCCGAAGCTATTGAACTATTTTGAGGTAGAAGGAAATCAGTATCTAGTGCAGGAATTTGTTGATGGTCGCAACTTGGCGCAAGAACTCGCAGACGTGGGAGCATTCAACGAAACTCAGATTCGACAACTATTGCAGGACATTTTACCGATTCTGAAATTTGTGCATGAACATCAAGTGATTCATCGCGACATCAAACCGGAAAACATTGTGCGTCGATCGAGCGATCGTAAGTTAGTTCTAGTTGATTTTGGTGCAGCAAAGTACACGACTGAGACAACACTGGGCAAAACCGGAACAATGATTGGCTCTGCGGCGTACACTGCACCGGAACAAGTTCGAGGCAAAGCGGTTTATGCTAGCGATCTCTACAGTTTGGGCGTAACCTGCATTCATCTCCTCACACAGATATCACCGTTTGAATTGTTCGATAGCGGTGAGAATAAATGGGTGTGGCGACACTATCTGAATAAGCATAATGGATTTAAGCACAAAAAGATTGTAACCGAGTGGCTCGGAACTGTTCTCGACAAACTGCTAGAAAGTGGAACAACAAAGCGTTATGCAACTGTTGACAGTGTTCTCAAAGATCTTCGATCGAAGCCCAGAAGATTCAAGAAACGCTACCTAGTTGCAAGCATCGCGGGTGTTGTCACGATCGCGGCTTTTGGTGGGCTAAGAACCTTCGTTTCTCCGGTCGTTCAGCAAGTTTCGCCAGATGTGATCACCCCCAAATCGACGATCGCAGGGTTATACAGCACCAAAAGCGGAGAACAACAATCCTTTCCATTGCAGCATACGGAAGTCATGGCGCGAGTTACGGGTAATGTGTCGCGTGTGGAAGTTACGCAAACCTTTACGAATCCCTTTACGACACCGTTAGAAGCGGTGTATCTGTTCCCGCTACCTGATGAAGCGGCAGTGGATGACATGGAAATTCGAGTTGGCGATCGCATTATTCGCGGCTTGATCAAAAAGCGCCAAGAAGCAAAACAGATGTTTGAGGCGGCAAAACAAGAAGGGAAAACCGCAGGATTGCTTGAACAAGAGCGCGACAATGTATTTACACAATCGCTTGCGAACATTAAACCGGGTGAAAAAATTGATGTCAAAATTCGATACACCGAAAGCCTGAAGTTTGAGAAAGGGAACTATGAGTTCTCATTTCCGATGGTCGTTGCACCTCGGTACAATCCAAACGATGGAGTAAAAACTGCGATCGCATCAACTCCAGTCATGCGTCCTGGACAAAATATTGGAATGACCGTTGAGATTGATGCAGGTGTGCCGATCAAAGGGATTCGATCAACAACTCATCAAATTCAGGCTCAATCAGAAGGTCGATCGACTCGCATTCAACTTGCAAATGAGAACACGATTCCAAACAAAGATTTTGTGTTGCAGTACCAGGTTTCAGACACACAAGCACAGTCTACAACTCTAACTGATGTGGATCAGCGTGGCGGACATTTTGCCAGTTATTTAATTCCTGCAGTGAACTATCAGCAAAGCGAAATTGTTCCAAAAGATGTAGTCTTTCTAATTGATACTTCTGGCTCACAATCCGGTGAACCGATTCAAGCTTCAAAAGACCTGATGCGACGATTTATCAATGGCTTGAACCCGAATGATACGTTTTCATTGATGGACTTTGCAAGTACGACTCAAAAGCTTTCTGAGAGTCCTCTAGCGAACACACCAGAGAACCGCAAACGCGCGATCGACTATATCAACAAAATTGGCGCAAATGGCGGTACTGAACTATTCAACGGTATTCAAGAGGTGATGAAGTTCCCGCCTGCGCCAGAAGGCCGTTTACGCAGTGTTGTTTTGCTAACGGATGGTTTGATCGGGGATGATGAGCGTGTAATTGCAGAAGTTCAAAAAAATCTCAAGCTTGGAAATCGACTGTATAGCTTTGGGGTCGGGAGTTCGGTGAATCGGTTCTTAATCGATCGAGTTGCCGAACTCGGTCGCGGAACTTCTCAGATTGTGCTTCCAGGACAGTCTGGAAAAGCGGTAGAACAGTTCTTCCAGCAAATTAACAATCCTGTATTAACCAACATCGAAGTCAGTTGGCAAGGCACAGGAGAAGCCCCAGAAATCTATCCGCAAAAGATTCCCGACTTATTCGCGAATCAGCCGATCGTAATTTTTGGCAAAAAGCGCGATCGTACTGATGGAATGCTGAAAATTACCGGAACTGCGGCAGGAGGCGCGAAGTTTGAGAAAACAGTTCCGGTTGATTTTGCTGCAAATTTAACGAATTCGCTATCAGGTGGAATTGCTCAACTTTGGGGTCGATCGCGCATCAAAGAACTATCAAATCAAATGTTTGCCAAAGAAACAGACGCGGGTGTGAAAGCGATTACTGATACTGCACTCGATTATCGGTTGATGTCGAAATACACTGCTTTTATTGCAGTTAGCCAAAATCAGCGAGTTGCGCCAAATTCGAGTCAGAAGGTTGATGTTCCTGTAGAACTACCACCGAATATGCAACCAAATCCGGGCAATCAGACTCAAGAAGTTCCTGAGCCTGCGGAAATTGCCGGAAGTATTGTTGCGATCGCGCTTTTGTGGTGGCGATTCGGGCGGCGACGAGCGAAGGTTGTGAAAGATTAAAGCTTGTTCTGGGGTGCGACTGGGATAGGTTTGAGGTGAGGTGTGTTTGATGTCATCTTTCCGCGTTCTGCCTGCTCAAAGTGCCCTTTTTTACTGAATGATTACTCTAAAATGCGATACGGATTGCTCGGACTGCTTTCTGCTTTGATTCTGCTGCATCTTAGCCTTGTTTTTAGAAGCGACAACACTGATCTGATTGGTTCTAGTCTTTTATACTGGTCAGCCGCGATTCTAATTCTGCGCCAAAAACATTCGCAGCTTGTTTTCTCCAGCGATCTAACTTCGATCGTACTTGGTACTTTAATTCTGATTCCTGTTTTGAGCAAAAGCGCTTCGATCTCTGGAAATGATATCTTTCTCAGGATTTTTCCAATTTTGTCGATCGCTGCTCTCGCTCTCATCGCATCGGGCATCAAGAACCTAAAACAATACTGGCAAGAATTGCTAATTCTATTCGTATTTGCGATTCCTCCAGGATTGATTTTGCTGTTCTTTGATCCGTCACCGCTCACTGCTCAAGTTTCAGCATTTGCTTTGTGGAGCTTAGGTTTTCAGGTTTCAGTACAAAACGTTCTCATCAGTCTACCGAAAGGCTCGATCGAGGTTTATTCGGGATGTGCAGGAGTCGCAACGATGCTACAGCTTTTCGGCGTTGCGTTGATGTATCTATTTCTTCAGCCTACTCAGCACTATCAAAAGTTGCTAGTTCCCGGAGTTGCAGTTACGATCGCGTTTCTCATCAATGCACTCCGGGTCGCACTCATGGCAGTTCTAGTTGCGCTTGGAGATCAGAAAGCATTTGAGTATTGGCACGTCGGAAATGGTTCGTTTGTGTTTTCGACGATCGCAGTTATTTTGTTTAGTCTTGCTTGTCAGTTTCTACTTTCAACTTATGAATCTCGATCGCTTTAAATTCGGACTAATTAGTGTTCTTATCCTGAATACGGCTTCAATCTGCATAAAAGCTATCTTTTGCCCCAATCAAAGCAACTCAACTGCTCTTAAATTTGAGATTCCGCACTTTATAGAACTGTCAAACTCAAAAATACAGTCTGTTGCGATTCATGAAAATCAAAAAACTTTTCAAAGTGGAAGAAAATATCAATATCAACAGAATAAAAACAAGATCGACATTGAAGTTCTTTATTTAACGAATACTAGTGGAGATATTAAAGAATATCTTCAAGTTTATAGATCGATATCTTTAGTTCAACCACCTGTTATTCGACAAAAAGCGGAAGTTGGGTTTTACGGACTATTTAAGATTGAAAACCGCTCTTATCTCAGCGCTTGCATTAACCCACGCGGCGAAAGCACGTTCACGGGAACTCAGTTCGCCCGCAATCGTAATCTTTATGACATCCGCGCCGATCGCATTATTCTGTGGCTATTCAGTTCCACGAGTTTGCGCGATCAGCGGTGTGTCTGGGTACAAGTATCTACAGCGAATGGAGATCGTGAAATGTTAGAAAAAATTTGGTTTGATATTTATCCAACTCTAAACTATCTCTTTTCAAAGTCAGCAGAAATCTAAGGTTGCTGACTTTAGCGATGGATACGGTCTAGTTTAAGATGGTCATCGGTGAATCGGGATGACGAGGCATGGACGAGGCGCGATCAAGCTGGTTGATTGAGTTGGAACGCTGCGACAGCACGAATACTTGGGCGTTAGAGCAGCTTTCTCGGCTAAATCACGGGGATGTTGTTTTTACGCGCAATCAAACCGCAGGACGGGGACAGTCCGATCGCGTTTGGGTGTCTTCGCCGGGAGTGTTGACTGCGAGTTTTGTGCTGGAGCTGTTGAGCGCTCAATTGTCGGGTTTTAGTTTAATTGCTGGACTGGCGGTGATTCACGCGATCGAGACATTAGTGATTGAGCAACGCGGAAGACTTCGCCTCAAGTGGACGAATGATGTGTTTATAGAAGGTCGAAAGCTTGCGGGTATTCTATGCGAGTCTCGCGTCCGGTCTGATCAGGCTCAGATGATTGTGGGAATTGGGATCAATTGCGAGGGTGTACCAGAATCAGTTCAAGGCGCGATTAGCTTAGAGCAGATTTCAGCATCTGTTCCAGGTCAGCAAGCATTGTTAGAGCAACTGCGATATTGTTTGCTGCAATTGTGCGATCGCGCTCTGGTGGAAGTGTTACCGGAGATTCGGGTGCGTGATGTTTTACTTGGAACTGAGATCGTGTTTGAGTCGGCAGGTGAACAAGTTGCAGGACAAGGAGCCGGAATCGATGAAGAAGGACGATTGTTAATTCGATTCGCGGATAGTGTGAAAGCTTATCGATCGGGACGAGTGATTTCGTTGACATCCTCGCCGGGCTGAGGCGGTAATTTGAGTTTGTCAGGTGGAAGCAGAGCAACTGTCCCTCATTGACTTGCTAGATGATGCTTCGTCTGTGATTTCAGTGGTGCATACGTAATGGCGGCAAGCTGAAGGGCTTGTCATTACCCACATCTCCTAAAACCCTTGCTGCGTCGTCTTTCTATCCTAGTCTTTTCTTATCAAAAGAGAAGCCTTATTGAGAATGACCGATAATCAGCGATCGCATCGGGGTTTGAGGATGTACTTCTTGAGTAAATTAAAGACTCTGAAAATGTGGCTAATGACAAAACTTCCAGCCCGAAGCGGGTTTGATTCGCAGTAAGCTTCTGAGATCTACGCTGCCAGATTTTGAGCGACGAAATCCCAGTTGACTAAGTTCTCCAGATAGTTCTTGATGAACGCAGGACGAGCATTTTGGAAATCAAGATAATAGGCGTGTTCCCACACATCCAACGTCAGCAAAGGCTTTTGACCATGAACTAGAGGATTTTCTGCATTCGGGGTCTTTGTCACCTTTAGCGTACCGCCATCCTCCACGAGCCATGCCCAGCCGCTGCCAAACTGAGTCGCTGCTGCATTGCTAAATTCTTCCTTGAACTTGTCAAAGCTCCCGAAAGCCGCATCAATTTTTGCCGCGAGTTCGCCCGTCGGAGCGCCACCGCCACCCGCTTTAAGCGAATTCCAGAAAAAGGTGTGGTTCCAAACTTGTGCCGCATTGTTGAAAATGCCAGCCTTCGACGTATCGCCATACGACTGTTTGATCACATCTTCGATCGCCATACTTTCCAGGTCTGTGCCTTCCACCAGCTTATTGAGGTTCGCCACATAAGCTGCATGGTGCTTGCCGTAGTGATAATCGAACGTCTCCGCCTTCATGCCATACGGCTCAAGGGCATCTTTTGCAAAAGGTAAAGGAGCTTGTGTGAATGCCATGTGTTCAATTCCTCTCTATTGTCTGCTCTATCTTTCTGCAATCTGGGCATCAAGTAGAAACATAACTTAACCCTGAAAATTCTATCCCAAAAGCGAGGAGAGGGTTTGCACAAATAAAAAACCCTCATTCACTAGGCATGAACGAGGGCGATAAATCAGGGTGCATCTACCATTCCACTTTCCTGAAAAATCCGCTTGTCCTCCGGACGCTCTGAGTGGGAATACTTAAAGTTAAGACAAAGTTTTCTTGAACTTTCCGTAACCTTTGAGTAAAGGATGCGTCTCTGAATGAAGTGAATTACGTCTAGGATATGGAAGCCAAAGATCGATCGCGAATCAGTTTGAGTCTCGATCGAGGCAAAAATTTGTAATGCTTATAGAGTGCGATCGATTGCGAATTTTCCCTGAACGATGCTGCTCGTCGGTGGTTATAGAGAAAGAAGTGATCGATCTTCAGATGGGATCGCAGCGGGTCAGATTGTTGGAGGGTGTCCAGTGAAGCAGGAGTTCTACATTTCCGTAACGCCAGTTCGAGGCGATGAATATTGGGTGAGAACCGAACGGGTTTCGCCTGGAGTTCCTTTGGCGGAAGAACTCGTCACTTGGCACGTCGAAGAATGGCTCGAACAAGCCCGCCAATTGATGCATGATCCGCTGCTCGGAATTTTGCGTGGCAGAATGAGATCGCTTTCCCAATCCGCAACAGGCAGCGATGCGCTTTCCCCGAACTTGGTTGAACTGGGGCAAAAACTCTACAATGCGCTGTTTCAAGGCACGATCCGCGATAGTTGGATGACGGCTCAAGGAATTGCCCAAAATCGACGCGAAGGTTTACGGCTGAGATTGGGATTGAAAGGCGATCGTTTACCGCGTTTACCGTGGGAGGTGCTGTATGCCGGAGCGCGACCGCTGGCAACCGGAACCGATGTCGTGTTTTCGCGCTATCAGGCGGCATTTGCACCGATGGGGACAATTTTGCAGCCGCATCGCTCGATCGAGCTTGACCCAAATCAACCGCTGAGAATTCTCATGGTGCTGGCGGCTCCGACCGATCAAGAAGTGCTGGAACTGCGGCGCGAAGCGAATCATCTGCGCGATGAACTGCAACGCGATGGACAAGCGATCGGCGAAATTGATTTAACCATTTTGGATCAGCCCGGACGTGAGCAGTTGACCCAAGCCTTAGAGCAAGGGCACTATCAAGTGCTGCACTATGCTGGACACAGCAATTTAGGAATGTCTGGCGGAGATTTATATCTAGTCAGCGATCGAACTGGATTAACCGAGGTTCTCAGCGGCGATGATCTCGCGGGATTGCTGGTGAATAACGGGGTACGGATGGCGGTGTTTAATTCTTGTCGCGGCGTGTATACCGCAACCGCAGATCCCACCGATGAAACCGAGTCGAGCAATCTCACTGATGCTCTTTTGAAGCGTGGAATTCCGGCAGTGTTGGCGATGGCGGAACGCATTCCCGATGATGTGGCGTTGACGCTCAGTCGTTTGTTTTACCGCAATTTGAAGCAGCGTTACCCGATCGATTTAAGTCTCAGTCGGGCGCGTCAAGGATTGCTGTCTTCTTACGGCTCAAATCAGTTGTATTGGGCGTTGCCGATTCTCTACCTGCATCCCGATTTCGATGGCTATCTCCAGCCAGCCGCGCCTCTTCAGCCGACTTACTCACTCCAAGATCCGCAACTTGCCATCGATACCAATGCGATTACAAACGATCCGCTGGATCTCGATGAAGCCGAAGCGCTTTTCCCGGATTTAGAATTTGAAGATCCGGAGGACAGCGATCGACAAGCCATTCTCGAAATGCTGCGGGAAATTCGCGAACCGGAAGAAAATCCGTTCTCGAAACCGGATACGGGAGAGCAATTCTTTGAGCCGATCACAACCAATACCGATGAAACACAGCTTCAAACAGCGGAAGATTGCTTAACGTTGGGTAGACTGCGATCGCAAAATCAGGATTTCACAGGCGCGATCGTTGCTTACGGTCGTGCGATCGAGCTTGATCCCCAATGTGCAGAAGCATTCAGCGAAATGGGAAGGGTTTTAGAGCAGTTGGGTAGCCCGACCGAAGCGATCGTGGCTTATAAAATGGCGCTGCAATATGAGCCGAGTTTGAGTGATGCAAGACGCAATCTTCAGCGATTAGAAACCGCTCACAATCTAGTGCCTGCCCAAAATTCGACTCCAGCTCAACTTCCAGATCCCGAACCTTCGATCGCGCCTTATCTGCACGTCGAGGAAGTAAAAATCGAAGAACCTGTCACTGATCGCATTTTTGGCACTCGTAAGGCGGCTCCGCCGCGCCGTCCCCGTCGTCCCTGGATCGCGGCTGGAATTTTGGGAACTGCGATTGCTGCGGTTTTGGGTGTGTGGGGCTTTTCGACTTGGAAAGCTTCGACTACGCCATCCCCGAACGAACTGATCGACAATATCAGCCAGATCAATCGATCTCCGGGCGCGAATCCGAGTCGATCGAGTACCTTAGTGGCAACCGCGACCAGTAGTTTTGCTCAGGGGAATCTACGCGCGGGACAAGATGCGATCGAGGAGCTTCTCAACAACGGTGAAATCATTGCCGCAGAAACCGCTTTTCAAAACGTGCCGCCTGATAAGTTAGACAATCCAGCCGTGAGCTTTTTGCGGGGTCGGATTGCGTGGCAGTCGGTTCAACTGAAAAAGAGCAACTACAGTTTGAATGAAGCGCAAGGCTATTTTGAAACCTCGCTCAAAGGCAATCGCACGCCTCAAGTTCTAAACGCTTTGGGCTTTGTTTACTATTCACAAGGTAATTTCAATCGAGCGGGTAGAACGTGGATAGAAGCAGCAAAGCTTGCCGAAAGTGCGGGTGGGTCAGCAAGACAAGACGAACTCACAGCACGCGCAGGATTGGCGCTTGTGGCGAATAAAACGGCGCAATCTCAGACTGGAAGCACCCGCGATCGACTCAGACGAGAAGCAGTGACATCGCGCGATCGCGTCCTGCAACAATCCCCGACTCAGTTTCAAATCAGTGCATTGAGTAAAAGTTGGTACTGGAGTGAAAGCGCGATCGCAGATTGGAGGGCACTCCTCGCCATCAAGTAATGCTGCAAAAAAGTCGCCGCTCAAATTCCTTGCAGTAAGATCAAAGCATTGAGTTGCACGGTCTGAATTTATGAATTCTGATACTGTCGTTCGGATGTTGCAAAAAAGCTTCCGGGTCACGCTGGGAGCGACTGCATCACTTGTCGAAATTCTCCAAAATCCTCAGAGGCGAGAGGCGAATTTAACCAAACTCAAGCTTGAATTGGAGCAACTGACGCGCGAGTGGGCGGAAAAGGGCGAAGTGACTGAACAAGAAGCCCGGAGCTATGTCGATACGTTTGTGGCTCAACGTCGAGGCGAGATGAATTCTGGAACCACGGTGACAACGACTGCGACTACGGTTCCTACGCCCTCCCCGGAAGTCCAACTCGAATTACAAGAGCTAACGGCGCAGTTAGCCGCAATTCGGGCAGAAGTGGAACGCTTGAGAACCGAAGAGAATCGATCGTGAAATGTTTGGGGATCGATTTAGGTTGGAGTTCAAATCCTAGCGGGTTGTGCTGTTTAGAGCTTGTGAATGGAGCATTGATGTTGCGGGATCTGCGGCGAGAAAGCTCGATCGACGAAATTTTCGCCTGGATCGACGCGCAAGCCCCAGATTCCGCGATCGTGGCAGTCGATGCCCCAACGCTGATTCCAAATCAAACCGGAATGCGACTTCCCGATCGCTTGGCTCACAAGCACTTTGGACGCTATCACGCTGGCTGCTATCCCGCAAATTTGGGTCTTCCCTTTGCCGATCGAACGATTGGCGTGGGGCTGAGTTTGGAAGCGCGAGGGTTTGAACATGCACCAACGATCGAGGCACAGCGACCCGGACGCTATCAGATCGAAGTCTTTCCACATCCGGCAATGATTCATTTATTTCAGTTGAATCAAATTCTGAAATACAAAAAAGGCACGATCGCGCAACGCAAACCTGAACTAGAAAAATTACGGCAGCTAATTCTAGAGCGATTACCTGAGATGGAACCGCGATTAAAGCTAGAAACGCTACCGGAACTACCCAACAAAGGAACTGAACTAAAAGCGATCGAAGATCAGATCGATAGTTTGATTTGTGCCTATGTTGCTGCGTACTGGTGGTACTGGGGATCAGAAAAGAATTTAGTGCTTGGCGATCGAGCATCAGGGTATATTGTGGTTCCGTCACCGTTGGTTTAACCGATGCTGCTTTCTTCGCTGATGCGATCGCGCCAACTCTGCGTTATTCTCGCTGGAACAGCCACACTTCACTTTGGGTTGATGTCAATAGGTTTACCGAGTTGGCAATGTCCGATCCGGCATGGGTTGGGCGTTCCTTGTCCGGGTTGTGGACTGTCACGCGCAACGTTAGAACTGCTGCACGGTCATTTTGATCACGCTCTAAAAATCCACGCCTTTGCGCCGATCGTGGTTGGAGTTGCGGGATTAATTTTATTCACGATCGTGCTTCCAAAGTCGCCTCGAATCAGGCTTGTAAGAATTGTCGATCGAATTGAGCGGCGGACTGGGATCACGATCGTGCTTCTCGGTAGTTTCTTGGTTTATTGGCTGATTCGATTGTGCTTTTTTACAAATGAGTTCTATCAATTCGTCCTGTGATGTGCTTTTATGACAACAGGTTTTTTGAGGCTCTGTGAATGGAAGCTTTGCTCGGATTGGTTAGTGTGGCAGCATCAATTGTGAGTCTGGTGTGTTTGATTCTTGTTCTGCTGAAGCTCTTTCCTGATAAGGGAGTGGGCTGGGGAATCTTTGGAATTTTTTGCGGCATCTACACATTTATTTGGGGTTGGCAAAACGTCGATCGACACAACTTCAAAAACATCATGGTTCTATGGTCGGCGGCGATTGCTGCGAACATCGTGATCCGGATTTTGGCGATTAGTGTTGCGAATAACCCTTCATAGTCAGAGTGCGATCGAGCTAAAAACGGGGAGTGAAAAATCTTCTCGTTTTTTAATGGAGCCGCCATCGCTAAGATATGGGTACACCGTTACCTGAACTGCTATGTTGGTTTCTTCGATTGGCTCTAAATCGATTTCTGCTCATCCGAATGATCACTTTGTCATTACGATCGCGCCTCTGTCGATCGAGGAAGTTTACAAACAGGCGGATGATGCGGCGAATGGTGCGATCGTTCTGATGAGTGGGATGGTTCGCAACAATAGCGAAGGCTTTTCTGTGTTGCATCTGGAATATCAGGCGTATGAGCCAATGGCGATCGAGGTGTTCAAACAGATTGCCGCGGAGATTCGGCAGACTTGGAGCGATGCGACTCATGTGGTGATTCATCACCGGATTGGGCGGTTAGAAATCGGTGAGGTGAGTGTGCTGGTCGCGGTGGGATGTCCGCACCGAAAAGAAGCATTTGAGGCGTGTCAGTATGCGATCGATACCTTGAAGCATCGTGCGCCGATTTGGAAAAAAGAGTTTTACTATGGGCAGGCGGGTGAGGTGTGTTCGAGTTGGGTGAAGTGCTGCTAGAAGCTTGTTGACATCACTGATCGCGGGTGATGAGGATCACCGATTTCGTAAAGATTTGACAAAGTAAGCCGGGAACTCTGGAGGCATCGTTCCTCATGGCTTGTCGAATTTATGGCTTCCGGAAGCAGTTTAGTACCGACTTCCTGGAGCGCGATTGTTCAGCCTACTGATTTAATTGCCTCCAATTTCAACACGGGTGAAACCGCTTGGTTCTCGATCGCTGAAAATCGCATTATCAATCGCGCTTCTAATCTTGTTGCCGATCCGAATCTCCAAATCGTTGATATTTATGATTACGATCGCGATTCCAAACCCGATTTACTTTGGTGCGATCGACGCGATAACTCACTGTATTTTTCAACAAATGGACAGCGCGTTAATCTGATTGCGATCGGGGATTTAAACTGGCAGGTGCAGCGGGTTGGAGACTTCGATCGAGATGGCGATCGTGATCTTCTGTGGCGCAATCAAAGCACAGGGCAAATCGCACTCTGGCAGATGAATGGAATGGCACTAGAAGTCGGTCAGTATTTGGAAACGGTGAGTGATCACGCCTGGAAAATTGCAGATGTGCAGGACTATGACCGGGATGGCGATTTGGATGTGTTTTGGCGCAACGATCGCACCGGGACGAATGGTTTCTGGCAGATGAATGGAACGGCGATCGAGCGCGGATTTTTTATCACTTCTGTTCCTGATACGAATTGGAAAATGGTGGGAAGCGGTGATTTTAATGCAGACAGAAATCCCGATTTAGTGTGGCGAAACAATCAGACCGGACAGACCGCAATTTGGCAAATGAATGGGATGAGCTTCGATCGAGATATTTACTTGCCGTTCGTGGTGGATTCCAGTTGGGAAATAAAAGGCATTAACGACTATAACCAAGACGGTACAGCGGATATTCTTTGGCAACAAGCTCAGACTGGAAAGCTTGAATACTGGGAGATTAATCGATTTGAATTTCAGCGATCGACAAAGTTAGAAACCTTTAGCGGATGGCAAATTCAATCCTTTAAGCAATCAGAATTTACAACGAAGCAACCGATTTATAACTCAAACTCTGGTTATGGAATTGTGAATGCAGCGGTTGCAGTTGCAGCAACAATTCAACAAGCGCCTTTTGCTCAAGTTTCAGACACAACTTGGACAACAGATCTACTGAATGTACCAGAAGTTTGGGCGCGTGGATATACCGGGCAAGGTATTACGATCGCAGTAATCGATTCTGGGATTGATCTGTCGCATTCTGATCTAAGTTCAAGCCTTTGGACGAATGCGAGAGAAATTTCGGGAAACGGCATTGATGACGATCGGAATGGGTTTGTAGATGACATTCACGGCTGGAATTTTAGCTTAAATAACAATGATGTTTCTCCTTCGAGCGCTCACGGAACTGCGGTGAGTGGCATAATTGCAGCAGATCGAAACAATATTGGAATCACAGGCGTTGCGTATAATGCAACAATAATGCCAATCCGCGTTACGAATGCTCAGGATAACTGGGATGCTAACTTAGCAAACGCGATTCGGTATGCGATTGATAACGGTGCGCGTGTGATTAATTTATCGCTGTGGTGGACAGATTCGCCACAGTTACGGGATGCTCTCGCTTACGCTGTGAGTCGCAATGTGATTACGGTCATGGCTGCACTAAACGAAGGTGCAGCTCAACCGAGCAATCCCGCGCGGTATGCCACTCAATTTGGGATTGCGGTAGGAGCGGTGGATCGCGATCGACGACTGACTTCTTTTTCAAATCGATCGGGCAGCGATCCACAAATGCGCTATGTTCTCGCTCCGGGTCGCGGCATTGACTCCACGATTCCAGGAAATACCTATCAAGCGGGCTGGTGGGGCACATCAATGGCAGCCCCTTACATTTCTGGCATCGTGGCACTGATGCTCAACGCAAATCCGAGCCTAACGCATGATCAAGTGCGACAGATTTTAATCGAATCCACAACAAACGAGATCGCATAAAGATGCTGAGATGCAGTCTGTTTTGTTGAAGCGGCTCTACTGCAAAAAACGCAGATTAAAAGGATAGCGATAAGACTGTCCCCGATTTGCTTTTACTGCGGCAAAACTAATGACTGCGATCATAAATGCAGCAAAAATTGCGATCGCAACAAATCCCAGAATCATCAGCCAAGAGAAGGCATTGCCCATACTATTTTGGGTCGAACCTGCTCCCGAAATTGCAACCATGCAGGTTGTAAAAGCAAGAAATATCCACGAGATTACGGCAACTAATAGATAGATCGACATCGAAAGCTGAAAATTAATCGCTTCTCGTCCTTGCTCATCGATAAACGGATGTCGATCGCGTCCCAATCGCCAAGCAATATAAGGAAACAGCGCACCTAGAAACGGAATCGGCGCAAACGAGCAAATGAGAATTGCCAGCAATCCTGACAGATGACAACTCATTCCCCAGCGTCGGGTGGATAAATCTAACGACTCATTCATCGGTTCAGTGTCCAACGTTCATGCAACAAATCATGAACAGCATCCCTAGAGTACTTGATTTATACAATTAGAGCATTTCAAAATACATCGATCGTATAATTTCTGAATCCCTGCTGTGAGCGTTTTAATTCGATTAATCTTAGGACTGGTTTTTGCAATTGGTGGACTCTTTAGCTACTACGGAACGACCGATACTAACCCAGTCACAGGCGAAAAGCAACGAATCCAATTAACTCCCCGCCAAGAAGTCGTTCTCGGACTGCAAAGCCGTCAGCAAATGGCAGCCCGACACGGGGGGCTGTTCCCTGATGAATCCCTGCAAGCGTATATCGATACGGTCGGTGAACGAGTCGTGCAGCGATCGGAAGCTGCGAAGTCTCCTTATCCGTTTGAGTTTCATCTTCTGCGCGATCCCAAAACGGTGAATGCGTTTGCGCTTCCTGGCGGTCAAATCTTCATCACAGCCGCGCTTCTGGGGCGAATGAACTCCGAAGCACAGTTAGCCGCTGTGTTTGGGCATGAAGTCGGGCACGTCGTCGGGCGGCACGGAGCCGAACATCTGGCAAAACAGCAGTTAGGCACATCGCTGGTCAGTGCGATTGGGGTTGCGGCAAGTGGGGGACAAGATGGCGGACAAGGAGCCGCTGCGATCGCGTCTGCGGTGAATCAAATGGTGGATCTGCGCTACGGTCGTCAGGATGAGTCGGAAAGCGATCGTTTAGGGCTAAAATTCCTGCTCGAAGCAGGCTACACTCCGCGCGGCATTTTGGAACTGATGCAAATCCTGGCGCAAGGTGCGGGCGGACGACAACCGGAGTTTCTTAGTTCTCACCCCGATCCGGGAAATCGCTTGCAGTCTTTGAAAGCGGCGATTCAGAAAACCTTTCCTCAAGGCATTCCGACCGAGTTAGAAGATGGACGCGATCGCTTTGCTCAAGCCGTTCGCCGCAGATAGGAGAAGCAAGATGAGTTTGATGATTTTGTATTGGGTATTAGTTGCGGTGATGCTGGTTGGAGTTGCGGGGGCAGTGTTGCCCGGAGTGCCCGGGCCGAGTTTGATTCTGGCAGCGATTTTGGTCTGGTGTGTGGTGACAAAGTTTGCAATCCCGCTGTTGCCGCTGGGGTTGATTTTTGTGGCGCTGATTTTGAGTGCGGTGGTGGAATGGTTGGGGTCTTACTGGGGTGCGAAGCAAGTTGGAGCCAGTAAATGGAGCCAGTATGGAATGTTCGCGGGAATGGCGATCGGCTTTTTTGGTTTGTTGCCCGTTTTGCCGCTCGGCGGCCCGATCGCTGGAATTCTCGTTGGGGGACTGCTCGGCGGCTTTATCGGTGAGTATCTATATCAGCGAGATTTAACTACTTCTGAACGGCTGAAGACTGCGGGAAAAGTCAGTCTTGCGATCGGGTTTGGCGCGATCATCGGCAATTTGATCGAGGTGGTTTTAGCGATCGTGGCGGTTGGTGTCTTCGTCTGGTCAACGTGGTCGTCTGTGATATGGACTTAGTTCACCTTCGCGCGAAATCGAATGAAGCCGAAGGAATTCGGAGTTCCCTTTGTGGTCGCATTAGGAATATTGTTGAGATTCACGGTGATTGCACCATTGGGGGCGACGACGAGCGCGCCGTTTATGCCGCAAGGGGCAGAAGTTCCAGAGGCGAAGAACTGACCGCGATCGGGAGTATCGTTTGCGTTGCTGAGATAGCTGGTGGAACTGCCGATCGTTAATCGGATGCCAAAATCCCCGACGGATGTACCGCTATCTTTTGGGGTATTGCTGTTGAAGACACTCGGCAGAAAGGTTGTGTTCGTAGGAACTAGGTCGCAGAGCCTGACATTCTGAGCAGGAGCCGCCCCGTCTGACAAAAAGTAAATGGTGTACTCTAGACTATCACCAGGTTTAACGGGAACGGTATCGCCCGCAGTCACTCCTTTACCTGTGCGACCTGTTAGATAGTTAGGTGTCCAGTTGTGTGAGCTATCGTCGTTGGTGTCAGCAGGATCATCGATCGTATTGGTGTAAGGAGTACTATTGAGTGCGGTGATTCGCTTGACTAATCGAACATTAGGAATAGGAGATGCGGGCGTAACTGTCGTGGTATCCGTCGCGCTATTGTTATCAGGATTGAAATCTTCAACACCAGACGGTGGGCTAACAGTAGCAGTATTTGCAAGCGTGCCAGAAAAAATCGGGTCAATTCTGCCACTAATCGTTAGTGTGATTGTTGTATTAGGTGCGAGATTGAGTCCTGTCCAATCTCCAGTTGTGCTGTTGTAGGAACCAGTGCTTGGGGTGAGAACGGGGCTTTGAATTGCAGTTGGAATAACGTCCGTCACCTTAATGGATGTGAGCGCTGAAGTTCCTTGATTAGTGATAGAGATCAAATAGTTAATCGTGCTACCCGCGATCGCAGTTGTCTGATTATCTGTTTTGGTGATTTTAAGGTCGGTCGTTGGATACTCCGTAAAGCTTAACCCTCCTGCAAGCAGATCTAATCCGCCTGATGTGATATTCGTATCTGTTGGAACGTTGGTTAAGCCGACAAGATCCATCAAGATAGTAACGTCACTTGGAAAGATAGCATATCCGTAAATTTTTTGCCCTGCTGTAATGCCAAGCGTAGTGTAAGAGACAAACGTGCCTGAAATTGGTTGATTGTTTGCATCTTCTGAAGGTTGAAGATCTCCGCTTCCATCTCTTCGTAGAACTGTTGTGTTGATGGTTTGGCTAGAGTTAGTTGAACGTCCCCAATTAGTGGTAGAGCTTGAGACTGATACAAGAGTGCCTAAAGCAGTAGGTTGATTTGTTACTGGATTAATAGCGGTAATAGCAGCAATCTTGAAAGGGTCATTGCCACCTCGATCGAGAACTACGAATCCGACTTGCCCAATTTTAGAAGCGGAGGGTGCAGTGATACCTGTGGATGTGATGAAGTCAATTCGCTCAATGTTGTTGTTGTTTCCTGCTGCATCTCCTGTGTTCGCAAATACATTATCTGCGCCCCGATTAATGATGTTACTCAGCAATGCTGCTTCCATCGTATCTACAAATGAAGGAGCTAGATCAACGGTTGTTGCAACTTTGGAATCGCGTTGAAACAAAATAATTTGTCGAGCTCCCGTGACTTGTGCATTATTCCTTCTTCTGATGCCGATGATGTCCGCAGTCTGCTGAACTGAGTAATTTGCGGCTCCAATGCTGATACCACTAAAAATAAAATTTGTGCTTTTACCAAAATTGAGCGTGTAGTTAGTGAAAGTTGAGTAGTTTGTAGTTGTGCCACCCGGAGCTTTTTGAGTTGTGTAAGAGAATGGAGGCGCAGGAGCTGAAGTTGTATTGATGCTGACAGGAATTTGGGCCTTGGCAGAGTCTAAGATAGTGATCGAGATGCCTCCCGCAAGGCAGAAACTCCATGCCAGTCGATTAAGCTGCATCCGCGTGAAGGACTGAAGTACTTTCATATTGGTTCTCAATTCTCTGCAATTGCAACAGGTTTTGGTTCCGATTGCGGTTTAGGAATGCGTTGCAGTCCGAAGCCGTTGAACAGTTCGTTGACTTTGAGGGTTACGCCAAAATACACGCCACCGGACGATCGCGAACCCGTAAAATCTCGATCGTTTGCCCGTCCAAAGCTATAACCTGCTGATAATCTAAGATTCGGTGATAAATAATATCCCGCTTCCAGTGCCCAACCGAGTTCGTTAAAGCCTGTGTTGGATTGACCGATCCAGCGTCCTTCGGCTGCGACATCCCAGCGGTAGCCTAAACGGTAGACCGCGCGCCCTTGTGCCAGCGTGACTGTACTCGTTCCTGCTAAATCACTTGCAAGATACGAGGTGCTATCTCTCAAGGCACATTTTCCGTAAAATTCCCAGCGCCAGTCTGGAGCGTAGATGGCTTCGATCGCAAAAAGGTTCTCGTTTGTGCCTGTCCCGCTGCCAAAGAGGATCGTATCGGGAATCGTGGAGGGATTTTTGCGGTATTCGTAGCGCAGGAGAGCATTAAAGCGATCGTCATTCGGATCGCGGTAAGCCAGTCCAACTTTTAAGGTTTTCGTGTCGTCGAGTCCAACTAAAGTTTGGTTTGCGGCGTTAGCTTGTTGGTATTGAACTAATGCGGTGAGTGAAGGACTGATCTTGCCGGCGGCACTAGCTGAGATGACAGTGTTTGCGCCAGCGGAAGAAGTGCGATGTTCATATCTAGCACTCGCTTGAAACTTAGAATCGTCCGAGTATTCGAGTCCGATGCTGTAGTTATCACCGCCATCGAGTCCTAAACTAGAAGCACTCTGTCCAACTGCAAACGGTTGAGCAAAAATGCTTCCCGATGCGCTCTGGCTGGAGATCGTGCTAAAGATATGCTCATAAGCCAGATTCATTCGCAGTCCAGGAGAGAGCTTCAGAATTTGATTGAGTCCAACTGCGGATTGAATGTTCATTCCGTTTGCACCGCCGAGCAGCGTATAGCGTCCGGTTAGAGTCGTGTCTCGTAGCAGCTTATATTCACCTAATACGCTGAGATTCGTAAGCGATTCGCCTGCAAATTGACCGCGATGATAGAACTGCTGTGAGAGTTGAACACTCACTCCAGGCATTGCACGCCAGTTTAAGCCGAGCAATGTTCGATCGTTGTAAACCTGATCCACCTCAGAAGACAAAGTGGTTTCGTTTTGGGCGAGAAAGGTGAGGGTTTGGGTGAGTGGGAAAGTGAGACGCGATCGCAATTGACCAGAACTGGTGTCGAAGACGGAAGGCGTGAGGCGATCTTGTCGATCGCGATGTAGCCAATCTAAGCTAAAGTTTGCAGTTCCAAACTTTTGATCAACGCCTGCTGTGATAGTTGTCAGAGAGTTGTCTACGCGCGATCCAGGTGTGGGAGCGGTGCGAGGCGTGATCAATTCATCAATCAGCGTTAACGGACGAGGTGCAACCCCTGTATTGTCTTCCTTGTCGTACTGAACTCTCACATTGGTCGTCGGAGAAACCGCAGCGGTCACTTGTGCGCCGTAGCGGGTTTGTCCCGGTGTAAAGCTAGTCGTCGCGTTGTTGTTAAAGCCTGCATCCGTTTTGCGGTAGTAAGCTTGTCCAAAAATGCCTTGAGCGATTTTGCTGTTGAGTTCAAAGCGATAGGCTGAACCGCGAACCTCATTGCCAAAGTCTAATGAGCTTTCAGAATGTGCATATTCTGCAATCAACTGAGTTGATGTTCCAAACGTTAGTAGCGCATCAGCTCCGAATAGTTCAAATTGGCGGACTCCTTGATTTTCTTTGAAGTACGTTGCGCCGATCCAACTTTCTCGATCGAGTCCCCGCGCAATGTTGTACTGAACCCGACCCGCATAGATGTTATTGTTCGATCCGGGTTGGTCATACTGGTAAGTCACGACAATGCGACGCACCAACGTTTCACCGTTCTGACCGACATCGGTTCTGAGAATCGGCTGACGAAACAGAAGAGAACCTCGATCGTAGTCAACATCATAGTCTGCCCCTCGATTGAGCGGTTTACGATCGATCACGGTTCCCGGTCGATTCAGTTCTTCGGTTTCGAGAAAAACATTCTCGCTGCCTTCGATTAGCAATCGTCGCGAAACAAAGTAGAAGCCGCTTGTGCCATCGGGTGCGATCGTATCTCGCTGAAACCCTTCTAAGCTATCGGCAAAGATGCCTGTGACTTGCAGACTTCCGACATTGTAGTTTGCTTTGAACCCGTGGAGTTGGCGCGTGGTGGCGGTAAATTGTTGCGATCGACGTGCGAATTCCTCAGTGTTGTAGTCGCCCCACATCGCATAGTCAGTTCCCGCACCCGGAACGGGAGAAGTCCGCTCAAACTTGAGATACAAACTATCTTGCGATGGAGTCGTTACGGTTGTAGAGGAACTATCACCATAGACCGGATAGTTTTGATCACAGGCTTGAGTGTCCCGATATAAACGCGAAGTCGAATCACAGGTTTCATTCAGTGTTCGGCTATTGTTGTAGGCTCCTGTAAAGAGCCAAGTCCCGATGCGACCTGTCGCGAAGACTGCGGCTTTGGCATCGAGCCGGTAAGAATTGTTGCCGTCGGCGGGATTGAAGTTTCTCAAACTACCGTAGTAGTCCGTCCCACGTTTTCCTAAGCGCAGATCAATCACACCTGTTGCTATCGCAGGTCTGAGATCAGTTTCAAAACTCAGTTGTGAAAAAGCTTCCAGTGTATTTGCACGCGCCTGAACGGTGACAGTTCTCGGATCAAGTCCCGCTCTCAAGGTTGCTGTAAATCGTCCTTGCTGTGCTTTGACTTGAAACCCAGGCTGATCTCGGTCTGCATCTGCTCCAGTAAATTCGCCTGCGGTTGCCGATAAAGTAACTGTCGTATCGCGATTTGATAAATTACCTTGTGCATCTAATAGCTGACCTTCGATCCTAGCAATCGATCGACCATCTGCCGGAATGCGCGATTCGGCTGAGTTGATTGTTAACTTCGTCGCTTCTCCTCGAACTTGCACATCCACCGAAGTGCTTTCAACTTCTACGCCATTGATAACAGTCTGCGCCGTTAATGTGTTCTTGCCTTCTTTGAGCGAAACACCGTACCACGTTTGTGTGATCGTGGTGCTGCTGGTTTCGGTGCGTCCGATTAAGCGATCGAGAACACGCTCTCCATTTGCGAAGAGTTCAACCTGTGCGCCTTTCGGGTATTGCAATACAACCGTTGCAGAAGGTAGATCAAGAACACTGTCAGGCGTTGGAGAAACGAACTTTAGAACGACTTGCGGCTGGGTTTGGGCGGGAACGGGAGTTGCGATCGCTTGAGGAACTTTAATTGCGATTGCAATCAACGGGATCAAACAGAATGCGTAAATCGATCGTTTGCTAAATTTCATTTTCCTGCCCCCGTTGCGCTGGAGTGACCGAAAAGTTCATTCGCACCAATCCACCGGGCGCGAGGTGAACTAAACGAGATTGACTATTGCGCTCACTAAATTTCTGATTCGGGGCAAGCGTGTAGTTCGGAATGCTGCTGAGATCTAAAACACCTGTGCGATATCCTGATAGCACATTCGCAACGGAGAACAATCCATTTTGATCCGTTGTGATGCGATTGCCGTCATCTAGGAACACCACTGCATTCGGGATTCCAGGCTCTCCAGCCTGCTGTTCACCATCAAAGTTTTTATCTTCAAATACTCGACCGATAATCGTTCCACAGTCGGTTAAAATCCCATTGCGAACCCGCAGTCGATGCAGTGCAGGGCCATCTCTCACAATGTCTTGATTGTCCGATCGCGTTCCTTGAACAGAAGCGCGATTCTGTCCTGTTCCTCGAATTGCGTCCGGTGTTAATGTTGCTGCGTAAGCAATGTTGAGAACTGGAGTCTTTGCCCCATCGTTCGCTGGAAGGGTGATGTTTGAAAGGGTAAAAGTGATTGTAGAACCGTTCGCACTTGCGCCTACTGGAACGATCGTGTTTTGAAATTCTGCTTTTGCGCTATTTTCACGGAATCGGAAACCGAGCGGCAATAAGTCTGTGATGGTTAAATTGCTCACGGGAGCGCTAGCGAGATTGCGAACTGAGAGCCGATATAGAACGGTGTCTCCTGGTACTGCGGTCGCTCTATCTGCGGTTTTAATAATCTGAATCGCCTGTCCTTGACAGATACTTGCATCCACATCGATCGCAGCAAGCGACAATCCGACCTGCTCTGCATCTTGAATGTTCAACTGTCCATCGATCGAGGTTAAACCTGTTGTTGTGTTTAGTGGTTTACCATCGAGCGAAGTAGCATTGTAAGCAACCTGCCGCCCTGTACGACCTGTAATCGTTAACCGCACTCGACGCTGGCTGTAGATTGATCCTTGGGGTGGAGTGATCACGAGAATATAGCGTTTGCCGATCGCTAATTGTCCGCGTGTATCATCAAGCAGGAAGTTATACCGACCATCGCTGTTTGTGCCGAGAAAGAAAGGATTGCTATTTTGGCGATTTGGATCAAGTCCAGCCGAGATTCCATTGTTCGGAATATCAGGAAGCTCTGTTCGTGTCAGAGACATGATCGCACCGAGTTCAACCCCAGACGCATCGGCTTCATAGACACTCATGCTAAACCCTGAATAGCTCGATAAGACTTCGCCTGCACATCCTGTAATCCGACCAAGTGGATCGATCAAGCCTTGCTGAAGCTGATTTGTAGAACTACTGAATGTGCTGCCTGCTGGATCGCTGTAGCGGTAAGTTGCGCGATTTGTAATGGTTGCGGTCTTTGTTTGTGCTTGTGCAGAATTCGTAAAAGCAGCAGCACTAAAAGAGCTAACCAACAATGCAGCACTGCAAGCATTGAGAGTGCGGTAAAGCCGATGCACTTTGGTCGAGGTCGATAGGTTCACGGTCTTGAAGGGGTAAATTTTCAGGGAAGAAAACTTCGATCGCAGTTTGAGCGCGATCGAAGTTCCAGGCAGTTACCGAACGCTTACGTCGTAGGTCAACTCCAGCCCGCTTTTCGGCGCGATCGCTTTGCCAAGTGTCCAGCGCACATGGCTGTAAGCTTCAGGAGGCGCAGGCTGCATCACTGCTCTGCCATCGGGTAAAGTCACTTGCACCATCGGATTCGCCGCGAACGTTTTGCCGCCATCAATGCTATAGGTGAGTTCTGCCCCGCTTTGAGTCGCAGTTCCGATCGCATAAGTCGTTCCCTTCGGAATCGGCTGCGTCACCACGAGCTTTTCAGCAGCTCGATCGCCTGTGTTCTTAGCAACGACTTGAAATCGCAGAATTGCCCCTTTCTGAACAGTTGTATCTTTGGTCAACACCGCCCAAGACGCTTGCTCTTTGCCTTGAGAATCTTTCTGCACGACCTTCTGTTTTGCGATCAATTTCAGTTCAACTTTCGGCTGGTTTAGCGTTTGAGCGATCGACAAACCGCGATCGAATAATCTGGCAGCGGCGGGTGTTCCATCGATCGGAAACATCGCTACCGTTGCCGTAAGTCCTAACCCAATCCAAAGAAAATTCCGTTTCATTGTTCTCTCCTATAGTTCCACTAATTAATTCGGCGACGGAAGATGAATGTTCCTGAGCCTTGAGGGGCAAGGCTTGTCAGCGTGTCAACGTAGATTTGGATGTCTCCGCCGTTGGATGTGCCGCCGATGGTTCCATTCGGATCAATTGCCGAACCTGGAATCGTTCCGCTCACAGGGTCTTTTGTGGATGTGAACCAATTGTTCGGAGCATCTAAGCCATCTTCAGTGATGACTAAGTTGTTTGCTGGAAGGTCAACGCTGCCAGAATTGCTCGGAGCAAGGGTCGAAACGTTGCGGTAACGAATTCGATATTCGATGATTCGTCCAGGTCTTGCGGCAGCGCTCAACGCAGTTTGATCGGTGGTGTATCCAACAACTTCACTTCCTCCCTCTAGAATGCGGGCATCTTTTTCAAGTCCGACATATCCGGTATAGAGTCGGTTGATCGTGAGGTTTCCAGGGGTGTTGGTTGGAGCACCGTTATTGTTTTGATCGACAAATGCCAGAATCGGAACTGGGAATCCTTTGACTTGCGCGATCGGGTCAGCTACTGTACTTCCCGGAAGGTCGATCGTCATCGTGTAATTCACCTGGTCTAAACCTCCCGGAGCATTGTCACTCGCTGGAATGTCCATCAGTTTTACCGGATCAGTTGCGCTTGTATTGCTGCTGCCCGTGGCTTGAAACACAAACTTCGTTCCGTCATAGCGATAAACCGCAATATCAGTTCCCGCAGTAATCGTGACGAGTGTTCCAAGCGGGAGATCGACGGCGGTTGCAGGCGCAGTCGGAAGCAGTGCGATCGTTTGTGGGCTACCGCTAGTGTTCTGAACGGTGTTATTGAAGGTTACTGCGGGTGTTTGAGCATCCGTTAATGGAGTTGCAGGATTGAGATCGGCGGGAAGCTGAATCGATCGATTGGTAAAGTCGTCATTATTGGTCGTGTTGATCGCATCGGGGCGATTGTTCGGGCCGTTGAGCGGAGTTGCAGCGATCGTAGAAACCGTGTCTTCGCCCCCGTCGGTATCATTGTTGCTACCTTGGTTGGTGGTTGCGGTGTCGGCTGAATTTGTTCCGGTTCCTGGATCAATACCGTCCTTCGTTGGGTCTGCGACTCCATCACCAATGCCAAGACCCGTTCCAGGTGCGCCACCCGTTGTTGGATCAGGGTTGCCACCGTCCAGTTGGTTGTTGGGCGACTGATCACCGGATTCATCGTAAACCAGTTGAGTAGAGGTTCCGGGTGTAGTAGCTCCGGGCTGAGATTGACCAAAGGCTTGGGCAATGTTTGCGACTCGTCCGCCTGTAAAGCTAGAGAGCGGATTCACCGAGAACGAGAAGCCTGTGACGGATGCTCCTTTTAGAACCGATGTCGATCGAATAAAACCCACCCGCGTAATCGTGCCAGCAGGACGAACTGTAACCCAGTTTGCTTTGTGTGCTGCAACTGAGACATCGCTCAACGTGTAGACCACCTGCCATGTATTGTCTGGTGGGGTTGGAATTGTAGAACTCAGCTCCGTTCCTGCGGGAATGGCATCAGAAACGAGAATGCGGTTTTGATTGCCAGTGCCACCATCTAAGTTGATTGCAGTTGGATGTAGATCTGAAGCGACCAGCCCAGTGGGAGGTGAAGCTGGATTTTCTACCCGGAGTGCTAACGAATAGGTCAATGTGTCGTCTGTTAAGACTGAAGGCGTGTTGTTGTTGCTGTAGCTTGAGGTTGACTTGAGAAGAGTGGCAAAAGCTTGCAAACGAGCATTGACTGTAATGGCAGTACTAGTCGCCATCGCTTCGTTGATTTGGGTGATCACGCCTGGAGTCTCGCCTGCAACCGTATCTGCATTGTCTACGGTGTGAACATCGATATCCTTACCACCGGCATTCGTCGTCGGATCATGAGGGACGTTTTGAGCATTCGGCGTAATCGTATTTCCAAGTGAAACCGTTGTGGTTGAAGTTGCGATCGCGGTTGGTCTAACAAGAATTGTGGCTCGAACTCGAACGACACCACTGACCGCAATTGAACCATTTGCACCTAACAGTGCTCCAGTCTCACCCCCATCCGCAGGAACAGAGGCACTTACTGTTGTTCCATTCACTGAAATGATTTGTAGATCACCGACTTGCTCAAAGTTCGTGCCATCCGATAGTTTGACTTTGCCCGGAATGAAGAACTGAGTTGGATCGTTTCCAACGTTTGTAATGTCAAAATCAACGGTGATCGTTGTCCCTGGAATCGGTGTAGAGTTACTGGGACTTTGTGCCACGATATTAATTCCTGGAACTTCAGCAACTTTGACGGTTACGGTGTTGGAAGTGGCGTTGTAAGTGGTTGTTCCGTCGGAGTAGGTTGCGGTTGCAGTGTTGCTAATGGTTGTGCCAGCAGCAGTTTGAGCGAGAGCAGTTTGAACTCCAGAAAGACTACTTCCAATCACGAAAGTAGCAGCTAGAAGCTTATGAGTAGTTGTTTTCATACTGGGCGACAGAGTAAGAATTGAGAAAACGGCGCACAAAACTTGCCCCAATTTGGGGTTAAAGTGCGATCGAGTTAAGGAAAAAGCTGGTGAAGGTCAATTAGAAGGTCAAACGCGGAAGTGCTGCGCGTTTGACCTTCTAATTGACTCAAGAAGCACAAGGCTCAAAAAAATCCGCGTTTGAACGCAAGTTAACTTTGTGCATCATCTACCAAAGGGCATAGTTTGTACGTTTAGAACGTGCCCAAGATCGTGCAATCTTTATCAAGGGTTTGCGAAGTTCCGCTAAAGCACTGAGGAAAAGTTGGGACAGCATAGGCTAATCGGCGGAACGATCGGGCAAAAACTCGAAACAAGCTTATTGCATCCGTTTCTCAGCGGAAATTCTCATTTCTTCTGCTTTGGTGTAAACCGTTGTATTTGGTTTCACTTTGCCCAGTTGATTCAAAATCGCGCGGTACTGTCCGAGAACATAAGATCGATCGACCATTTTTGGATTAGCTGTTGAGGCGAGTCTTTCGCTCATCCGTTCCGCAGTTTCGTAGGCTCCGATTGAGTCTTTCTCATGCTGGATTCTGACCCCGATCGCGTTGAGATTCGTTTTGTAGGCAATGATTCTCTGTCCAGCTTCTACAGAGTCTGAATCGGTGTCTTGAATCCGCTCTAATTTTGCGATCGCAGTTTTCCAAGCCTCTTGGACTTGCTCAAGTTCGATCAGCGACATTGGCTCTTTTTTAGTCTGCTGTTTTGCAGCGTTCGCACTGATTTCCGCAACTTCGATCAAGCGCCCATTACGATCGCTATTCGCTTGAAATCCAACGAGCGATTGAAAGTCGCGCTCGGTTGCACTTAATTTATTGCGGGCAAGTCGTCCCGCCAAAGTTGAATCGGGAAGCTGGCTGAGAGTATCAATTGCCGATCGCCAATCCGCGATCGCAGCCGTTCGATTTTCTCCAATCTCGTTATCTCGAATCACGCGAATTGCTTCGCCTAACGCTTGTTCAGTTTGCTCGAAGCGAGTTTGAGCATTCTTCTCCTGAAATAGCTTTGCATCCATGCGGGCAATCTCTTGCCGCGCAGATTTGAATTCGTCGATCGTGAACCGCCATCGACACATTGCCCAGCGGCAGTAATCTTCTGGATAGTGTCCCAAAAACCAAGCAGGCAATTGATCTAAATGCTTCTGAGCCGCTCTCACTTTTTGCGTTCCGAGGTCTAAATCTTCAAATGCAGTCGCTTCATTCACCAGTTGGTCCGATTGTTCAACCAGCGCGATCGCACCTCGATAGTCGTGATCCATCGCCATGTAACTTGGTGTGAGCAGAAACGGAGCAACCTGCATCACCGGATAACGAATCCACGGAATCGGACGATTTACCAACCAAATTCCGCCAGCACCGACCACGATCGCGATCGCTCCCAATTTAAGACCCAACCAGAGGCTCGACGGTGGGCAATTTGCTTTTGCTGCTTGGCGAAGAACTTTAGGATCGAACTTTGGAATTAGATCGACGATCGTTTCTCGTAATTCTGCTTCGGTTACAGGCGTACCAGACTGGAGGCGCAACTTCTCCAAACGACGAAGGGCAAGCTCAAGCTGAACTTGCCCAATCTCATTAACATCAAGACATCGCCGAACCTCAGTCTGGAGGATGTGAAATGCTCGATCGTTTAAACGCTTCATCACAACGAAACCCTACAACACTGTTACCTAGGGTTCCCGTGACAAAGCAATGATACAAACCGAATCACGATGCTGATCGAACGAGCCGATCAGCGATCGTGATTTTAGGAGTTGCTGGTTTGAGTTGCCAACATTTGCTTGAGCTTTTCCAGTTCTTGTGCCCAGCGCGGATCGGGTTGAATCGAATCCGGATCGGAAGAAGAAGTGGTCGTCGTGCGGCGTGATTTGTTGCTGTTGTTGGTGCTGCCGCCGCTTTTGCGCTTTCCGGCTGAAGGAGCGCCAGCCGCCGGAGCCGCTTCGGGTTCGTCCGCTTTGTCTTTGGATCGAGGCAACGCTTTCTCAATTTTGATAGCGCTTTCCTTGATGCTGACTCCGTTGTATTTTTCGATGAACTGATCCGCCAATTCATCGGTCTTAACGGTGACAAAGCCAAAACCGCGACACTTTCCAGTTTTGCGATCGGTAATCAACTTAGCAGAGACTCCTTCGCCTGCATCCGCAAATGCAGCTTCGAGGTCTTGCCGACTTAAATCTTCGGGCAGATTGCCCACATATAGACGAACTGACATATCGAAACACCTCCAGACTTTGATCCTAATACATGATACGGACGCTTACCAGACGTTCCTCAGTTACACTCTGTTTTCGTTGGCTCAGGTTAGACGATACAGACATTTCCGTCACCTCACGTGCCAACCTTACACGGGTTTACGATCGTACCGCTTAGACTCTCCAAGGGTTTCAAACTGAACCCGGAAGGTCTTTGCGGCATCGATCATCGCCATGAGTGTTTGGTGATGACTGGAGGGTTGAGGTTCAGCAACTTGGTTACTGTGTCCCCAGGATATGCGCCACTCTTAAAGGTATCATGCTCGTCTGTCAGATTCGAGCGACTTCAGCAATTTCCCCCTTGAGTGCTATTTCGATTGTTAGATTTTGCAAGATCGGGTAAGAGCGGCGACATTAAAAACCAGTCGACCGTAGGTCGGCTGGTTCAGCTTGCTGTGTTGGGAGGAGAAAAACCGAATACTGATAGTTCTGTAAGCCAATTGCGGCTGAGTCACTTCAGGATGTGTTGGACTCCTTGTAAAGAAATGTAACACTACATTGGTAGAGAACGCAACTATTCGTTACAAAATCTGTGCGATGCCTAAAAGGATTGACCCGATTGCCACGATGAGCGACCAAGTTTGATGTCCGCTGCGGAGTAGCGATCGCGTTCTAATCGTGTCCACGTCGATCCAAGGGGTGGCGCTGCGTCGGAGCCATCCGGTGACGATCGCGCTTTGTCCGATCGGGATTGGGGATAAGAGATTCCCGATCGCGCCGAATTGGGAGCAGTGGTGCAATCTGATCAAGCCTGTTTCAGTTTGTAACAGAAGATCTTGAGCGAGTTGATTGCTGGCTCCTGTTCGACCGATTAAGGTTCCTTCGAGTCGAATAACGGGACTCTCGATTAAAGTTAAATCGGGCTGAGTGAGAAGGTGAATAAGATCGGTTTGCGGGTTGCGCGATTCAGGAAAAAAGCGATTAAATCGAACGATCGTGCCAATTCCAAATCCGATGAGCGCGAAGCTCGGAAATAAACTGTAGTCGCTGGCTAGCCAATTTAAGCGAAAATTTCCGGTGACATATAGAAGATGAGCAATCAGCCAGAATAGAAATGCGATCGTGATTCCCGTCAAACTTCCAAAAAGTGGCGCAAATTGTAGTAGGTTTTTCTTCTGTTTTGTTTGCGCTGTGGGTTCGATTTCTAACTCAGGTTCGAGATGCCATTGCTGACAGTAACTCATGATTTTTGATAGTCGCGTTCCCGTTAAAGGATGAGAGCAATTGAGCGCGGATTCACTGCGATCGCAATTTGCAGAATCCCACTGAAATAAAGTCGATAAAGAAACTCGATCGAATAATTCTTCAAATAGAATTGCGTTCTGATAACTGATCGAACTAAAAAGCTCGAAACTTTCTAATAAATCGTGCGTTTGCTTTTCATACTTAATCGTTTGAGCCGTTACGATCGTAGTTTTAATCAACGCGCGTGCAAGCCCGTTTGGGTTTCCTGTCAGATCGCAAGCATATCGATCGCTATAAACAATCCGCTGTTTTGAGAGCCATAATCCCGACCAGCGAAACAGCCGAAAAAATCCATAAGCGATCGCAGAAATTGCCACAATGACATCAGCAACAATTTCAATCAGTTTAGAAACAAAAGCATGATTGAACTTGAATTTCCGTAATCGATCGCTCACGATCGCGCACTGTCGATAGATTGAATAAGGAAGTTGCAGCGTCACCATAATCAGCGACATCCAAGCAAAATCCCAGTGAGCAATATGACCGAATTCACTTGCATAAATTGCCGCAATTTCTTCCTCGCTCAAGCTGTCTAAAAGCCCTTGACTCACCACAATTCGAGCGAACTTGGGTAAGCAACCGTAAGTAAAAGCGATCGGAGTCTGAGTCGGCAGAATTCCAAGTTTAGGAATCGGAATTTTGCGCTGTTGGGAAAATCGTTGAATCAGGCGATGTGTTTCCGCACTGCGACGCGCGATCGCAGCCGTCGAAAGCGGTTTGAGTCCATACAATCCTTTCAAAATTGCATCCATAATCCACGGAGATGCAAAAAACAGAATGAGTAAACTCAATCCGAATTGCAGCACAGGAATCGTCTGATCCGGCAGTTCGGCATTCCAGCGCAATAACCGCGTGATCACCGTGAACCTTGCCCAAGCGATCGACCCCGACACCCACCAGATCAAAGATAAGGTTGAGAGAAGCGCGATCGCACTTCCCACTTTTGCCCACTGCAAACGAGTCGAACTGATCCGGGGAAGGGGTTGCCAGCGTTGGGCGCGTCCCGCATTTCTCCAGACGTGCGGCGTTTCGGGCGAAGTGGGTTCAGGTTGGACGGCTCCGATCGATTCCGGTTGAATCGGAGCGGGTTCTGGCGATCGCTCCTCAACTCGTTTACGTCGAATCGATTGCGTTGGAGCATCGATTGGCACAAATCCCGAATCGACAGGCGCAAGTTTCACCATCATTTGAGTTGCCCACGATCGCACTTTTTCGTGTTGATTCAGTTGGAGCGATTGGCAAAGAGCGATCGCATCGTCAGACTTTCCGCTTTGAGCATATGCCCGTACCAGTCCCATCTTTGCTTTGAGGGCATCGGGATGATCGCTCTCTTGAGCCGTGAGAAATTGGGTCAGTTGGGCGATCGCATCATCGGTCTGCCCGTTCTGGAGCGCCGTTAGCCCTGCTTCTAGTTCATCTAACGCCGGAAAAGAAGACATAGGGTTCCCTGAATGACAGCGATTCTAGAGTACCCAATCAAAAATTTAAAGAATGCTTCAAGGTGAAATTACGCGATCGACGACTGCCTGAATCCGCTTCACCAAGTCCCGCCCGTTCTGATGAAACACAACGGTTTGATGCGTTCCTTTGACGGATTCGATCGTGAAATCACCCTGAAAGATTTTCCCCCAGAAGGCTTTCGGAGACAAAACTGATTTGAGTGAACTCAGCTCTGCCTCAAACAAAACCACTTTGCCAAAGTAGGGCTGTGGGGTGTAGCTCTGAACGGCTTGCTGGATCGGTTTGTCTGGCGGCAGTACCACTTTTACCACTCTGCCACCCTTTTGTTTTGCTATTTTTTGATCTTCGAGTTTATGCTGGCGACTTTCAAAAATCGAGAGCATCCGTCGTCGAAGACTAGCAAGCTGAATGATGGCATTACGAAGCGTCCATTGATTGCGCTGATAGTACGGCACTTCAGAACCGAATGTTTCAACCAGAGCTAACAAAGCAACTTCCTGACCTTGCGATCTCAAAATCTGAGCAATCTCTAAAGCAACATAGCCCCCGAAGCAGTAACCTCCGATTAGATAAGGTGCTTCAGGTTGAATTTGACGAATGCGATCGACATAGCCCTGCGCCCAATCTTTGATATGTGTTTCGGGATTTTTCACTTGCTGATAGCCGGACTCCAGCGCGAAAAAGGGCTGATCCGGCTCGAGGTGAGGAATCATATCGCCGTAATTTTGACACCAGAATAAGGGCGGTTTCTTTCCGTTCAGCGGTGTGATTTCGATGATTGCCCAAGGATCAACCGGACGACCATCCCGGAGAATTTCAGCAAATTGCTCGATCGTCGGTGCTTGGAACAATGAAGCGATCGAGAGTTCTTGCCCGAATGCTTTCTCGACTTGATTGATTAGTTTGACGGCTGTAAGTGAATTTCCACCGAGATCAAAGAAGTTGTCTGTAGTTGCGATCGGTTGAACTTCTAGCACTCTTTCCCAAATGAACATTAACTGTCGTTCTAGCGGGTTTTGGGTCAGTTCAATCACATCAGAGCTAACAATCTGGGTCGCTTCGGGGGCAGGTAAAGCGCGTCGATCGACTTTGCCATTTTGAGTCAGCGGGATAGTATCGAGAAACGCGATCGCAGACGGAACCATATATTCTGGAAGCTTTTCGCGCAAATGTTGACGCAGCGTAGCAACATCTAAATCAGCTTTTTTCACCACGTAAGCGACCAACCGTTTTTCTCCGGGTTGATCTTCGCGTGCCATCACGATCGAATCTTGCACGGCTTGATGTTGCGATAGAACTGCTTCGATTTCACCCAGCTCGATCCGATAGCCGCGAATCTTCACTTGATGATCAATTCGTCCTAAAAATTCAATGTTGCCATCTTCAAAAAAGCGAGCTAAGTCACCTGCGCGATACAGTCGAGCATCGGGATCAGAACTGAATGGATTCGGCAAAAAGCGCTCTTCAGTTTTCACCGGATCAGTGTAGCCGGATGCGAGACAATCTCCAGCGATGTATAGTTCTCCAGTGACTCCGATCGGGCACGGCTTGAACTGCGGATCTAACACATAGTATTGAGCATTTTGAATCGGCTTACCGTAGGGGATGCTTGTCCAGTGTGGCTCAACTCGATCGATAGGATAAAAGTTTGACCACACGGTTGCTTCAGTTGCTCCACCAAGCGAAATCACTTGCAGCCCCGGAAACGTTTCTTGCAATGCGATCGGCAATGTCACCGGAATCCAATCGCCACTCAGAAACACCAATCGGAGCGAAGACGGACGATCGAGCAGCGTAGAAAACAGCGGTGATAGTTGCTGTAATGCGGGCGGTGCTGAATCCCAGAACGTAATCGGTTCTGACTGCAATAGATCAATCAACACTTGCGGATCACGAACATCATCGCTCGATGCAATCTGAATCGATCCGCCTGCTGCTAATAGTCCAAAAATGTCATAAACCGAGAGGTCAAAACACAGCGACGTGATGAACAAAACGCGATCGCACTGGTTCACATTGAATGTTCGATTCACCCATTCAATCAAATTGATCACAGGTCGATGTTTCACCACAACGCCTTTTGGAGTCCCAGTGGAACCAGAAGTGAAGATAACATATGCGGTATCTTCTGAAGTGTTGTGTAAGGGTAAATTCTCGATCGAACATTGCTGCAAATTGCTTTGTGTCCAGACTTTATGCTGTGATGAATTCTCGAATTGCGCGACATCTAAGCAGAGTAAATGCTCTAGTTGCGGTAGCTCGATCGCTTCAAAGGTCGGAACGTGATGCGCTTGAGTCATCACCCATCGCACTGAAAGCGAATCAAGAATCCATTCAATCCGAGCCTTTGGAAAGCTAGTTTCTAAAGGAATATAAGCCCCGCCCGCTTTCAAAATTCCGAGCAGCGCGGGAATCATTTCCAAACCTCGATCGAGAAACACACCGACAAATTCACCTGCTCTCACACCCAGCGATCGTAAATGATGTGCAATCTGATTAGCTTGCTGATTCACTTCTGCATAGGTCAAAGACTGTCCGTGATAAACTGTTGCGATCGCGTTCGGAGTGCGCTCAACTTGTGCCTCAAACAATTGATGTAAACAGAGATGCTGCTGATAGTTCGCCTCTGTTGCATTCCAATCAAACAACAATTGATGTCGCTCAGTTGCAGTTAATAATGGAATCTCTGACAATCTTTGATTCGGATCAGCAATCATGCCTGATAGCAACACATGTAGATGACCGAGCATTCGATCGATTGTTGCAGCTTCAAATCGTTGTCGATCATAAGAAAGCTTCAAGGTTAATCCTGTGCCCAAACTCCCAATCAGCACCAATGGGAATGAAGGTTGTTCAATCAGGTCAAAGCTGCGATTTTGCTTCGTGTGAATACGATCGCTAAGTGATTGATGCTCAAACACGACAATGCTTTCAAACAATGCTGTTCCGCGTGGCATCTCACTCCATGCTTGAACTTGTGAGAGCGGCGTATTTTCGTATGGTCGGATCGTAAGATGCTGCGATCGTAGTTCCTGCAACCAAGATAAAAGCGTCGTCTCGGCTGAGAGATCGACTCGGACAGGCAATGTATTCATCATCAATCCGGCGATCGATTCGCCATTGAGCAGCGACTTTCGACAAGCTCTCGTTGCTCCGAACACGACCGTTTCTTCACTGCTATATCGATGCAGCAAAAGCGCCCAAGCTGCTTGTACTAAAGTATTCGGCGTAATATTGTGCTGTTCGGTAAACGATCGTAGCGTCTGTGTGAACTGCGCGGAAAATTGCAGTTCTGCTGTCTGATGTCCTGATCGTTTCTCGACAGGTTGCAGCGTCGGAACAGTGAGCAGCGGCGTTGGAGTTGTAAACCCTTTGAGAAGCTGTTGCCAATAAGATTTTGACCGTGACCAATCTTGCTGCTGGAGTTGCTCAATATAGTCCTGATACGGACGCGCGGGCAGTAATTGAGCAAACGGATCGTCATACAGCGCGAACACTTCTTGCAAAATTCGCGTGATTGATCGACCATCTAGCAAAATGTGATGAAACGACCAAACAAACTCATACACGTCGGGCGCGATTTGAATCAACGCAAACCGCATCAGCGAATCAGATAAATCAAAGTTGCGTTGTCGATCGTGAATTAAAAACTCATTCAACTGCTCCGATTGTTGCGCGGGAGTTAGTGATTGCCAATCTCGCGTTTTAAGCTTGACATCGATCGACGATCGTACTTGTTGAATCGGCTCATTCTGCGAGTCCCACCCGATGCAAGTCCTCAAAATCGCGTGTCTGTCTACCACCTGCTGCCACACTTCAACAAACCGCTCGATCTTCACCGCTTCTCGCAGCGTACAAACGACTTGCTCGATGTCAACTCCCGATCGCGGCTCATACCGATGATGAAACAACATTCCCTGCTGCATCGGTGACAGTGGGTAAGCTGCCTCAATTTCGGACGATTCAGGACGGTTAGGAGTTGTTCGATCGGTAACAGTAATTTCAGTGGTAATGAAAGGAGTAACAGGCACAGACGGAGATTGAGAAGATGAAATTTGATTCGCTTTTGCTGATGTCATCGTCGAGCTTATCCAAATTTAGGCAGATGAAAACTGTCCAACGCGCTCTAAAGCGAATTGAACCAACGGGGGCAGATTGAAGCAGCAAGCGGTCGGCTTGAACTTGTCTTACATCCTGATTAATGAATGCGCAGCTTCTCTTTGAAAGCTGAATGCGTGTTTATACGGGCAAATACTTAGGCTAGATTGTTATAAAGAATACTAGCAAGTGCCGTTGATAATAAACTACAGTCATCTGTGAGATTTTACGCATAGAGACAACACTCTTCATTAGCTCTTTAATAAGCTAAGAATCTATCTTTATTACCGATATAAATTTCTGCTTTACTTCGATCCCAATCTCATAGTTTTCACTCAATCAGGAGTTGGAACCCAGTAAGGCAGAAAGATAAAAAAACCGTAGAAATGCGATCGCATTTCTACGGGAGTGATTGAATCTAAAGGCGCGATTTAGATTGAAACCGGAGCCGTCTTTTCTTGATAAAGGCTGACAATCCGATTCAGCACTTCCGACACGCTCAAATCATCGGTTTGAATCTCAATCGCATCTACGGCTTTACGGAGCGGCGAAATCACGCGAGTACTATCTTTACGATCGCGCTCAAAAATCGCTTCTTCTAACTCCGCCAAATTCACATCCGGCTGCCCCAGATTTTTTAAATCAAGCTGTCTGCGTCGCGCCCGCTCTTGAATCGATGCAGTTAAATAAATTTTCACTTCCGCATCTGGGAAAACGTGCGTGCCAATATCGCGCCCATCCACGACAATCCCGCCGCGCCGACCGTAATTTTGCTGCTGTTTCACCAACGCTTCCCGAACTGCCGCCTGTGCCGCGATCGTCGAAACATGGGCCGTCACTTCCGGCGACCGAATCGCTTGCGTCACATCCTGCCCATTCACAAACACGATCGGGATCGCCGTATCGGTCTGAAAATCGATCTCACACTGATGCGCCAATTCTGCGACAGTCGGTTCATCATTGAGATCCGCGCCCGAGTGCAGCACAAACCAAGTGAGCGCCCGATACATTGCGCCCGTATCGAGATAAAACAAGCCCAGTTCAGCCGCTACCCCACGCGCCACGGTGGACTTTCCCGCTCCCGCAGGGCCATCGATCGCAATCATCGGACGACGATCGCGCAGCGTGCAGTTGTCAATTAGGCGGGTCGAACCTAAACGCGCAGCTAGCGCTAACAAACCCTCATCGGTCACGGTTTCTAATGTTTTCAGCGTCATCGGATCAACAAGTTCGATATACTCCGGTCGCAGTTCAGGCACTTTTTCGAGTTCCTGTTCTACTGCCTGAACTAAGGTAGCACTTACGCGCTCTCCGGATCGAAACAGTTTTTCAGCTTGTGACAATCCTCGATAAAGCGCCGTTGCCTTTATCTTTTCTTCATCCGATAAGTATTGGTTCCGGGAACTTAGGGCTAATCCGCTCTCTTCACGCACGATCGAGCAACCGACGATCGCAACAGGTAGATTCAAATCTTTGACCAATTGCTGAATCATTGCCAGTTGTTGAGCATCTTTTTGCCCGAAATAAGCGCGATTGGGCTGCACTAAGTTTAAGAGTTTTGTCACAATTATCGCGACTCCTTCAAAATGTCCGGGACGAGACGCGCCACAGAGTCCAGCGACAAGCTCGATCGGGGGTTGAACCCTAGTCGGAGTGGGCGGATCGGCTCCCATTTCTGCTGGACTCGGTGCGAAGATCACATCAACGCCCGCTTTCTCACAGAGAATACGATCGCGCTCTAATGTCCGGGGGTAGCGGCTCAGATCCTCATTCGCTCCAAATTGCAGCGGATTAACGAAAATGCTGACGACGACGAGATCATTTTCTTGTCGGGCACGATCGATGAGGCTCAGGTGTCCCTCGTGCAGTGCGCCCATCGTCGGAACAAACCCGATCGACTCTACGGAATCCGTCGCGATCGGTTGTTTTCCCTGAGCTAGCTTCAAGTAGCACCGCAATCCCGCGACGGTCGTAAACAGGCGCACAAGCCCTCCTAACCCTTCTCAATACAAATCTATCTAAGTGTAGTGAATCCGCGCGATTTTTTTTACCTTTGTGCAAGTCGATCGAACTAAAGTCGAATTCTTTAGATTTTGTAAAAGATTCATTAGACTAAAGAGAACCCTAATTTTGCTGGAGTATTCTCGTCAGGTAGAAATTTCTCAAAGATCGCGCCCGCAATGATGCTAGTGGACAGCACAAATTATTTATGAATGACGAGTCATTTAGACTATATTTTCAGGTGATGCAGCAGCAGATTGCAGCGCTGCAAAACAATGAGGCAGACGCTTGGGAAGAGGTGAATGCCGCGATCGAGGATTTGTATGTCGCTTACGAGCAGATGCAGACGAATCTAGAGGCAGCCGAAGTCTTTGAGGAAGAACTGATTCAGCAAAACGAGCAACTCGCTGAAAGCTTTCACTACTTCTACGATTTGTATCAATCCTCACCGATCGCTTCTCTCGTCACCGATGCCAATGGCTTAATTTTGGAAGGCAATCTTGCGATCGCTCGATTGTTGAATGTGCCTCACACTTATTTGATTGGGAAGCCCCTTGCCGTCTATATTGCGGAAAGCGATCGCCCGAATTTTCGCACGAAGCTAAATCAGCTTTCCCAACGTTGTGCCCTCCAGAGTTGGCAAACGACCTTCTGCCCACGAGAAGGAAATCCCTTTGCGGTTGAGTTGCAAATTGATGTGGCTTGCAATGCTTCTGGTGAGATTGAAAATTTGCGAATCGGTGTGTTTGCCCTCGCTCGCTCCCCGCAAATCGTGGCTCAAAAAATTGAGGCAGAAATAAAAATGCCGCGATCTCTGGATGGGTTGCGGGTGTTAGTGGTGGATGATGAAGCGGACGTGCGGGAGTTTATTACAGCAATTTTGGAGCCATATGGGATCGGAGTGCGGGCGGTTGCAAGTGCTATGGCAGCCTTAGAGGAGCTAGAGCGATTTCGTCCGGATGTGTTGGTCAGCGATATTCGGATGGCGGGTGGAGACGGATATCGATTGATTCAGCAAATCCGCGCTTTAGAAGCTGAACAAGGTACACATATTCCAGCCGCTGCAATTACGGCTCATTTAGATGAGGATCGGGAGAAGGCTCTCAATGCTGGATTTGAAGCGCATTTGCACAAACTCGCACAACCGATCGAGCTAGTTCAGATGGTGGCTCAGCTGGCTGGACGCACTGCTAGCTAGAAGCATAATTTACGATTCAGGCAGAAACAGCAATCATGTTTAAACGCCTCCTAAGGCGTAACTTCGATCGAATGATTGCCGTATTGCAGATTGAATTGCACAATGAGTTCTGAACCTCTAAGCTGCAAATCCTATGCGCGTAATTGGCTTAATGAGCGGTACATCCGTCGATGGCATTGATGCCGCTTTGGTCGAGATTACAGGCTCCACAGAAGACTTACAGGCAACTCTGATCGCCGGTGAAACCTATCCCTATCCAGCCAAGTTACGCGATCTCATTCTCTCTGTTTGCAGCGGAACCGCTTTATCGATCGCCGAACTTGCCGAACTCGATGACGTGATCGCCGCTCAATTCGCCCAAGCCGCACTTCAAATTCAAGCGAATCAAACGCCTGCCGTTCTCATCGGTTCACATGGGCAAACCGTGTTTCATCGCCCACCCTCCGATCGTCTAGGCTACAGTTTGCAACTCGGACGCGGAGCCGCGATCTCACATCAAACCAACATCGCCACGATCAGTAACTTCCGAGCCGCAGATATCGCGATCGGGGGACAAGGTGCGCCGCTCGTTCCCCCGATCGATGCGGCATTTCTCAGACACCCGATCGAGCATCGCTGCGTCCAAAATATCGGTGGAATTGGTAACGTAACCTACTTACCTCCTGTGAAATCAGGATTGCCGATTCGAGGATGGGACACTGGAGCCGGAAATATGCTGATCGATCTTGCAGTGCAGCAGTTTTCCGACCAAACCTACGATCGAGATGGCGCTTGGGCAGCCAGTGGAACTCCAAATCAAGAACTCGTCTATCGTTGGTTACAGCAAGACTTCTTCCAACAACTGCCGCCCAAATCCACCGGGCGAGAACAATTTGGACAAGAGTATCTCAACGCTTGTTTAATCGATGCTGCAACGCTAAACCAAGCGGATATTTTGGCAACATTGACCGAATTTACCGTAGCCTCGATCGCGCAGAGCTACAAAGCATTTTTGCCTCAGTTGCCCGATCGCGTTCTTATTTGCGGGGGTGGCAGTCGCAACACTTATCTTAAGTCTCGACTTCAAGCATTACTGCCAGATAGCATCGTCACGACGACTGATGAAGCCGGACTGAATGCAGACTTTAAAGAAGCGATCGCATTTGCGATACTGGCATACTGGCGATATCACGGGATTCCCGGTAATCTCCCGGAGGTCACAGGTGCGCCGAAACCCGTACTTTTAGGGGAAATTCACCACGTAGGGTAAAAGGCTTGCGTGGTAGCATGGGGAGCCACTCAGCCGAGCTATTGAGCCGAGGACTTACCGTGAACCATACGTTTTTAATGGAACCAGGTCGTTGGACGCTCCAAGGTAGTTGGCTAGAGCGTGAAGGTCTGCCGATCGGAATTAAAGGAAAACTGATCGTCGCTTGGAGCCGCGATAATTGGTTCACGCTGATTACCAAACTCACCTTTCCCAACTCAGACGATCGTCAAGATATGACCCTGCAATATCGGGGACGGTTGGACGCTGGAAATCGTCGCTACACCTTTGTTTTGCAGCACAGTTCCCTCGGTCGTATCGAAGGTGAGGGCTGGGTTGCACCAGACTCTTTGGTTCAGCGGCATTGGGTGTTAGGCGATCGACAACGCCGCAGCGGATTTGAAACGATGTACCGACTGAGCAGCGATCGCTATTACTTATCTAGCACGATGCTTTCAGGGCACGCGCTGACCAGCATGATGGAAGCCACTTTGGAACGGCAGCCTGAATGAACTACTGACGTGCAAATCTCAGTTTCATAAAGTTACTTCAAAGCTGCAAGTGTGCATACTGAAGCCATCCGTTCCTCGACTTTCCCGCCGCATGAGTGACCCTAGAATTGGACAACTACTCTCAAATCGCTATCAACTGATCAAACTGATCGGACGGGGCGCGATGGGACAAGTATACAAAGCGGAAGATGTCTTGCTAGGCGGCGTGATTGTTGCCGTGAAGTTTCTGTCGCAAACTCTGCTGACGCGGAAAATGCGCGATCGCTTTCGGAGTGAAGCCCGCACTTGTGCGCTACTCAGCACCAAAAGTATGCACATTGTCCGCGTGATGGATTACGGCGTGGATGACCAAGAAGTGCCTTACTATGTGATGGAATACTTAGAAGGCAATAGTTTCAGCGAAATTATTAGCGCTCAAAATCTGCCGCTTCCTCGATTTCTCAACTTAGCGCGTCAGATCTGTGCTGGAATTCAGTGCGCTCATCAAGGCATTACGATCGATGGCTGTACCTATCCGATCATTCATCGCGACATTAAGCCGAGTAACCTTCTCGTCATTCAGGATTCGGGCTTTGGGGAGCTGGTGAAGATTCTTGATTTTGGCATCTCGAAGCTGATGCAGGCGGATGCAAGTCAAACGAGTTCTTATATGGGAACGCTGGCGTATTCGTCGCCGGAACAGATGGAAGGGCGCGAACTCGATTCGCGATCGGACATTTACAGTTTGGGCGTAATGTTTTTTGAGATGCTGACGGGGAAAATGCCACTGCTAGCGGATACCCATTCGTTTGGAAGTTGGTACAAAACTCACCATTTCCAGCCGCCCTACAGTTTTGAGGAGGCGAATCCTGCGGCGAAAGTGCCGAAGGTGCTGGAATCGCTCGTGATGAGTTGTTTGGCAAAACTGCCGCAAGCTCGTCCCGACACGATCGATGATATTCTCAAAGTGTTGGAGCCATTGGAACAGCGCTACAATGCGACTCGCCAGATTAGTCACCGCATCGGTGAAGCGCTTCTTAGAAGACCTGTTGCTGCTCCAGTGCGGAATGCAGATGATCTTTCTCCAGATGAAGCTTGTCAGTTGACGACCTGGCCCAAAGATAAGCCGATCGCACAAATTGTCTTTCCGCACATTCTCGAAACCAAGCGGGAAACTTCAGCGACGATCTGGGTGATGCTGCCTCAGCAAGAGATCGAGAACATTCAGATTGGCAAGCTGTACAATCAGTTTTTCAAAACATTCTTGTGTATCCAATCGCCGCATCCGGTCGTGATGTGGGTGACAGCGCTTTACAATCAGCTTCAACATAAAGACGGCAATCCGCGATGGTTGAAGTGTTTTCTCGATTTGAAAACGGATCAGGGTCAGAAATTGACTCGGTTACTCATCGAGAAAGAGAGCTTTTATATCTTGTTTTTTGCGGTGGAAGATCCGCATCATTGCGCTTACGTGATGCCTGTACAACCGACAACGGCACAGCGATCGCAGCTTCTCGAATGGATGTTAGCGAGTCAAACCTGGGCATCAATGGGCAAAGCTGCTACAAGCAAAGATCTGCTCAAATCTGAGTTTGAAAAGATTAAGCCCAAAATTATTGATGCTCTGATCCACGCTCGATCTATCAAAGCTTTAACTTAGCGTGGGGCAGGGAAGAACAAAACGGGATGCAGACTCCGCCGCAACAGTTCTGCTGCAAAACTAGGCACAGAGCAGAATCCATGATTTCCGCTATTGGATGAAATCGCGATCGCGTTCACATCTTTTTCTTGAGCGGCTTGTAAGATTTGTACGATCGAATTTCCTCGCCGCAGTTCGATTTCTGCGTTGATGCCTGCTGTTTGCAATTGCGCCTGAGCAGGCTTTAGAGTGTCTGACACGAGACGTTGTTCTTCAGCTTCTGAGAGTTCAAATCTGCCGCCTTCATCCACAACGCGACAGAGGTAGCAAGTTTGTTCGCTCTTAGGATTGGCGAGTTCTGCAACTTGAGCGACGGTGTGTTTCGAGGCTTTGCTGTCGTCGTAGGGAATCAGTAAGCCGCGAAACAAGTGCTGACAGCGTAAATTAAGCTCTTCGCTAGTGAGTGCTGAAATCAGTTGAGGGCGAACCGTCATTAGTGGTACAGTCGATCTCTGTGAAAGGTCTGCGGTGGTGCTGCCAAATAGCTTTTCGGTGAACAAATTGCGGCTTTGGGTTCCCATCAAAATCACATCGCATTGATGTGTTTTGGCAGTCCGAAGAATAATGTCGATCGCGCGTCCGGCTTGAACTTCGATCTTGACCTCGATACCTGCGGGAACTTGTTCTAATGCGGGAGCAAATTGTTTTTGAGCGCGATCGACTTTTTCGGCATCAGGTTTCGGCACACCGACATCTTCCGGCAGTGGTACGACGTGCAGAAAAACGATTTGCTGCATTCCGCTGGCGGCAAACTGAGGGACAAAATGCACCAGTCGTTGGAGTCCATCGGTGAAATCGGTGCAGATTAAGATCCGGTGAAACATAGTTTTTGTAGGACGCGCTCTTCTCCCTTACTGTGCAACATCAAGCGATTTCCTACAAGTCGATCATGTGAAGAAATTTCGGATCTGCTGAAGTTTTGGGTGAGTCGAATTGTAGTGGTGTTTTTGATCTCGATCGAGAACCGTATGAATTGGAACGATTTCCATCACACAGTTGGTATACGCGATCGCTTCAAATTGCTTCACAACTTCAGAACTCCATATTTGCTCGATCGGGTTCAGTTCTGAGATCAAGCGAGATCGCATTAGTCCCGGTAAAATTCCATTGCTCAGAGGTGGAGTCCACCAGCGATCGCGTTTCCAACCCCAAAGCGTTCCTGTACTTGATTCGAGCCAGTGACCATCAGCATCAATCAAAATCGCTTCTTGAGCGTTAAAACGTTGTGCGGTTTGAAGTGCGAGCCAAGACGCGAGATAATTTCCAGTTTTGTGTTGGGGAAGCGATCGAGAAAGCTCCGACTCTGCGACCCAAGCTGTAATTCCGTTTTGTTGCCGTTGGATTAAATCCGATGGCAACGATCGCCCCGTGATCCATTCTCGCCCGTCTGGAAAAACGACAATTCTCAATACTGGATAGTCAGTTGCCATTGACTCCGCGCCGGATCGAATGTTCTCCCAGTTTGGATCTTGCCAGTGAAAAGCTCGGATCGTCGTTTTCAATCGGGCGCAATGTTCGTCCCACTGAGTTAAAGGATGGTCTAGCGATCGATAAACCTGCAGTGTTGTAAAAGTCGTCGCACCGTAGATTAAACCTGGATCATTGATTGATAGCTGAATTTGATCGCCCTCGATCGCGCTTCCGTTGTACCAGTGTTTTACCATAGTCCCATTTCTTTTAATCCTTGCTGGAGTCGTTCAGCTTCGGGTGAATTCTGTTGTTGATGAAGCGAGATCGCAGTTCTAAATGCTTCTAAACTCTCAGGTACTTGACCGATTTTCAATAAAGCTACACCTAGATTCTGATAAGCCTCTGCATAATTCGGATTGAGTGTGATCGCGCTTTTGTAATGCTCGATCGCGTTTGTAAACTGTCCCATTGCTTTGAGCGTGATGCCTAGATTGCAATGTGCGATCGCGAAAGTTGGCTCAATGTTCAGAGCTTGTTGAAATAACAGTGCAGCGTTTTGCAAATCACCACAGTCTTTTAGTAAACTTCCTAAGTTATTGATTGCACCTAGCTTTAGTTTCGGTAGAATCGGTTGCTGAATCGCTTCTTGATACTGTTGTGCAGCTTTCTCGATCGCATTCAACTCCGAATACACACTGCCCAAGTGATAATGCAGTTCGTATTTTGTCGAAACATCCTCAACTGTCGATAGTCCTCGCTCTAAAAGCTCAACGCCTTTTTCAGTTTCACCGATTTGAAAATAAAGTGCACCCAGTTTGCTGCACACATAAGGATCATTCGGATGCGTTGCCAAGAATCCTTCCATTGTCGCCCTAGCCTTATTCACCTTGTCGCGTCCCGCAATCACATCTGCTTGATATCCTTCATGCAAAATTGCAACTTCTGCGATCGCTCCAATTTTCCAATCCGGTTCACGTTGTAACAATGCCATTACCTGATCATCGATCATCGCGTGATAGGGACGAGAAAACCAGATTTCAGGATGCAACCGAAACAAACGGGAAATCAACGAATACGGAGATTGCGCCGCTCCAATTTCCTGCCGTACTAAATTAAAGACTAAATATTCTTCCTGCTCGATCGCACTTCTCAGAATCGGCACAATTTCAGGAACCAAAACTTCATCCGCATCCAGAATCAGCACCCAATCGCCTTCAGCATATTTCAAAGATTCATTTCGAGCCGCCGAGAAATTGTTACACCATTCAAATGAGTGAACCTCTGCGCCAAAGGACTTTGCGATTTCAATGGTGCGATCGCTCGATCCCGTGTCCAGCACAATCATCTGATCGACCGCTCCCCGCACGCTCGACAAACACTGCGGCAAATTCTGTTCTTCATTTTTGACGATGATACAAAAGCTCAGTTGCATCGCAATTTGCTCCAGATTTTAGACTCCATTGTTAAGTCATTACGTTACATTGGATAAATCAGAGATTCTCAGATTTCTATCGTATAGATGCAAGAAGTCTTAATACGGAGTAATATAAATTTACAAATACAAATCTGAGATCCCTTTAATTCCTATTTTCAGGAGGATACACCCCGGTGAACAAGCGGTGGAGAAATGCAGGACTATACGCGCTTTTAGCGATCGTCGTGATTGCCTTGGCAACGGCGGTTTTTGATAAGCAACCCCAAACTCGCGAAACCTGGCGCTACAGCGAGTTTATTCAACAAGTTGAAAAAAACAACGTCAATAAAGTTAGTCTGAGTTCCGATCGCTCTCGCGCCTTGGTTCAGTCCCAAGACGGCAGCAGAATCCTCGTCAATCTGCCGAGCGACCCAGAACTAATCAGCATTCTGACCCGCAACAACGTCGATATTTCCGTCCTGCCTGCAACCGATGGCAATGACTTCTGGCTTCGTGCAGTCAGCAGCCTCTTCTTCCCGGTCTTGCTGCTTGTGGGTCTATTCTTCCTGTTGCGCCGTGCCCAAAATGGCCCAGGCAATCAGGCAATGAACTTCGGCAAATCGAAAGCCAGAGTTCAAATGGAACCCCAGACCCAAGTCACATTCAACGATGTGGCAGGGATTGATCAAGCAAAACTCGAACTGAATGAAGTTGTAGACTTCTTGAAAAACGCCGATCGCTTTACCGCAGTTGGCGCACAGATTCCTAAAGGTGTCCTGCTCGTTGGGCCTCCTGGAACGGGTAAAACCCTCCTTGCGAAAGCTGTTGCAGGTGAAGCAGGAGTTCCGTTCTTCTCGATTTCGGGTTCTGAATTCGTCGAGATGTTCGTCGGTGTGGGTGCTTCCCGCGTCCGCGACTTGTTCGAGCAAGCAAAAACCAACGCACCTTGTATCGTCTTTATCGATGAAATTGATGCAGTCGGTCGTCAGCGGGGCGCAGGTCTCGGTGGCGGTAACGATGAACGTGAGCAAACCTTGAACCAACTCTTAACCGAGATGGACGGGTTTGAAGGTAACACCGGAATCATCATCATTGCGGCTACAAACCGTCCTGATGTTCTAGACGCTGCGTTACTACGTCCGGGTCGCTTCGATCGTCAAGTCGTTGTTGATCGTCCTGATTACGCAGGTCGCCTTGAAGTCCTCAATGTTCATGCGCGCGGCAAAACGCTATCGAAAGACGTTGACCTCGAAAAAATCGCGCGTCGGACTCCTGGATTCACCGGAGCTGACTTGTCGAACTTGCTGAACGAAGCAGCAATTCTCGCGGCTCGTCGTAACTTGACCGAAGTTGCGATGGACGAGATTAATGATGCGATCGACCGGGTTCTTGCAGGCCCTGAGAAGAAAGATCGCGTGATGAGCGAAAAGCGTAAAGAGCTAGTCGCCTATCACGAAGCAGGTCACGCGCTCGTCGGTGCGTTGATGCCTGACTATGATCCAGTACAAAAAATCAGCATTATTCCTCGCGGTCGCGCAGGTGGTTTAACTTGGTTCACACCGAGCGAAGACCGGATGGATTCGGGCTTATATTCCCGCTCCTATCTGCAAAACCAGATGGCAGTTGCGCTGGGTGGTCGGATTGCTGAAGAAATCGTCTTCGGTGAAGAAGAAGTGACCACGGGTGCATCGAATGACCTTCAGCAAGTGGCGCGAGTCGCGAAGCAGATGGTGACACGATTTGGAATGAGCGATCGCTTAGGCCCAATCGCGTTGGGTCGTCAGCAAGGCAATATGTTCCTCGGTCGGGACATTGCAGCAGAGCGTGACTTCTCGGAAGAAACCGCAGCCGCGATCGATGACGAAGTACGGAACTTGGTTGAGCAAGCATACCGCCGTGCGAAAGCCGTTCTGGTACAAAATCGCCCGGTTCTCGACAAACTCGCTGTAATGCTGGTTGAGAAAGAAACAGTCGATTCAGATGAACTGCAAGAACTACTCAGCACAAATGATGTGATGATTGCAGCGATCGCTTAGTTTCTAATTCACTAAACTCTTAAGAGATGTTCCACCGGGGCATCTCTTTTTTCTTACAAAATTGTATGCAACAGAATCAAGACCTCGTTCTTCAGTTCTATAAAGCGTTTGACGATCGTAGAATTGAGCAAGCTTTAGATCTTCTCGCTCCAGATTTTGTCGCTCATTTAGCGGGTGTTCCTGAGCCATTAGATGCAGAAGGTTTTAGACAGTTCGGAATGTCGTTCTATTCAGCTTTTAGTCAGGGACAACATAAATTTGATGAGATTGTTGTGACTGATAGCAGAGTTGTCACTTGTGGAACATTCATCGCGACCCATTCTGGCGAGTTTCAAGGTCTTCCAGCCACGGGGAAGCAAATCAGTTTATCGATCATGCACATCGATCGAGTAGAAAACGGAAGAATTGTAGAGCATTGGGGACAAGGTGACGCACTTGGATTAATGCAGCAGTTAGGGATTGTCTTCTTACCTGGAGCAAAGTTATTGCCGCAGATTTTCAAGGGGGCTGTATTCAAGATGATTAAAAAATCCGCGAAAAGCTAAACTACATCTTCAGAAGCTAAAGCACAAACCGCATTCGGATCACCAAGCTCAACCTGAATCGTGGCGTGTTCAATGCCGAAGTGATCATGCAACTCTCGGCAGACTTGCGATAAGAAGGCATCACCAGGATGTCCCGCTGGAGTTACTAAATGAGCCGTCAGCGCTACTTCTGTTGTACTCATCGCCCAAATATGTAAATCATGCACTTGCGCCACTTCTGGACGCTCAACAAGATAAGTTCGTACAGCAAGCGGCTCGATTCCTTCGGGAACAGCATCGAGCATTAGATTGAATGATTCTCGAAACAATTGCCATGTGCCAAACACAATGACGATCGTAATTCCCAAACTCACAATCGGATCAAGCCATTGCCATCCCGTAAAGACGATCGCAATTCCCGTCAGCACAACACCCAGCGAAATCACTGCATCCGCTGCTAAGTGAAGAAACGCCCCGCGAATGTTGAGATCAGATTTGCGTCCCGCGACAAACATCAGCGCACTAATCGTATTGACTGCAATCCCGATCATTGCGACCCAAATCACAGTTTCAGCTTCCACAGTTGAAGGATTGCGAAATCGCTGAATCGCTTCTAAGCCAATTCCACCACAAGCAATCAGCAGAAAGACCGCATTCAGCAAAGCAGCTAAGATTGACGATCGACGAAATCCAAACGTTCTCCGAGGCGTGGGCAAACGACGCACTAAAACACTTGCACCCCATGCCAGCAACAATCCGAGAACATCGCTGAGATTGTGACCTGCATCAGCAAGTAAAGCAAGAGAATTTGCTAGAAGTCCGTAGATGACTTCAGCAACGACAAAGCCTGTGTTTAATACCGCGCTGATCAGGAAAGCGCGATCGTAGTTAAGACTATGCCCGTGACTGTGACCATGATCGTGGTGGCTGTGGCTGTGCCCGTGATGGTGTGCCATATCTTCTAGATCGCATCAACTGAATTCTATGCTAGATGCGTTAATCTGTGAATGATTGTTCATGTATTGATAAATGTGAGGTCGCTCATCTAATAATTCGGTGTAGAGTCGCTGAATCGAAAATGGAGCAACAGTTGCTGAGGTTGTTTCAGCGCAGTAATTAGCCATGACAAGATGAGCCATTTGGCGAAAACGGGATAAAATTAGCCACTGACTACGTAAGTCGATAACCTCGTTATTCGTAAAGCTGATGGGACGTATCTTTATTTCTGCTGGACATGGAAATCGCGTTAATGGTGTCACCGATCCGGGGGCAGTCGTCGCAGGGACAACAGAAGCGAGAGAAATGATTCTGACGCGCGATTTAGTCGTTACAGAATTACGATCGCGTGGGGTTGAAGTCCTTTCTGTGCCCGATGCGCTCAGTGCCTCTCAAGCGATCGATTGGATTAACGCTCGCGATCGTCCCGATGATGTCGCGCTCGAAATCCGCGCCGATGCGTTCACAAATCCAGCGGTACGAGGCGCAACCGTCTATTTCATTGCCAACAACGATCAGCGTCGCCGCAATGCTGATCAGCTCTTGTTAGCCCTCATTCGGCGCGTTCCCCAACTGCCGAGCCGAGGCGCTAAACCCGATACTGATACTGGACTTGGAAGCTTACCGTTTACTCGTCAAATCACTTGCGGATCGCTGCTGATGACCGTGGGTTTTCTGACAAATCCAGACGATCGCTTTATTATTCAAAATCAGCGTCGCGATCTGGCACTCGGAATCGCAGATGGCTTAGTCGCTTGGGTGCGCGGCACAGCTTTACCGCCTGATCCCAATGTTTATCCAGAAATCAATATCAGCATCAATGGGCAAGTTTATGGCGAGAAAGGAATTTTGGTGAGCGGGAATGCTTACATTCCGATCGATTTAACCGATCGCTTAGGAATCGATTTATCAAGAGAACCGAATATTCGCCGCTTAAATTACCGTCAAGTGGTTTTTATCAAAGCAGTCGATTTGCGGGACTATACGATCGCGGTCGGTTGGGATGCTCAATCTCGAACTGTATTGCTGCGATCGATTCTGAAAATCTGCCCCGGAACACTCGATCGCATTATGGGCAACGGCAATACAACATCTGTACAGCTCATCATGTTCCTCAAGAGCAACAACGAAGCTGCGATTTCACAGTTTCCTCAACTTGCCGATCTCTATCGGAATGAAGGCTCGATCGAAGGAGTTAACTACGATATTGCGTTTAGCCAAATGCTGTTAGAAACGAATTATTTGCGATTTGGTGGAGACATTAAAGTATCACAAAATAATTTTGCTGGATTGGGAGATGTTGGCGGCGGGCCTCAAGGCGCAAGTTTTCCCAATGCTCAGACCGGAGTGAGAGCGCATATTCAATTACTCAAAGCGTATGCGAGTACGGAACCGCTCGTGCAAGAAGTGGTTGCGCCTCGGTTTCGATTTGTCACACGCGGGATCGCGCCCTTGGTGGATCAGTTGAGCGGTCGATGGTCAGCCGATCCCCAATACGGAGCAAAGGTCACAGCGATTTTGAGACGCTTTTATGAAATGGCACAGATTTTGTAGTGCGGTTAGCGACACCCTAGGCTTTCACGGGTGTCCACTCCGGTCGTCGGATTCGTTCCCGAAGCGCGTTTGCAGAGCTGAGTGGTGGTGTAACGATCGACGATCGCATCTGTAAAATCAACCCCGGTAATGTCCGCTTCATCCAAAATGCTGTTGGATAGCGTTGCACCAATCAAAATTGCATTCGTGAGATTGGCTTTGTAGAGGGTGACGCGATCGACCAATGATCCTTCCAAATTTGCTCCGCTCAGATTTGCGCCGAGTAGATTCGCTTTGGTCAGCATCGTATTTTTGAGATTTGCGCCCTGAAAATTTGTCTCACGCATTTCCGCTGCCACAAACACGCCGCCCTCAAAGTTTTCGTTTGAGAGATCTTTTTCGGTTAATTGAGCATTGGAATAATTGAGAAACTTGGTTTCAGCAAACGCCGGATTTGCGCTCAACAAAATCCAAAACCAAGCGAGTGCCACAATTAACAGCGCATAAACAAAGCGCTTCACCGTGCGGGGAATCGGAACAAACATCAGACAGACTTCAATAAATTGCTCTTTCCAGCCTAACGCCTACTGCGGAAGTTTCGATCGCTGAGTCTTCCAATCATCCCCGATCCGAATCGTGAGATCAGAATCGAGTTCTCCGGTCGAATTGGCTTCAACTTTGCCAAATCCCAGCGTACTTTGCAGCACTTTTGCACCCTGCAAGTCCCCTTTTTGCACGATAATCTGCGTCTTTTGCTGCGGATCTTGCCAGTTTTGAGCTTGATAAACGTTGGTATAGCCTGTAGTGGCAAGGTACTGGGAAAACTGCGTCGCGGCTTGTGGATCACCGGAGGCATTTTGGATCGCGATTTTTAGATTTGCCAATGGCGGTTCGGTTGCCGCTTCGGTCGAAGAGGATTTGAAATATTCTTGCAGCACGCGATCGCGTGCTTGGGAATCCATGATCCAATAACTCGCGCGAAATTCGTTCGGAGCGCTGAATCGCCCCGGCAGCAGCACCATTTTGAAATCATCTTTGTCGAGTTTCTGCCCGAAGTTCACTAGCGCCAGCAGTTCCTCCGTTGTGAGATTCGTATCGATGTACTTCTGCATTGCGCCGAGCAAGCCCGGAATCCGGGGCAAAATCATCGGATTCGTAATTTTCGATCGTAGGGCTTTGATCAATGCTTGCTGTCGCTGGACTCGTCCAATGTCTCCAAAGGAATCATGTCGGAATCGTGCAAACTGCTCGGCTTTATCGCCGTCTAAGGTTTGCCAGCCCGGTTTGAGATCAATTTTGAGCTTTTGGGTGTTGTCGGTATACTGCATCGCTTCGGGCACGTACACATCCACTCCGCCCAGCAAATCGACCAGTTCGCGAAACGCATCGGTACTGACGCGAACATAGCGATCGATTTCAATCCCGTTTAGCGTTTTGCTGATCGTTTCCCGCGCTAAAAGTGGGCCACCGCTGGCGTTGGCTTGATTGATCTTCGTGACTCCAATTCCCGGTATCTCGACCTGGGTATCGCGCGGAATCGAGAGCATATTCACCGAATTGTCAGTCGGATCAATCCGGAGCAGCAGCATCGTATCGCTTCGACCAGAAAACACTTCGTCCGATCCCGCAGGCGCATCAAGCACGCGATCGATTCCCATCACCAGAACATTCACTGGGCGAGAAACTTTGTACTGAAAGCCGCTGCTCCAGAGATCTTCAAGTAATTTTCGTCCTTGCTCCGGAGTGGCTCCGGGTAGCGGTGCGATGAGGGCTAGCGTTGTTCCTAGCGTTGCCGAAATCGTTGCAGCCCCCAGAAATCCTGCAATCCAGACAATCGATCTCACGATCGAAGGTTTCTGAACAGGCGCGATCGGAACCGGAGATCGAGGACTCAATTTCTCGGTCGCGCTAGACGGATCTAGCGTGGATTGTCGCTTAGACTCTTTCACTCCGCTCACACCTCAAAAACATTTCGGTCAAACGCTCTGCCTGTTTGCTTTTCGTTATCGTAACCAGAAAATTCCTGATTTTCTTCCACTTTTAGAGATATTCTCTCTCATCAGATCGAGGAAATCTGCTGGTAGCGTGCAATACGAAATTGCGGATAATAGCGCTTAGGTCGTTCCTGGGAATTCTACACTTGAATTTCGACATTCGGCTAGTGCTATCGATCGGAATCACCCTACTTGAGTTCGAGTCCGGAGAGAACTGTGAGATCCGCGTCAAATCGAAATCGATTTGGGAAAAATGAAAAGAGTCCGCAAAGATAGCGATCGCAACCATCAGAATGTCGCGGGATTGATTAAAATCTGAGCGTCGCGCGATTCAACTAGCCCCCTTTTTTTGTGTAACCACGTATGACTCAATCTCTTGTCCCAATTATTCTCGCGGGTGGAAAAGGTGAGCGATTTTGGCCCCTCAGCCGCAAGCATCGCCCTAAACAGTTTCTCTGTCTCGATGGCAGCGGACGCAGCCTTTTACAAACGACTGCCGATCGCTTACTGGCAACGGCAGGCGGCTGGAGTCATCTTTGGGTGGTGACGGCTTCGCATTTAGCGGACGGTGTGCGCGAACAGCTTCCCGAATTGCCTGTCGAGAATATTTTAGTGGAGCCTGAAGGACGGGATACGGCTCCAGCGGTGGCATGGAGTACGATCGAGGTTGCAAAGCGCTACGGCGAAGATGTCGTTACCGGATTTTTTCCTGCTGATCATTGGATTGCAGAACAAGATATTTTTGAATCGACTCTAATGGCGGCGGTCGATGCAGCCGTTCAAAATCATGCGATCGTAACGCTCGGAATTGCTCCGACTCATGCGGCAACGGGTTATGGCTATATCGAGCAGGGCGAAAAAATCGGGTTGTACGACGAATATCCGGCGTATCGGGTCGATCGCTTTACGGAAAAGCCCGATCGTGAAACCGCAGAAGAATTTGTCAGCAGTGGGCGGTTTAGCTGGAATGGCGGAATGTTTGTGTTTCAGGCAAAAGTGATGCTTGATCAACTACATCAACACGCCCCTGAAATTATTCAATTATTAGAAGAAAAAGGAGTCGAAGCTTATTCGATCGTTCCGAAACTCAGCATTGATTATGCGGTGATGGAAAAGACCGATCGAGCTTGCGTTCTCCCGGTGCGATTTCGTTGGGACGATCTAGGAGATTGGGGTGCGATCGAGCGTTTGATGAAATCCGATAGTCCGAATGTGGAATTAGGGCAGCACGTTGGACTCGATACCACTGGCGCGATCATTTACACCTCAGACGAGGATGAAGTGATTGTCACGATCGGCTTAGAAGATACGGTGATCGTTCGAGACGGCAAAGTCACGCTCATTGTGAAAAAAGATCGAACTCAGGAAATTAAATCGGTCTTGAAAACAATCCAAGCGCGATCGGAGTTCCAAGATTTGCTGTAATGGCTGTGAGTCGGGCAAGATGCCCGACTATTTTCTACAGCAACTACCTCCTACAACACATTGCATTGCCGAAATTCGACAAAATCCCGACCGATCGAGATATCGCAATCCCCAAAGAAATCATGACCGAGTAATCCCACATCCAACGGCCCGATCGAAACCGGAACCTCGCGAATCGTACTCCCCGCCACCGAGATCGATTGCACCACCGCAATTTGCACCGTCGTCACACCCGCTGCGGTCATCGCCTGCGTTTCACCCACCACTCTCGCGCCCAACTGCCGCGCCATCCCCTGAGTAATCATCGTCGCAGATGCACCCGTATCGACCATCATTTCAAATCGCTGACTGCCGTTAAAAGTCACATCGATTACAGGAATGCGATTTTTGCGGTACTTGATCGGAACCTGGAATCCTCGCTCTTTTTGGGTTGTAATCGATGCCACTTCATCCGCAGACATCGCTCGATCGACTCGAATTCCCGGATCTTGTGCTGCGACTTTCTCTTTCCCAGTTTTCGCCGCTCGATCTTCCGCATTCGTGAGCGCTTGATTAAATTCAGAAAGCTTCTGATTGACAAATTTGCGATTCGGGTCAGATTTTGGGACTTGTTTGAGCGCCGCGATCGCATTTTTCCACCGACTCGCCACCAGTTGCCAATCTTCGGGAGACTGCGCGGATTGACTAATCGCGCGGGCACTCGCAGCGCGATCGAGAGCGGATTGATAAGAATCTTCGATCGATTTTGCCGTTGGGCTTGGAATCACCCGAACAACAGGCGTAGAAACTTGCGGGGATTTGGATGGCATCGATTCTCTCCGACTACAGCCCACCCCGATCGCCGCAGAAGTTGCCATCAACAGCGGCAAAATCACTCGAACACCAAATCTGAGCATATTCCGAATTCCAAGGGCTACTCCCGACTGTGTTAGAGTTCCCTAGAATTCTGTGCAAAAGCTTAGAGAGACCTTGCAACTCTAGACAGACGTGGTAATAATGATGAGATCTTTGTAGTTGCCTCTGTCTATGTCCTCTGCTCAACCTGCTTTACTTGTGCTGGCTGATGGCACAACTTATTGTGGTTATTCGTTCGGTGCGACGGGAACCACGATCGGAGAAGTCGTATTTAATACCGGGATGACGGGTTATCAAGAAGTCATGACTGATCCGAGCTACCGGGGTCAAATTGTGACATTCACTTATCCAGAGCTTGGAAATACGGGCGTGAATCCCGCTGATGAAGAATCAGAAGGGCCTCATGTGCGCGGTGTGATTGCGCGAAATATCTGCGATCGTCCGAGCAATTGGCGATCAACTCAATCGCTGCCTGATTATTTGAAGCAGCACAATTTACTCGGAATCTACGGCATTGATACTCGTGCGCTGACGCGAAAACTACGATCTATTGGTGCGATGAATGGTGCCATCTCGACGGAAATTCTCGATCCCAGTGACCTGCTCGAACAAGTTCAAAACGCTCCGAGCATGGCAGGGCTGAATTTGGTAAAAGAGGTCAGTACTTCTAAGGTTTATGAATGGTCAGAGAAAACCGAAACGATTTGGGAATTTAGTGCGACCGTTCAGACCGATGAAGCACCGCTAACCGTTGTTGCGCTCGATTTTGGTGTGAAACGGAATATTTTGCGTCGGCTTGCGAGTTACGGCTGCCGGGTGATTGTCGTTCCTGTAGATACATCATCTGAAGAGATTCTTAAATACAATCCTGACGGAATCTTTCTCTCAAATGGCCCTGGCGATCCTGCCGCTGTCACAGAAGGCATCGAAACGACCAAATCGCTTTTGGCATCTGAGAAGCCCGTTTTCGGAATTTGTATGGGGCATCAAATTCTCGGCTTATCGCTCGGCGCGGAAACGTTCAAGCTCAAATTCGGACATCGAGGCTTAAATCAACCTTGCGGCTTGAGTCAGCAGATTGAGATCACCAGTCAAAATCATGGATTTGCGATCGATGCCGACTCGCTCCCCGATGCCACGGTCGAAATCACGCACTTGAATTTAAACGATCGTACTGTTGCAGGACTGCGGCACAAAACCTTGCCAATGTTCTCGGTGCAGTATCATCCAGAAGCGAGTCCAGGGCCGCACGATGCCGATTATTTGTTTGAAAATTTTGTGAGATCGATGCGCGAACACAAAAAATAGCAAATCCTGCTGCAACGATGTATACTGGAGCGTCGAATAAAAAATAGATTCTCAACGCGGTAGGAGGGGCCCATTCCTGAGCAACTAACCCTAACAGTCAGTCTTCGAGGCACACGCGAAGTTAGGGACAACACATACCAACTCTTTCGCCTCGTCGGGCAACTCGATGCCTTTTCTGAGCCAACCTTCCGGAAGGTGCTAACGAAATGCGTTGAGGAGGGCCCTAAGAACGTCATTTTAGATCTGTCTAAAATCGACTTTGTAGATAGTTCTGGTTTGGGCGCTTTGGTGCAAATTGCAAAAAAGGCGCAGCAAGCATCGGGAACCTTACAGATTGTTACAAACGCTCGTGTCACACAGACGGTCAAACTCGTTCGCTTAGAGCAATTCTTAGCGCTGCAACCGTCGGTGGAAACTGCGATCGAAAATGTTCAATCTGCCTGAGTCGTCAATTGATTTGTCGGAAAAAGCCGCTGTCCAGTCTGATGGATAGTCGGTTTTTTTCGTCGTCTGCTAGGATAAGATTTTGAGTCGCGCGGAGTTGGGAAAGATGTGATCTCATCGAATGAGTTAGGGTTTTCGGAATTATCGACGCTTTTACCTGCACCTTCCTCGTCTGAGATCCAACGGCTTTCTCCGGCTGCGCTAGCATATTTAGGGGACGCAGTTTACGAACTGTATATTCGGAGGCGTTGTCTCTTGCCACCGAAGCGTTCTGAGGTCTATCATCAGCAAGTTGTGTCGTATGTGAGGGCAGAGTCCCAGGCAGCGCATTTACGATCGCTCATGCCGCATCTGAGCGAGTCTGAGCATGAGTTCCTCAAACGCGGTCGCAATGCTGCCTCGAATCGCCCGAAACGACTCGACCCCGAAGTTTATCAACACGCAACCAGCCTAGAAGCGCTCATTGGTTATCTTTACCTGACTGACCCCGCTCGTTTGTTTGAATTGCTAGGGCTTCTCAACCTTGAATAAAAAAACAAGATGGTAGAAAAGCGAGATTTAACATTCGCTTCCCTTTGTTGTCTCTTCGCCTGTTTTTCTGACTCTTCACCAGGATTTAATGACTATGGCTACTCCGAATAAACGTAACGCTGGCTCACAAGGTCGGTCAGACCGCGACTTTGGCGGCAAGAAACCGAATTTTAAAGGCAAACGACCGAGCAATCCCAAACGCCGCAGTACTGAAGGTAGAAGCGAGGGCAGGCCCGAACGCTTCGATCGAGATTCACAGGGATCAGGGGATCGGGAACGTCGCAGCTTCGATCGACCCCAGCCAAATGGCGAACGCCCCTACGAACGTAAGGAAAGAAGCTTCGATCGTCCAAGCTCAAACAGCGATCGACCCAAACGCAATTTCGATCGTCCCAGAAATGAATTTGATGGGGAGCGTCGGGAGCGGAACTTCGATCGTCCAAATACCGATCGACCCAAACGCAACTTCGATCGTCCGAGTGGCGAAAAGCGGAACTTCGATCGTCCCAGAAATGAATTTGATGGGGAGCGTCGGGAGCGGAACTTCGATCGTCCAAATACCGATCGACCCAAACGCAACTTCGATCGTCCGAGTGGCGAAAAGCGGAACTTCGATCGTCCCAGAAATGAATTCGACGGAGAGCGGAGAGAGCGCAACTTCGATCGTCCGAGTGGCGAATTTGATAGCGATCGACCCAAACGCAACTTCGATCGTCCAAGAGGCGAATTTAACGGGGAGCGCAGAGGGCGCAACTTCGATCGTTCAAACGATGAAAGCCGCAGCTTTGATCAACCCAGAAGCGGGTTCAGTCATGAACGGAAGTTCATCCGTCCTCGGAACGATGGGAAATTTGAAAAGCGCGACCACTTAGCGGAACAAGAACGAGGCGACATTCCTCGGCATTTTGTGTCGAACGATGAGCCGTTTGAAGCCGATGATGCGCCTGATTTAATTTACGGTCGTCATCCCGTCTTGAGCGCAATGCAAGGAGAGAGATCGCTTAATCGCATCTGGGTTACAGAAAAACTTCACTACGATCCCCGCTATCTTTCCTTGATCAATCAAGCTAAAGCGAACGGAGCCGTTATTGATGAAGTGACACCAAAGCGATTAGATCAACTGACTCACGGAGCAAATCATCAGGGGATCGCAGCACAAACCGCAGCTTATGAGTACACTGAGCTTGAAGATTTGATTGTTCGTGCGAAAGCCGCAACTGATCAGCCCGTGATCATTGTTGCTGATAGCATTACCGACCCTCATAACTTAGGCGCGATCATTCGGACTGCCGAAGCTCTAGGCGCACAGGGCATCGTGATTCCGCAGCGTCGAGCCGTGGGAGTCACATCGACCGTGATGAAAGTGGCAGCAGGCGCGATCGAGAAACTTCCAGTCGCAAGAGTCGTCAATCTGGCGCGTGCCTTGGAAGACCTTAAAGCTGCTGGTTTCTGGATCTACGGCACAGCTTCCGAAGCAAGTCAGCCAATTCATACGGTGAAATTTGCTAAAGCTGCGGTGTTGGTGATTGGCGCAGAAGGGGAAGGTTTAGGATTGGTGATGCAGCGCGGGTGCGATGTACTGGTTTCGATTCCACTACAAGGCACTACGCCCAGCCTCAACGCGTCGGTGGCAGCAGGAATGACGATGTACGAAGTGTTCCGTCAACGATGGGAAAACACCATTCACCTTGATGGATTTAAGACTACGATCGGATTGAAAAATCAGGTGTGACAGAGTATAAAGAAACTTGAACTCCGGTTTGGAGCGTCAAACACAATACTCTCCTAGCATTCTGTTGCAAGATTGATATCGATGCGGCGATCGTAATATCCGCTCTACAATGTTCGCTTCTGTTTGCAGGTCGTTCTTTGAGTGAATTAGCAAGCTTATGAATGAACTCTTGACAAGTTTCCTTAGCGCGATCGGTTTTGCGTGGTGGGTCGAAATTACAACTGACGGCCCTCGGTGTGTGTACTATTTTGGCCCGTTTCCCAACAAGAAAGATGCTCAAACCTACCAAGGTGGCTACATCGAAGATCTTGAGCGGGAGGGCGCGACCCATATCAAAATCGATGTCAAGCGCTGCAAGCCGTCAAATCTCACGGTTTACGATGAGAAAGCGGATGCGGGGTTTAACAAAATGTCGGGTGTCTTGAGCAGTCAGTACTAAGAGCAATCTTGCAGAGTTTGGAACTCCGGTTTTTGAGAGAAAATCGGAGTTCTCTTACGAGCAGGGGATCGCTTATCGCAATGCTTCGGGATGTCGATCGAGCCATTGATCCACGTCTGCCAAGATCTGATCGGGAATTTCCCACGGCAGCAGATGAGCCGTATCGGGATAGACCTGATATTCACAGTTCGATAGATGTTTTGCGGTTTCGATGCTTGATGCTGCGGTGATATGTCGATCGTGTTCTCCAGCTAGCATCAGCACCGGACACGCAATGTTTTCAATGTTTTGCACTCGATAGTATCCTTCGCTCAGTGCTGCATTCAGCGCTCGATTTGCGGCAACTGAAGTATTGAGAAAAGCATATACGGCATCACTCGCAATGTATTTGTAAGTTGCGGGCGTGTGTTGTTGGATGAGATAACGAAAGAGCGATCGCTTTGCAAAAGTATCAATGTTCCACTGCCATCCGGGTTTGATCACATTCAGTAAGGCAGCGATCCCGGTGTAGAGATTGTCCTGTAAGCTGATTCGCGGGTGATTTCCCCACGGACGCGCAGAAGTCGCAATGAGAATCAAACCGCTTACCTTTTCGGGAAATCGGGCGGCAAGTTCGAGCGCGATGATACCCCCAAGCGACCAACCGAGAACTAGCGCGCGATCGATGCCGCATTGATCCAACACACCTTGCAGATCGTCCAAATGATCGAGCATGACGAAATTTTCGCGCGTTTTTGACTGACCATAGCCGCGCAGATCTGGCGCGATCGTTTGAAATCGCTTGGCGAAATGCTGAGTAAAAACGCTCATACTGCGACCCGATCCTGGATGTCCGTGGAGACATACAATCGGGTATCCGCTTCCATCAATCCATACCTTCAAAGGAAATCGATTCATCTCCACTCCCAATTCTCGATTCTCGGTTCCCGCTCTTCGTTATGATTAGAGACGAGTACTCCCAAACAAACTGGTGTTATGGCAACGGAAGAAACCAAGCCTCAAGGCGAATCGGAACTCCCACCTACAGTCGGGGAAAACGTGCCCGATGTCATTAAAGAAAACCTGCACAGCGAAGCAGAACCCGCCACTACGGAGATTCCAACTGCGAATGCGCCTGATCCCACTGCCGTAAACGATGGAGATAATCCTAACGCAGCGAGGCCCAAAACCGGAAAACCTGCGAAAGACACGCCAACGGATGAAGCGCTGAAACCTGCAAAGGCGAAAAAGGAAAAGGCTCCAGGCGTTGAGGATAAGCCGTTTGGTGATTTTATTCAGCAAGATTATCTGCCCGCTTTGAAGCAAGGCTTAGAGAAATTGGGAACGCGATCTCTGGAACTGCATTTCGAGAAGCGCAAGATTCCGATCAAGGGTTACGACCAAGCGCCGGAATGCTGGCAAGTCGTTGGCAAGTGGCAGCCAAGCTATAAGCAGTTACGGGAATTTAACATCTATTTCTTCGATGAGACTATCAATGGTTTGAAAGGATTTGCTTGTGCGGAAGGGGATCGTTTAAGCACGCTGGAACCTTTTCTGATTGATGAGCGTAGAGTATCGCTGGATCTTTTGGTATTCGGGGCGTTACAGCGGTTGAATGGTCAGAAGTGGCTGGCTCGAAACTAGGTAAGAAAACCCTCGATCGGATCTCTAAGATCGAGGGTCAGAAACGATCTCAATGGAGCTAGAAGCACTATTAGAACAGCGTCGATTGATTCGAGCGATCGGGTTTGATGATGCCCCTTTTATCCGAAAGTCGGGTGAACCTGTGTCGATCGCGGGAATTGTTTGCGCTGGAACCAGATTTGAAGGAATGCTGTGGGGTCAGATTGAGCCGGATGGCTGGGATGCGACGGAAACGATCGCGAATATTCTGTTAAACAGTAAGTTCTTACCCCAAGCTCATATTGTCTTGCTTGATGGAATTTCGCTGGGTGGATTTAATGTCGTTGATCTGCCTGCGCTGTCGAATGCGATCGAGCGTCCTTGTGTGAGTGTAATGCGACGCCATCCAAAGCTCGAAAAAGTGGAATACGCACTGCGACGATTGCCAGAACCGGAACGCCGATTAGAAGTGATTGCGCGAGCTGGAAAGATTTATGAAACGCCGCCGTTCGTGTTTCAGGTTTATGGTGCAACACCAGAAACAACCGCGCGAGTGTTGGCGAGATTAACTGATCGCGGTCATGTTCCCGAAGCGTTGAGATTGGCGCATTTAATCGCGTCAGCGGTGATCAAGGGCGAGAGTGGTCGTCAGGCATAAATACGATCGCGGTTATGCGGTGCGAGTAGATTTTGGGAATCGCTATCGATCGGGATAATTCCCCCCGGATTGAGCGGAAATAGATTGCCGTAATAGTCTCGCTTTACCGCTTTCAAATCGCAGGTTTCAGCCACGCCCGGAAGCTGATAGATATCTCGCACATATGCACCTAAGTTTGCATAATCTTGAATGCGACGACGGCTACATTTGAAAATGCCGTAATACGCAGCATCAAAGCGAAACAGCGTTGTGAAAAGTCGAACATCCGCAAGTGTAAGAGTATCACCGCAGAGGTAGCGATTCTTTTCTAAGGTTTTGTCGATCGTATCTAACATCGTGAATAATTCATTACAAGCCAGTTCATAGGCTGCTTGCGTTTGCGCAAATCCACAGCGATAAACGCCATTGTTTACTGATCTATAGGTCTTCAGATTCCAATTGTCGATTTCATCGCGTAACAAATTTGGATATAAATCGATTTCTGGATGTGTTGCAAATTCGTTGAGTTCAGCATTTAGCATCACAATGATTTCGGAACTTTCGTTATTGACGATCGTATTCGTCACGCAATCCCACAGTACCGGAACCGTTGATCGTCCCTTATAGCCTGGTTTTGCCAGTCGATAGAGTTCAGCTAAACTAGAGCATCCGAATTCAGGCTTATCTAAAATCCAGCCGCCATTTTCAGGGGACGGAGACAAGATCGAGACAGCGATCGCATTTTCCAATCCCTTTAATGCGCGAGTGACTAAAGTTCGATGCGCCCAAGGACAACTCATCCCGACGAATAATTTATAGCGCCCCGAAGCAGCGGGATAAGTCGTTGATCCGATGCGGTTCGCTTCGCGAGAGCCGGAGGCAACGCGAAATTCACTTTCAGGACGAACATAAGCACCAGAAGCATCACGCGGCGCAAGTTTGGACATCATGATCCGCCATAGTGTTATCCAAACAAAACGACCGAGTTGAATGATTAGTTTCGGGGGCATACGATAAGACCAACGCAATACCTTTAAATTATGGATAACAAACCGAAGAATGTGATTGATGTTGATGCAGGGACATTGTTGATTGTGTCGATCGCACTTCTACTTCTGCCATTGTTGCTGGCAGGCTTTTTTTCACAGTAAGCGCATCTTTGAGCCATCGATCAAGACAATGAGCCATTCGCAGCGTCAATAAGCCGCGCGACTCAGGACGACGAAACATCACCGGAGTTCGTAAATATTGAGCATCTAATGTAAACAAAGATTCAAGCTGCTCCTGAAGAATATGATCGATCTCAGCAACGGGTAACAGTGGCGAAAGACGCGGCTTTAAGCGCTGAATCAGTTGCGCTTTAATTTGCGATCGTAGTGCAGGCAACTGAAGCAATTTTGTCACCCGATCCTGACCGGAAAGACCCAACTGAACTGCGATCGCGCCCATTGTTCGCTGTTCACAGTACAACCCATGCAGCGCCAACAAAAAGCGCTGAGACGAAGGCAACCCGCAGCGATTTCGCTCGAATCGCTGCATTCGAGCAGTCAAAGCATCCACAATCGCAGCATCTAATTCGGTGATCAATGCCCGACGATAACGCCAAAGAAATCGAGTTTCCACTGAGCAAACGGGTTCCTCGATCGGTGCTGGAATCATCAACGCATCGATCGAACCTGCGAATATCGATCCCTGTCTGCGTCGAACTCGATACTGTCGAATCAAAGTTGCTAACCGATTCAATCGGGACAGGAGTAGATTCGGTGAAGCGGCATCAGATTGGGAAAGGCGCTGATTGATTTCTCGCAGTTGCACGATCGAGGGCGGAATGCAGCGCCCGCACGATTTAGGAGCCTTGCTATAAACGGTGTGGTAAGCATTCAGTAGTGCGATCGCGCGATTAAGCTCCGGTTGGGACAATAGATACACTTCAGCAAGAATGCGGTGGAGTTGCGTAGGCGTTGTGTCATTCAAAAGCGCCCAATCACTCATCAGAATCAAGCCTTGTTCAGCAAAAAATCGCGTCATCTCTGGGTGCTGTTGCACAAATCGAGTTGTCCAAGTTGATAAACTTCCTTTTTCGGGCTGAAAGGTTCGCAGAATTTGGAAAGCTAGCGTTTTTGGAAATTCTGTAGGCATTCGTCCTTGATCATCCAGCACGAAGGGCAGTACATCAGCCAAGTGAAACGCATATCGATCGCCAAACCGCTCCACTAATCGAACGCAAGTCGAGAGTATTTGGTGTGAAATATAGCAACGCAAACACAGTAACGCCATCTGAGCCGCTGTCTGATCCGGACTCTGGCTTAGTGCGACTAATCGAGTTTGTATCGTGTCCCGATTGTTGCTGTCTGTAAACGCTTGTCGAAAAAAGGTTTCCGCGATCGGCATAACTTTTGGCACTGCCCGACCCGCAGCATTTAAGCGAAGGAGAGTCCAATAACTCGATGCGATCATTTCTATTCTCCGATTGCAGCTTGCATGAGCAGCATCGTAATCAACGAATTCAGGGTCTTACTAGATCTGAATTTGGGTCAGTTTTATCGATCGCTCAATCACGGATGGAATCTGATATTCTGCGATCGGGTCACTTTTGGGTCAGTGTAAAATAGACCCAAAATGGGTGCCAAAGTAGGTATAAGTCAACATGGCGGGATTGCGAGCATCAGAAGCGGGAAAACTGCAAATCCGGCAAGCGATTCAAGCGAGAAACTGGAACATCACCGGAGAAGAACCCCTAAAGATGACCAGCCAACTCCTAGGAAGTCCTCCTGGAATCTATGCAAACGGTGTCTCTGAGACAACTTGGAAACGGTTTGTTTATGCGAAACGTGCGATTCGGCGCGATACCTTTGAGGCTTACTGCAACATTCTCGGACTCGATTGGACAGCGATTGCGGAACTATCTGAGCCGCAAGCTTCGCGTGATGATTTGAGCTTGATGCGGCTGATCCCCACTTTTTACGGGCGCACACAAGAACTTTGCGATCTCAAAGCTCTGTTGCTGAACTATCGATTCGTCATCCTCTATGGACTCGGTGGAATCGGTAAAACCGCAGTCGCAGTCCAGTTAGTCGAGCAAGTTCAGACTCAGTTCGATCGACGAATTTGGCGACGATTTGATCACACGCTACCGATCGCTCAACTGCTACTCGATTTGCTGCATACGCTGTCCTCATCTCCTCAGTCTTTTCCGAGCGATCCGGCGATGCTAGTTCAGTTGTTGCTACAAGATTTAGGCAACTCGCGGACGCTGATTGTTCTCGATGAAGTCAATTCAGGAGAAAGCAATCCCGCAAACTATCAGCACTTTATCTACACGCTGCAAGAATTAGGACAAAGACAAAATCAAAGCTGCATTCTGCTAACCACTCGCGAACGTCCCGCAGATTTTACGGCTCTAATGGGTGGACAGGCGATTTCTTATCCACTGCAAGGACTTGATCCCGAATCCGGCTGCAACATTTTGGCACATCGACAATTGATATTTGAGCCTGCGATCGGACAACAGTTAGTGCAGAAATATCGCGGCAATCCACTCGCATTAGAGTTGCTTTGTCCGATCGTGCGGGATTTGTTTCAAAATCAGGTCGAAAGCTTTTTACAAAATCCGGGTATCTATGTTCCGGGTCGAATTGAGCAAGTTTTGAGGCAGCAAATTCAAGATCTCACCGAGTTCGAGCAGTTAATTTTGCGATCGCTGGCGCATTCTGATCCGCTCTCTCGATCAGAGTTGCAAGACGAACTCAACACAGGGGATTTTATTCAGGCATTGTATCGATTGGGACGACGATCGCTGATCGAAAACGTGATAGAAAATGACGATGTTCTATACACACTCCAACCGATGGTGATGGAATTTGTCAGAAAGCATAGGCTGTGAATCGCCAGCCCTATAGTTTTCTAGCATCTATTCTAAGTTCCAACGCTTTATGTCACACTGAAAAATACTTTGCCCGATTGACTTGAGACATGAGTTATTGCATCAATCCGTGGTGTCCCCAGCGAAATAACGCAAATTCTGCTAAATATTGCCAAACTTGTCGATCGTCGTTGTTAGTCGAAGATCGTTATCGAATTTTGCGATCGCTTTTAGACGAGCCGGGACATCCATACACTGAAGTCTTTGAAGTCGAAGATCTTCAACAGGGGGGAAAGCGCAAAGTCTTAAAGACCTTAAAAGATCAAAGCAATCCCAAGCTAGAGGAGTTGTTTGAGCAAGAGCGCAAAATCTTGATGGAACTCAGACACGCCAGCATTCCACGGTTTGAAGATGCGTTCCAGGTTGGGATTTCCTATCCTACGCATCGTGCGCTTTCTTGCTTTGTGATGGAGCTAATCGAAGGTGAAAATCTAGAACACTGGCTCAACCGGGATCAGCGCCTAACCGATGAATCGATCGCGCTCAACTGGTTTGCTCAAATCGTTAGAGTGTTGGACTATGTGCATCAAAAAGGTTTCTTTCATCGCGACATCAAACCATCGAATATCATTCTCAAACCGAACGGACAGCTTATTCTCATCGACTTCGGTACTGCGAGAAGACTAACGCAAACGGTCGTGAATGGTCGTCCTGTGACACAAGTTTATACAGCGGGATATACTGCGCCAGAACAGTTAGGGGGAGGGGCTGTTCCGCAGTCTGACTTTTACGCGCTGGGACGAACCTTTTTACATTTGCTCACTGGGAGACATCCAGCGGATCTCGATGTGCAGTATTGGGACACAATGACCGCATTTAGTCCGTCCGATCGCTTTCGGGATCTGATCAACCACTGCTTAAGTCATGACTATCAGCAGCGTCCTCCGAATGCCAAAGTGATTCTGAGTGAAATTCAGGCAATTAAGTCACCCTCGACGAGTTCTACTACAGCAGCGAGTGTAAGTCAGACCACTTCTTCGCCCGATCCCCGATCGCAGATTTCTCAATCTCGCAGTTTCCCCAAGTGGCTAAAGTGGTTTGGATTTGCGGTTTTAGGGTGCTTGATTGTATTTGCCTTGAGATACTGTATTCCTGATAACACGCCGATGATTCCTGCCATTCCAGGAGTCTCTACTTCATCGCCGCAAAACGTAGAGAAGTTGATCAGTTATGGGCAACAATCGATCGATATTAATTCGCAACTCGGTGTTAACCTCCAGCGACTCAAAAACAGAGGAATCGCTGAACTCGCCCAGAGAGATTTTGACAGTGCGATCAAAACATTTGACGGGATTCGCAACGCTTACAGCAATGCAACCCCAAATCAAGAGGCTAGAACAGCACTGCAAGATCCCGAAATTTTGATTTATCGCAACAATGCCGAATCGCGTAGACGTAGCGCAAAAGATCGATCGCTGCTTTATACGATCGCGGTTGCCACACCATTAAATCTAAAAAACCTCGATGTTGCACAACAAACGCTCTGGGGTGTCGCACAAATACAAGATCAAGTGGTGAATAATCGCAACCCTAAACTGAATCTAGAAATCGCGATCGCCAACGATCAAGGAAAGATCGATCAAGCAAAAGCGATCGCTCAATCCCTGGTCACAGGAGTCGATGGACGAGCGATTCTTGCTGTCGTCGGGCACTATACCAGTCCGGTCACTTGTGCAGTATTAGGAACTTATAGTTCAGCGAATACCGTTGTGATGTCGTCTACTAGCACCGCTAAGGAGATGCGGAATGATCCCCAATGTGGGGATAGCAACAAAGTTTTTTATCGAACTCCTTCAACGACTGAAAACGAAGCGAAAACGCTGTTCACTGCGTTTAAGCAGCAAATTTCAAACGGCAGAAAGATAGGGGTTTTTTACAAAGCAGAAGAGCGGTTTAGTGAAGATCTGCGGTTTCAACTCAAGAACTTATCAGACGCTAAAGGTATCGAGTTCAGAGAAAAGAATCTGCTCGATCGCAACTTCAATCCGGAGCAAGCGCTGAGAGAAATGGGAGATGTCGATGCACTGGCAATCTTTCCTGATGGACAGACAGAGGATTCGACTGCCTTCGATCGAGCCGTAGAGGTGTTGAAGCTCAACCAAGGACAGAAGCTTGTTCTAGCTGCAAATACGTTTTACAACGGTTCTATTCTCAGCATTCTCAATGACTTGCAGCGGAGGAACCAAGCGATCGATCTAGATAAACGAATGGTAATTGCAGCGGATTGGTTTTCTGAATTGCAGGATGCCAAAGCCTTTCGCAATGATGCCAATCGATATTGGGCAGGGGATTTTAATCATAAAGCAGCACTTGCTTATGAAGCCGTCCAAGCGCTAACGGCTGTGTTCCAATCTCCAAATTTCAATCCAAACGAAATGCGTCAAAAGTTAAAATCCTTAGATATTGAGAGTGATATTCGTCAAAATCGAAGGATTAGTTTTGAAGCGAATACGGGCGATCGGAAAAATCCCCAAAGCTTGCCACTGACAACGAGCCGAAAAGGGGATCAACTGGTATTTAGTCAGCTCCAGTAGAACGATCGCAATGAAAAATCCCCTTTGCAAGACCAAATCCTACAAAGGGGACATCATGAAATCACGATCGATTAACGCGCAATTTTCACTGGAGTCCGGTTTGCCCGCACATCAAACTCAGCTTTCTCAATCAGCGATCGACCCGTCATTTCTTCGGGGATCGGCAGCTTCAAAATATCGAGAATCGTCGGTGCAATGTCCGCCAGTCGTCCATCGTCTCGCAGCGTCACTTCAGTTCCGTGTCCCGGAATCTTCAAGCCTTCGCCTTCTACTAAGATGAACGGAACCGGATTCGTGGTGTGAGCCGTCCAAGGATTGTGGTTTTCATCCCACATTTGTTCAGCATTGCCATGATCCGCTGTGATTAATGCGGTTCCGCCTGCACGGTTGACTGCATTAAGCAATCGACCCAAACATCGATCGACGGTTTCAAGCGCCGTAATCGTGGCTTCCATTTGTCCCGTATGTCCGACCATATCGGGATTTGCATAGTTGAGAATGATCATCGAATAGATATGTTTCCCGATTGCAGTGATCGCGCCTTCGGTGACTTTTTCCGCTGACATGGCAGGCTCTTTGTCGTAGGTCAGCACCATCGGACTTGGAATCATTTCCCGATCTTCTCCGGGAAAAGGCTGTTCTAAACCGCCGTTGAAAAAGTACGTCACATGAGCGTATTTCTCAGTTTCAGCAGTCCGAAGCTGGCGCAATCCATGACGAGAAACGACCTCGCCCAGAATGTTGTTGAAGTTCTGCGGCTCAAATGCCACTTTTACCCGGAGTGAAGGATCGTACTGGGTAAAGGTGACGAACGAAAGCGGTGTGATTTGCGATCGCTCAAATCCGCTAAATTTGGGGTCAACAAACGCCTGAGTGAGTTGCCGCGCACGATCCGGGCGGAAATTATAGAAAATCACGCCGTCTCCGGGTTCGACTGCTCCCGGTGCAATCCGGACGGGATCGACAAACTCATCGGTGATCCCGGCATCGTAAGAGGTTTTTAGAACCTCGATCGCGCTTTGTCCACTGCCTTCTCCGGTCTCGGTCATCACCTTGTAAGCTTTCTCGACGCGATCCCAACGGTGATCGCGATCCATTGCATAGTAGCGACCGCTAACCGTCACAATTCGACCAATCCCAAGTCGATCGATATCGATCTGTAGCTTCTGAATTTCTGCCAAACCTGCTTTCGGTGTGGTGTCGCGCCCATCGGTGACAACATGGATGCAAACCTGTTCAATGCCTTGTGATTTTGCCAGTTCTAGCAAACCGACCAAGTGCGAAATGTGCGAATGAACGCCACCTTCTGAACATAAACCGACTAAATGCAGCTTTGTTCCGCTCGATCGCACGTCTTGGCAAATCTCGACTAACTTTGGATTTTGCAGCAGGCTTTTATCTTCGACTGCATCAGAAATTCTCACCAATTCTTGAGGGACGACGCGCCCTGCACCAATATTGAGATGTCCGACTTCCGAGTTACCCATTTGACCATCTGGCAATCCGACATCTTTTCCAGATGTGCGAATGAGCGTATGAGGATACGCTGCCCACAAACTATTCACCACAGGCGTGTTAGCTTGTGCGATCGCGTTTCCGTCGCGACTATCGCGGTAGCCCCAGCCATCCAGAATAATAAGCACGACAGGAGAAACAGGCGGTTGCCCCATATTGTTCTGCCCTTTCACTGAAATATTCTCCGCAAATCATACCACTGCTATCGTGAGCATTCACTTTTCCTTGCATATGAAATCCTTAACGGATTGTTTGATTAATGATTTTTTAAGAATCTCATCAGTTCAACAAATCACAGCAGGAAATTCCTCCCAACAATAAATGGTTTGCCATCAGTCAAAATGCTCGTGGCAAACCATCGATCGTGAGTTCTTATGTCTCGAATAGTAGCGGGTTTAAACAGAAATTACGCGCTTTTTTGCGCTTTCTTTTCCTTTTCTTTGGTTTTTTGTTTGTTGCGTTTTTCAGCCGCTTTTTCAGCTTTCTCGGCTTCGATCTCTGACAGCTTTGCTTTTTCTTTCTCCTCGGCGGTTTTGTCTAGATAATATTGGTAATCTCCCCGGTACAAACGGAGTTCACCATCTCGAATCTCGACAATTTTGTTGGCGGTTTGAGAAATAAAATAGCGATCGTGTGACACAATTACGACGCTGCCATCGTAATTTTGAATCGCTTCTTCCAGCATTTCTTTCGCGGGAATATCTAAATGGTTGGTCGGCTCATCGAGAATCAGCAAATTTGCAGGCTGAAGGAGCATTTTTGCGAGTGCCAGTCGCGCTTTCTCGCCTCCACTGAGCGATTCCACTTTCTTAAAAACGGTATCACCGCTGAACAGAAATCGCCCTAAATGTGTCCGAACTTCTTCGTTTTTCCAGTCGGGGACCTCATCGTGAATTGTATCTGCGACCGTTTTATTTAGATCTAGCGCTTCTGCTTGATTCTGCTCGAAGTAGCTCGGAATGACGTTGTGATCCCCTAACTTAATCGTCCCTTCGACGGGTTGTTCGCTTCCGGTGATTAGGTGGAGTAGGGTCGATTTTCCGGCTCCGTTGGGCCCTAAAATCGCAATGTGATCCCCACGCTCAATCAACAATTCTGCGCCCAAGAATAGAATCTTGTCGCCGTACATATGCGCGAGGTCTTCAATGATCACAACTTCACGACCGCTTCGAGGAGCAGGCGGAAAACGAAAATGTAGCGTTCTGACATCGGAATCTGGAGCTTCAATTCGATCGATTTTGTCTAACTGTTTCTCGCGGCTTTTCGCCTGAGTGCTTCGGGTTGCACTCGCTCGGAAGCGATCGACAAATGCCTGCTGCTTTTCCAATTCCTTCTGCTGCCGCTCGAAGGCGCTGAGTTGAGCATCTCGCTGTTCTTGTTTCTGCTGCAAGTATGCGGAGTAGTTGCCTAGATATGTGGACGATACGCCGCGCTCGGTTTCCACAATTTGGGTACAAAGTCGATCGAGAAATTCGCGATCGTGCGACACAATGACCATCGGGGTCGATAGTTCTTTGAGGTAATTTTCTAACCATTCGATCGTTTCTAAATCCAAATGGTTCGTCGGCTCGTCGAGCAGGAGGAGATCCGGGGATTGAAGTAGGATTTTTCCTAAACTCATTCGCATTTGCCAGCCGCCACTGAACGCGCTGACTAAGCGATCGCCATCATCCGAATCAAATCCCATTTCTGGCAGAATCTTTTCAATCCGCGTTTCCAATCCATATCCATCCATCGCCTCGTATCGTCGCTGCAATTTGTCCATCTTGTTCAGCAACTTATCCAATTCATCCGGTGTCGCCGTTTCCATTGCCAGATGAACTTGAGACAGCGCTTCATGTACTTCGTTGGCTTCTTTGAACGCACGCCAGAATTCTTCTCGGACGGTGCGAGTCGGATCGACCTCGAATTCTTGAGTGAGATAGGCGATGTGCAAACTGCTAGGGCGGATGACTTCACCATCGGTCGGCTCGATCTCGCCCGCGATGATTTTTAGCTGAGTCGATTTGCCTGCACCGTTTACGCCGACCAAGCCGATTCGATCGCCAGGTTTGACTTCCCAGTTCACATCTTTGAGAACTTCGCCAGTCGAATAAATTTTGCTGACGTGCTCAAGTCGCAACATATAAAAACTCCAAGGGTTAGGGTGCAGGCAAGTTTTAAAATCTTAACAAAACCTAACGCTTTCGGATTTTTAAGTTACAAACTCATTTGGCAAATTAAACGAGTCGTCCGCATTTGGCGGAAAATCGACCACTTGTACGATCGCATCTGCATTCAGTTCGCCGTAGATGTGGGGAAAGTCTCCAACTCCTTCCACTGTTTCGTATTTGATCTCTGCATGAACGCGATCAGGATCGATCACGAGCAAAACGAGTGAAGTATTTCCTCGATAAAACTGATTCGCAACCCAAACGACCTGATCGCGCGTTGAGCAATGGATAAATCCTTCGGTATCGAGTGAATCCGCCCGATAAACTCCAGATTGAGGAACGCGATCGCGCTCTGTAATGTGCAACAGCATCAATGCAACAATCCCAAGTTGAGTTGAGAAAAGGCGTGGAAGAACGGGTTCGGGGTTTCTTTGGGTTTCGGTGCGCCAATGCCTGCAAACAGTGTCAGGAGTAACGTAATGACGATCGCCTGTAGGAGTTTTTCTAACATCTCAAACCTCACTCAATTCTCAGAGAAGCGACAAAGCATCTACCCTTTGCAAGATTCTACTCAAGAATGATGCAAATGCGGGTATCTTCTAGAGTCTTATAAATTTGCGGCTTATCTGGTGATCCGGCTCACTTAAGCGTTGCAGGAAGATGACCCGATCGCATGAAGGGAAATGACCGGAATCAGTGAGGCGGCACTTGAAACCGTTCCGCTGTAATTCTATGGTGCTGGATTGCAGCGGATTTCTAACATAAAGCCATCGGGATCATAAAAGTAAATTCCGCGTCCCGTTGGACGAGATACAGGTCCGTGATCGATCAACACTTCGTAGTGATGCAGCACTTCAACGGCTCGATCGAACATTTCCGGTGCAATATCAAACGCAAAATGATTCATCCGCGTAAAGCCTTTCTTGGGATCGGGATCAGGCGGCATCAAGTCAGGCTCCCAAAACAGATCGATGATGGTTCCATCTGGTGTTCTGAAGTTCGCGACTTTTCCGGCTGCGACTTCATTTTTCAAAGTTTCAGGCACTTCTGATCCAGTTAGCTCCTGCAAGCCTAGAACTGTGCCGTAGAAATGGCGTGCTGTCTGCATGTCTTTAACATTGAGTGCGAGGTGATGCACTTGGCGCAGACAACCGGAAAGCGAAACGGTTGGAGAAGTAGAGATCATTGTTAGTTGGGTTGAATGAGTGAACTGATGACTTTTAAACCTTGCAAAATTTGTTTTCGTTCTTGAGCGTTTTCGAGCAGTCGATAAGTCGGCGATCGCGTATATTGCATCGTTGTGCGATCGAGACTTAAGAATAAGACTTCTCTCCCGTTTGTCACCATGCCATACAGGATTGATTGCGGGGTCGGTGCGCTGAGGAGATAAGTTAACGCTTGAGGAATGCCAACGGTGACATCTAACCGCGCAGGTTTCGACTCGATCGCCAAAACCCACAGAGCGTCCTGGATGACCAAAATATCAATCTTTCCTTGAATTGATAAATCCGGGTCATCCGCGACCTCGATCGTAGTTCCGACTTCTGTTTTGACGAGAAAAGGCGGTTGGTAAAATCCAGCTAAATCAAGCAATGGCGAAACGACGACCAGCTTTACGACTTCTTCGAGCGGCGGTTCTTCTTGGCTGAGATAGTCATAGTTGCGCTGGATGCGATCGAGTGCCTGAAGATCTGAATCTGATAAAACGGGAGACTGAACGAGCCAATCAGTAAAAAAACGATCGCTCGAATTCAACTGCACGCCAAATCGATGTCGCAGATTTGTTAGGGTCAGACTTCTCGCATTTACTGGCATAGGTAGTTCGTGGTCGTGTTAACAGTTTTAGCGCGTCTCGATGATTGTTTTCAATCCAGTTACAAGTCGTTGGATTCCTTCGATCGCAGTTTCTTTCTCTAACGCTCCATATCCCACGCGCAAGTAACAGCCGTTTTCTAATCCAAATGTAAATCCCGGCAGTACAGCGACTCGATGCTCTTGAATCAATCGTTTCACGAGTTCCATTGCATCCAAATCGGTGTGAACTTTGAGCAAGAAATAGAATGCGCCACCGGCTTGTGGAACAGTGCAAAGATGGCGAATAGATTTAAATTCGGATAAGACGATTTCTCGGACTTGTGCGATCGCGCTTAATTTCTCTTCGCAATACGATCGCCCTGCCTGCAATGCTCCCAATGCTGCAAACTGAGAAATGACTGATGCACAAATCACATTGGTATCCTGAATTTTCTGCACCGATTCAAGTAAAAAAGCAGGAATAATCACATATCCGATTCGCCAACTTGCAAAGCCATATGCTTTAGAAAGACTAAAAATTGAAATAGTATTGTTAGCACTATAGTCAATACTGGCGGCAGAGAAATGATCAACGCTATAGGTGAAGTATTCGTAAGCTTCATCGGTAATGTGATAACAATTAGAATCGCGACACATTTGATTTACTTCTCGCAATGCTGATTCTGAATATACTGCCCCTGTTGGATTGTTTGGAGAAATTGTAACGATCGCGCGAGTTCGTTCTGTGATTGCGGCTCGAATTAAATCTGGCTGAAGCTGGTAATTCTCATTGGTTGGAACGAGAATTGCTCGACAACTGGCAATCTTGATCGCCATTTCGTGATTAAAGTAAAACGGCGTTTGCAGAATGATTTCATCACCCGGATCAGTAATCGCTAAAACAACATTCAGGAAAGCCATATTGCTGCCTGCGGTGACAACAATTTCGCGATCGCTTAAATCAATTTTATTTTCGGTGATTAACTTATTTGCGATCGCAGCTTTCAGTTCTGGAATTCCTTCGACTGCTTGATATTTATGATTTGCAGGATTACTGAGAAATGCGGTGATTTGATCGATCGCGCTTTGAGGCGGCGGATAGTTCACTACGCCTTGACCGAGTGAGATAGTTCCTGGATGTTGTCGAATCAGTTCACCTACGATCGGAATAATCGGGGACTGTACCGCTTGCATCCGGGCAGGGAGGCGATTGAAATTCATGATGATTGGCGACGCTAAGGAACTATCATGTTACCGAACATCAATTCCACAGTGAGCTATGGCGCAAGAACAAAAAGATCAGCAACATCCTTTGTGGAAGACCGATCGAGAAATTGTCGATGGTCTACTTACAGGCGAAGCCACCGATCTCAATCTCGCTGAGCTTGCCCGTCTTCGCATTCGCTACAATGGCTTCCCCGGTGCGCGAGACATCCAAGCTGATTTAGACAAAATTCTAAAGCAATGGAGCTTAACCGAGGACGCTCTATTTGAAAGAACTCGAAGCATTCACATGGAATCTCAACCCTACAAAGGACGCGGCGCAAAGCGAGACGACTGGAGCTAAACAAAGACTCGCCAAGTTTCGTTCTCGATCAAGATGTAAATTCCTAAACCGATCAGAACGATCGGAACCAAGATTTGATTGTATTGCTCTAACCCAGGCGCAATAGCTGGATGATTTGCTAACCAATTCGCGATCGCGCACCACACCGCAATCAAGCTAAAAAACACAGCCAAAACAATCAACAATCGCTGCATTTCTAAGCTGGCAAACAAGGGAATATAAGTTGCGATATTGTCTCCACCGTTTGCGAAAGTGACGATCGCAACACTCAAAATTTTGGGATGAAAAAATCTCATTAGTAACTTGATGACCGCATTATTTGGCAAATTTGCACCTTGGATTTCGTCTTCTTCTTCGCGGTTTAGGAAAGCCCGAATTCCTAGAACGATCGGCAAAAATCCTAACAAGCCGATCCAAGCCTGCGGAATAAATAAGCCGCCCAAAAATCCTAATAAACTACAGGCAACGATCCCTGCAAATCCCAAATATTGTCCCCAATAAATTTGAGACTTTTTGAAAGAGGCATTGACCTGAGAAAAAAACAGCATCAGGACAAACAGATCATCGATATTCGTTGCGGCAAATGCGATCGCACCTGTCAAAACCGTCGAAAAAAACCAGAGCATCAAAAATTCCTAAATCTGACGACTCAGGGTAACATGGCGGCTCAATCGATATCGAGAATTGGACAATGGCTGCTTGGGCAGAAGACGCGATCGGCGGTGCAAACTTATCGATTCACGAAATTAGCGGCTAAAGCTGTACAGTCTAGATTTAGCAGAAATCACAATGATGCATGGTTTCATTCCTAGCGATCGCTATTTTCCGTATCTCAGTTGGACAGATATCGAAGCAATGCCCAACAAAGAAAATGTTGTGATCGTGCAGCCGATTGGCGCGATCGAACAACATGGCGCACATTTACCGTTAGCGGTCGATTCTGCAATCAGCGTCGCGGTTTTGGGCAAAGCATTAGCTCAACTCGATCCAACCATTCCCGCCTATTCCTTGCCGCCGTTGTACTACGGCAAATCGAATGAACACTGGCACTTTCCCGGCACCATCACACTCAGCACTCAAACATTGTTAGCTGTGTTGATGGAGGTTGCTGAAAGTATCTATCGAGCGGGATTTCGGAAATTAGTGTTTATCAACTCCCACGGCGGACAGCCTCAGGTTCTCGAAATTGCTGCCCGTGATTTGCACCAACAATACGAAGACTTTGCGCTGTTTCCTTTGTTCACCTGGAAAGTTCCGACGATCGACGCGATCGCGCGTGAACTTTTCACCCCGAAAGAATTAGAACTAGGGATTCATGCGGGCGATGTTGAGACAAGTTTGCTACTTTCGATCTTGCCAGATCACGTAAAGATGGAGCGGGCGAAAGCTGAATACCCACTAGGTGAACCTCGATCGAGCGTTTTGAGTATGGAAGGAGCGTTGCCGTTTGCGTGGATGACTCGTGATCTAAGTAGCAGCGGAGTCTTAGGCGATCCCACGACTGCTACGAAGGAAAAAGGCGATCGCATTCTTGCCGCATTAGTTGCCGGATGGGTACAAGTTCTGGAAGATGTTTATCAATTTTCGTTACCAACTGCGTGGAAGTGTAAATAAGTTGCAGAATTTGTCGCAATTTTTACTTAATTTTTCCGTCCGTCAGTAGAATTGGAGGCAAGCCGCGCACCTTTGGGAGGTTTGTATGGCAAATGCGATCGTTAGACCTGTTCTTCAATCGATGCAGGAACTTGATGAGGCAGTCAGAAGCTATATTGCAACTGATTGGCAAGGCGAGGAACTGCTTCAGCGTTGGCAAGCAATTCGAGACGCTTCACTCGAACAATTGTCCGCTGAGTCTGATCCGCTAAAAGTCCCAGGAGAAGATAGTTATTAATGAATTAGAGCGATCTCTACAGCAGCGATCGCTCTAATATTATGCAGAAATGTAAAGATTCGCAGATGAATCCGTTCAATTGATTGATTCACCAGAAATACTCTTGAGGTGTACTCTATCCGGCCTCTATGCACCTCGATATTGTTGTTCAAGTCTTAATTCAAATTCTTCTAGTCATCGGATTATCGCGACTCGTGGGAGTGGGATTTCGACGACTGAATCAACCGCTGGTGATCGGTGAAATTGTCGCGGGAATTATGTTGGGGCCGTCTTTGTTTGGCATGATTGCGCCGAGCGTGGCTGCGTGGCTTTTTCCACCTGAAACGATCCCATTTCTGGGCGTTTTGTCTCAGATCGGGCTAATCTTTTTCATGTTTCTAATCGGGTTGGAACTCGATCCGAAATACCTCAAAAATGGATTAAACGTCGCGATTCTCGTTTCGCACGTCAGCATATTAGTTCCGTTTTCACTCGGAACGTTGGCTTCCCTACTGTTATATCCATTAGTTTCATATGAGGGCGTGTCGTTCACAGCGTTTGCGTTGTTCTTAGGCGCAGCGATGTCAATTACGGCGTTTCCAGTATTAGCGAGAATTATCACAGAAAATAATTTACAGAATAGTCGATTGGGTGCGTTAGCGTTGACTTGTGCTGCTGTCGATGATGTGACGGCGTGGTGTTTGTTAGCGTTAGCGATCGCAGTCACTCGTTACAACAATATGATTGCTGCGGTTCCAACGATTTTAGAAGCGATCGCATATATCGCTTTTATGCTGACTGCCGGACGACTGTTATTGAAACAGTTTGCCGCACTTTACGATCGCACAGGCAAACTCAATCAAACTGTTCTCGCAATCATTTATATGGTTGTGGTGGTGTCTGCATTAATTACCGAACTGATTGGAATTCATTTAATTTTTGGGGCGTTTCTGGTCGGCGTTGTGATGCCAAAACATCCAGGATTAACGCGCGAACTGGCTCAGAAGACTGAAGATTTTGTGCTGACATTTTTGCTGCCTGTGTTTTTTGCTTACAGCGGATTACGGACTCAGATTGGATTGCTGAATCGTCCGGTGCTGTGGGGGCTTTGCGCGATCGTGGTTGCGGTTGCGATCGTCGGGAAATATGTCGGAACTTATGTCGCTGCAAGAGTTTCAGGCGTTGAAAAACGGGAAGCTTCGGCATTAGGTTGGTTGATGAATACTCGCGGCTTAACGGAACTAATCGTTCTAAACATTGGTTTGAGCTTAAATGTGATCTCACCCTTGTTGTTTACAATGTTGGTGATTATGGCGTTAGTGACAACGTTCATGACATCACCGTTATTAGAGCTAATTTATCCAAAACAGCAAATTCGGCAAGATACAGTTTATCAATCTGAACAGGATAAATCTGCTGGTTATCGTGTGTTAGTTCCGATCGCAAATCCTACTACTCAGCGCGGACTGATTGAACTCGCAATGGCGATCGCAATTGGCAATCCTTCAAAGCATCCACCCGCGATCGTGACTCCACTGAGCCTGATTCACCTCGACGAAGACTACGTTTACGAGAGTCTTCCAATCGAAGCCGATCGACAAATTGCCCACACCAACGAGCGGCTTCAAGAACTGATCCAAACGTTAGAGCCTGCGGATTATCGTCATTTGGTGCGTCCGATCGTGCAAGTCGATCGCGATGTCGCCCGCGCCACGACCCAAATTGCCATCCGAGATCGAGCTGATTTAATTCTCGTTGGCTGGCATCGTCCCGCCTTTCACAGCAATCGATTGGGCGGACGAGTCGGGCAAATTCTGACAACGGCTTCGACTGATGTGGCAGTGTTTATCGATCGACAATCCACAAAACTCGAAAACCTGCTGCTTCCCTACGTCTCGAATATTCACACCGATTTGGGGTTAGAACTGGCGCTGAGGCTTTTGATTAATCGAGAACACACTCACCTCAAAATTCTGAGAGTGATTTCAGCCGAACAACCCCTGATCGAACTTAGCTTTGAGTTTAACGCGATGATGGATCGACTTCCCGATCACATTCGTCGCCGGATTGAGTTGCCGATCGTAGAAGCGAGTTCTCCGATTCGAGCCGTGATGGAAGCATCAGAGCAAGCGGACTTAACGATCGCGGGAGCCAGTCGAGAATGGGGAATCGAACGGCAAACACTCGGACGATACACCGATGAACTGGCAGCGGAATGTCGATCGTCATTATTGATTACACGGCGATACAGTGAAGTTGCATCGCATCTCACATCGATGTTGGAGGTTATTGATGAAAAGCCTGTTTAGTGCAAAATGGCTGATGTTCTACGGATCAACGATCGCATTTGTGATTGCGCTTTTTAGTATTGCTACGAACTATGGAGAAGCAAACCTAAAAGCACAACCGAAAATCTCAGGACGATACAAAATTACTGCAAAAGATCTACCGGGATGCTTGAAATCGAAAACGCTGATTTTATCGATCGAGCAATCTGGGATTTATCTCAATGGATCGCTCTTAGAATCAACACATTCAACGCAAGAACAAACTGCTTTGAGAAAGAAACCTTCTCTAACTGGAACCTTCAGACAGCAAAACTTAGAACTATCAGGAAATGCAGCGCAAATTCAGGGCTGTGAGAGTGACGCAATCGCGATTCAAAGTGCGATTGTCCAAAACACCTTAAACGGCAAACTTAGCTTAAATAACACAGCCGTTAATTTCGTAGCACAGCCCGAAGAAACATAAAAATAGATGTGTTAAGCGATCGCATAACCCGTATGGGGTCGCACATCAGCAGGATGAAAGCCTAGCACGATATCATGCTTCGGAACGCCTGCCCCTACTAATTCATGAGTTACACCATCTTCGGTTTCATCTCGCTGCACCCAAATTTTGCCATCAATAATGTCAAGATGAACCAGACAGCATGAACCCGCGATTTTCGATCCCATCCCAGAGTCATTAACAGATAACTATCACGACTTTCATCAAAAATCGGTTTACAAATCAGATCGCCATGCGAGTAAGGAATTTCGGTATATGGAATCAGAACAGTCTGAATAATTTGGCGATAGAGATCAAGGGCTGGCATGATTTGTGCTAATTCCTATTTCAAAAACTCAACGAGTTGGTTTAATTTCTCCCACGCTGCACCAGACGCGAGAATTTCTCTAGCTCGATCAATACCGCTTTGATAAGAATCCACCGCCTGTCCAACCCGCAGCGCTAATGCTGCATTTAGCGTCACGGCATCCCGTTGTGCCTGCGTCCCTTTGCCTTGTAGAACCGATCTCAGAATTTCCGTATTCACGTTGATATCACCGCCGCGTAACAAGTCGATCGACGCTTTCTGCAATCCTAGTGCTTGAGGATCGATCGTGGTGAGTTCAACGTTTTGATTGTTCAATACCGCCAAATCGGTTAAATCGCCTAATCCCGCTTCATCGAGTCGCTCCCTGCCGTGAAGCACGATCGCAGATTCTTTCCCTAACAGCTTCAAGGCCTCCGCCATTGGTTCGATCAACGCAGTGCTAAACACACCAATCACTTGTCCAGTCGGCTGCAACGGATTCACTAACGGGCCTAATAAATTAAACACCGTCCGCACTTTCAGCATTCTCCGCATCGGCGCAACGACCTTCAGCGCCGGATGCCAGCCTGGAGCAAACAAAAACGTAATTCCCACTTCACCGATCGCAGCTTGAATCCGCTCCGCTGACGCGCCCAAATTCACCCCCAACGCTTCGAGAACATCCGCCGATCCGACCTGACTCGATGCCGATCGATTTCCATGCTTCGCCACCCGCAGCCCTGCCGCTGAAGCCACAAACGCCACCGCAGTCGAAATATTAAACGTCGAAGCTCCATCGCCCCCGGTTCCACAAGTATCAATCAGCGGGAACGCTGGACGCTCTACCGATTGCGCTTGGGACTGCAACACTTTTGCCATTCCTGCCAGTTCCGCTGCTGAAATGCCTTTCGTCTGCAACGCCATCAAAATCGCACCAGACAGCACCGGAGGAATTTCATCATTCAGCCAGCCTTGCATCAGCGTTGAGGCTTGTTTGATCGATAAAGAATCGCGATCGAGAAGCTGCTGGAGTAACTCAGACCATTGCGCGGTTTCTAAAGTTAGAGGAGTCATAGGGTAGGGGCAAAAAAGAACTTGTAAAAAATGATCTCATGCAATGGATTTCTTGCGGTTTTTTCGTTCAAATTGTAGAAATTACATAAAGGGAATCACTGAAGTGGCAAGTTTCAAGCCGTATTTGATACCGTAGAAGTGCGGAATTGATTTGGGCAGACAGCGATCGTCCGCTGCTGTGATTACTTTTTGATCAGGTCATCTCCATCGCATCTGTTAAAACGCGAAGGGCTTTCTTCTGTGCAAACCACTCCTCAATTCAATCACTCGCTAAAACTGATTATGCAGCCAAGCGATCGAGAAACCTATTTGGTGTTGTACCAGCTAGGCTTTCAGAAAATCGCGATCGTGCCGCAACTGCTCTACCGCACGGTGAGCGAATTTGAATTGTCAAGTTTGTTCGTTGCCCTGTGTCAGCAAGTCTCTAGCCGGGGACAAGCGCTGTCTCGATATGCCGTGACGCGATCGCCGCTCGATGCCGAACATTTACTGATTGAGTTTCTCAACGCCCAACCGCTGAGTCAGATGACGATGTTGGTCAAACACGCCTGGTTTTTTCAAGTCCTGGCACATCAGCAACTCTTCTTTAACTATCAGCCGATTTTTGATCTGCATTCGGGTGAAGTCGTAGCGCATGAATGTCTCGCCCGCGCTGAGGACGAACAAGGACAGCTTTTTAATGGTCAGCAACTCATTGATGCTGCGCTGACAATGAACCTGACGCGCGAGTTTGACACCTTAGCTCGATCGACGTGCTTTAGCGCCTTGGCACAGTGGAATCAATCCGATCGCCCGACCTTTTTTATCAACGTTTTGCCCAATGCGATCGCACATCATCCCGAATCGCTAGAACACAACTTCCAGCAAGTTCTCGATCTCGGCTTACATCCCGAACAAATCGTGTTTGAACTCACCGAAGTTGAAGCCTTGACTCATCACCCAAACTTACTGAAAGTGATTGAGCAAATTCGGGCAGGTGGCTTTGGGTTAGCGCTGGATGATTTGGGAAGCAATGTTGCGATCGATCATTACTGTACAGAGTTGCGCCCGGATGTGATTAAGCTCGATCGACGCTTGATTCACGGATGCAGTCGCTACGATATGAAGCAAGTCATGGTGAAAAGCCTGGTTCAAGTGGCGCAAGAGCTTGAAATCACCGTACTGGCGGAAGGACTGGAAGCGTTGGAAGACATCGAATTTTGTCGATCGATTGGCGTGGATTTGGGACAGGGCTTTGGATTGGGAATGCCTGATCGAACCCCGATCGGGGCGATATTGGAGGAATCGGCGCTGTGTGCGAGTCCGGTTTAATGCGATCGTTTATTTCCAAATTTGCGATGAGCCTCGATACCGCATCTTGCGACGAACGACCAAACTTCGCATCACTTGCGGAATATCGTCGCGATGCCCCATCACGATCACCGCATCACCTTCATTTAAAACTGTTAACTGCTCCGGATGTGTCACCGCAGTCCCATCTTCTCGTCGCAGTGCCACAATGATCATCGTGCCTTTTCCGCGCACTTCAATATCTCCGATCGTTGCTCCGACCAAACCCGATTTTGGCGTAATCGCAAGCTCATCTATCTGAATCTCCATTTGCCCTAACAGTTCATTCAGCGTATTGCGATCGTCGCCTCGGCTAAAGAAATCGATCGTGGCTGGATGCGTAATCATATGCGCCATTCGCAGCGCACTAATTGAGGCAGGTAAAACGACTTGATTGGCTCCTGCAAGCCGGAGTTTTTTCTCAGTCGAAGGCAGTTCACCGCGCGATAAAATCATCAGCTTCGGATTGAGTTCGCGAGCGGTCAAGGTGATAAACACATTCGCGGCATCATCTGGAAGCACTGTTGCTAAAGCTCTTGCCGTATCAATCCCTGCTCGATGCAAAACTGTATCATCGGTCGCATTGCCCGTGTAGACTAAATAGCCTTGTGATTCGGCTTGCTCAATGCGATCGGCGTTATTATCAATCACAACAAACGGCACTTGCATATCAGCTAGTTTCCTCGCCAAAATTTGTCCCATGCGCCCGAAGCCGCAGATAATCACATGATCGTTGAGTGCTTTGATCGTTTGAGACATACGTTTTCTTTGCAGAACTTGCTTGATTTCACCTTCTGTCACCATCTGCACAAACCCGCCGACCGCATAGACCGTAGACGACGTGCCGCTAATGATCACCAACATCGTAAAAATTTTCAGCTCAGGCGTATTGAGCGGCTGCACTTCCCCAAAGCCAACCCCAAACACAGTGATCACTACCATGTAAAAGGCATCGAGCGGCGACCATCCCGCAATCATGTAGCCTGCGGTTGCAAGTAGAACGGTAATGACGAAAAAGACGACTCCGATCAGAATTCGTCTAAATGAACCTTGCATAGTGCGATCGTAGCTCTCGGTGACGAAGTGCCTTTATCATCGCAGATTTACCGAGGTTCGGTTTGTTCGCTGTACAACGGTCGAGTTTTGCGCCCGTTTGTTAAATCCGGTGAATCTGGCTGAGTCTCGATCGAGAATTCCTGAATAATTGATCTTAGACCTTTGAAAAGAGCGATCAAACATTCATGGCGAAAACTGTTGCGGAGGCGATGAGCCACGATCCGATCACGGTTCATCCTGAAACTCCCATTAACGATGTGATTAAAATCATTGCTGAACAGCATATCAGCGGATTACCTGTGCTAGATGCCGATCGTCGTCTTGTTGGCATTATTTCTGAAACGGATTTGATGTGGCGCGAAACCGATGTCACTCCGCCTGCTTACATCATGCTGCTCGACAGTGTGATTTATCTGGAAAATCCAGGGCGATACGAAAAAGAACTGCACAAAGCGCTGGGGCAAACGGTTGGAGAAGTGATGAGTTCGGCTCCGGTGACGACCACGCCGGACGCGTCGCTTTCAAAAGCTGCCAAACTGATGCACGATCACAAAATTCATCGGTTGCCTGTCTTGGATTCGTCCGGGCAAGTCGTAGGGATGCTCACTCGTGGCGACATTGTTCGCCTGATGGCAGCAGAACAAGCTTGATTTTTATAGATGAGATTTGCAATGAATACACCGGATTCGATTCGAGCCTTATTACATTCTGAAAATTTTGGCGATCGCTTACGCGGCATTAATCAATTGAGAGAGATTGATCCTGCGATCGCGTTTGAACTCATTCAAATTCCAGTGATTGATCCAAATGTGAGAGTGCGCTATGCCGCTGTGAGCCAACTGGCTTCGCTCGGTAGCCAAAATCGAGAGAGTGCCCTGACGATGCTGAACGTTGCGCTGGCGGATATTGAACCCGATGTGCAAGCAGCGGCAGCGGACTCGATCGGAGCGCTCAAACTCACCGAGGCATATGAACAACTCGAAGCCCTCTACCGCAGAACCCCGGAATGGCTAGTGGGCTTCAGTGTGATTGCGGCATTGGGGGAATTGGGCGATCCGCGATCGTTCGATCTGCTCAAAGAAGCTTTAACTTCCGACAGTGAATTAGTGCAAACGGCAGCGATCGGATCACTCGGAGAATTGGGCGATGTGCGTGCAGTGGAATTACTCGCCCCATATGCGGCAAACCCGGATTGGCAGATTCGATATCGCGTCGTACAGGCACTCGCGCGGTTAAATACCCCAGAAGCACGATCGATGATTGAAACCCTAACCCAAGACGAAACCGAGCAAGTCGCAGAACAAGCGCGACAGGTTCTTGCTGCGTGATATTCCGGCTTCGCGATCGCGCTCCGTGAAAAATTAGTTAAATTCCCTAGGATGTGCCCGTATCTCTCAGCGTGAGATGCGGGCATCTTTGCAGTGAAGTATCAAATAAAACATCGTTTGCCAGTAACACGCAATTCTCTGTCCTGACAATATCCTTACAAAAAACTCGCGATTTCGGTACGACGATTGAAGTTTGAGTAAATAAGTGGCTACGGATAAAGCGATCGCGCAGTATCCGTAATAATGTGTATGTATCGAAGACAGGAACCGCAAGCGCCCCCAGAAACACTGAGTTCCGACATTCTAAATCCTAAATTTTACGCACCGACAAGCCTTGTTGTTTTCAGTGCAGTCCTACCAAAGAAACTTTCTCTCAGATTGGAAATCCATTCAACTTCTATGAACAAACACACTTCTCTTTCTATTCTCATTGGTTTGGTTGCAGGTAGCGCGATCGCAACATTCCAGACCGCCGCAAACGCCGCTTCTTTCACCGCTCAGGATGCCAAGGACGCGGGTTGCATCGGTCTGACATCCTGTACAGTCAACGGCTTTACCTTAAACGCGACTGATAATGGCACTCCGGCTCAAACCCGCAACATTACGGAAAAAACAGTCGGTGGCGTTCTCGGTTTGGGTGTGAGAAACGGAACAAATTCTGACCCATCGAGTGGCGAGATCGATTTCAACGAAATTTTGAGTGTCGGATTTGGCAAAGCGCTGACCTTAAAATCGCTTGATCTCAGTTTCCTTTATCAGCCGGGTGTCTACAATGATGCGGTATTCGAGGTTGCACTGGTGAAAGCCACGGGTGGCACGCAAACGGGTAAACTGCGTGTGACTGGCAATACTTCTGCGGTTTGGGAATCAGCAGAAGGAACCGTCGTCAACCTTTCGCCTTCGGTTAAGGGCAAGGGTGGCTCTTACAGACTTCTGAATCCGTTCGGAGATGACAAGATTCTGGGCTTCAGCCTCACTGCATTACAGGCAAAAGATGCGAAAGGCAAAACTCCGGCAGGCGGCGCGAACTCTGATTATGCGTTGTCAGCGGTACAAGTGCCCGAACCGACTACCGTTGCAGGTTTAGGAGTTGTCAGTCTTCTAGCTTTTGCACGTCGTCGTCAAGCACTGAAAGCAGACTAAAGAGATTTTAGAGTTGCAGTTTTGATTCAAGATTGCAACTCTAAGACGAGATTCGTTTTTCCTTGCAGCTAACTCTATACGCGCGATCGCTCTTCGGGACGATCGCTTTTTTATGAGAACTCGATCGATAAGCTCACGGTTGTATTCAGCGTTGTGCCAGGCTCGATCGAAAGTAATCGATCTCCCGTATTTAAAGCATTGCGAGGTGCGCTCCAGGGTTCCAAACAATAGAAATCCTTGCCTTTCACCGTCCAAAACACCAGCAGCGGAAATTCATCAGCCGCAGTTAGGGTAATTCGAGTGTGACGACTGAGATCCGTAACGTTGGAAACTTGGCGACTAATATCGAGAAATGCCCAATCAATTTCATCTTGAGCAAAATCGAAAGTATTGAAAAACGGGTAACGGTCTTGAGTCCGTTGATCCAGCGCTTCGTTTGCGGGAATCTCAAATCGAAGTTGGTGCTTTTCCAATGCCAGAAAATACGGATGAAACCCGACCGAGAATGGCATCGATTCATCAGAAAGATTGGTGATCCGCTGCTCGATCGATAACGCTTGACCCCGCAGCGCATACGTAAACTCCAATCGAAACTCGAACGGATAATTTTCACGAGTTTGAGCATTACTAGAAAGCCCGATCGTAAAACTTAGTTCTCCGTCCGTTTTTTGATCCACGACTTCCCAAGGCAAATCGCGAGCAAACCCATGCTGTTTCAGCGTGTAGGTTTGATTTTTATAGGTGTAAACGTTGTTGGGTATATTTCCGCAGATCGGAAACAGAATTGGAATCCCGCCTCGGACTGAAAGCGTGGGATCGGCAAATCGAGCGGTATCCATGTACAGGAGTTCGCGACCTTGAACTTGCCAACTGGTAATGATGCCCCCGCGATCGGGAACGATTTCGAGCTTGGAGTTAGAAGCTCGATCGAACAAGACATAAGTATCGAATTGTTGGCGACGACGTTCAATGGAAAACACAGGCAGGTGAATGAATGATGTTAAGGATGGAAAGCAGCATCAGCGATCGCAGCATTGTGAGGGATCTCCGCATATTGACGGCGGCTCGGTTCAAGACTGTTCGCGGGAATTGGACGGCTGAGAGTGCCTAAATTCGTTTGCCGATCGATGGGTCGATCATTGGGTTGATCGATGGGATTGTCGGTTGCCTGTGGGCTTGTTGGAGCAGACTGCGGAACCATTGGAGCCGGAGATCCAGTGTTCGATTTGTTGATAAAGGAATTGTTGTTCCAGGGTTGTTCGGAAGAAGGAGTTGCGGTCGGTTGGGCAGCGGGATCAGCAGGGGACGATTGCGATTCGCTGGATGGAGTCGGGCTAGAAAAGGAATCGGGACTCGTGGGCGATGCTTCCGGGGATGGAGCAGGTTGCGAATCGTTAGGCGATGATTCTGGAGTCGTTTGATCCAGCGTTGGAGGCTGTTGGTCGGGAGCCGTTTGATCTAGCGTTGGGTTCGTTTGCTCTGGAACTGTTTGCTCAGGCGTGGAATCCGGTTCGACAATGGGCGGTGAATTGGGCGATGAAGTAGCATCCGGTTGAGTCACCGTATTGGAACGGGCATCGATCACCGTAGGCGACTTCAACGGCTGGTGGAACACATCAGAAACCGACTGGATTTGTTGCAGAATTTCGGTTCCTCGATCGCCGATTGCGACATGCGGCTGAAATCCTTTCACTTCAACCGGGAGCAATTCGACCTTCATTTGTCGTTCTTTGAGTGCCACTCGTAGCATGGCGCTATCGTAATCGCTCTCCGCTTTGCCCCCGAAAATAAAGTTTCCGAGCGAATAGACGATCGGGCGACCTTTGTAAATTTCTGCGCCCTGCAAAATGCTGGAATGATGACCCACGACTAAATCTGCACCTTGGTCGATCGAGAAATGCGCTAGTTCGATTTGGGCATCGCTCGGATACTTGGAAATATCATCGCCCCAGTGGAAATTTACGACAACCCAATCGACCTGATCTCGGAGCGCTTTAATGTCAGCAGCAATGCGATCGTTTTGTTTCAAATTCGTTCCGGGCTTCGACTCTCCAGCGGCTTGATCTTCAGCTCCAAAGTAACCGAGATAAGCGACTCGCTGCCCATCGACATCGAGAATTTCAGGGCGACGAGCTTCTTTTGCGTCTCGCCCTGCGCCAAAATGCCGAATTCCAGCTTGGTCGAGCGTTTTCATCGTTTCTTCTAACCCTGCGCCTTGGTAATCCATGACGCGGTTGTTTGCGAGATTGACGAGGCTAATTCCGCCATTCTTCAAGACTTCGACTTGGGTGGGATCTACTTTGAACGGATCGCTTTTCGTCGAATCGGATGCGGTGGTAAAGGGAGCTTCGAGATTGACGATCGACACATCCGCCAGTCGCGTTTCTTGCAGTCCCGCAAACGCCCATTTTTTGTCGTCCTTGACCAAATCGGCATATGAATGAGTCAGCGACACATCGCCCCCAAAGAGTAGCGTTGCCGTTCCATCCGGGGAAGTTCCGGCGGTTTCGACCTGAACGGGTTCTAGCGCGGTTGTGACGGTGTTCGATCGTGTTGTGACGGCGGAATTTGCAGCCGTTGCCGTTTTTTGGTCGGAAGGTGAATCTGCGTAACCGAGCCAGCAACCGATAATGAATGCGGCGGCAGTCGTTCCGGTGAGAAGCAGCGATCGCAATGCGCGAAACTGAACTTTTTGCCGCGTAACTTGGCGAATTCTAGTTTTGATCTGCGTTGCTTCTGCGGCTGAAGGTTCGGACGGTTCTACGGCTTCGGCTAATTTGGCACGACGCGCGGGAGAAATCACCTTCACCGTTTTGCGCCACAGCATTTGAGGCTTACCGATAAAGCGAGCAATCACTTGAACGCCATTGATCTCGTCTGAATTCAATTTCCAGATGTGATGGCAAATGAATCGCACTAAGCTTTGCTGAAATTCTGGCGATTTTGCATCGACTTCTGGCGAGGGATGAAACTCGACGAGAATCCTGATACATCCCGGTTGTGGGGCGGCTTCTGCTTGAGCAAACAGATTATGGGGGAGCAAAAACACATTCAGCCAATAAGCGATCGCTTTCAGATCGCCCGATCGCGCTTGCTCCTGTACGGAGGGCTGACTTGATTCGGTTGCGTAACCCATACTGTTTAGACTCCACACGCACAATGTCACAGATTAGTAATACTGCAATTCTGAGAAGTTGAACGAATTTTATGGCATAAAAGCCAATTTTCGCCACATTACGGAAATATTTTTTCCACGATCGCACTATATTTTCACGAATACTCAGTCGATTTGCGGTTCGTATCCCCTAGAAGTCCACGATCGGCATTCTGGGAAGCGAGTAGGATAATCATATTGACTGAATTTACAAATCCTCATGTCTGTTGATCCCAATCTGGCTTCACCGAATACGAGCAACGGTACAAATAACGGTGCGACTTCTGACATTTCCACGATTCCCACTCGTGCCGAAATCTCAAGAGAACGCACTGCCGCCCATCAAAACCCTCAACGCTTCGGATCACCCACTCCCAATCCGAATCGATCGATTGTTCTGATTGTGGCATTAGTGATTGTTTCGATCGGGCTATTTCTGAATCAGTTTTGGTTGATTTTGGCGGGTTCGATCGTGGCGCTGCTGCTCTCTGCACAGATGCTTTACCCGACCGTGAAGCCTGCTTTGATCGAAATTCTCACCGAGCAAGATCAAGGCATTGTCTTGGGATCGATCGGAATTTTGATCGGCGCGATCGGATTGCTGAAAGTCTTGGGTGCAGGAGAAGCGATCGGGCGTTGGTATAGCACGCTCAATTGGGATGCGATCGGGGCATTAGGGGAAGTGTTCGGCGCGTTGGGACAGATTTTGATCGCGATTTTGGCAGTTTACATCGCGTGGCGGCAGTACATTATCTCGATCGAACTGACAGTCCAGCAAAACACGATTACGCAACAGCAAACGATCGATACATATTTCCAGGGCATTTCGGATCTGGTGCTAGATGAAGAAGGATTGCTTGAAGATTGGCCCCAAGAACGCGCGATCGCAGAAGGAAGAACTGCCGCGATTCTGAGCAGCGTCGATGGTTCTGGAAAAGCGAAGATTATTCGATTTCTGTCTCGGGCAAAACTGCTTTCTCCGCTCAAACGGGATCAGCGCTTGGGTCGCGCGATTCTCAATGGCACAGGTGGATATGCCGAAGATCGTTCACGTGGCATTCGTGTGATCGATTTAGGGGTAATGCTGGCAGCGGCGGATCTAGCGGGAACAGATTTACGCTGGACAGATTTCAGTGAAGCGAACTTGATCCGCGCGAATTTAACCAACTGCGATTTAGTCAAAACGAACTTTGCCCGCACAGTGTTGTGTGGTGCAAGTTTGCGGGGAGCCGATTTAAGCGGTACTCGATTCTTTTACGGCAAACCAGAAACCGCTTCACCCCGCAGCCGGACAGAACTCCCGAATTTCAAAACTGGAACTTATACAGGCGCAGTGATTGAAAATGCCGACTTTACCGATGCAGAAGATATGACAGATGAGCAGCGCTACTACTGCTGTGCTTGGGGAGGCGCAATGACACGCGGCACGATTCCCGGTGGATGCGAAGGCATTCCGAATAAATTAGGGCGTTGAAGCGATCGCAAAACAATAAGAAAACAAGAGTACAGTTCGTTTTTCAACGTTCCGCACTCTTGCTGCTATCCTTTGGGACACTCGATCGTGTTTGGAGAGAATGTATCGGTACTCCAAACGTTGAATTCTAAGCCTTATCTTTGAGCAGTTCGACTTTATGAGCGGTTGCCGCGACTGCACTCATTCCCGCTAGACCCATCAACTTGAACAAATTGCGACTCATTGCGGTTTTCTCCTATCGAGGGTGAAAGACTGGATTGAACGGGACACGATCGAGAAGCGCGAAATTCTCGATCGTGCCTTGCGGGACTAGATCTTGACCTTCTTCACTTTGAGATTCTTGAGGTAGTCATTCGGATTGGCAGGATCGAATGACACGCCATCGAAGAACTTCTCAATGCCGCGCGAGGTGTCTTTCGGAATATCGGCGTCTGAAATTCCGGCTTCTTTTGCGGCTTCTTTCCAAAGGTCTTCGCGGTTGGTTTTGTCTACCAAGGCTTTGACATCGGTTTCAGCGGGCAGCATTTCCCAGCGAATGTTCTCGGTGAGGAACCAGGTATCGTGGCTCTTGTACGGGTAAGACACACTGCCTTTGCTGTCTTTCCAGTAGAGCGGGCCCATGTTGGCATCGTTGATTTCTGGTTGACCATCGCCCATGTTGTATTTGCCTACGAGCGGCGATTCGACAATATTGATCGGCAGGTTGAAATATTGCCGTCCGCCTAGAATTTGACCGAGTTCTTTGCGGTTTTCAGGTTTGTCGCACCATTGTTGCGCTTCCATTAAGCCTTTCATGATGGCTTTAGCGGCTTTCGGGTGCTTGTCTACCCAATCTGCCCGCATTCCGAAGTATTCTTCGGGATGGTCTTTCCAGATTTGGGCGGTGAGGGCTGCCATGTAGCCGATGTTGTCTGACAAGATTCGGTAGGGCCAAGGATCGCCTGTGCTGAATCCGTCCATTGTTCCGGTTTTCATGTTTGCGACGGTTTGCGCGGGCGGAACAACGATCAGCTTGACATCGGTATCGGGGTTGACTCCACCTGCCGCCAGCCAGTAGCGAATCCAGAGTTCTTGGTTCGCACCGGGGAAGGTGTAAGCTGCGGTGAAGGGTGTGCCTTTGGAGTTTAATTCTTCGAGGTAGCCTTTTGCTTTGGAGACATCGAGATGTAGATTTTTGCCGAGGTGCTTGTTAGCGATCGCAATTCCATTTCCCTGTGTTGAAGTCTGCAACATCACGTACATCGGAACTTTGCGGTTATCGGTGATTCTGCCTTCTGCGATGAGATAAGGCATTGGCATCTGGAACTGTGCGCCATCAATTCCACCCCCCGCAGAACCGATCACGATGTTGTCTCGCAATGCGCCCCAAGACGATTGCTTCAGAACTTGCACATCAGTCATGCCGTACTTAGCGAAGAGTTTCTTCTCAACGGCAACGATGAAGGGGGCAGCTTCAAAGATCGGGAGGTAGCCGAGGCGTGCGGTTGTGACTTCTGGAGCATCTCCGCCGCCAGAGTTGACAGCGGGAACGGCTCCAGGGGAAGAAGGGGCAGCCGCTTCACGTCCGGGGGGATTGCCCGTACAGCCTTTGAGTGCGATTGCTCCCAATCCAGATGCGCCTGCGGTGTACAAGAAACGACGGCGAGAAAACTGACTCATAACAACGAATCTCCTAACAAACAAAATCGCTATTTTTTGACATGAGAAGCCGTCAGGAGTGATCCCAAAGTGACAGCTTTTTGAGAAGTGAAGCTGAGTAGAAATTGGCTTGAAAACTCGACACAAATATCGCGACCAGGAGGACGCAAAGCCGCACAGTATTCCGCACTTTCTAATGTTTGGACAAACAGATAGAAGCTGCAACCGAACGACATTTGTATCCGCGTTCAAGTATTCAATTGAGAAATAAACTTTGAAGAAATTCGAGGTCTCTTCTCGTGATGAAATTTAGTTTATAGCCTTTTATGGTCATCTTGATCGAGTTAGGAATAAAACAATAAGAGTAATATCCAATCCCATCGATAAGTTTTTATTTTGGTTTGCTTTTTGATTGATCTACTAGGTAAATATTCTCACTTGTGCCTGTAAATTATCAGGATTGATTGCAAGTTATAGGAATGCTTGAAATGTCTGGAAACTCTATAGAATCTTAGAATGAGTAATTAGAACAAAGCTTCAATTTATCGAACTCGTACTTCTCTTAAGATTATGTTGCTCTATTACTCTTGATCTAATTCTGATTTTTTAGATGAATGTAATTCGCTCAATTCTGAATAAATTGATTCGATGGATAGAGCAGACTCGATTCAGTTTTGTTCATATAAATTCATTACAGTTTCTAAACTGCGAAACTAAGATCTAGAATCATCGAGTAAAACAAATTGAGAAGATTGATTATGATGCGATTCTTTTTATCAATGGGTGCGATTCTTGCAGGAATTTCGGTTGCGAGTGGAGCTTTTGCAACTCACGCTTTAAAGGCAAAATTAGACGATCGTGCTTTAGCGATTTTTGAAACTGGAGCGCGTTATCAGATGTATCACGCGATCGCATTAATTTTGGTCGCGCTTTTTATGAGCCGCGCTGAATTCACAGATCCGCTTTTTACCGCATCAGGAATCGCCTTTATTTTAGGAATTGTGCTGTTTTCCGGTAGTCTGTACGCGCTGTCTTTGTCTGGCGTGAAGTGGTTAGGGGCGGTTGCTCCTTTGGGTGGAACGGCATTTATGGTCGGTTGGGTGTGTTTGGCGATCGCGGCTTGACGATGGAAACCATAACCTAATCATTTGTGTCACCATCAAGAAAGTTCGCCTACTTAGTTCTTATGTGTCGCTTACTTGGCTACTTGGGGCAACCCGTTTTACTCGATCTCTTAATTTCTCAATCGGATCATTCCTTAGTTGTGCAGAGCTATCAGCCGAAGGAAATGACGGCTGGCTTGCTCAATGCGGACGGATTTGGAATCGGCTGGTATCATGCCACTCGCGAGGTGGAACCGTTTACCTACCGCAATACCTTACCCATTTGGAACGATGTAAACTTGCAGAATTTGAGTCGGTATGTCGAATCGGGCTGTGTGTTGGCGAATGTTCGCAGTGCAACGGCAGGACTTGCTACAGACTTAAGTAACTGTCAGCCGTTTCAGTACGCTTCGATCATGGGTGTTCACAATGGATTTATTCAGGACTTTCGGCAAACGTTGTATCGTCCGATGCGCGATCGCTTGAGTGATTTAGCTTATCAACTGGTGCAAGGATTAACCGATTCAGAGCATATCTTTGCAACTGTGATTGATGAACTACAAACCAGTGCAAATTTAACGGATGCGGTGCATCGGACTTTGAAGGTGCTGATCGAACTGGGCGATAAACATCAGGTTCCTTTTTCGGCAAATCTGATCTTGAGTGATGGCGATCAGTTAGTTGCTTCTCGCTATGCTCAAGGAATTCCGACCCCGACGCTTTACTATTTGCAGAACGATCCGTCTCTTCCGCAGTCTGTTTTGATTGCGTCTGAGCCGCTGTTTGAGGGAAATTGGAAAGCATTGCCCGATCGCTGTTTGTTGACCGTAGATCATGACTTCAAGCCTGACATTACCTCTATTTAATTTGCGAGATGCGCTAGCTGATTCGATGCAGCAATGCCGCGCTAAAACTTTAGAACTTGTTCGATCGCTTGATTACGAAAGTTTTTGTACTCAAGCCCATCCGGATTTCAGCCCGATCGGGTGGCATTTGGGACATATTGCCTACACGGAAGCGCTCTGGATCTTGCAGCGATGCGCGAGCTATCCGCCGTTATTGCCGGAATATCATCGATTGTTTGCTCAAGATGGATTGCCGAAGAGCGATCGCGTGAAATTACCCGAGATCGAGACGGTGATCGAATATTTGGAAATTGTGAGATCGAAAGTTTTTGATTATTTAGCGATCGCGCCTGTGGATCAACAGGAACGCTTGTGGAAATGGTTACTACAACACGAATGCCAACACGCGGAAACAATGTCGATCGTGCTTGCGATGTTGGAGCTACCAACTCCGGTGATGAATTCTGGAAGCCTCCTAAATTCCCCAGAATCTGAAATGATTTTGATTCCAGCAGGATCATTTATTCAGGGCAGCAATGCGATCGAAGCGCAAGACAATGAACGCCCGCAACATGAAGTTTTTCTAGAAGCATATTCGATCGATCGACATCCCGTAACTCGTGAGGAATATCGATCGTTTATCGAAGCTGGAGGATATCAAAATCCGCAGTGGTGGACACCGGAAGGCTGGAAATGGCTTGAACAAACCGCGATCGAGCATCCCCTACACTGGTTCTCAAAGTCCCCCAGAATGAGGGACTTAGGGGGCAGAAGCCGACCCAAACAAAGCGATCTCCCCGATCGTTCTCCAATTTACGGCGTGAGTTGGTACGAGGCGGATGCCTACGCGCGATATGTGGGGAAACGACTCCCGACCGAAGCCGAATGGGAAAAAGCCGCTCTAGTTCAAAATATGCTGGGTGAAGTGTGGCAGTGGACATCGACCTGGTTTGATGGCTACCCCAACTTCGAGAGCTACCCCTATCCTGGTTATTCCCAAACCTATTTTGATCGAGCGCATCGCGTCCTCAAAGGGGGAAGCTGGACAACTTTCCCGTGGGCGATGCGAAACTCATTCCGAAACTGGTATTATCCGCACGTCCGAGAAATTTTTTCCGGCTTCCGCTGTGTCTATTCTGCTGGTGTAAGGAGCTAGTTGTTAGTGTCTCAAAATTCTAGTGTGTACGGTGTCGCGAACGAGTCCCAAGAGCGCGTTCATCTAACTTATCTTGTCGATCGCTCAATGCCTTCTGAAGATGAGCTGCATCCCGGTAGCGATGTCGTTCGCGGACTGAGCCAAACGCCGAAAACGTTGCCTCCTCGATATTTTTACGACGATCGCGGTTCTCAATTATTTGAACAAATTACCGAAGTGCCAGAATATTATCTGACGCGGACTGAGACTGAAATTCTAAAATCTTGTGCGCCCGAAATTGCTCAAATCACCGGAGCCTGCGAACTGATCGAACTCGGCAGCGGCAATTCTACCAAAACGCGAATTTTGCTTGATGCTTATCGATCGTTGAGTTATCCGCTGATCTATTGCCCGATCGATATCAGTGCTGGAATCCTCGAAAGTAGCGCCCATAGTCTACTCAGCGATTATCCAGATCTCAAAGTTTACGGACTCGTCGGAACTTATGAACTCGCACTAGAGAAACTTCCACAAGCTCAACTTCCGAGTCGAATGATTGGATTTATCGGTAGTACGCTGGGTAACTTGAACTCGGCAGAATGCGATACTTTTCTCAATCAAATTGCAAACGCACTGAAACCAAAAGAGTATTTTCTACTCGGAATTGATTTGCATAAATCCAAGGCGCAACTCGAAGCAGCGTACAACGATCGCCAAAATGTAACCGCAGAATTTAACCTGAATATGCTGCAACATTTGAATCAGCGCTTTCAGGGTGACTTTGATTTAACTCAGTTTCAGCACGTTGCTATTTATAACGAAAGCGATCGACAAATTGAGATGCACTTACGCAGTTTGCGATCGCAAATCGTTCATCTCCAGGCATTAAATTTAACCGTCGAATTTGCTGCAGGGGAGACGATTTTAAGTGAAATTTCGCGCAAATTTGACCTTGATCAAATAAAACGGCTCTTGACAGCCAAACAACTCGACTGCGTACAAGTCTGGACAGATCCACATCAAGCCTTTGCTGTTTTGTTGTGTCAACGCGCCTAAAATTGAAAAAGTCGAGTTCGCTCGATTAATGGGCATTCTAAACTTCATCCGAAACCACTGAAAACTGAGCGATTCTAATGCTTAAATTTGTTAGAAAACGTCCCCTTCTAGAGAAATCTATATAAACTGATATGGACAATCTGGAGATTCTGACCTTGAATAGTAGTGGAATCACTGAAAAGATTCAGAAATCCTGGATTGAGTCACAATGGTTTGAATACTGTTTAGGAGATCGTGGTAAGCGTTGCAATCCAGCATGAAAAGGTGAAGGGGAGATGAGCGAAACAACATCATTTTTAGGAGGCGCAGCACTCGCAGGACTTGCAGCTGTGATTTTGTTGAAGGGAGGGGTCGGCAACAGCTCGCCAACGCTCTCGCCGTCTCAACCCCTCCCGAACTACGGCTATTCTGTCCAACCAGGTGCGCCGACCCTTCCCCCCAACACGACGGGAACCACGATCGATGCCGACAAACAACGCGCTGAAACCGAGCAACTCAAAGCGCTTGTCGAACAACAGCGTATCCAAACCGAGCAACTCAAAACTCAACTCCAAAGTCAGCAAGCCCTGATCGAAACGTTGAATGCTCAGAGCAGAGCTGCAATTCCCGCACCACCTAGACCGATCAACTCGAATTCTTCGATTGAGAACAACCCTGTTTTCTCGAATCTACTCTGGATGCTCGGCGGCGTGATTCTTACCTTTGGGGGCGGAATTGCGCTCGTGGGAATGTTCATATTATTTGCGAAACAGCAGCGTCCTTCTCGCACGATCGAAGTCGTTCACGATGAGTATCCAGGATATTTATCGAATCGTCGCAGAACTCAAGTGCTTCCCGCACGTCGATCGATTCGGCGAGTTGAAGCAGAGGAAATCGATTAGTTGTACAGTGTGAGGTGGCTTTTTGCAACTTCACTCCCGATGAATAAGACATTTCGAGAAAGCTGGTCTCCGATGCAGCGGCATTTAACGCCTTATCTGTTTCTGTTGCCAGCTTTGATCGTGTTGGGCATTACCGTTTTCTATCCAGCCCTGCAAGCGTTTTATCTAAGTTTTACGCGCTACGACTTGATCACAGAGCCGCAGTGGATCGGGTGGGAGAATTTTCAGCGATTGAGCAAAGATCCGGTTTTTTGGCAGACCCTACGCAATACGATTTTGTATTTGGTCTGTGTGGTTCCGATTTTAGCGATCGCGCCTTTAGCTTTAGCGATTCTCGTCAATCAGAAACTTCGCGGCATTCGCTGGTTTCGAGTCGCATACTATACGCCTGTAATCATTTCGATGGTGGTGGCTGGTATTGCTTGGAAGTGGTTGTACTCGGATAACGGCTTGCTGAATCAGTTTTTACGCGCGATCGGGTTTTCGGGTGTGCCGTGGTTAACTGATCCGAATTTGGCACTGTTTAGCGTGATGGTGGTGACGATTTGGAAAGGGTTGGGCTACTACATGGTGATTTATCTCGCGGGATTGCAGTCGATTCCGGCGGAACTGTATGAAGCAGCTTCGATCGATGGTTCTGATGGAATTCGCAAGCATTGGGATATTACTGTGCCGTTGATGCAGCCTTATTTGTGGTTAGTTGCGGTAATTTCGGCAATTTCAGCGACCAAGGTGTTTGAAGAGATTTTCATCATGACGCAGGGCGGCCCGTTGAATAGTTCTAAAACGATCGTGTTTTATGTGTATGAGCAGGCGTTTACAAAGCTAGAAATTAGCTATGCCTGTACAATCGGGCTTGTGATGTTTTTGATGATTTTGATTTTATCGATCGTCCGGTTAGCAGTTCAGAGAGACACAGAAACTTTGGGTGAAACAAAGCTGTAAGTGTTGATCGGATAGATGGCTTCAATATGTCTTAGTCGCTCTAGAAAAGCGGATTGGACTTGCTCGATCGCAGATTCTCGCGTGTTTGCTTCAATCCGACATCCAGGAAACTCGAAAATAGAGGCGGCGAATTTCCCTGATTCAAGTGTTTCCACCAAAAGCGTTACCTTCAATTGAGTCGGCGGATAGGATTGCGTCAGTTTCACCATTTTTTCTAGCTCTCGCGTTGTTTAGATCATCGCTCAATGATTGAAAAAATGCGAGTTATTCCTTCATTTTCCGCATTGTTTGAAATAAGGTTTGTCTCAGCGATTTGGGGAGCAGGGAAAGCGCTAGTGCAACATAAGCTTTCAGGACTGAGGCGGGCTTGCCCGATCGCACTAATTCCCGTCCACGCTCCATATCTCCAATTTCGATTAATCGCAGTCCAAGTAGCAATTGAGTTTCAGCCAACCGCGATCGACGAATTTCTTCCAATTTCGACGTGAATTGAAAATTCTCCAAATAACTCAGCTTGTCTTTTAGATACGGAATTGCTCGATCGAGTCCTTGCTGTTCTGGATGCACACGATATTCCATTAACCGTTGCGGCAAGTAATATCCTTGCTTTTCATCGAGTACTAACCGCACGAATAAATCATTGTCTTCGCAGTTTTGAATATTTGGACGCATGTAATCTACACCCTGTAGCGCTTGCATTCTAAATAGGGTTGCACCTACTTGAAAACTTTGTCTGACGAATACTGTTTCTAATAGCGATGCGGAAATTCCTTCTGCGAGTTCAGTTCTGCCCCATTTTTGTGAGTTTTTTTCGGTTAACTCAATTTCTTGATCGTTGTTTGAATCAATGATCCAGTGATCCGTTCCAACAAAATCGATCGCTGAATCTCGATCGAGAATTTCACTCGTTTTCTCCAAGAATTCTGGAGTCAAGCGATCGTCATCATCGAACTTAATAAAATACTTTCCGGTCGCAACTTCAAAGCCCGATCGCATGTTGTTACTCTTGCCCACATTACGCGGATGTCGCACATATCGAACTCGCGGATCGGTATAACGTGCCATCACTTCGGGAGTGGCATCTTGAGAGCCATCATCGCAGACGATTAATTCCCAATCGGTGATCGTTTGCGCGAAAACACTGTCGATCGCAAAAGGTAAAAAGTGAGCGCGATTATACGTAGGAATGCAGACGCTAATTTTGGGCATACGGAACTTAGGTTTAGTTTCCCTCAATATCGACACGATCGCCCCATGAATATCCTCATGTTGTCTACAACATTCCCTTATCCTCCAACTAAGGGCGGAACGCAGGTTCGGACATTTCATTTACTTAAGTATCTGAATCAGGCTCACAATGTCACGGTTTTGACGCAGCGAAGCGAGGATGTGAGCGATTCTGAGATTGAGAGATTACGGAAATTTACGAGCGAATTAGTGGTGTTTGAGCGAACGACAAACGCTTCAAATAAAGTTCAACGATTTACGGAATTTCTGATTGAAGGAACGCCGCCGAGTGTTCGATCGAACTATTCACCCGCGATGCAAGGTTGGATCGATCAGCATATCGAGAAGTTCGATATCATCACTTGCGAGCATAGCGTAAATGAAATCTATATACGTCCAGAATTTCAACAGAAAAAGATTGTAAACGTACATAGCTCGGTCTATGGGTCTTGTAAGAATCAATTACAGACCGGAACTTCTGAAAATCAATTGCGCGATCGCATTAATCTACCGCTACTGAAACGCTACGAGAAACGCTACTGTCAGAAATTTACGAATATTGTGGTGACAACTGACGACGATTGTGCCCAATTGCAGAGTTTTAATCCGACGGTTGATATTAGTGTGATTCCAAACGGAGTCGATTTCGCTGCATTTTCCTACCGTACAGCCGATCCGGGCGGTCATCACCTCGTCTTCATCGGCGCAATGGACAACTTAGCGAATATTGATGCTGCAAAGTTCTTGAGCTTGGAAATTCTGCCGCAAATTCAAGCAATTTATCCCGATGTCACTTTGTCGATCGTGGGCGCACGTCCAACCGCAGAAATTCTTCAACTGAGCGATCGCAAAAATATCACCGTCACCGGACGAGTCGAATCGATCGCAGATTATTTACACCAAGCAACGGTCTGTGTAATTCCAATGCGAACCGGATACGGAATCAAAAATAAAACACTGGAAGCAATGGCAGCCGGAACACCGATCGTATCAAGCGATCGAGGATTAGAAGGATTGCAATTTAATCAACCGATTCGGGCACTGCAAGCCAACACCGTAAACGAATACGTTACCGCAATTTCACGGTTATTTGAAGATCCTGCGTTGCGATCGCAACTTTCGCAGAATGCACGATCGCTGATCGAAGCTGAATACACTTGGGAACGCGCCGGACGACAATACTTACAAGTCTTAGAGAGAAATTAGCTCGAAAACACCAAGACGCATATACCATTCAAAGAAGGATCAGTTTTTCAAGTCGCGTTATGAAATTGCAGTTGCCAAAAATGGGAGCGATTCCTTGGAGATCGATCGGGTCGTTTGTCGCGATCGCATCGGCAGCGGGTTTCGTCGTGTCCAGCACTTGGCTCAGTGCTCAATTCATCATCGACCCGCGCTCAGTCGTCTGGATGAATCAATATCTCCCCAAACACGCCAAAATTCCCATCAGCGCTTGGGACGATCCGAAGACTTTAAGAGAAATCCAAGCCGATTTGAGAAGAGCAGGCTTGTTTGCAGGTGAACCGATCCGAGTCGAAACCGCGATCAAAGGCAAGCAAAAACAAATCGATTTGCTGATTCCGGTTTATCGACCCCCAGGAGATGGAAGTGACGATCGCTTAACCGAACTCCGCGCATACCGATTAGTATTCAATCCAACCCCAAACAAGAAAGAAGCGCTTCAGTTTGTTAATCAAATCGAAGTGCGAGAACTGCGCGAAGATTTTGTCACCGAACCGCTCGTTCGTGCCCGTGCCATTAATCCGAGTTCCGATCGTCCTGTGCCGTTCACAGCCATTCAGCGCTTTGAAGACCGCGCCCCACGCAACGGAGCTTGGTTAACCCTCAACGGCAAACTGAAACAAGGGGATAACTCGATCGCTTATGGTCAAGTGGTTTACTACAATCCGACCACGACTGCGATGAGCGTGATGCTCTCTTGGACGAGTCCCGATGGTGAGATTCCAAGCTGGCAAGCCGTTCCGAAAGGTCGCCCCGCTGAATTTGTGGTGAATCAAACGGTTGGATTAGAGCCAGATTTTCAGGTGTATCAACTGCGATCGGTAAAGCGGAAAAACATCCCGTTCCAACTTCAACCGATTTCACTCAGCCAAAGTGGACTGAAGGAAGAAAATGGAGCCTTTGTCGATGCGTTGTTTCTCGCTCGTAGCGGCTTGTGGTCAAACGCATTGGAATATATGCAGTCGATCAAGCGGCAAGTCGGCTCAGATTGGACAATCAATGCTCAATCGCAAATGGATCTTGTGGCGCGTCATGCCAAAGTGACCAAAGCGCAAGCCGAACAACCCTGGGCAAATGCAGGTCAGCAAGTTTTAGCGAATTTACTCGATGGACGCTGGGAACGTGCTGCCCAATTTGTGCAAAATCCCTCCAGCGATCGATCTGAAATTCTCGATGTTCTCAAATTCGATCCGGGTCGAGTTCAGAAGCGAATTAACGCTGCGCTCACGTTTGATCCGGCTCGATCGCAAGTGCAAATTTGGGCGGTGCTTCGTCTCGCATCGCAACAAGGAAAACCCAGAGCGATCGCATGGTTAGCAAAACAACCTCAAGACTCCAGCACCCAACGCGCCCAAACGCTGAAATTACTCAACGAGTTAGATTTGATGACGTTTGGAACCGTTGCACCTTCGACTATTTCTCAAGATAAAAAGAACTAATGATAATGGCTCTCAATATGGATTGAACTAGGTTTGACAGCTTGTTGTGGACTTAAAAGAAAAAAGATTAAGGGAAGTGATTTCGATCGCGACTTATTTGACAATAAGACTTATTATCAAATGGACTGTACTTTTCGAGATTGCTCTATTGCAACTCGAAAATCATTCACTGGTGTAAGGACAAAGAAGTCATGACAAAATTTTTGATTCATTCCCTGGTTTTGGCGGCAGGGTTAGGGATTGCCTCTAGCGCCACCGCAACTGAAATCGAGTCGAATACTCTACCGAGTGTTGCAGAACTCAGCAGCGAGAAGTCTTTGGCGCAGGTGACATCGGTTTCTCAGCTTTCAGATGTTCGCCCTACCGATTGGGCATTTCAGGCACTCCAATCCCTAGTAGAGCGTTACGGCTGTATTGCAGGCTATCCCGATCGCACTTATCGCGGCAATCGTGCATTAACTCGTTATGAATTTGCAGCGGGACTCAATGCCTGTCTCGATCGCGTCAACGAACTGATCGCCGCTTCCACCGCAGATTTAGTCAAAAAAGAAGATTTAGCGACTCTGCAAAAACTTCAAGAACAATTCGCCGCAGAACTCGCAACCCTCCGTGGTCGGGTAGATGCGCTCGAAGCGAGAACCAGCACACTCGAAAAACAACAGTTCTCCACGACCACCAAGCTGAATGCAGAAGTGGTTTTAGGAATCACCGGAGTTGCAGCAGGTCGCAACTTTATTCGACGAGAATTCGATCAGACCACGGGAACCAGCAGCGAAGTTCTCGATCGCGTTTCTCGCAATACGATTGTTGGCAATCGAGTTCGCTTAAACTTCGATACGAGCTTCACCGGACGCGACAATTTGAGAACTCGTTTGCAAGCCTCAAATCTCTCTTCGCTCCCGACAAATCTCGCTGGTGACACGCTCACAACTGAAGGAACGTTACGATTTGCAGGCGGCGGTGATAACCAAATCATTGTAGATGCGCTGAACTATACGTTCCCGATCGGCGAAAAAACCACCGTTGTTCTCGAAGCGAATGCAGGTGCGATCGATGACTTTACTGATACGCTCAATCCTTACTTGGATGGGGATGGCGGCTCAGGTGCACTTTCGCACTTCGGCACGCGCAACTCGATCTACTATCTCGGCAATGGTACAAGCGGAACCGGACTTGGAATTCGCCATAAGTTCAGCGATGCGCTGGAATTGAGCTTGGGATATCTTGCAGGCGATCCGGCATCTCCCGCAGCAGGAAGCGGATTGTTTAACGGCTCTTACGGCTCGATCGCTCAACTCACCTTCCGTCCCAGCGAACGGATCGGAATCGGTTTCACCTACATTCACGCCTACAACGTCGATTTTGCTGGAAACGGTGCGGTCGGCAGCAATCGGGCGAATTTCCGCTCTCTGGCTGAAACCGGATTCTTAGGGGATGAGGTGCCCACTTCGGCGAATGCTTATGGGATTTCAGCAACGTTCCAGGTTGCCCCACAGCTTGTTCTAAATGGCGCAGTTGGCTACACGAATGCTCAATCGTTGCAGCCTGGAGGACGCGGCACGTTAGATATTTGGAACTGGTCGATTGGTTTAGCGGTTCCTGACTTCCTCAAGAAAGGCAGTTTAGCAGGTGTGATTGTCGGACAAGAGCCGAAAGTAACCGGAGGAAGTGGCACTTTTGGATCTGCGGTAGGGCGAGATCGCGATACTTCACTGCATATCGAAGGCTTCTACCAGTACCAACTCAACGACAATATCGCGATCACACCTGGAATCATTTGGCTAACAGCTCCAAATCATGACAATCGCAATGATGACATCGTGATTGGAACGATTAGAACAACTTTCACGTTCTAAGATTTCGCAAAAAGAAAGAGATCGAAGTATCAATACTTCGATCTCTTTCTTTTTTGTCACTACGTTATCTATTCTCCGGTAATGGATAGTTCATCTACCCAAACTCTCGGAGCAACACCTGAACCTGTAAACTCAGTTTCTTTCTCAACGTAAATGATCGACTTCAGCACTTCGCGAATGTCGCCTGCAACGGTCGCAGATTCGATGCTAGTACGCTGTCCGTTCTGAATCAGCCAACCATCAAAAGGCAGCGAGAACGAACCTTGTAGCGCTTGAACTCCCGCATGAAGCGCACTGAGATCATCAATCAAAATTAGATTGTCTGCATTCTCTAAGCTGTATTCCTGTGCTGCGGGTTCACCAGCATATACATGAAAGAAATGCGGACTGACTGTCACTTTTGCACCCATGTTCGCGTGTCCGGTGGGTTGTGCATTCATCCGTTTTGCTGTGCCCGAACTATGCAGAAAGTTCGACAACATTCCATTTTTGATCAAAGGAATCGCGCGAGTCGGAGTTCCTTCACCGTCAAATGCTTCTGCACCAATGTTTTCAGGATGCAGTGCATTGTCATCCAAACAGAGCAATGGAGAAGCGATCGTACTTCCCAAAGATTCAACAGTAGAAAGACTTTGCTTATCTAAAATGCTCTGAGCATTAAACAAGTTAGAGAATGCGCCAATCAAGCCTAGAATTGCTTCTGGTGAAAACACGACGCGATATTTGCCTGTTTTCACTTTGTCATAGTTCAAATGGCTGATTGTCTTTTCTGCTGCTTCTTTCAAGCAACCTTCAACATCGAGCTTTTCAACACCCGGACTGACCCGAAATGCTCCAGCACTCCGAGGCTTTCTGCCTTCTTCTTCAGTCTTGGTGTACAGGTACATCGACGCATAGGAATGTGCTTCATGCCGTAATGCGCCTTGACTGTTGAGATAAAAGCGATCAATATCTCGTTGAGCTAGTCCATTGTAGGGGACACCCGCGATCGCAGGATGTGCCGCTAATAGTTCTTTCTCAGCCTGAATCAAGGTTGCTAACAGTTCCGAAACAGGCGCTTGCGGAAGATGTTCGCTTTTCACTTCAGCCGTGGTTGCAGTCGCTTCAGGACTAAAATCGGGTGCATTGTCTTTCACGCCAAAGTAGCTGGCTTCTTTCGCAGTTTTCAAAGCAAGCTCTAACCCGATCGGATCAACATCTGTGGTGGAAGTTACGCCTACAGTGTTTTCTTCGTTCCACACGCGCACCGTTACGCCCGATCGCTGAGAAGCTTTCATCTGCTGAGGTTCGCCTTGATCGACTTGGACGCTGGTTTCATCGATCGACGATCCGAAAATATCAAATTTCTCAATTCCGAGCTTTTTCGCAGCTTCTTGTGCTGCTGTTGCAATGTCTTGAACTTTCGCCATGTGTCGTTATGCTCCAAACGCCTACTGTATACACATAAATTTTTTGAGTTTCGATTGTTTGGGGTTCGCCCCCTAAATCCCCCATTCTGGGGGACTTTGAACGAGAGAAGCGATCTTTCGATCGCGCTGAGAAAGCTTTCAAAGAACATCACTCAGATTCAACTTCTACAAGCTTGCTCATCTGATCAATCTATTTCTAATTCTCAAAGTCCCCCAGAATGGGGGATTTAGGGGGCAGCTATCCGACGAAAACGAAGCCATGTAACTCGCTTCTAGTCACTCTTATCGTCCGCCCACCGTGATCGAATCCACCTTCAAATGCGGCTGTCCGACCGTAACGTAAACGCTACCGCTCACCGAACCACAGAAGCCCGCTGCTAGTCCAAGATCTTTGGAACACATCGAAATCTTATCCATGATCTCAGTCGCTTCTCCGATCAAAGTCGCACCTTTCAGCGGTTTGGTCACTTTGCCGTTTTCGATCAAATAAGCTTCGTCAACCGCAAAGTTAAACTGTCCGGTTGCACCAACGCTACCGCCGCCCATTTTCTTGCAGTAGATGCCTTTCTCGATCGATGCAAACAAATCATCGATCTCATACTCTCCGGGTGCGATGTAAGTATTCCGCATCCGGCTTGCTGCTGCGTAGGTGTAACCTTGACGGCGACCGCTTCCAGTTCTCGGATGCCCAGTTCTGACCGAACCTGCGCGATCGGAGATAAAGTTCTTCAAAATACCGTTTTCGATCAGCAATGTACGTTGAGCAGGCATTCCTTCATCGTCCATATCGATCGTGCCAAACGCATCCGTCGTAATTCCTTCATCCCATGCAGTGAGATTTTCGTGTGCAATTTTCTCGCCTTTCTTCTCAGCAAAAGGAGTCGTTTTACGTTCGATTTGCGTGGTTTCAAGTAAGTGACCACAAGCTTCGTGGAAAATCACGCCGCCGAATTCGTTCGCCATGATGATTGGGTAATTGCCCGACTCGACATATTCCGCGTACAGCATTTTCGCCGCCGATTCTGCTACTTCTTCCGCATCGTTCGCGTAGTTCCAAGTTCTGAGAAAATCGGGTTCGCTGGTGCTGCCGACGCGCTTGTTGATCGACGATCGATTCGTTCCGTCTGCACAAAGCAAGCTATATCCAACCGACTGTGTTAAACGAATATCCCGCGCGAATGTACCATCACTTGATGCGACCAACACTTCTTGCCAGTCCCGGAAATACACGGCTCGACGCGATTGAACATGACTCGCTTTTTGCGCTAACGAGCCATTCGCTTGAAGCAACACATCGCCCATTTCCCGCATCGAACTCGACTGACCCAACCACGCTTCTTTGCCTTTCTTGGTGGCATAGTCGCGCAGCAATTCGAGATGAATTTCTGGAATAAACGAATTGGGAGAAGGCAAATGCAATCCCATGATCGACAAACCTTTTTCCAGCGCCGCTTTCAGCCCGTTAAACGACAAATCATTCGTCGAAACGTAGCAGTCTGCTTTGCCGCGAAACACCCGCACGCCTGCGCCCGTCGCCAATCGAGGCGAAATGCTAGTAATGGCATCATCTTCTGCCATGCAGCTAATGTAGTTGACGCGCTCTAAGAAAAATTCGATAAAGTCTGCCCCGGCTGCTCGTCCGAGTCCAAGCAAAATGGACAATGGTGCTTCCCACGTTTCGTCAAATCGATCGGGAGTATACGAATAAGTCAAGCTGGGTAGCTCTTTGGAGATCAAAAGGGTCGGTGATTGCATCAAGCAAGCCTCAAAGCAGTATTCGGGGTGGTTTTCGTTTATTGTAGCGAAGCCGTTCCGTTTCCGGGTCATGTGTGATTTGGGGGAGTCCGTACCTAAAGCGTCTTTCTTGAGCACGATGCGTAAAATTGCGGAGTTCGGTAAATCTAGGCTGGGCTGGATTCCTGAGTCACGGTGTGAGCATTACGGCAATCTTCACGAAGACTTAATCGATTTCGCGATCGACTCTGCCTGAAGTTCAGTAAGACTGCTGAAGAATCAATATATTCCCTGAAAATCATTGAGGTACGCTATGCGTGATCTTCTCGCTCTAGGTAGCTTAATCTGCTGGCTAGTTCTTATGATCTGGGTGTATCGCAATTCGCCCGACTGGTTTTTCGTCCCTTTCTTTTTTGTGGCGACGTTTGGTTATCTCAGATTGATGCAGCCCCGCAGTTCGTAAATTTTTCGGTTGATTGATAGCCTGAAAAAGCTGTGATTGGAATTGAATTGTGAGTTTTTCAGAGTTCAGGCTAGAGCAACTTCATCGCGTCATTGTCACCGCTGAACAAATGCGTTCGATCGAGCAGCGCTTATTCGATTCTGGAATGCCTGTCGCTGCACTAATGGAAAAAGTTGCAGGTCGACTAAGCGATCGTATTGCTAATTTATTCCCGCCCTGCAAAGTCGGAATTTTTGTGGGTTCAGGGCACAACGGCGGAGATGCGCTAGTTGTTGCACGAGAATTGCATTTCCGGGGCTATGAAGTGCGGCTGTGCTGTCCCTTTTCTCGCTTTAAAGACTTGACTGCAAGCCATTTACAGTATGCGAAAAGTTTAGGAATTTCTTGTGAATCAGAAATTGAGCATTTGCGATCATCAGATTTTCTAATCGATGGCTTATTTGGCTTTGGATTAACGCGATCGCTCGAAGATCCGATTGATTCAATTGTCGATCGAATTAACGAATGGAATTTACCGATAGTCAGTCTCGATCTTCCATCTGGACTGCACACCGATACAGGTTATCCACTCGGAACTGCGATCCGGGCGACTCACACACTTTGTCTCGGCTTATGGAAACTCGGCTTACTGCAAGATCAGGCATTAGAATTTGTCGGACAAGCTGAACTCATTGATTTTGACATTCCGCTGGCGGATATTCTTGCGATTTTGGGCGATCCTCCTCAAATTCAGCGAACTACTGCAAATTGGGCAATGTCTGCCTTACCGCTGAACCGTCCCGCCTCAACACACAAATATAAGATGGGGCATTTATTACTAATCTGCGGTTCGCGTCGATATGCGGGTGGGGCATTACTCACGGGACTAGGAGCGCGATCAAGCGGTGTCGGGATGTTGTCGATCGCCGTTCCCGAATCGCTCAAACCGATGCTTTCCTCTCACCTTCCCGAAGCACTGATCATCGGTTGTCCTGAAACCGAATCAGGCGCGATCGCACAACTTCCCGATCTAGACCTGAGTTCATTTAATGCGATCGCTTGCGGCCCTGGTTTGACCCTTGATGCGGTTCAGATAGTGCGACAGGTTTTAGAGAGCGATCGCTCGATCGTCTTAGATGCCGATGGATTAAATGCTTTATCTCAGTTTGGAACCGTTGCCACACTCCAAAAGCGCCAAGCCGCAACGATTTTGACTCCACACCTGGGCGAATTTAAGCGATTGTTTCCAACTATCGAAATTGAGTGTCGCGTGACTGCGGTTCAGCAAGCGGCAAAATCAACGGGTGCGATCGTTTTGCTCAAGGGGGCGAGAATTGCGATCGCATCTCCTGAAGGACAAACTAGAATCAACCCAAATAGTACTCCCGCGCTTGCTCGTGGCGGCAGTGGCGATGTTCTAACCGGGCTACTCGGTGGACTTTTAGCGCAAAATCTAGCGGCTCAAAGCAAAATTCCACTCCTCGATCTAACTCAGACCGCTGCTTGGTGGCACGCTGAAGCGGGAATTCTTGCGGCTCAAAACCGGACAGAGCTTGGCGTTGATGCTCATACGCTGACGCAATTTTTGATTCCGATCGTAGCCGCGTACAAAAAACCTGAATTTTGAGAGAGTGTTATACGCAATCCTGTGCTAAGATAAATATCTGTGAATGACACGGGTCGATGCCCGAGCGGTTAATGGGGGCGGACTGTAAATCCGCTGGCTACGCCTACGCTGGTTCAAATCCAGCTCGGCCCATATTCACAGAAGTGATGCTTTCCATCACTTTTTTGCCCGTGTGGCTCAGTGGTAGAGCACACCCTTGGTAAGGGTGAGGTCATGAGTTCAATCCTCATCACGGGCTTTTGCTAAATGTGTAAAGTACCTAAACTTCCCTATCTGATAGGGAAGTTTAGGTACTTTTTCACTTCTCCTATTCGTACCTCCGAACCAATACGCGCCAGGGGAAATTAGGGAAAATCGACCTACTTAGGTCGATTTCCTATGCAATGAGCAATTCAGGAAATTGACCTAAAGAATCGGTATAAGTTGTATGTCAGTTTTAAATCAACTGTTTTGTAGAACAAGGTTTACACATAGACAAAAAGAGAGGGAGCAATCCCTCTCTCATACTTCGATCGTGAGATCGATTTATTCTGCTTCAACTACTTCAGGAATCTCCTCGACTGCTTGAGGAGTTTCCTCGATCGCTTCCTCCGCTGCTACAGGCTCTTCAACCGCAGGCGGAACTTCCTCGATCGCTTCCTCCGCTGCTACAGGCTCTTCAACCGCAGGCGGAGCTTCAACTGCTGTTGCAGTCGTGCCTTGCTGCTGTTGCTTCATGTTTTCGCGATACTTCGCTGCCATTTCTTCAGCCTTGTCGTAAACCACCTGCGGGTTTTTCACCATATCGCCGGGTTCCGGTTCAAGCTGTTTGGTCGAAAGCGAAATCCGCCCACGTTCAGCATCAAGGTCAATGATCATGACCTTCACTTCATCATTCACATTAAATACACTGTGTGGCGTATCGATGTGATCGTGAGAAATTTCGGAAATGTGCAGTAGACCGCTGACTCCGCCGATATCGATAAATGCACCGTAAGGCTTGATACCGCGCACAGTTCCGATTACGACTTCGCCCACTTCTAGGCGATTCATCTTGCGTTCAACCAGGGCACGACGATGGCTCAGAACAAGACGGTTGCGCTCTTCGTCCACTTCTAGGAACTTCAGGGGCAACTCTTCACCGACTAATTCTTCCTTGGGCTTGCGAGTGCTGATGTGAGAACCGGGGATAAATCCACGTAAGCCCTCGATCCGTACCAGCGCACCCCCACGGTTCGTCGCAAAAACGAGCGATCGCACTGTCGCATCTTCCGCCTGAAGCTGGCGTACTCGCTCCCATGCACGCATATACTCAATGCGGCGAATCGAGAGAGTCAACTGACCGTCTTCATTCTCATCAGCCAGGATGAAGAATTCGCGCGTTTCGTTCGACTGCAACACCTCTTCAGGGGCATCAATGCGATTGATCGACATTTCCTGGATGGGAATGTATGCCGCTGTTTTCGCACCAATGTCGATCAAAGCGCCTCTTGGCTCTAAACTAAACACGGTTCCGGCGACGACATCTCCCGGACTGAAGTGATAGTCGTACTTATCCAGTAGAGCCGCGAAATCCTCGTGGGTGAAACCAACATCCATAGCTAAAGTGTTCTGATTGACCATGCTAAACGTTTCCCAGTTGTCTCCGTAAAAATTTGCCTCCTGTCGATGCAACGCACATATCGGAAAATGTGCAGCCTACACCTTCGATCGCGTTTCGGCTTTTCTCCGATAACGATCTATTTAGACGCATTAAGTATTCAGAAGCATCATCATAACCCACTTTGTGATGAACCGGATCTGCGATTCTCAAGTTCTTCCCAAGGATTTTCGTGCGCTTTGACCAGCGAAAGACAGTACGATCGAAGGATTTTAAGTTCGTTTTTCAGGTCATGTTCAAAGATCGAGTTGCAGTTCTAGCGACGATGCACTGTAAGGAAGAAGCGATCGCGCCGATTCTGGAATCGGAGATTGGTTTGAAGGTTCAAGTTCCAACGAATTTCGATACGGATCGGTTTGGAACCTTTACGCGGGAGATTGCGCGATCGGGGGATCAATTGGAAGCAGCGAGAAAAAAGGCGCTTTCTGCGATCGAACATACGGGATTAAGTTTAGCGATCGCGTCTGAAGGTAGTTTTGCACCGCATCCCGCTTTTCTGATGCTTCCTTGCAATCGCGAATTGGTTGTTCTAATCGATACATTGAATGATCTAGAAGTGATTGGAGAAGCAATCTCAACTGAAACAAATTTCAATCATCGCAGCGTTTCTAATTTTGATGAAGCTTATCAGTTTGCGATCGGGGCAGGATTTCCAGAACATAAGTTAGTGGTGATCGATCGCGAGAAGATCTTGAAAGGAATTGGAGACTTTGATCAATTGAGAGAAGCTGTTTCGAGCGGAATCGTTCATCTCGAAACAGATATGCGGGCGATGAACAACCCGACGCGAATGAAAGCGATCGCGCAAGCAACCCGTGATTTAGCAGAAAAACTGAAGCAATGCTGTCCGAATTGTTCGACACCTGGATTTACAGTATCAGGAGTAAAACGGGGATTACCTTGTAGTTGGTGTGGTAGCCCAACAGATTCGATCGTGGCTGAGATCTATCAATGCCGGAAGTGTGGCTTTGAGCAGGACAAACTTTACCCTGATGGCAAACAAACTGCTGAACCAATGTACTGTCCCTATTGCAATCCGTAGAAACGACCTCTTCAGCAAGATAGAGATCTTTTCCGGGATAAACTTTCTTTTGAAAGATGTGTGGAAAAGTTGACTTGAATAGGATATTTCCAGATTTAAGATTTAGGAGTTATTCATATGCCAACCGGAAACGAACAAACACAAGCAAATCCTCAAATTGCTGCTGAAGATAAGAAGTTTGAAGCCGTCAATAGCATTCAGACTAGCGAAGAGCAAGCGAATTTAGCAACACCGAAATCTTCTGCCGATAAGCTTGCGGCGAAGCGTGATGATGTCGATGAGAAAAATGAAAAGCTGCCTGCTGAGGTGACGGATCAGCTTTTGGATGGTTCGGATCAAGTATTCATGACTGCGTTTAAGAACTCTCAGAGCGATGGTTTGAGCCATGAAACTGCGCTGAAGGTGGCTTGGAGCAGTGTGGAGCAAGGCTTTCAGCGCAGTCAAGATGGAAGCTGGCATCGTAAGACTAAGCCTGACGATAATGTGCTGAGTTCTGGTGTCGGTGGTAGCTCAAGCTAGATTTGGCAGGAACAATGCGATCAAGAAGCAAAAACTCCGGCTTTCTGCTTCTTGATCGCATTGTTCGTAGGTGCGAACTCTATTCGCCGAGTTTATTGAATTCGCGATCGTCAAAATCCCATTGCTTTCGCAACCGTATCCAATTCAGGGTCAACGCCCTGCTTAAAATTATTCTCGCTGAACTTAATTGCTGAATCTGGATCTTTCAATCCATTTCCGGTCAGCACACAAACTACGGTTGCGCCAGTCGGAACTTGATCCTTGATCTTGAGCAATCCTGCCACTGATGCCGCACTCGCAGGCTCACAGAAAATTCCTTCATTGGCTGCAAGAATTCGATAAGCCGATAAAATTTCCTCGTCGGTTACAGCATTAAAGCTACTCTGACTGGCATCTCGAACCGCGATCGCTCGACTCCAGTTCGCTGGATTCCCAATCCGAATTGCGGTCGCCAACGTTTCTGGATGCGTAAACGGTTCGCCTTTGACCAATGGAGCTGCTCCCGCCGCCTGAAAACCCATCATTTTCGGCAATTTTGACGATCGACCTTCCTGGTGATACTGACAAAATCCCATCCAGTACGCGCTGATATTTCCCGCGTTACCTACCGGAATGCACAGCCAGTCAGGAGCATCGCCCAACATATCAACCACTTCAAACGCTGCGGTTTTCTGTCCTTCTAGGCGATAGGGATTCACCGAATTTACCAGCGTCACCGGATAGTTTTGCGACATCTCACGCACAATTTCTAAAGCGCGATCGAAGTTTCCTTTAATCGATAAAACTTCGGCTCCATATAACAATGCTTGCGCCAATTTGCCCAATGCGACATAACCATCAGGAATCAACACAAATGCTCGCATTCCGCCCCGACGCGCATAAGCTGCCGCTGCCGCTGACGTATTCCCGGTACTCGCACAAATGACTGCTTCCGCTCCTGCTTCTTTGGCTTTCGAGATCGCCATCGTCATGCCGCGATCTTTGAAGCTTCCCGTCGGATTGAGTCCGTCGTACTTGGCAAAAACTTGTACCTGACGACCGATCATCTGAGAGATCGCAGGAACTGGAATCAGGGGTGTGTTGCCTTCGTGAAGGGTCACAATAGGCGTTTGATCCGTCACAGGCAAGTAGCGCCGATAGCCATGAATTAAGCCGCGCCAGCGTTCAACTCTAGGCAGGTCTTCGGACGGAGAGGGGTTTGCAAGAGACAGGCGTAAGGTCACAGGAGTCAATCTTTAGAAGGGTGCAATACACATGAGATCTCAGTGTACTGTGTTTAGCGGCTTCAAGTTCAGCCAGATTGCAATCATCGATCGTAAGATTTTGCGATTCATCTATTTCTTCTGGAACTGAAGGGATCTGCTATCGTCTAGGAGTGAACGCCAGAATACAAACTTCTGTGAAGTTTAGGTTAAGATGTTCTGGTGGTGTGAGTAAGTACAATTACTAATTGATATGAACGCTTCAAACGGACAACTTAGTAACGCTGCGGTCTGTGACCCTCAGACGGGTGCATTAGTCTCTTCGATCGCGCAAGACAAGGTAAAACTTCTCTATCGTGCGGATCATCAAGTCAAGCTCCTCGATCTGCAAGCCGAGGCTGAACTGCTCCTCAAACAGCTTCAAGCTCTCAAGCAGCAAAAAACAGAGCATCCGGTTGGCACAATTTCCTAGATTTAAATCAGGATGAAGTCAAATTCAACGTTCTGCATTTCATCCTTTATTTTTCTCTTTTGCTTTGAGCGATATACTGAGTCAGTCATTGCTTCGGGCGTTTTGATATGCGATCGTTTTGGGCTGATCCGTATTTGTGGATTCACCTAGCGGGGATTGCGGCAGTTCCGCTATCCTTGCTGGTTTGCTTATTGGGACTGGCAGCAGGTGATCCAATTTTGCCACCCTGGTTAGAATTGGGACTGATTGCGATCGCAGGAATTGCTCCGATCGCTTGGATGCAGATTCAGAAACCGTTCTATATTTATAGTCTATTAGCGGTGGCGTTGCGTCCTCAACTGTTGAGCGAAGCGCAGAGAAAGATCTTGGCAATGTTTTTAGTGCGTCGGAATCCTATTGCAGTTGGGATTGCGGCGTTTGTTTTGTTTTTGATTCTGAAACAGATTTATACGATCGCACCGATCGCAGAAGGAATTACTCCGATTTCGGCGCGGGGTTTGGGGTTGATTGTGGCGGCGATTGGTTTTTTCGCGAGTAACTTATTTTTGCAAGTGTCGCTGAGTGTTCTATTGGTGATGCTGTCGAGCGATGCGGAAGTCGCACAGATTTCTCCGATCGAAGTGGAGCAAATTAAAAAGCGGCTGTTTGTGTTCGGATTTCCGGTAAATGCGATCGTGCCTGCGCTCAAAGTCGATCCCACTGAGCAGAAAGCGCCTTAAAAAAATCGTCTAGATCGAGGCGAATCCACTTACGATAAAGAAAGGAACTTTGCAACGTTTGGTGAAGCTCCGACCCTATCCGCGATCGCCCCGTTTGGAATTATGATTTTTTTCCGTCAGTACATTGCTCCGCTGCTCGTCGTATTGGTGTTCGTATTCTCGCTGGTGGTAGTGAGTGCACGGATTTTTCTGCCGAGTGATATGGCAGCACCCGCCCCGATCGAAGAAGTGAACCCCGCAAGCGATAAGGCACAAGCTCCGAACGTTGATGCCGTTGCAGGATTGCCGCCGAACCTCGCGCCCTTTATCCAAGGGTTGCCGAACGATCCGACTCAACTCTAGAAGCCGTGGCAGAACTGGTTGCAGGCTATTCACTCGATCGCGGATCAGGAAATCAACGAGATCGCGATCGACTGCTGGATTTTATGCAGCGTACCTATCGGGAACTGTTTCCCGGAGGCGAATTTACTCAGCTTGAAGGCACGATCGACCGATTTTTCTCAGCAGAAACGCCGGTGTGGTGGGTGCAGAAATCGGATGAGACCGCTTGGAACCCGATCGCGGGACTGTGGCTCGGAAGTGCGATCGATCAAGGAACAGGCGCACGACAAGCACACATTCTATTGCTGTATGTAACGCCGGATCATCGGCGAAAAGGCATTGGGGCGGCGCTAGTGCGCTACGCTGAAACATGGGCAAAATCGCGCGGCGATCGACAAATCGGACTGCAAGTTTTTGAAACGAATTTGCCTGCTATGGGACTTTATCGCGCCTTGGGCTATGAAACTCAGTCGCGGTGGATGACCAAATCGATCGACGAGCTGGAATAAGATAACTCCTATGTATAGTGACGACGATTTACGAGTTCTAGATATTGAAGCTGATTTAGCCGATCCGTTAGATGAGATTCCGGCGATCGAAGATGAGGTCGCCCCGAAACCTGATCCGGATGCCATGTTGCCCTTACTCGCGGCATCGGATATTCAACAGCGGATGTTAGCAGCACGAGTATTTTGTGATATCCAAGACCATCGAGCGATTCCGCAGTTGATCGCGCTGCTGAGTGATCCTTGTCCGTTGGTGCGAGTGAGTGCGGCGTATGCGCTCGGTCGAAATCCGAGTCCCGATGCGGTAGAGCCGTTAATCGATCGCTATCGTCAGGATTGGAATGGCTATGTGCGGAAGGGGATTGTTTGGGCGTTGGGCAATTGTCGCGATCGTCGATCGTTAAATACGCTCACTGAAGCGGTAAAAACGGATATTTCCGCAGTTCGATTGTGGGCGGCAAGTTCTCTAGCACAGATGGCAACGTTGGGATACGAAATCGTAGTGGCTGCGGTTCCGCCGTTAATTGAAGTGCTGAGGCGTGATCCGGTGGCTGCGATTCGGAGTAATTGCGCGTGGTCGTTGGGTGAGTTGTGTCGGGAGATGCCGTCGAATGTGATTTATGCAACTGCGATCGATGCTTTGATCGAGGCGTTTGCGGAGGATGAGGATACGGGAGTGCGCGAGGATGCGAAGGCTTCAATGTTGAAGGTAGGCGATGCGCGAGGATTGCAGGTGATTGAAACCTTAGAGCAGGAAGATTGGTTCTAATCCTGCTGCTAGAAATTAGAAGAAAAGTTGCTCATCTTGTTCATCAAGCAAATCGCGTTGAACTGAATTTTGAGCGGAATAGTACAAGCTTTCTTCGAGAAGAAACACGAAAACTTTCCGCCTAACTCCCTTGCTGAAAGGTAATATGCAGAACGTGAGTCGATCTAATGTTCCGAATTCTGGAATTAGAATGACAAGTTTCGCTCTAACATCCAGATTCGGGCGATTAGGCGGAAAGAGTCAATCTAAATACTAAATAATAGTTGTGCTGCCTTCAGTTAGTACATAGAGGTTATTTCAAATGTCAAATCTACTTGAACGAATCACGGTAAACCCTAGACAGTGTGGTGGTCGTCCCTGCATTCGTGGCATGAGAATTCGAGTGTCTGATGTTTTAGATTTATTTGCAGCAGGACTTAGTGCTGAACAAATTTTGGAGGAATTACCAGATCTGGAAATGGATGATTTAAAGGCATCTCTTGCCTATGCTTCACGTAAACTCAATCATCCTGTATTAGTCGCATGACAACAATCTGGATTGACGCACATTTGTCACCCGCAATCGCAATCTGGATTACAAGCACATTCAAAGTTACAGCATTAGCCCTACGGGATCTTGGGTTGAGGGATGCTGAAGACCCCGAAATCTTTGAGGCTGCAAAAGCTTAAGGAGTTATATTTATGACTAAGGATAGCGACTTTGTGGATTTAGTTGAGCGTCTCGAAGCACCGCCGCAAATTATTTGGTTAACCTGTGGAAATACATCGAACGATCGGTTACGCGAGATTCTAAGCTCAACTTTAGCGGATGCACTGGAGTTGTTAGGTTCTGGCGAAGAATTAGTAGAGATTAGCGAAGATTAACACGGCAGCATAACAACCCCAATGAAGCGGACGGGCGAGAACATCTAGTGTTGATTCCAAAGTCGTCTGCCGCCGCTGATTTGAGCCGTTAGTTTCTCGCAATCTGATTTAGGATTCTTGCTGTTTACTTATTGGTAAAATTGCTCTGCTCTCAAATCACAACGATCGCGATTCTAAGACACATAGCTTTGTTTATCCGGCACTCTGAATCGCACTGTAGCACTGTTCGATCGATTGTTTTTCCTGCAATGCGACCACTAACGCATCGTAAGCGGATTCATGTTTCTGCAAAAGCTCTTTTGCTCTGAGAATCGAGAGTCTCTCGCGCTGAGGCAGTTCCGATGCCGGAATTCCCAGTTTTACTAATGTCTCGCGGAACTTTTGTCGATCGTCAGTTCCCCCTTCAGAGTTGCCATACGCTAACTGTTCCGCTGCGATTCCCGCCATCCAAACCGTACAGTAGCGCTCGACTAATTGAGCGGAAAGCTTACCCTGCTTTAATTCAGCTTCAAGTTCTTCTGTGTCAAATTGCACTCCGCCTTGTCCCGATCGACCTTGCCGAAACGCTTCCCAAGCATTCAACGTATAGCTTACGACCGGAATTTCGAGTTGTTGAGCGGTGAGAAAATGTCCGGCTTCATGGCGAATCACTCGATCGCGATGTTCCGGTGAAAAACTCGCAAACCAATCGAGCGCGATCGAGCCGAATTTTCCCTGCCACTGGAAAGAATCGAGCGTTGCGAATCCTAAAATGCTGAAAGTTGCGATCGCGGGAACCGCTGGAGGAATATTCAGCAATGGGCCAAGCAATGTCGAAAGTGTCATTGCGAAGATACCAATGGCAACGAGATTGAAAGCAGTTTGATTCATGGTGAAGGAGTAGGGGACGCTTGTTGCTGAAACTCTCTCGCTTTATAGAACAATTCTAAACTTGCTTTATCTCCCACAAATCGCCAGTGCCAAGGTTCGTAAGTTACGCCTTGTTTGTTCCCTCGCGGAAATGACATCTCGAAATTGAACTTAGTTGCGTTCTCATTCAGCCATTTGAATGCAGGAGTGTTTTCAAAATCTGGGCTGAGATTCGTCGCGGGAACGTTGCCATCTCCGATATCGATCGCATATCCGGTGTGATGTTCGCTATATCCGGGTGGTGCGCTCACTAGCGCTCTTTGCTCCAGGGTTTGCGCTCGTTCTGCTTTGACGTTGAAGTAAACTTGCTGCTGTTCGCTAATTGATCGAAATGCTGACAGCGGATTCAAAATCACTCCTTCTGCACTCGCTGCTGCGACCATCTCTCGAAACGATTTTGCAGCGACCGATCGCATTTTAATTCCATCATCTGCGCTCACCGCTTCAAGTTCCGACTGTGGCGCTTCGGGATACGCGAAATGATTCAAAACTCGATCATCAGTGGGTGAGGGACTGACCGACGCGATCGGAGAAGGAGAAGGAGAAGGAGAAGCAGTGACTCCAGTGCGAACTTGTGAAGCTTGATACGCGAACCAACTACCACCCGAAACCAGCGCGATCGTAATCAATCCACCCAGCCACAAAAGCCAAGTCAGTGATCGAGCTTTCGGCTTGGATTCGACGACTGTTTCGCGGACTGCGATCGGAATATCGTCAAATGAAGGCGGATCTTCTTGTGGAGGTTTTCCTGGTTGACTAGCATTACTCAAAAGGTGATCTCCTCAACTTCACTTTATCTAGTATCTCAGGGGAACGAGCGATCGTTATGAACGAGTGAAGAATCGCATGAGCAGTTCGTAGCAGTATCCGCCGATCAAAACGCCTGTTGCTCCGACTAACCCAAGAAAAGGTGGAACCGGAGCAGGAAGTTTTAGCCAGCCGAACGCGATCCCAATAATCCATCCGCCCAGCAATGCTAAACCGATTTGTTTGAGAAAATCCATGATATGCGATTCCTCGTGCAGCAATGCCGATCATTTTGCAGCATACTGCACGCGATAAATCCGATTGTTGGCTTCGTCGGTAAACAAAAGACTGCCATCGTTGAGAACGAGAAGCGCAACAGGTCTTCCCCAAGTCGTGGGAACTTTGGGATCGAGCAGAAATCCGGTGAGAAAATCTTCGTACTGCCCTTGAGGGCGACCATCACTAAACGGCACGAATACGATCTTATATCCAGTTCCCTGTGAGCGATTCCATGATCCCCGGAATGCCACAAATGCACCATTGCGGTATTTTTCCGGAAACGTATTCCCCGTGTAAAACCGCAATCCTAATGCCGCAGAATGCGCTTCAAATAAAACATCTGGGGTACGCGTTTTGGCAGCGAGATCGGGACGGGTGCTTTTTCCATCAGCTTTGAGATGTCGGGGATCGAGTCGATCGGGTGCGAGATAGGTGTAGGGCCAGCCGTAAAATTCGCCTGCGTTCACTTGAGTCAGATAGTCCGGGACTAAGCCATCTCCAATCTGATCGCGTTCATTCACCGTTGCGAAAAGTGCGCCCGTTGCGGGATTAAAATCAAGTCCGACCGGATTTCTCAATCCAGAGGCAAACGTTTGTCGATCGCTGCCGTCTAAATTCATCACTTGAACCGAAGCACGCGGCAAAGGTTCTTCATCGGCATTCGATCGCGATCCCACTGAAACATAAAGCTTTTGTCCATCCGGCGACGCGACTACATTTCTTGTCCAATGCTGGTTGTAGCCTTGTCCTGGAAGTTCGGTAATTTTTTCACCCCGTCCTGAAATGCGATCGTTCGTGTAAGGAAACCGCAAGACTGCATCGGTGTTGCCCACAAAAAACGAATCGCCCGCAAACGTCATGCCAAACGGTAGATTTAGTCCGTTCTCCGCTGTGGCAAACGGGCGACGATTAATCGCAACCCCATCTTTTGGCTGCAATAGCGTAATGCGATTCTGGCTGGTTTCGGTGACGAGAACATTGCCGTTTGGAGTCAAGGCGAGCCAACGCGGTCGATCGAGTCCTTCCGCAAAGACGTTGACGGTAAATCCTGCCGGAACCCGCAGGGCTGGATCGTCAGGAATCGGCACGACATCGGGGGGTTTTGAGGCGCTTTCTGTGGCGTTGGGCTGCGGGAGTTGCGCGAGATCTACGCGAATCGGTTGCGGATTGAGAACTTCAGTCCGAATCGTGCGGTTTGGGGTGGAAGCTTGCGCGGCTTGGGGTTGAGGCTCACTCACCGTTTTAGAAGTTCGGGCAGTACAGGAACCCAAGGCCACGAGCGCTAACACTACGATCGCACCTTTAGAAAAACGAGTCAGCATGGGGCAGTGGAAGAGTTGCAATGTGCTTCTAGCGTACAGATAGAAACACAATCTGACATCTATCACTCAGAATATGTTGCCGCTGTTTGTCTGGATTGAGCCGGAAACCCACATAAGTCACTCAAGAAATCGGGGAATCTTATTGCGATTTTTGACATTCCTCGATACGATATAAGTCGAAGAAAATACGGCAATACCAGTGGCAAACCGTAGAATGCAAGGAGAACACGATGAAGGGTTGGCGATTCGATAGACAGTGGGCGAGAATTGCCCAAACATTCCAATCATTTTGGGCGGCGCGATCGATGCGGAAATCGATTTCGCTGTTTGTCATCGGGGCAAGTTTGAGTTTCGCGATCGCGGCTTGCGGAGGTGGCGGAAATAATGCGTCAACCCCGACTGCTGGAGGAAATGCCAGCCCCGTCTCGAATCAAAGTAAAGATGTCGAACTGACACTGGTTGGCTATGCAATTCCGAAAGCGGCGCATGATGCCATTATTCCAAAGTTCGTCGAACAATGGAAGAAAGACAAAGGGCAAAACGTCACCTTTAAACAAAGCTATGGTGGTTCCGGTTCTCAAACCCGCGCAGTGATTGACGGTTTAGAGGCAGATATTACACATTTGGCGTTAGCCGCTGATACAAACAAGCTGGTGAAAGCGGGTTTAGTCAATGCAGACTGGAATACTAAAGTTCCAAACAATGGCACAGTGGCGAAAACGGTTGCCGCAATTATCGTTCGTCCTGGTAATCCCAAAAATATCAAGACGTTCCAAGATCTGACGCGCGAGGATGTGAAATGGGTCACCCCTGATCCTAAAACATCTGGTGGTGCGAGATGGAATTTCATTGCACTATGGGACGATGCGCTGAAGCGGAACAATAACGACGAAGCGAAAGCAAAAGAGTTCGTCACCAAGGCATACAAAAATGTAGCAGTTTTAGCGAAAGACGCGCGTGAAGCGACCGATGCGTTTTCCAAACAAGGACAAGGCGACGCTTTGATCAACTACGAAAATGAAGTGATTTTGGCGAAGCAGAAGGGCGAAAAGCTAGACTATGTGGTTCCAGAGATCAACGTTTCAATCGATACTCCGGTGGCAGTCGTCGATAAGAATGTAGACAAGCATGGTACGCGCGAAGTTGCAGAAGCCTTTGCCAAATATCTGTTCACTCCCGAAGCCCAAGCAGAATTTGTTAAGCTCGGTTTCCGTCCTTCTGATGAAGCAGCGAAGACCAAAGAGAATGAGGACAAATTCCCAGCAGTGAAGACACTGGCAACGATCAAAGATTTCGGTGGATGGGATGAAGTTCAGAAAAAATTCTTTGAAGACGGTGCAGTGTTTGATCAAACGATCGCAGGTTCTAGATAGTAGTTCCAATCAGTAGTAAAGTTAATCCGCGATCGCAGATTAAAGCGATCGCGGCATTTCATTTGGAGTGATGGATGATGGTTGCTTCCAGTCCTACCGGGTCTGAGAAAGTCCCCTTTTGGAAAGTTGTCGTTCGATCGATTGTGCAGGCTCCCTGCACATGGCGAATCATGATCGGGTATTTGACCGTGATGCTGTTTGTGCCTGTGACCGCAATGTTCTTGAAGGCATCGACCGTTGGGTTTGCTAGATTTTGGAGCATTGCGACAAGTCCGATCGCGCTTGCGACATATGACATTACCTTTACAACTTCGCTGGTCGCAGCGCTGATCAATGGGGTGTTCGGCACTTTGATCGCTTGGGTGTTAGTGCGATATGACTTTCCCTTAAAGCGGTTTGTTGATGCTTCGGTTGACTTGCCGTTTGCGCTTCCGACTTCGGTTGCAGGATTGACTCTAGCAACGGTTTACAGCGAAAACGGGTGGATCGGATCGCTGTTTGCACCATTCGGAATCAAAATTGCATTCACGCGATTGGGTGTTGGGATTGCGATGATCTTTATCTCGTTGCCGTTTGTGATCCGCACTGTTCAGCCTGTGTTAGCGGAGATGGAAAAAGAAATCGAGGAAGCAGCTTGGAGCTTGGGCGCATCAGAGTGGGAAACGTTTCGTCACGTGATTTTGCCACCGTTGCTACCTGCGATTCTCACAGGTGTTGCATTGGGATTCTCACGTGCAGTCGGTGAGTATGGCTCAACTGTGATCATTGCTTCAAATACACCATTTAAGGATTTGATTGCACCCGTATTGATTTTTCAACGTTTAGAACAATACGACTATGCAGGCGCAACGGTAATCGGAGTTGTATTGCTATTGATCTCGCTAGTGATGCTCTTGGGCTTGAATCTATTGCAAGCTTGGGGTCGGCGCTACGATACCAGTTCTTCAAACCGACGAGTAGGACATTAGCTCATGAGTACGATCGTTGAATTGCCCCGGTCTAAGCGAGCGGCAAAGAAAATCGAGTGGGTTCCGGTCGTTTTGATTACGATCGCGATCGGGTTTCTCGCGTTGGTCATTTACATTCCCGCGATCAATGTCTTTTACCAGGCATTTAGGAAGGGAGTGGGCCCGTTTCTCGCGAATTTGCAGCAGCCAAACTTTATTACAGCGGTGAAATTGACGATCGCACTTGCTGCAATTTCAGTTCCGCTCAATACTGTGTTTGGACTATGTGCAGCTTGGGCGTTGGCGCGTAGACAGTTTCGCGGTCGCGCTTTACTGTTAAGCATCATCGATTTACCGTTTGCCATCTCACCTGTCGTTGCTGGATTGATGTTGGTGCTACTGTACGGGCGCAATGGTTGGTTTGGACCCGCTTTGCAATCCGCAGATATCAAGATTATTTTTGCGTTTCCAGGAATGGTGTTGGCAACAATGTTTGTGAGCCTGCCGTTTGTAGCGCGGGAAGTGATTCCGGTGCTGGATGAGATTGGTCCAGAGCAAGAAGAAGCGGCAAGTACGCTGGGGGCAAATAGCTGGCAAACATTCTGGCGGGTGACGCTTCCAAGTATTCGCTGGGGATTGCTCTACGGGTTGATTTTGACGAATGCGAGAGCGATGGGCGAGTTCGGTGCGGTTTCGGTTGTATCAGGGAACCTGGCGGGGAAAACGCAGAGTTTGCCGCTGTTTGTGGAAGAAGAATACAAGCAGTACGCGACAGAATCGGCTTATTCGGCTGCGGTGTTGTTGGCACTGTTAGCAGTCGTGACGCTGGTAGTTAAGGAGATTATGCAGCGCAAAACACGAATTCGGGATGAGGAATAGGATTTTAGGATCAGGCTTAGAAAGTTTGAATGATTTCGATCGCGTTTCTATCCTCGGATAGGGACGTTTCTTTTTTAAATTGAAATACTTCTTTCTCAGAACAAATTTTTTCTTCTTTAAAGCGGAGTGATCCTTTCTAAGAAAGAAATGATCGCTCGGAGAAAAGAAACTACGATCGTGGTTACTAAGAAGTTGCCAGAATTTCGATCATTTTAGTTTCTTGAGTTGATCTAAAACGAAGCGAAAAGACTCGTCAAATCTACGTCAAAACGGGTTCTTCTGGCAGTTCCTCCGGCACAGGCTGAGATTTCTTCTGAATCAACTGCCCCACATTTTGATTGATCTGAAAATACTGATGAAACTTATCCGTCACCTGCACTAACAACGATCGACCATCGGAATTTTTCCGTTTTCGCACAAAGCCCATCTCCACTAACTCCGGGACGTGCTGATACACCCCAGAGCCGCGAATCTCCACCAGTTCCGTTTGGCTAATCGGGCCTTTTAGCGCCACCACCGCCAACGTCCTCAACGCTCCAACTCCCAAATCGGCTGGAATCAGCGCATTAATCAAATTCTGATACGTCGCTCTCAATTGCAGACTGTAGCCCGAATCTGTTTCGGCAATCTCTAAAGCACCGTCACGATGGGCATACTCTGACATCAGTTCCATCAGCGCTTCCTCGATCGTTCGACGATCGCATCCCGCCAACTCCGACAATTGCGCGATCGTCAACGGTTGCGCTTTGAGATAAAGAATCGCTTCGAGGGTAGTCGTCAAACGAGGCATGAGCAGCGCATAAAAAGAATGACTAATAGAGTAGCAAACAGAGAGCAGAGGCGCTTAACTTGTTACAGTGGAATTGCCCTAACTTTCCCCAAATTATGAGCGATTCGCCTGAAACTCAAATCACCGAAACGCCCCAAGAACCGAAGCCGAGCTACGTCAAGCTGGCAATGCGGAACATGGTGCGAAAACGCGGAAAATCGATTTATCACTTCGCCCTGACCACGATCGGGCTTCTCGGTACATTAGTTGTTCTTTCGTACTTAACCCGATAATGCAGATTGAAGTTAGCGTTCAAGATTGCTTTCATCAGGAACAGCCAATTCAGCCGGAAACCTGGGAGATTTGGTTTAGCAAGTGGCTAGAGTTGATCAACCCGATGCAGGATGAGCAACCGTTACACCCGCACGAACAGTATGAACTGAGTTTGCGATTAACCGACGATCGAGAAATTCAGTCGCTCAATCAAAATTATCGCTTCAAAGATCAGCCAACCGACGTATTAGCATTCGCATCGTTAGAGGTAGACTATCCGCAGATTGATGAATTAGAAGCTGAACCGCTGTATCTAGGGGATATTGTCATCTCGGTCGAAACCGCCGATCGACAAGCCCCGCCCCACAATTTAGAGACGGAACTCGCTTGGCTCGCTGCCCACGGACTCCTTCATCTATTGGGCTGGGATCATCCCGATGATGCGAGTTTGTTGCGAATGTTAGATCAGCAGCAGATCCTACTTCACGCAGTTGGATTGGAAGCAAAACGCTAGAACAGGTTGGAATTGTAATCTTAAAGACGCTCTGATCGAGAAAACGCTCAAGTTTACAGTCTTAACTTTTATTTTCTAAAGTTGCGCTTTACCTTTCCTAACATTGTTGCAATACTGTGTTTTGTCATCTGATGCGATAGTCGCGCCTTGGGGGTACTCATAAAGTATCTTTATTGGCTGTTCACCTGGTTTGCGTATGTCTCAAGAACTCCCCACCCAGTCCCCCAAGCGATCAAAGGTTGTTCCGCTCGTCAAACCGGAACGGGATCTCGCTTGGCAAGTGGCTCCGACGCTGCTGACCAGTTTTCGCTATGCCTGGATGGGCGTGAGCTATGCTTTCCTGACGCAGCGAAATTTTAGAATTCATGTGTGCTTGGGATCGATCGCGATCGGCTTAGGGCTTCTTTTAAAAGCAACCGTGGTCGAACTCGCGGTGATCGGATTGACGATCGGATTAGTTTTGGCGATGGAATTGTTGAATACCGCGATCGAGTCGGTGGTCGATTTGACAGTGAAGCAGACGTATCACGAATTGGCGAAAGTGGCGAAGGACTGCGCGGCAGCGGCGGTTTTGGTTGCAGCGATCGCGGCAGTTCTCGTGGCGGGCTGCATTTTGTTTCCGAAACTTTGGCTGGTGCTGCAAGTGATTCTCTGAGACACTGGGAAAGCGGATTCAAGGCGCTTTTTCATGATTTTAGTGATTGATAACTACGACAGCTTTACTTACAACCTGGTTCAGTATTTGGGCGAACTCGGTGCAGAATTTGCGATCGCGGCAGATGTTCAGGTGTTTCGCAACGATCAGATTTCGCTTGACCAAGTTCGGCACCTGAATCCGGATGCGATCGTGATTTCGCCAGGGCCGGGACGACCCGAAGATGCTGGAATTTCGATGGAATTGATTCGGCAGATGGGAGAAACGACCCCGATTTTGGGCGTATGTCTCGGACATCAGAGTATTGGGCAAGTGTTTGGCGGCGATATTGTTTCAGCGCCGGAGTTAATGCACGGGAAAACTTCACCCGTGAAGCATACGAATGTGGGAGTCTTTGAGGGACTCGACAATCCGATGACCGCGACTCGGTATCATAGTCTGGTGATCGATCGAGAAAGTTGTCCGGCAGTTCTAGAGATTACGGCGTGGGTCGAGGATCAAACGATCATGGGCGTTCGACATCGGCAGTATCCGCACATTCAAGGGGTGCAGTTTCATCCAGAAAGCGTGCTAACGGACTCTGGAAAGCAGTTGTTGCGGAACTTTTTGAGATCGATTCAAGGTCAGTAAGTCAAACCCTGGTGTGAGGAAGTATGAAACGCAGGCAGTTTATTCAGTATGCGGGCGCGGGATTGGTCACGAGCGCTATTGCAACGAAGGCACAGGCGCAGTCTGGAGGTCTTTCGGTGCGATATCTCGGTCATATGTGCTTTCTATTCACCGGGAGCGGGCAGCGAATTTTGGTCAATCCGTTTCGCAGTCAAGGCTGTACAGCGGGCTACCGTGCGCCGAATGTGGCGACCGATTTGGTGATGATTAGCAGTCAGCTTTTAGATGAGGGTGCGGTGAATGTGGTGACTGGAGATCCGAAGCTGCTGTTTGAGGCGGGCGCGTATAACGTGCGCGGGCTGAAGATTCAGGGCGTGGCGACGGATCACGATCGCATTGGTGGAAAACGGTTTGGTCGCAATATTGCTTGGCGTTGGTCGCAGGGTGGATTGAATTTGGTGCATTTGGGCGGGACGGCTGCGCCAATCACGCTGGAGCAGAAGATTTTGATTGGTTCGCCGGATGTGGTGTTTCTCCCGGTGGGCGGGGGGGTGAAGGCTTACAATCCGCAGGAGGCAAAGCAAGCGCTGCAAGTGCTGAACGCGAAGATTGTGGTGCCGATATATTATCGAACCGCTGCGGCGAAAGGGGAATGTGATATTGGTGGGCTGGATGCGTTTCTGAGTGTGATGAGTGGGACACCTGTGCGGAAAGGTGGAAATTCGCTGTCGTTGAGTAAGGCGGATTTGCCGAAAGAGGGATCGGTGATTCAGGTGATGACTTACGGTTAGGGGATTGGTTGTGGATAGAGTCGCGGAGAAAGCTTGTTTGCGATTCTGCCCCGGATTAGAAAGCTAATGTGTATGCACAAGTTTTTGTTGCTGCGTTTCGGGCGGCTTCTGCCCCCTAAATCCCTCAGAATGGGGACTCTGAAACGGAGAAATTTCTTGGAGTTCTGGGAATTCTTTCTGCTCAAAGTCCCCCATTCTGAGGGATTTAGGGGGCGAGGATCTTGGCATCGAAACGCGCCGCTAGATTTGTAGCTCGATCGAACCCAAATCATGCTTTGATCACTGTGATCTATCTGCTGGAAGTTGCACCGATGCAAGCGCTAGAAACGATAATTGATGCAATTTCGAGCAGTAAAAGATTAGAGATTGAATTAATCTTTCAAGGTTTTTTTGCGCTGTTCTTGATTGGATTAGTGCCAGCATTCGTAATTTTCAGATTTCGGAATACGATTGCTCAAATCACCAAACCTATTCTGCTTCTACTCGCAGGAATAATCGTTCTAAATTACGTTGGTTTAGTGATTCTTTACCCAACCTGGGCAGATTTTGCTGATCCGGCTGAGGCGAATGTCACAAGCGTTTCCTGGCTGTTTCATCAAGGTCAAGTCCTGTATCCAGAGTTGGGCGCAGCAGAAAGATATATCAACAACTACGGTGCGCTTTCCTATGTGATTCAGAGCGGATTTTTGAGTCTGCTCAGACCGAGCATTTTTTCGGCAAAGGTTGCGGGAAGTTTGGCGGGGCTTTCGAGTTTGACGCTGATCTTTTTGCTGATTCGGTATCGTTTAGGCTGGAAAGCTGCAATCTTTGGAAGCGCGATTGTCTCTCTTTGTTTTCTCGTTCAAACGTCCGCTTCTGGACTGCTTGCTTCTTCGTTTTGGGTAAGACCGGATGCTTTGCTGCTATTTTTTACAGTGCTTGGATTGTTCTGGGTAGTGCGAGGAACGCGATCGATTGCAGTATTTGGAAGCGCGATCGCACTTGGTATCAGCACCAATTTGAAGATCACCGCTTTTCTACACTTCATTCCGATTTATGTTTTACTACTTTATCGATTTAGATTAGGTTCTGTATTAATTTCATCGGTTATTGCTCTATTCGTTTCGGCATTACCTTATTTAATCTTTCCGCAAATCTCATTCACGAACTATTGGACGTGGTTACAGCAAGTTCGACTCAAAGGAATTAAGTCCGAACAGATTCCAAAAAATCTCCTATGGACGGGATTTGTAGCCATGCCTGTTGCGATCGCGCTTTTACAATCTCTCTCTACTCATTTCGATTCGTTCAAGCGATGGTTGCCGAAACACTCGCTCTATTGTATTACGCTAATTCTTGGCGTTGTTGTAAACGCAGTGATTAGCTCAACCCGTGGCGCATTAGAGAACAATATGCTGCCGTTTGTGCCGCTGTTGGTGTATCTCGCGATCGAGCTATTCCACCTCTCTGATTCAAAGTCCCCCATTCATGGGGGATTTAGGGGGCAGAAGTCCCCCGAAACGCAGCGAGAAAACCGTCGATCGACGAATTTTCTCACCTCCCTTCGCTTAAGCGCCGCGATCGCATTCACACTCTCAATCTGTTTAGCAGTGTACTCAACAGAAGCGAAATTTATCGATCGCATGATCACAGCACCGGGACATGACGCGATCGCAGATCTCGATCGTGTCATGTTAGCGAATCCAAATCGCACCATCGGTATGGGATATGGCGCAGTCAGTTACCAACTTTCAACCTATCGCCCTCAGTTAGTGTTTGCTGGTAATCCTTACTTGCTCGATTCTGCTTCGTTAATGGAGATGCAAGCTTCAGGATTGAACAATACACCAGAAAGCACACTCAATGCTTTGAGAACTTGTCAGACTGACATTTGGTTAGTTCCAAAAGGCAATCCACCGTTTCAGGTTTATAGTTACTATCCGCCGCTTCAAAAATTGTTTAGTGATGAATTTAGAAAGACCTTTGCAGAACACTACGATCGACAATCAACCACTGAATTTTATGATGTTTGGGTCTGCAAACGCACTACAAAAAATCCGACCCAAGACATCCCGTAACTCTAAGGCTAGGTCTTCGACCATTTCTATGCGAACAGATCGATCGAGCATTAACCAAATCGATATCCAAATCCGCGAACTGTAATAATGTACTGCGGTGCGCTGGGATCACGCTCCAGTTTCTCTCGTAGCCACCGGATATGCACATCTACCGTTTTGGAATCGCCCAGATAGCTCATTCCCCAAACTTGCTCTAACAACTGTTCGCGGGAAAAAACGCGGCGCGGATTGTTCATAAACAGTTCCAGCAGCGAAAACTCTTTCGGAGATAGATTAATTTCTGCGCCCCGTACCATCACCCGATATTCTTGTAAGTACAGAATGATATCTTGATATTGCAGAATCGGTTGTGCTTCGGGTAGCTCTTGCGATCGACGACGCAACAATGCCCGACAGCGTGCAATCAATTCTCTCAGTCCAAAAGGCTTCGTCAGATAGTCATCTGCACCCACTTCTAGACCTACTACAATATCCGTTTCACTCCCCCGCGCACTCAGGATCAAAATTGGAATCGTGCTTCCTTGTTGGCGCAAGACTCGACAGAAATCAATTCCACTCAAGCGCGGCAACATCAGATCGAGAACGATCAGATCGATTGTGGCATTTTCGGGCTGTAATGCTTGAATGATTTCAAGACCTTGCCGTCCATCACGGGCGGTCAAAACTCGGTATCCTTCTTCTGTGAGGGCTGTTGTGAGAGATTCGAGAATGATGGCTTCATCGTCGATTACTAGAATAGAAGCTTGATCGAAGTTAGACGTAAAGGGTGATCCGGGCGATCGCATACATAACCAAGTAACAGCGGCTTGGATCAGCAATTTATTTTGGAGCGGTCGGCTGACAAACCAAACCCTTCAATACAATAAACAAACTGGCGATCGTGCAGGTTAACTTGAATTTAAAACTAGATTAATTTTTGGTTATTTGAAACCGTTCAATTTGATGCTTTAGTCGCGCTAAAAACATACGAATTAGAATAGAGTAGGCTTCGATTTTGCATCGTTGCGGTGGCACTTTAGCGAGATTGATTTAGATAGTAGTGATAGCGGGTTTCGAGTTGCTCGATCGATAAGTTCTGTGTCCAGTATTCTGTCAGAGCGTGACCAAATGCCCAAGCGACGCGATCGGGAGTTGATGCGTTATCAATCAGCAAGTTCCAGAGCGATTTTAAATCAAGTGGTGTTTTGGGCTGAAGCAAAGTGTAGAGATCATATGCCATTTGCAGCTTACCAATGACGATCGGAAGTTGTTCGATCGGAATCTGTTCTGCTAAGAGAAACGCGAGTGTGGGTGAACCTGTTGAGATCGTGGAAATAAACCGCAGAATTGGACTTTTTAGAAAGGTAGTTAGTCCTTGAGTCGTTGCCATTTGAAAAGTATAGCGATCGATGATTTTTGCGGCGGTTGTGGTTCGTGTGTCAATGTCTCGCATAAATCGAGCTAGACGCGCTTGTTTGGCAGGATCGATCGTGTTCAGAATCGACATCGAGAGTGTATCCATTCCCCAAGCTTGGCGATTGTCCCCAGCAGTCACGAGCGGCAATACGAATGAGCTAACTTGCCCTAATACTTCCTGACGATAGGCGACGGCTTCGCGAATCGAAACTTCTTTCGGTCGATTGCCAAATTGCCAGTTGTAGGGCGGATTCCATTCGCGGATCGGACGTAAGCGATCAACTTGAGTCACAATCGCGATCGTCGGTAAAGAGAGCGATTGTAGTTCATTCAAAAAGTCCAAATCCATCTGTAATGCTGGATCAAGTGCAGGTGTCACCATTAGAACTAAATCGGTGTTTGCTGCATATTCCAAGACTCGATCGCGCAATTCGGGATGTCCTACCTGTTCATATCCAGGAGTGTCCCAAAGGGTAAGCGTTTCTCCGGTTTCGGTTTGCCAACGATAATCCTGAATGCGATCGGTCGAAGGCAGTGCATCGACTTGAGCTTGTGCTTCTACAAACAAAGTATTGATCACACTACTTTTTCCGGCTCCTGTGCGACCGACTAACAATAAACTAACAGGCTTTTGTTCAACTACATCTGCCGGACTTGCTTGAGCAATAATCTCCCGCAATGTTTGAAATTTGGGTGTAGCAGGCTCGATCGTCGTTAAAGCAGGTGGAGTTGTGCCACTGTAAAGCGCGATCGCTTGTCGAGCTAAGTTTCGCAGCGCGGCTTCTCGTAAAAGCTGACTCAGATTACCGAGTAGTTCCTGTGTTGCTTGACTGCCACTACGCTGAGTCACTGTTCTCGTGACAGCAACGGCGGGATTGAGTAACCATTGCGCCCAACTCAAAGCCTTCCAGATTTTACGGGCAGAAGGTTCGAGTTTGTGATAAATTTCATACGCTTGAACTGCTTGCCCGACTGTAACTTGGTTGAGAACCGGGGAGAGTTGCCGCATCCATTGATCTAAGTCATCGACTGTTCCACGCAACAGTGAATAAGCTTGGGGAACATAGATGTTTAGCAATGGCTTCTGAGCTTGAGGATAGTACACTGATGCGATCGCGCGAATCATACTTAAGCATCGCTGCCAAAATGTATTCCAGTCTTCCCAGAGTGGCGGATCAGATTGTGCTTCAACTAAGATTTTCTGAACTTCAGCTTCAACGGTTCGAGTAATTTCGCTAACGGATGAGTTGGTTCGCTCTGTGGCTTCTTCTGAGAGTTCTGTAACGATCGCTTCAACTTGTTTTAATGCAGGTTGTGTCCATTTGACCAATAGCCATCGCCAACCGACGAACACAAGACCCACGATCGCCCAAATCCAGTTAATGCGCCATTCGTGAATTTGCAAGCCTGCTGCGAACAATAAGAAGCCGACCACAAGCGCGATCGGGAGTGCCAACACAATCCATTGCCAAATCCGCAATCGCACCATATCCTGACTCCAACGATCGTCTTCTTTAGTTTACAGAGTGGAACGAATTTTAGAAGAACGGATACTCTTCGCGTGAGCCGAAATTCAAAGGCGGCGAGTTTTTGACAGAAGCCGAATCTTTGTTTAATGTGAAAATTCCGATGAGGGATTCATGATGCAAGTAACGGAGCAAATTCATCATCTTGATGCAGAGACCGCCCGCGCTTTTTTGGAGAAGCTGCCTCGCCATATTCGAGAGGCATTTTATTCACGGGCGGCGGCGATCGAGTATCCGATTGAGGCGGTTTTGGAGTCAGCGATCGCAGCTTCGCTTGATCCAGATGCACTTAGTTTTATCGATTGCAAGCCTGGATCATCAGATTGATGCAATCGGATCTATCGCTGTGCTAATGCTCGATCGCGCTTTTTCACCGTTCGTTTCTGCTGAGTCGGGTTCATGCGTCGCTCTAAGTAACTAAAGCCTTGAGACGAAAGCAGCGTCAAAGCGAGATAGATTAAAGCAACGATCGCATACAGTTCAAACGGGCGATAGTTTGCAGCGACGATCAACTGTCCGCGTCGGAATAGTTCTTCAAATCCGATCACTGCAACTAAGCTAGTATCCTTGAGCAGTGTGATGAATTCGTTGCCGAGCGGCGGCAACATTCGGCGGAAGGCTTGCGGAAAGATAATGTGCCGTAAAGTTTGCCTGGAGTCTAAGCCGAGAGATTCAGCGGCTTCGGTCTGTCCAACTTCGATCGAAGAAATCCCCGCTCGCACAATTTCTGCAATGTAAGCCGCACTATTGAGACTGAGGGCAACGACTGCGGCAACAAAGCGATCGAAGGTGAATTCGAGTCCGAGTTCTTTGATGATGGCTGGAATTCCGAAGTAGATCATGAAGATCTGAACGAGTAGCGGTGTTCCTCGAAAGAAGTCAATGTAAGCTCTCGCAAGCCAGCGAAGAAGAGGTGTTTTTGACAGTCGAACAATGCCGACCAGTGATCCAAGAGCTAATCCAATGACGACTGAGATGGCTGCAAGCTGGATTGTAATTAAAGCTCCAGCCAGTAGGGCTGGGAGCGCATTTTGAATGACAGTTAGCCAACTCGATCGAGCTTCTTGCTCGGTGATTGGAGTCGCTTCGGGTAGTTCGGGCGGATCGACATTGAACCATTTTTGATAGATTCGAGCATAGGTTCCATTGTTGAGAATTGTGCCGAGTCCTTGGTTAATGCGTGCTAGGTTCGGTGAGTCTTTCGGGGTGGGAATGCCGTAGTACTCAGAAGTTAGAAGTTGATTGCTCACTCGAAGATTCTTTAACCCTCCAGTTTTCAGAGCATATTGCAAAATCGGAGCATCATGAACCACTGCAACAACATTGCCATTGCTCAATTCTTGGAGTGCAAGCACTGCTGCATCAAACGTGCGAATCTGAGCATCGGGAATCTTCTGTGCTGCTTGTGCGCCTGTCGTTCCAATTTGAACCGCGATCGATTTTCCGCTCAAATCTTCTAGCGCATTAATGTTCTGTGTATCAGCACGAGTTGCGATCGCAAGACCTGCTTTGAAATACGGGCGAGAAAAAGAAACGACTTGCGATCGTGCAGGGGTGATCGTAATCGCTCCGACTGCCGCATCAACCGTTCCCGCTTGCAGCGCTGGAATGATGCCATCGAACGTAATGCTTTGGAGTTTCACACCAAAGCCCGCTGATTTACCAATCTCGCGAATGATATCGATATCGAATCCTTGAACTTCTCCCGACTGACTGCGAAATTCAAACGGAGCATACACAGGTTCGACCGCAACAGTAAGCGTCGATTGGCTCAGCACCCGGACAGGATTTAGAACAATTAACACCGTACAAAACAAAGCCAGCCAAATCGATCGCCAATTGAGCTTAACCATAAGTTTCAGTTTTAATAATCTCTTATTAATGGATGAGTTTCGATCGTTGCAACTCTGTCTGGAGTGTCATGTCTCGATCGCGAAACGCGGATATTTTAGATTTCATGAAATATGCGATTCAGTTTGATCAAGTTGAAAAGAGTTTCGGTTCGCTGCAAGTCTTGAAGGGTATTAGCGGCTATGTTGCTGCGGGTGAAGTGCTTTCGATTATTGGTTCTTCTGGCTGTGGGAAAAGTACATTACTGCGCTGTTTGAATCGATTAGAAGTCATCGATCGCGGACAAATCATGATCGATAGCTTAGAAATTTCACGATCGAACCTCACAAATCATGAACTCAAACAAGTGCGATCGCGAATCGGCATGGTGTTTCAACAGTTCAATCTCTTTCCTCACCTTAGTGTTTTAGACAATCTCACTTTAGCGCCACAGCAAGTTCTCAAGATTTCCCGCAAAGAGAGCGAAGAACGGGCACGGTACTATCTGCAAGAAGTAGGACTAGGCGATAAGGTAGATGTCTATCCTGAACAGCTTTCGGGTGGACAACGGCAGCGAGTCGCGATCGCGAGAAGCCTCTGTATGGAACCTCAAGCGATGCTGTTTGATGAACCAACCAGCGCACTAGATCCAGAGCTAGTCGGTGAAGTGTTAACGGTGATGCACCGATTAGCAGAACGCGGAATGACAATGGTTGTTGTCACCCATGAGATTCAGTTTGCGCGGGAAGTAGCAAATCGGGTGATGTTTCTCGATCAAGGTCGTGTCGTCGAAGAAGGGGCAGCGCGGGAAGTATTGACCCAACCGAAAAGCGATCGCTTAAACACCTTTTTAAGCAGAATGCGCCAAGCTCAAATGGCATAAATACGGATATCCCTACGCAGGCTGTATGTTCGTTCTGAGTTTTTAGTTTTATGTTAGAGGGTGATTAGATTGCGCTGCTTTCTTAGGAGATTCTTATGCTTGAGTTATATCAATTTGAGATGTCGCACTATGTAGAAAAGGTGCGATTAATTCTGGACTACAAAGGACTGCCGTATCGCAAAATCGAAGTGACACCTGGAATTGGACAGATTGAACTCTTCCAACTGTCAGGACAGCGAAAAGTTCCGGTGCTAAAAGATGGCAGCGAGATCATTGCAGACTCAACGGCGATCGCGGAATATCTCGATCGTAAATATCCCGAAAAGCCAATCATCCCTTCTGATCCAAAGCAGAAAGGACAGGTTTTACTATTGGAACAATGGGCGGATGAATCACTAGGGCTGAATGCTCGAAAAGGTCTGATCGGCTCAATTTCACAAAATCAGAGCTTCCGCACAGCCGTTTTACCTTCTTCAACGCCCGATATTTTGAAGAACTTAGTCGGTGCAATTCCGGGTGATTTTCTCGGCGTGTTAGGGTCTGGTATGGGCATGGGACCCGATGCGGTGAAAGAAGCAACGGATGCTTTGAAACGAAGCTTAACTGCACTTTCATTTATTTTGATGGATCAGCCTTATCTCGTTGGTGATTCGCCCACTTTGGCAGATTTCGCGATCGCGGGATTGTCGATGTATGTTAAATTCCCGACAGGGGGTTACTTGGACATTCCAGAATCACTTAAGGGCAAGGGTGTTGTGGGCATTGCAGATGTGAGCATCTTCGATCCGTTCTTTAACTGGCGCGATCAACTCTATGCTGACTATCGCAAAGCTTCAGTGACTAGCTATACTCCTCCAAGCGGTTCAGCTCCGACTTCGATCAATATTGATTAGTTCTAAATTGATTAGTTCTAATGGAACAACGGCGATCGAAGGCACAGATTGCAGCGTGAGTTAGTTTGGTCTAAGACTCTTCTCATCTGCATCTTTGCTCAAATCGCCGTTATCAGCTTCCCCGCTGATTAGAAGCTGACCTCATCGCAAACTAAAACACAGTGAGAAGACTGTTTGAGCTTTCCCACTGTGTTTCAGATGTTACCGGATGTTTTACGCAAAGATTTTTTTACTTTGCATCCTTGCAGCTAATGTCACCGAGTTGAAGACGACGCGCTTCTTGGGCAACGCGATCGCACATTTGACGGCTGCCGACTTGACTCTGGAAGGAGTTAAATTCTTCTAGCGTCAGTGCGGGTTTTTGATCCGCCAGGATTTGATAAAAGCTTTGACGAAACTGCTGACACAAGCCGCGCACTTGCCCGCGTGCGCCTTCATTTACTTGATTGATGTTTTGACAAACGCCGCTAGGGACATTGCCGCCAGTGACTTGTTGAAGTTGACCTTGGAGCGCTTGGCGACGTTGTTCTAGAGCAACAGCAGAGCGGACATAGCGAGTAAACGCAGGTTCTTGAGCCGATGCAGAAGAATCGAAGGCTTGGGCGATCGTAGGAGCGGAAAAGTCAGGTGTCCAACCTGCCAAAACCGCGATCGAGGAAATTGCGCCTAACGCGATCGAGCGTTTGACGAGCCAACGAGAGAGAGAAGAGAAATCACGGTTCATCATCATAAGGCGGTGTGACATTCCGAAAACTAGCACACGAGAGAGGTACAAATAATCTGAATTATTTTACTCGCAAGAAGTTCCAGGGAACGCGAAGAAGTTTGGAAATTCTTTGGCGGTGATGTACGACAGAGAAGGTTTCAATGATAATGAATTATCGAACCTTGGTTACGGCCCATGACTCAGCAACTTCTCAATACAGAAGAAATCGTCACTGAGCTAGACATTAGCCATTTGACGATCGAGGATGATACGCCTGTAGACAATATCCAATCTGAAAAGCAGCAACGGCTACTGGTCGAACCCCTCTACAGTTCCAAAGTATTACCGTCGCCATTTCTCGCGGCTGCAAACGTTGGACTCTTCTACAAACTCAAGGGTGATCCGATCGTTCCCGATATGATGCTCAGCTTAGGAGTACAGTGCGCGGACGACTTTTCCCAAAAACAAAATCGCTCCTATTTTGCGTGGGAGTTTGGCAAGCTGCCAGAAGTTTGTATCGAAATTGTTTCTAATGCGGAAGGGGACGAACTCGCTCTCAGTCGAAAGTCACAGCAGAAAGGGAAGACGATCGCCAAAAAAGGCTTATACGCTCAGATTCACATTCCCTACTATGTGATGTTTGACCCGTTGCGACAGATTCAGGGTGAGAATGAGATGAACGGCGCGTCGCTGCGGGTTTGGTCGAGTTCAGTGGGTCGGTATACGGAGTTGACTCCACAGCAAGGACTGGCTGAGGCGGGACAGTCGGTTTGGCTAGAAGAAGTGGGATTGGGACTGACGCTTTGGTCGGGGCAGTTTGAGGAAGACCTAACGCGGCTGTGGTTGCGTTGGTGCGATCGAAGCGGACAAGTGATTCCGACAGGCGCAGAACGGGCAGAGACGGAGCGCCAAAGACGAGAGGTGGAACAACAACGGGCAGAGACGGAGCGCTTACGAGCGGATGGAGCCGAATCAAAGGCACAACGTTTAGCGGAGCGTCTGCGGGTAATGGGAATTGATCCAGACGATGTTTGATTGTCTAATTAATTCTCTCAAAGCCACAATTATCGCGATCGACTCCGAAAGATTTGACACAGTTCGATCACTTTCGTTTGCAGTGTGATCATTTCGTCACTTCCCCGCTTGAGGCTGAATTCGAGATCGAGCAACAGGGGTAGAACTCGTTGCAGTTGCGCTAGAGAGGTCGAGAAAAGCTCTTGTTTGAGATAGTAAAGCTGCTTCGGGTTATTGAGTTCGGCGGCTTTGGCAATTTCTCGATCGTCGCGTTCTCCCGATTCCAGCATTAACTTGATCCATAGTCGCAACCGAAACTGTCCAACCAAAGTACTGACAATTCGCAACGCAGGTTCATTTTGGCGCAGAAGATCGCTGACCAATTCTAGTGCTTCCGCCGTTTTACCTTGGCGAATTGCCGCGAGGAGTTGCAGTGAGCTTTGGGTACTCGCAGTGATTAGGGGCGCGATCGCAGTTTCATCCAGCGGCTTTTTCGTCTCGCCTGCAAAAACTTTCAGCTTTTCGAGTTCGCTGTAAAGCTGTCGCGTATCATTTCCAACGGCTTCGGTGATGTAGTCGATCGCTTTTGAGGTCAATTTCAGATCTAATTCTTGGGCGACTCGCTGTACTTGCTTGCTGATCAGTTCAGTTTTCCAAGGCGGGATTAGTGAAAATTCTTCGATCGTGGCGTGAGTTTGAATTAATTTGGTGGATTTTAACCGCCCATCAGGTTTGGTTGAACTGGTGAGCAAAAGCGTGGTTGTGTCGGGCAGTGCGGAAAAAGTGCGATCGAGTTCCGATAAGACTTCTTCGGGGCAGCGCTGTGCCAAAGTCGTTTCTGCTAGCCACACTAAGCGATTTCCCGTACCGAACGGTGGAGTCATGGCTTGATTGAGCGCTTGCACCACTGCATCACTTTGATCAGGTAAAATTTTATCAAAATTAAAACTTTCCCACATTGGGTCAAGCGTCTTCTGCTTCAGGTTTTTCACCGCTGCGGAAATCGCAAAACTGTCTTCGCCCCAATAAAAGTAAATCCCCATACTAAACTCCGCTTTCCCCTGCCTTACAGTAACGCTAAATCTCTCGGAGCAAATTGACAATTTACCGTTAGATTTAAGAATGGATTTCTAATTTATCGATTTACAGCGCGAGGCGATCGCACATTGGACGAAAATTATCAAACTTTCCTCAATCGCGTGATGCGGCTGACCCTTCCAGACACTTACAAGTCTCAGGTGCAGCACATCCAAGAGTCTCCGAAGTTCCAGCGGTCGCCAGATGGCGCGTGGCTTCCGACTGCATTTCCGGGCTATACGGTGATTACGCCGCCCGGCTCAGAAGACAGCAAAAATCTAGGTATTTATGAGTCACTAAAACGCTATCAAGACCGCATTGCGGAAACATTGGGGTCTGAAATGTTTGCGCCGATTCCGCCAGAGAGTTTTCATTTGACGATCGCGGATCTCATCTGGGATGGTTCGTATCTCCATGCGGCTGAATCTCCAGGTTTCGACGATCGATTGCGAGATCGAGTGGCGAATAGTCTCCATCAGTGCCAACCGATGAGTACCGGACAGGCAATCCGATTTCAAGTGGTGGGATTGATGGTGATGGCACGCGCGATCGCGGTGTGCCTGGCGACGACCGATGATGCGGCATACGAACGAATTCTGAAATTGCGACGATCGATTTATCAAAATCCAGATTTGATCGAAATTGGTATCGAGCAGCAATATTACTTTACACCGCATATTACGCTCGGCTATTTTGGCAAGCTGTCGCCGGATCTGGATCGCGATCGATTGAGCCAAACCTTTGATGAGTTGCATCAAGAATGGCTAGATCAGTATCCCAATAACGAGTTTTGGATTCATCAAGCCGAGTTCCGCAAGTTTAACAACATGGCGGAATATGTGCGGAATCCTGACTGGGGGACGTTTCAGTTTTGAGCGGGAATCTTCGATCGTATTTATGCGATCGAACTTCTTAACGTGAATGTCGAGGTCTTCGCCCTCATCCCAACCCTCTCCCAAAGTGGAAGAAGGGGTTAGGGGATGAGGGCGAAGACCTCGGCAATGATGAAAGTAATTCAAAATTCTTAAAATTCATTCGGATCGATTCCCATCGATCGTAATTGTTCAGCCAGTCGGTCGGCTCGTTGACGTTCTGCTTCTGCTCGTTGACGTTCTGCTTCTGCTCGTTGGCGTTCTGCTTCTGCCTGCTGCCGCTCGATTTCAGTGCGTTGGCGCTCCATTTCTTGCCCTTCTGCCCCAGTCGGAATCACTCGCCCCTCTCGATCGCACCAGCGCAACCACGATCTCGTCCCCTCATCCTCAAACTGCCCTTCCCACAGCGTCAACCCAATTCCCGCGCCATTTAACCACACTGATTGTCCAATTTCGCGAATTCCTTCTGGCGGGGTGAGTTCTGTGTAGCCCTCGCCTGTAATCGACCACACGCGCAACAGTGCCCCATTCATCTCGTCCGATCCTTGAATCTGTTTCAGCGGATCAAACACGACGTAATATGGCACTTTAATCTGTGCATAAATGTCTTTTTTAGCGATCGTCTTGCTTTTCTGCCGGGATTTCCGACTGAGAATCACTTCATCGCCCTCTTGGTTCGACACGATCTCGACACAGACTTCTGGCACTTTGCCAAATTCCCACACAAAGTACGATCGATTGCGACGCTGAGAGAAGTCATTAGGGCGCTGTACCCCCAGACTCAGCATCGCATCAGGCACGATTGGATCGCCTTTGAGGAGATAGAACAATCCAACATTGGCAGCCGCTAAAAAGGGCACAGGCAGCGCTTTAGAGCTATAGAGTGGTTCGACCAGTAGCCGCTGCTGTTCTTCAGATTGAAAATTGTCCACAGGCGTATCGTCCTCAATCACCAGATGGCTGATGTCCAGTTCCATCACGATTTCTTCGTCGTTTAGCAGGTCTTGAGTCATCGACAATGCCCAAACTCGATACGCCTATTATTGCAAATACGATCGTACTTCACGATTTCAACCGCTCAATCAAATGATCGCCCACCCGCAAAGCATTCGCGATCACTGTTAGCGCCGGACTCACACTTGCACTCGACGGGAAGAAACTACTATCAACAACATAGAGGTTATCGACTTCATGAGCGCGACAGTTGAGATCTAACACTGAAGTCTGTGGATCTTCGCCAAATCGACAGGTGCCGCACTGATGGGCAACGACTTGAACAGGCATATCACTCCGGGGATGCGCCACGCGATTGAACATTGAAGATTGAGCAGCTTCGACTTGTTTCAGCACATCAATCCAGCGATACACTAATCGATCGTGCGCTTCTACATTGCTCGGCGTGAAGTCGATGTGGAGTTTATCGTTTACAAATCGAATGCGATTGTTGGGATTCGGTAAGTCCTCAGTTTGCAGCCACCAGCCGAGCGATCGGGTTGCCAGTTGCCGAATTCCGAAGCTCGGCATCAGTCGCGAAATCGCAGAAAAAACAGGGGGAGCTTCGGTAAAGATCACATCTTGCAGAATGCCACCAGAGTTCTGTACATGACCCATTGGATAGCGATAATCGCTATCGCCCCAGTAAAAGTCATTCACGCTCACAGTCCGCTGAAACAATCCAGAATTTGAATCAGCTATCAGTTGCACGACGACTGATAGCTGTTGTTTCATCAAATTGCGTCCGACTTGATCGGAACGGTTGGCAATCCCGTTGGGGTGCTTTTCGTTTTGCGATCGCAATAACAACGCCGCAGAGTTGATCGCACCACAGGACAGAACAATGATATCGCCCAAAAATAGATAAGATTGTTCACCGATCTTTGCTTGAACGGCTTTGATCGCTGTTCCAGAAGGATTGGTATGTAAGCAAACAACCTGAGCAGAAGTTTTCAGCGTTACATTCTCGTATTTGAGTGCAGGCGTGATTCCAGTATCTTCTGAGTCCGTTCGACCTTGATCACCAAGTCCCAATGGCAAGTAAGCGGGATGCAAGCCTTGTTTCGAGAGTCCATCACAGACAGTTTGAATGTGGGATTCATGCCCGACTACGGGAAAAGAATAGTCTTCGCTGTGCAGTGGTTCGGTTGGATCGTCGCCGGATTTGCCATGAACTTGATATAGCTTTTCAGCTTCGGTGTAGTAAGGCTCGAAGTCAGTGTACTTTAAGCCCCATGCGGGAGAAGTGCCGTCTTGATGTTCAACGGTTTCAAAATCTCGATCGCGCATTCGCATCAAAACGCCGCTGTAGATTTTCGTGTTGCCCCCGACACAATAGCTTGTCTGTGGATGAAACGGCTCTCCGTTCTCGTCGTACCATTGTTCCGGTGCGTGAAACTTTTCTTTTTTGAATAGTTCAATATCCTGAGCTTCAGAGCTTTCGCGGGTTGGAAAAGCGCCTCGCTCCAAAACTAAGATCTTTTTGCCAGTTGGAGCAAGCTTACGCGCTAAGGTTCCGCCACCCGCACCTGTGCCTACAATAATCACGTCATAGTATTGATCATCGACAATCATTGCATTACTCCTACTGCCAAACGTAAATGAGAACGTACAAAATAATCCAAATCACATCGACAAAGTGCCAAAACAATGATGTCGCTTCGACTCCAAAGTAACCGCTGTCATAGTTACCCGGAATCAACGATCGACCTAACATAATTCCTTGCAGCAAAATCCCGGTGAGAACGTGCAAGCCATGAAATCCGGTTAAGAGATAGAACAGTCCACCGAATAAGCCGGAAGTGAATCCGAAGCTGAGATGACTCCACTCGACCGCTTGACCATAAAGAAAGTAACCGCCCATCGCCATCGTTGCTAGGAGAAACACCCGAAAGCCCCACAGCTTTTTATCATGCAGGTATCGCTCTGCAACATAAATCACAAAGCTACTCGAAACCAGAATGATTGTATTGATCTGTGGATCTTTGGTATCAAGTCCTGTGACTCCCGGCGGATACCAATCTGGAACGGTCGTTTTGTAAACAATGTAACCCACGAAGAAGCTGAGAAAGATCACACTTTCAGACAGCAGAAACACAATAAAACCGAACTTACTGTTTTCCGCTGCCTCATGCGCCTGTTCAGAACGAACATCAGCTTCGATAGATTTAGCGATCGGACTTTCTGCGGTCATGTGGTTATTCCCTCGGTTGGCACGGCTTCGGGCTGATTCGCGATCAACGGTTCGTTTCTGCCATAGCCATAAGGCGGCGAAATCACAGTCGGGATCTCTTCAAAGTTCTCGACTGGAGGCGGCGAAGTAGTGAGCCATTCAAGCCCGATCGCGCGCCACGGATTGTTCGGAGCTTTCTCGCCCTGAATCCAAGAACTCACCATATTGAGAATAAACGGCAAGGTCGAAATTCCGAGTAGGAACCCGCCAAGACTTGCTAAAACGTTCCAAAAAGCGAACTCTGGATCGTAAGACGAAACTCTTCGCGGCATTCCCATCAGTCCAGAAAAGTGCATCGGGAAAAAGCATAGTGTTGTGCCAATGAACGTCAGCGCAAAATGAAGCTTTCCCAGTCCTTCGTAGTACATTCGCCCCGTGATTTTCGGGAACCAATGATACAAACCTGCATAGATGCCGAATACGATCGCGCCATAAATCACATAGTGGAAGTGCGCCACAACAAAATAAGTGTTGTTGACGTGAATGTCGATCGGGACTGATCCCAACATCACACCCGTGATTCCCGAAAATACAAAATTCACTAAGCCACCCAGCGCAAACAGCATGGCAGTGGTTAGCCTTAGCTTTCCGCCCCAAATCGTTGCCACCCAAGCAAATACCTTCACTCCGGTTGGAACAGCTACTAGCATCGTTGTGAACATAAACAGCATTCGCATCCATCCGGGTGTGCCGCTAGCGAACATATGATGCACCCACACCATTGCACTCACAGCGGTGATCAGCACAGAAGAAACCGCAACGACTCGATATCCAAACAGCGGCTTCCGCGCATAGACCGGAAACACTTCCGAAAAGATCCCAAACACAGGAAGTACCATCACATACACAGCAGGATGTGAATAGAACCAAAAAAAGTGCTGATATAGCACCGGATTTCCGCCGCGCTCTGGAGCAAAAAAGCTTGTCCCAACGGTTAAATCACACAGCAACATCACCGCTCCCGCAGTCAGCGCAGGCAATCCATATAGCTGAATCAACTGTGCCGCTAACACTGACCACACAAACGCAGGCGTTCTAAACCAAGTCATGCCCGGCGCACGCATCTTAAAAATAGTCGTGACAAAGTTCACGCCGCCCATAATCGAAGACACACCTGAAATTGCGATCGCAATAACCCATAACACCTGACCATTGATCAGATTGCCCGTCGGATTTTGTAAGCTGACAGGTGGATAAGCCCACCAACCCGACTGAGACGGGCCTCCCGGAACGAGAAAGCTCGCTAACATCAAAATCCCAACGATCGGGATCAGCCAGAACGAAACCGCATTCAACCTTGGAAATGCCATATCTCGCGCCCCGATCATCAAGGGCACGAGATAGTTTCCCAATCCCACTAACACTGGAAATGTCCAGAGAAACAGCATGATCGAACCGTGCATCGTGAACAATGCGTTATAAACCGTTCGATCGACTAAATTGGCTTCGGGTGTGATCAGTTCTCCACGCATCACCATTGAGAGCAGTCCACCAATCAAAAAGAAGATGAACGCAGTCACAATGTACTGAATTCCAATCACTTTATGGTCAGTACTAAAGGTGAAAAATCGCTTCCAGTTGTCGGGCGCACCGGGATACGGTTGAGCGCGGGTGACATCGATCGCTTCTGTAGGGGCATTCGTCATAGGTATTCTAAGCGGCAGGGCTAGTCGGTTCTTGTGTGGGTGCAAAGTTGACCACAGGCGGCGGGGCAGGCGGAACAGATTTCCAACCTTGTACGAGTTTCTCGCTGGTGCGGTTGTATTCCGCTGATGCCGGATTGTATGCCGGGGTGGGGGTTTGATTTGCGGCGGTGACTAACCATCGATCATAGTCTTCTGCCGATTCCACCACGACATCCGCTTGATTCGCAGCAAAGTAAGTTCCGCTGTAGAGTGAGTCGCGTAGGCGATATTTGCCTGTGCGAATCGGGGTGAACTCAAAGTCGATCGTTTTATTCGGAATCACATCTTGCTTCAGTCGAAACGCAGGCACATAGAAGCCGTGTAACACATCATCTGAGTGCAGGATTAACCGAATTCGATGATCGACGGGTAAATGTAGCTCTGTGCTAGTAATCTGATTCGGATAGCGGAATATCCAAGCCCATTGTTTTGCCGTCACATCAATCTCTTCAGTAGGAAGCTGTGGCTTCACTTCATCGAGCGGAACAGCATAGGCGGATTGCATCTCGATCGGGTTGTGAAGATGCACCAGTTCCATCGGGCCTCGAACTGCCATCGTGTCATAAATCTGATAGCTATACGTTGCAATCCAAAGCACTAAGCCTAACGGAATCACTGTCCAAATAATCTCGATCGCAGTATTTCCCTCGATCGGAGGCCCATCGCTAAAATCGTACTTTCCGGCACGCTGAAACAACACCGCATACAGCAGCACTAACGTGATTCCTAACAGAATAAAAGTTCCGATCCCGCTCAGGATGCTGAACAGTTCATCAGACAGTTTTGACTCAGCCGAAGCTTGGGGCGGTAGCCAAGAATAGGTTTGCTTTGCCACCCAAAAACTAACTACCGTAAGAAAGGCAATAAAGCTACTAATCGCTAGAATCGGGCGGAGTTTCATAAGTTCTAAAATCTTAGATTCTAAAGTCTAAGGTCGGGGTTTTCGCCTGCTTTAATCAATTGATCCGCAGTGGTGTGAATGCCAAATTCGCCACCAAGATGTGATCCCAGTGTTCCTTGCAAAAACATGATGAAAAAGATCACAAGACCCACTGCGACGTAGCTCCATTGCACTTGACGCGCCATATCTTTTCGCCAGGCAAATCGCTGAAATCCTCGCCAAACAGTCATTCCAACAATTAGAGTTAGCAGCAACACACCGCCCACCCCATGCCATACCATCGTATCGAGTGCCTGCAAGCCCCAAGCGCTTTTCACATCGGGGATCGGATCAGCCAGAATCATTTCATAAAAACCAGAAGCAACCGTGAAAAAAGTGATGCAGGCAGCACCTACCATGTTGTACCAACCGACATCAAACAATCCCGATCGCGTTGCTGGAATCGCCAGATACTTAAACAACGGCTTTTCAACTGGAAACAACACCGCAACAATATCAAACGCGATCGCAACAATGAACAATCCCAAGGTCAAATGCACCAGATTAGGATGAATCGGGATCACATAGGGCAAATGGTTTGCGCCAATCTGATCCGCCATTTGGTCTAGAAGTTCGGTTTTGGTCGTCACAGCGTTCCTCCTTTGGTGGCTTCTACGACTGGAACCGTATGCAGTCCATACACCCACACGATCAAGTCACCGAGATAAGTCTGAAAGATTACGAGTCCAACCAGTGCGACACTCGCGACGAGATAAGACGTAGGTAACTGGGGTTTATTCTGCGATCGAATCACATAGCGCCATCCGGTGATCCCTGCCAAAATTCCAGATAGTGACCAGCCGATCAACGTATGTAAGTTCAGCGTCGAAATGGCTGCATCATAAGGTTCAGCCAGTCCCGCTTCAACCTGTCCAAAGATCACAGCGATGAAGATCGAAATCGTGGCGAAAAATAGATTCCACCAGCTCACTTCAGCGAGTTTTGGATTGCGTGTAAAGTAGCCAACAATATCGCACACAAAGGCGAATAGCACCATCGCAATGACAAAATGCACCACAATCGGGTGAATCGTGTCGGGATACGGAAGATTATGCTCGTTTAGCGGTGGGAGGAGAGAGTCAAACACGAGTTTTCCAAAGTACAGAACGACACTACGAATAACTTAAAAGACGATCGCGCTTTCGTTCAATGCTCTACTGTAATGTTTTAATCTTTGACGCTCGATAAAAATGATTTAACAGCGTAAATTGAATCACTTCCATTATTGCAAGACTGTTTCGCCCTCACCCCAGCCCTCTCCCATTTTGGGAGAGGGAGCAAGAGTCCGGTTCCCCTTCTCCCATTTTGGGAGAAGGGGTTAGGGGATGAGGGCGAAAATCTCAGCATTCATTAATCCTTAGAGGCGACAAACGTACTTAGACCATACCGCAAGGAATAGATCAGAAAGATCCATCTAGAGAAAGGATGAAAAGATCGATCGTCAATCAAAATATTTTTCTGCTCAAAGTTTTCTAACAGATTGGTGTCCCACTTGAGCGCAAATGAGTATCATGAATTACTTTTAAGGCTTCCTGGAATCGTTGTCTGATCTTCTGTTGCATTCGTAGATTACCTAATTCACGCTCAAAACGTTATGGTTCAAGTTAGCTCCCCGATCTTTTTTGTCAATCCCAGTAGTGGCAACGATAGCGCTGCCGGAACTCAGACGGCTCCGCTCAAAACCATCACCCGCGCTCTTCAACAAGCCAAATCTGGCACCACGATCCAACTCGCTTCTGGCACTTACGACACCAACAGCGGCGAAGTCTTTCCGCTCACGGTTCCCGCAGGTGTGACCGTTATTGGGAACGACGCTAGTAAGGGTAGCGGAATTCTCATTCAGGGCGGCGGAAATTACCTCAGTCCTACTTGGGCGGGGCAAAATGTCACGTTCCGACTCGAAACCAACGCCCAGTTACGCGGTGTTACCGTCACGAATCCGAATACTCGCGGAACGGGAGCTTGGGCAGAATCGACCGCACCGACGATCGCGAATTGTACGTTTACGGCTTGTAAACGCGAAGGCGTATTTGCCACCGGAACCGCAAACCCGATCGTAGCGGATTGCGTCTTTAGCAATAACGATTCTTACGGAGTTACCTTTTCTCGTAATTCTAAGGGCGAATTTCGCCGCAACGTTTGTCAAAGCACAGGATACGGAATTTCGGTGAGTGATAATGCGGCTCCGCTCATTATCGAAAACCGCGTTCTTAATAATCGATCGGGGATTGTTCTCAGTAATGCAGCGCGTCCGGTTTTGCGCGGGAATACGATCGAGAAAAATACCGAAAACGGTTTAGTTGTCTTGGCGAACAGCGCTCCGAATCTCGGCAGCGCTCAAGATCCGGGCGGAAATATCATTCGCGATAATGGCGAATTGGATTTACAAAACGCGACGAGTCCACAAATTACCATTACCTCAGTCGGTAATCAACTCAATGCGTCTAGAGTTCAAGGTGCGATCGATTTTGTCGTAAGTCAAGTTCCGACTCCATCACCAACCCCGACTCCGATTCCGGCTCCATCGCCAACCCCGACTCCGATTCCAACTCCTTCCCCAACCCCGACTCCGACCCCACTTCCAATTCCAACTCCTTCCCCAACTCCGATTCCGATCCCAACTCCGATTCCGGCTCCAACTCCGATTCCGGCTCCATCGCCAACGCCATCGCCAACACCCAGCCCCACTGCTGGACTCACGGACATTCGCGGACATTGGGCAGAAGCATTTATTCAATCGTTGGTGAGTCGGAATCTGATCACCGGATTTCCAGACAACACCTTTAAGCCCGAAACTTCGTTAACCCGCGCTCAATTCGCTGCGATCGTCGCAAAAACCTTCAATCTTCCCCTGAAGCAACCTGCGACCAATTTTTCTGATGTGCCATCGAATTTTTGGGCATCTGAAGCGATCGTGAAAGCGAACCGAATGGGCTTCGTCACCGGATACCCCGATAACACATTCCGACCGGGCTTAAATCTGACTCGGACACAGGCGATCGTCGCATTGGTGAATGGTCTAGGACTGGGTGGAGGAACACCAAGTACGCTAGCACTGTATAGCGATCGCGCTCAGATTCCCAGTTTTGCCACTGATAAAGTTGCGACTGCGACCCAACGCCGCTTAGTCGTGAACTATCCGAATGTGTCACAACTGCGACCTTTGCAGGAAATCACTCGCGCTGAAGTGACAACGTTTGTCTATCAATCATTGGTTGCGCTCAATCAAGCTCAAGCGATCGCATCGGCTTACATCGTCAATCCCGATAGTGCAAACACTGCTTTCGCGGATGTGACAAATCACTGGGCAAAAGATTTCATTCTCGGCTTATCTAGCCAGAACTTTATCCAAGGTTTTGCTGATGGAACCTTTAAGCCAGATGCTCCGATGAGTCGCGCTCAGTATGCCTCATTGATTTCGCGTGCGTTCAATCCAGCACCGAGACGAGAAGGGATTAACTTCCCGGATGTCCCTGGAGATTTCTGGGCGAAAAGCGCGATCAACCAAGCGTATCGAGCGGGATTTATTTCGGGCTTCCCAGATGGCAGCTTTAAGCCGAACCAGAATGTGACGCGATTGCAATTGGTGCTGTCGTTGGTGAGTGGGTTTAATCTACCTCCAGCCAGTGCTAATCTACTGGCGCTTTTAGACGATCGTAGCGCTATCCCGCAGTCGTTCCAAGATCGAGTAGCGGCAGCAGTCCAAGCGGATCTGATTGTGAACTATCCCAACCAGAAACAGTTCAATCCGAATCGAGAAGCTTCTCGTGCGGATGTCTCGGCGATGGTTTATCAAACATTGCTTAGAGATGGACGAGTTGCGGCAGTGGATTCGCCGTACATTGTGAATGCGTAATTGAGTTCATTGAAAGTCTTGCTTCGTTTGAACGGCTTTTGCCGCCGAACCACGGAGCAAGACTTTCCCCAAAATGAGCTGAGTTCAATTAGTTCGATAGAAAAATCGGGCACATTAAGCACGATTTCTGAAGAAGGAAATTTTATGCGCTGTGCTCTACGGAATCCGACGACAGGCAAAGTTGAACTGATGTAGCACAACCGATGCAATCGAATACGATCGCGACTTGTACTACATCAGATTCATCGGATCAACGTCGATCGTCAAACTCACAGTAGATGGACAATGAGATCGTAGTTCCGTAATGTCGGGAATCTGATCATTTGTCAGCTTCAGTAAGATTTGCCAGCGGTAGCGTTGAGCAATTCTAAGAATGGTTGCGGGAGCTGGGCCTAAAATCTGGTAGCTCTCGCTAGATTGTAGGAGAAGATCTGCGATCGTTTCTGCGGCGTTTTGAACTGTGTTCGCATTTAAACCGCTAAATCGCAGTAGCACTAAGCGTCCATACGGCGGGTAAGTGAGCAGAAATCGTTGTTCAAGTTCGCTTTCGACAAACGGTTCATATTGCTGACGTTTTACGGCTTGAATCACCGGATTTTCGGGCGCATAAGTTTGTAAGATCACTCGTCCCGGTTCAGTCCCTCGTCCCGCGCGTCCTGCAACTTGTACTAACGTTTGAAAGGCTCTTTCACTCGCTCGAAAATCGGCTAAGTTTAGCAATCCATCTGCTGAAATGATGCCTACTAATGTGACTTGAGGTAAGTCAATGCCTTTGGTGAGCATTTGTGTTCCGACTAACAGATCAGCATCACCATGAGCAAATTGATCTAACAATGCTCGATGTGCGCCTTTTGCGCGAGTGGTATCACTATCGAATCGAATTGTTTTTAGTTCTGGAAATAGCTTGGATAGTTCTTGTACGACTCGCTGAGTTCCACTACCAAAGTTTTTGAAGTACGAGGAACCACAGGAAGGGCACGTCTGCGGCTGCACCTTTGTATAGTTACAGTAGTGGCATCTTAGTAGCGGTTGAGCATTTTCGTGAACGTGGTGATAGGAAAGTGAAACATCACAGTTCGGACAGTCCATCACATAGCCACAACTGCGGCAAGAGACAAAAGTGCTATGTCCGCGACGATGGATGAATAACAGTCCCTTTCGATTGTTGGCTTTGAGTTTTTTTATTTCAGATTGCAGCGATCGACTAAATATCGAGCCGTTGCGATCGTAGAGTTCTTTCCGCATATCCACGACATCGATTCGCGGCATCGGACGATCCAAAATTCGCTTGGGTAAAGATAGATACGTTGTCGATCGAGAATCCAACCAAGATTCCAGCGAAGGAGTTGCAGAACCTAGAATCAACGGGCAATCTTCGAGTTCTGCACGCCACTGTGCAACTGATCGAGCATGGTAACAAGGTGCAGGCTGATCTTGTTTGAAGCTCGAATCATGTTCCTCATCGAGAACAATCAAGCCTAGATTCAGAAGTGGGGCGAAAATTGCTGATCGCGTTCCGATCGCAACTTGCGGCGAACCTGTGAGCATTTGCCGCCAAGTGTCAAACCGTTCGCCATCCGATAGCGCACTGTGATAGACGCAAACTCGATCACCAAATCGTGCCCGAAAGCGATCGGTGAGCTGCGGGGTGAGTCCGATTTCGGGCACTAACACTAACGCGGATTGCCCCCGCTGAAGCATCGGTGCGATCGCTTGTAGATAAACCTCGGTTTTTCCTGAGCCTGTGACACCATGTAGCAGAATTTTCTCGAATCCTGAGACGGCATGAATTTGCTTTAATGCTTGTGCTTGATCTGTTGTGAGCGATTTCGCTGAATCATTGTCCACCTCCGGATTGCGTTCACTCCGCAAAACTTCGCGCCCTTGAAGAATCACACAGCCCTGCTCTTGTAATCGTTTCACAGTAGGCGACGTTGTACGGCAGTGCTGCAATAGATCAGTCAACCACATCTCGCCGCCGTTGCGTTTGAGAACTTCTAGAATTTCGCGTTGACGGCTCTTGAGTTCGCCTTCCATTGAGACGAGAATCACCGCTTGTCGCAATTGGGGGCGAATGGTAGCAGGCGGCTCTAGATAGCTTTCAACCCAGTTGAGCTTGAGTAAATCTTGCAGTCCGCGATGTGCCCCTTTGATCTTGCGCTGGATAAACTGCCAGGAATACTCTTTGGTTTTGCTCGCTTTCAACAGTTGCAGAATTTGCTGCGCGGCTGTGTTGAGAAAGACTTCATTCGCTTCGGGATGAATCAATCGAATGCGTCTTTGCGATCGCACTAGCAATCCCGGTGGTAATGCAACTCGAACCACTTGCATTAACGAAGTTTGGTAATAGTTCGCGACTCGATCGAGCAATGCCCAATACGATGCCGGGAAAAATCTAGCACTGATGATCGAGTCTATCGATCGAATTTGCTCTAACTCCGGCGGCTCACTTAGCATCCGCACCGCAATTCCGCCGATCTGCTGTGTCCCAAACGGCACACTCAGAATGTCACCCGGCTGCACCCACATCCCCGACGGCACCGCATACGTAAACACCCCTTGCGTTCCCGGACAATCGACCAACACTTCGACCCAAGCAGGCATCGTCGAATATTCTGCCCTTGATTCCGCCACAGATTGCAACTCAGACATATTCGCAAATGAATAGAAAAACTTAAGAAACCCTGTAGAAGAAGAAAATTACGGTATTAAATGACAAGGAATCGAGGGGCGTTTAGTTCAAACAAACTATTCTTCATTTTATCGTGTGATTGAGTTTACCGGATCGATCGACCAAAAGTGAGAGAACTCGCCTAAAGATAGATTGAAACATTTGCCTTTTGCTTTTCTCACCATTGGTAGAGATGTAAATCGGAACGGGTGTGAGAGTCTGTTATAGCAGCAACCGGACGGTTTAGGATCTTGTCGTTTGTGCAAGGTTTCTCGATCGCTCTGCTGTACGTTGGCGATCCCAACAAATCGGAAACGCGCCGAAGCTGAAACGCATCTCCAGGATTCTTCCCGATTCAGAGACGGCGGTGAGAATCGGGTGATTTTGCACTCGGTTTATTTCTAAAAGTTTCCAGAAAGTTTCTCAGAAACGCGCAAATTTTTCATAGGTTCAGGAGGAGTTTTAAGACTAAACGAGTCACCATTTAAACAGAAAACATTCAAGATAAAACGATTCGCGGCTGGCTTAAGTTTTCAATCCATTTTGAATGTTTTGACTGCTTAACTCAGCAAATTTCTCGAACCTCGATCGCGTAAAATTACCCCGATATAACATCACTATGAACGAACAAAGCAACAGTTCTCACACAGAAGCCCTCTCTCGTGATTTGGACTTTGCAATGGACGTTGCTGAGTTAGATTCAGTGGACTCTTTGCAATTAGAAGCCGATTTCGCAGACAGCACCCCGATCGAAATTGAACCTGATTTAATCGAACTCACTTCAGTCGCCGCCGATCTTGCAGAATCTGTGACCGATGAAGTTGAAATCGATCAAATGGCATCCGCTCGATCGGCTGGATACAACAAAACCGTTGCAGATGATGCGGTGGGTGCATTCTTCAAAGAAATGGCACGTTACCCGCTGCTTAAAGCCGATGAAGAAGTAGAACTCGCTCGTCGCGTGCAGTATCTCGTCGAAGTCGATGAGGCGCAACGAAAGCTATACGGCGAAATTGGTCATATGCCGACAAAAGCGCAGTTAGCAGAGCGCTTGGGAATGACAGAACGCCAACTAGAACATCGATTACACCGGAGCCGCGTGGCAAAGCGCAAGATGATTCGATCGAATCTCCGCTTAGTCGTGTCGATCGCCAAACGATATTTAAACCGGGGTGTCCCATTCCTAGATTTAATTCAAGAAGGCGCACTTGGATTAAACCGCGCCACAGAAAAGTTTGATCCCGATAAAGGCTATAAGTTTTCAACCTATGCGTACTGGTGGATTCGGCAGGGGATCACAAGAACGATCGCGAATGATGCTCGGACGATTCGCTTACCGATTCACATTGTCGAGAAGCTGAACAAGCTCAAGAAAGCGCATCGCGAACTCAAGCGCGAACTAGGGCGCAATCCGACGGAAGCTGAACTGGCGCAATCGCTCGAATTGACGGTCGAGCAGTTACAGCATCTTCAGCAAGTCCGCCGCCAATCCCTTTCGCTCAATCACCGAGTTGGAAAAGGCGAAGATACAGAGTTGATGGATTTGCTGGAAGATGGGGATACTCAATCACCAGAGTCTCAGATGAGCGAAACGATGCTGCGTCAGGAGATTTGGGACGTATTGGGAAATGTGCTGACGGAGCGCGAGAAAGATATCATTTCGCTGCGGTACGGTCTGACGACGAGTAAGCCCTGCACGCTGGAAGAAGTGGGCGGAATGTTCAATCTATCGCGCGAACGGGTGCGGCAGATTCAAAGTAAGGCGATGCGGAAGCTCAGAAGACCTCAGATTGCAGAACGATTGAAAGGTTGGTTGGGCTAGCCAATTTCTAGAATATAAGTTATGAGTTTTGGGTGGCTAAAACTTATAACTTATATGTTTGAAATTCGTTCTGCGACTCCTGCCGATGTTCCTGCAATCTTTTCGTTGATTCAAGCACTGGCTGAATACGAGAAACTTTCCCATCAAGTTACAGGCTCGATCGACAATCTTCATGCTCATTTGTTTGGTGAGAAGCCTTGTGTCGAAGCGATCGTGGCTGTGGTTGAAACTCAACCAATTGGTTTCGCACTGTTTCTACACAACTATTCAACATTCCTCACAAAGCCCGGAATCTACCTCGAAGATCTGTTTGTTTTGCCAGACTATCGAGGACTGGGGATCGGTAAAGCACTCCTAACGCAACTGGCTCAAACTGCCTTGGAGCGGGACTGTGAGCGGTTGGAGTGGTGTGTATTGGACTGGAATGAAAGTGCGATTGGGTTTTACAAACGCATGGGAGCAACGGTGCTTCCAGACTGGAGAATTTGTCGCGTGACCGGAGAAGCACTGTCTCAGATGGCAACGCCCCCATCATAAATGTGGCAAAATTCTCTGTAGGGTCTTGGAGGACACGATCATGTCAATTTGGGTAAATGAACAAGTCGATCCGTCTGGGTTGATGTATGCCTGTATCGCTTGCTGCGACGAAACTCAAGCACAAGAATGTCATCAATCATTTGAAGAGAATCTCACCGATAAGCAAAAGGCGGAAGGTTGGATCGCGCGGATGCGGTTAGTAACCTCTTGGGACGAAGTTCCGGTCAATTCGCTCAAACTTGACTAACATTTCCCGTTCTTTAAATCATGCTTTAGGCTGTAATCGAAGCGTGGGTCAGAGAGTTTATGTATGTTTTAATCGGGGGCGCGGGTCTGATTGGGCTGAATCTAGCTCAACGCCTAATTGATCTGGGGCATACGGTAGCGGTGATCGATGTGAATCCTGCGGCGTGTCGGTATGCGCGAGAACAGATAGGCGTGATTGCGTTTGAAGGCAGCGCGGTGAATACTGAGGTGCTGATCGAATCGGGAATTCGCAAGGCGGATGCGATCGCGGCAGTTCTCAGAGATGATGCGCTCAATTTAGCAATGGTGACGCTGGCAAGACACTATGGTGTGCCAAATATTCTGGTAAGAATGCGGCACAAAGACTTTGCGGAGCCGTATCGATTTGCGGGGGCGACTCATGTGATTAATGCGATCGAGCTTGCAGTTTCAACGATGGTGAATGTGATCGAATATCCCGAAGTGGAATCGATGATGCACTTTGAGCAAGGTCAGATCGAGGTGTTCAAGTTATCGATCCCAGAAACTTGCAATGTGGTAGGTCAAAGTGTGGCGGAGGTGGCTCAAGATCCCCGTTTCCCACGTGGCTCATTGATTATCGGTTATCAACCTTATGCACAGATGGATCTCGCAATTCCAAACGGCAGTACGATTCTGGAACCGGGTTCTACGGTGCTAATGGTGACGAAACCAGGATTTATGCACCAAGTCATCGATTTTATGCAGAAGTGCGGCTAATTTTCCTGGATGGGTGGATGAGAAACTGAGAGTGATCGCAGTTCGAGCAAAACCAATTGTGTTTCAAAGAGAAACGATCTCACTTAAGGCTTCAGCCACTTGATCGTGCAGCATTTCATCTTTATGAGAGTAGGAGAAAAAGATACTGACTAACATCCTGAAGCATTCAATACAAGCACGTATATTCTACCGCCCAATCTTGGTAAATTTGGTCTAAAAAGACTCTCAGGATTCCAGGGAGTGATAACACAGTGACTGTGCTTGATGAAGCTGAGTAATGCCAACCCTACTGAGACAAGACGGATTTGAGATCCGAATATATTTTGATGATCACGATCCACCGCACATCCACGCTTTCAAAGCAGGGGGGCAAGCAAAAATTGCATTAGGGAGTTTAGATGTGTCGCCTAGCTTAATGTTAGTTCAAGGAATGAGTGCGAAGGATGCCAGAAAAGCGATCGAACTTGTTACAGAAAATCAGATTGAACTTTTAGAAAAATGGGAGGAATTTCATGGTTGAATCGATGTCTGATGATCAGAAATTTCGCCGAGAATTTGAACAAGCTCAAACAGCAGCAATTCAGGCAAATCTTACAGAACCTAGAGCGATCGCAGCTTACTATGATATTGAAGCAAAATTAATTGTCGTGAAGTTGCGAAGTGGGGCAAGTTTTAGCTTTCCTCCAGACATTGCTCAAGGATTGCGTGGTGCAGAGGCAAGAGATCTCGCCCAAGTCGAAATTACGCCGATGGGAGACGGACTTCACTGGAAATCACTCGATGCCGATTTCAGTGTCACGGGTCTACTAGCTGGAATCTTCGGAACAAAACGCTGGATGGCAACACTTCAGCAGCAGTGGTCACAGCAAGCTTCCTGAAAAGAAAAGGTAGGCAGCGTTTTGCTACCTACCTAGAGTGTAGATCAGACGATTGGGAACGATTAGGTTCCAGAAGTCCAGGAGTTGATGTATGTGGTTTGATCAGCGGTGAGGCTATCGATCGAGAAACCCATTGCTTGCAGTTTCAAACGCGCAATTTCTTGATCCAACTCAGTCGGAACTGGATAAACACCAGGCTCCAACTTGCCTTTGTTCTTCACCAGATATTCTGCTGCCAACGCTTGGTTCGCAAAGCTCATATCCATCACCGCGCTCGGATGACCTTCAGCGGCTGCCAAGTTCACCAAACGACCCTCACCCAACACAACAACCGATTTGCCGGATTTGAGCGAGTATTCTTGGGTAAAGTTGCGAACAGTCTTCACATCGGATGACCGTTCTTTCAGCGCTTCAAGATCGATTTCGATGTCGAAGTGACCAGAGTTACACACGATCGCGCCATCTTTCATCGCGTCGAAGTGTTCCCCACGAATCACGTGCTTGTTGCCTGTGACGGTGATGAAGATATCACCTTTCGCAGCAGCTTCCGACATCGGCATCAATTGGAAACCATCCATCACAGCCTCGATCGCTGCAACCGGATTGATCTCAGTGACGATGACGTTTGCGCCCATGCCGCGTGCACGACTTGCTGTACCTTTACCGCACCAGCCGTATCCAGCAACAACGATTGTTTTACCCGCCAAGAGAATGTTGGTGGCGCGAATGATGCCGTCAAGGGTCGATTGTCCGGTTCCGTAGCGGTTATCGAAGAAGTGCTTCGTCTCAGCGTCGTTGACGTTAACCGCTGGGAAGGACAGCGCACCATCTTTCATCATCGCTTCGAGGCGAACGACTCCAGTGGTGGTTTCTTCGGTGGTTCCAATCAAGTCTTCAAGTTGGTGCTTGCGTTGTTGTACCAGGGTTGCGACCACATCACAACCATCATCAATGATCAGATTAGGACGGTGATCGAGCGCGATTTGCACGTGCTTGTGGTACATCTCGTTGTCTTCGCCTTTGATCGCGAAAACGGGAATCTCGTAGTCTGCAACTAAGCTTGCAGCTACATCGTCTTGGGTGGAAAGCGGGTTGCTAGCAATCAAGATCGCATCGGCTCCGCCTGCTTTGAGGGCGATCGCGAGATTTGCAGTCTCGGTCGTGACGTGGCAGCACGCAACGAGTCGAATGCCTTCAAACGGTTTTTCTTGAGCGAAACGATCGCGGATTTGCTTCAACACTGGCATTTCCCGCCCAGCCCATTCGATCCGCTGTTTGCCAGCGGGTGCGAGCGCTAGGTCTTTGACTTCGTACTTCAAACGGACGGGTGTTGCAGTCATGTAACTGTTTCCTTACAAGAGACATCAAATGTGGGGCAGAAACCCCTTATCACGTTAACTTGACTCGTCAAATCCGATCCAGCGATCGCACGAAGTTTTTCGCTCGATGCCAGACCCATTTGACGAGTCAAGCCCACCTTAATCTCAGATGAGTACTGAGAGAAGTCAAGGTGCTTGGTAAAGCTTTTTACAGGCTTTATAAGAATTTTCTGGACTTCACTCAAAAGCCTAACGTTTCTTCACGCAGAATAGGCAATTTCAGAGGAATGAGATAATATAGTACTTATATACCACTCAGACTGAAGACCGATCCAAAGTAGGACGGTGATTGCGCTGAAATCTGCCCCAAGCTGTAGTTCATCTTCACTACAATAGAGAAGTAATGAATCCTCCCTCTCCCATGAAAGATGTCGTTCCGGTAGGTCGGTTTTTCTCGATGGGCAATGGACGGGTTGGACAGTATCTTTCGACTAGAGTTTTGAGTGTGCGGAGTCCGTTTCGGAGATTTTCTCGATCGAATGATGTCTGTTATCTCGGCTTTGACAAGCTGAGTCAAGCTCAGAAATTTGCTCAATCTCTTGCTAGTTCTGGTTTACGCTTCTCAGTGCAGAAGGGCCAGATTTTGATTCAGTTTCCATATGAGATCAAGTTATTTGGCGATACCGAGACTGCCAAGCGGCTTGCGTATTGGGATCGTAAAGACCACGATCGCAATTCTCAAAAAGTCGCGATCCGTGCCGGTTCAGCTTCGCTGCACGCCGCTTAACAATTGCTCGAGATCGTAGCCGTTTTGCACTACAATAGTACAAGTGATTCAGGTTCTTGTTCCATGACGAAGCATTACATTCTTCAGCTTGATCCGAGCGCCAAGTACGAATGGGATCGGTGTTCGCTTCGAGATCCGATTACTGCCGATCGACCGGGTTTTGCCGAGCTAATCGCGCAAGCCGTCGGAGAGCAGCCCGGTTCATATCTCGTGTCCGTCAAGATTGAAGTGCAAGTTCTAGAGCAAGCCGCACCGCAATCGCAGCGGGAAGCAACTATTCCCCCGATTTCTGAGTTCTCGTCCGAGTTACCGACCCGCGTACCCGTTTTGCAGGGGCGCGTTGCCTAATGCTTGAAAGGTTTGCTGTTGTTCGTAGTCGGTTGTCAATTTTGACCCGATGGCTACTGACCACTTATTATTTTCAGGAATGTCAGTCATGAAACTTCGTTTAGATCAATATCCGACCGCGATCGCTCAAGCTTCGCAGCACGTGAATGAGCTAGAGCAGAATATCGCTGAGATCCGCTATCATATCGCTCGGTTAGAAGGCAATGCCGATATGGTGGTGGCGTTTGAGACCGCGCTAAAGAACGATAACCAGCGCAAGGCGCGACGGTTTGAAGTGCTGCAAGTGAATTCCGAGTATCAGCGAGGGATTGATGCGTTGAACCGCGCCACGACTGAGAAAGCGAATGCGTTTGCTCACTTGGAGCGGTTGCGGAATGAGTTCAGCGTTGCCAAGTTGGAAGCGCGTTTAGCGATCGCCCAGCAGTTGAGCGGATTAGAGTCACGCGAATTAGTCGGCTTGTAATTCGTTGAATCCCGGTTGATGTGCAGCAGTAGAGCGCCTATTAGTTCTACTGCTTTTTTATGAAAAAAAGACCTCCACCACTCGCGGCAAGGTCGTTCAGTTGATTCAAGTTCTCAGACCATAGCGTAATCGAAAGGTGGATCGAATGCAAGAAAGAGTGGTGGTGGTGATTCGGGAGTTGATGAAGCTGCAAGGAGTTAGTATTCGTCAGATTTCTGCCAAAATCGCTGAGGAGCATGGTGGGAGCGCGTTGGGCTATACACAGCAGATTAATCGAATTCTGAATGATCCGAAGTATGAGCCGAGTTTCACAACGGTTGAGAAGGTTTTGTCTGCGTTGAAGTTCTCAATGTGGCAATTGCCGTCGAATCTCAAGACGATCGAGGCTCGATTGGATCACTTGAGCGATGAGATTTCCGAGATTAAGGACACGATTTCGCAGATCTGTTTGTCGATCGAGAGCCTATCTAGCGATCGCCACAAAATACGTTGAAATATACAAAACTGGCTGAGGAAATATTAGTGTTCAATTGGTTGGAACGTGGTTGAGAAGTTATCTGTAAATTGCTAAGCTCGGTAAGCATGAAGAGATTTAAAGCTATCGCTAATGGCGGAACCCATCACTTTCATAAAAGTGTTGCGGAGTCCGACAGCTAAAGGATTTTTCAATTCGCCCATCTTGCCAGACTGCAAGGACTGCTTAACGATCGCTTGAGTGCGAGGAGATCGTAGAGATTCGTATTGTTGAAACGCAGCAATCGGATCAGGTTGTTCTTTCAAGCATTTCGCAACGACATACGCATCTTCCAAAGCGGTACAGGCTCCTTGCCCCATCGCTGGTAGCATTGGATGGGCAGCGTCACCTACCAGCGTGATATTCTGCTGGCTCCAAGGTTGAATTGGAGGGCGATCATATAGGTCGGTAGTCAGAATATTGGCTTCATCCGTTGCAGTGATCAACTCAGGAATGGATGAAAACCAGTCTTGATACATTGTCTCAAGTTCCTTCTTGCGACCCATCGCGGCATCAGATTGGGCTTCTATTGCAGTGGCTGCGGCATACCAATACATTTTGCCCTTGCCCAGCATCATGAAGCCGAAGCCTTTGCCACAGCCTAAAAATTCCTGAATGTAGCCAGGATGGTATCCACTCGGAACATGATTTGTCAAACCTCGCCAAGTCTTAAAGTTGCGATAAGTCGGTGGTTCATCCCCTAAAATGGCGGCTCGTACCCGCGATCGCAACCCATCCGCGCCGATCAGCGCATCTCCTTCAACGCTCATACCTGAAGCAAAATAGGCATGAACCTGATTATTTTTACGCTCAAATCGCTCAAAAATTTCTCCCAAAATCAAGTTTTCACTTGGAACCTTGCGCCACAGTAGCTGATGCAATTCAGCCCGGTGGATTCCGATAACAGGCAACTCAAAACCATTGATCGCAACGTTCACCAACTCTTTGCCGTGTTGAGAATTGAATTGATAATTCGTGGTGAGATAGCCAACCTGCTTTGCTTCTTCCAATAAGCCCAAATTGTTCAAAATATGTGTCGCGTTTGCCCAAAGTGCAATCCCCGCTCCAACTTCTCGTAACCCTTTGGTTCGCTCATAAACAACAGGCTCAAAACCAGCACGGCTTAGAGCCAATGCAGTTGCAGCACCACCAATTCCACCACCGATGATGATTACTCTGTTCATAGTTGCATTTTATTGACAGACTTGTCAGTTGATTGATCTTAATCAAACAAGGTAATCCCATTTTTGTCAACTGACTATTCAGTTGGTAAGGGGTATACTGGCTCATAGATTTCTTAAATCCTCGAAGTACTGTGGCACGTCCGAAAAATAAAAAAGTAGAGAATGTCAAGCCAGTTCGAGATGCTGAAGCAACTCAAGCTGTAATTTTAATGTCAGCAGAGGAAGAGTTTGCCCAACATGGATTCACGGCGGCGAGAACAGAGACGATCGCAGCCAAAACAGGTGTCGCGAAGTCGATGATTTATTACTACTTCAAAGATAAGGAAGGCTTGTATCGAGAGGTCTTGAAGCGATCTCACGCCGATCTTATACAAACGCTTCAAAAATTGGAGTTAGAGCATTTGTCGCCTGATACCGCATTGGAAATTTTTTTGAGGGCATTGCTTGATTGTGTGTCGCGTAATCCAAAGCTTCCAACCATTATGTTCCACGAAGCGGTGCAGAATCAGGGAAAATACTACCAACACAGTGATTCGGTAAGTATTGACACCACTTTAATCAAGATTCTAGAACAAGGTGTGACTGCGGGAGTGTTTCGTCAACTTGACCCCTTTCAGTCTGCAATTAATGTGATGGGAACTTGTCTGTTTTATTTCATAGGTGCAGGCAATATTCAACAGTTTCCGCAAGACAAGAGGCTTTTGAGCAAAGCAATGCTGGAACAGCACACCCATGAGGCGATTTCGCTAATCTTGGCGGGTGTGCGACAAGTCTGACAGGCATTGCTCAAGTTAAAATACAAAGGGTTAAGTTGAAACAAAACCAGTCCTATGACAGTTCGACAACCTCGATATAGCAAAGAAGAGTTTGCCCGACGCGGCAATGAACTCTATGAAACTCAAGTACGTGCTGCTTTGCAGATGCCGCCAGGGTCGCAAGTTGAGGAAGGCAATCATGGCAGAATTGTGGCGATCGACATTGAAACCGGAGCGTGTGAAGTAGCTGACACTACGATCGCAGCAACCGATCGCCTGTATGAACGGTATCCCGATGCTCAACCTTGGGTAATTTGGATCAGACACCGTGCAGTTTATCGTTTCGGTTCTCGGAGTCTGAAGCAATCGGTATGATGCAAGGCTTTGTGAATCAGAGTTGTGAAGCGATGATCCGAGTTGCGGTTGGTCATGGTAATGCTTCTAAGCAAATGGTTGAGGCAGTAATTAAATTGGTGGGCAGATTTGCTGTGCCAAAGGCAGCGCAGGATATCCGGACGAAGACGCAGTGAACTCTCCAAGATGTAATCCTGTAGGCATCGATTTTAGTAGAAAACCAGGTTCACCTTCTTAGCAAACTGATGAAGAGCTTTATCAATCGATAGTGGCTCTTTTAGATTGAGGTGCTACGGGCGCGGAAGGAGCAGAGTTCGGCAGTCTCGTGCGCCAGAGAACTAACGGAATGCTGAGTGTCCCCAAGACCATTACAATCACAGTCACAATCCAAATCATTAGACGACTTGGACGATAATCCCCTTGCTCAATTTGCCACAGCACCTGGTTGTATCGCCAAGCCGCGATCGCAATCACCACAATTCCAAAGACCACGAGACTGATACCCAAATTCTCTGAGTTGAAAATAGGATCGATTGCGGATTCTTGTTGGGTTAATGTCCGTTGAAGCTGTTGGAGAAATAGACCGAAACGAGCGATCGCAAAGCCAAATCCAATGAGTGCGATCGAAGTTCGCAACCACGCGAGAAAGGTACGCTCGTTTGCCTGATGTTCCCGTTGACGATCGATTTTCGGCTTTGGCTCTTTTGTCATCTCAAATCATCTCTTTCCCTATCATGTTATGTCGTTCTCGAATATCGCAGAATGATACGATCGAACAACCAAAATTTCAGGACTGGTGTATGTCAATTATCGTTTCGGCTGAAGACCTCGAACTGTTTCGCGAACAGCTTTCGGATCATCCAAGCGCACTCTCAGCTTTAGCGGTCATCGAAGACTGTGATGGAGATCTCGAAGACGCAGCGATTTCTCTCGCGATTCGATCGGGACAGTTACCCGAAGCGAACGAAGGCTGGATCGTTGGATTGGCGAAGCGATGGCGACATATTCTATGTGAAGCGCAGATACGAGAAGGCTTAGAAGATGGCTTGTCTGGGGAATTAATGGATGCGCTCGTGGCTCAAACGGAACTGCCGATGAGATTAGCAGTTCCCGTTGCAATTTATGTGATTAAAACCGGAGTGCAACCTTTTTGTCAGCCAATGCAGGAGAAGCTCTTCGATAATTAAAAAAGAACAAAATGCTAGCCTCTATTGACCTAGGGCTAACATTTCGTTCCAATTTAAGCGACGAGCGACTGGCAGATTTGCCCCTCAAGTTCTCCTTCTCGTGCTTGCATCGCTTCAATCGATCTCATCAGAATTTCCCGATTGTCCAAGCCTTGCTCGCTTAATTCGATCCAGCGCTGTGCTTCATTACCCTCCCGCAGAATCTTCTTCACCGGAAGCAGAAAACAGCTAAACCCTTGTTTTTTAGCGATCGGGAACATCTCTGCGTACAGTTGCTCAATCCAATCGCGTGCCAAAATCGGTTGCCCATCCTTCCAATGTTTCAACTCTGCATCTAGGCTCGATCGAGATGCGGCTGCCTCATTCGCATCGGTAATCTCGACTAAATCTTCTGCGCTGAGTTGACTTAACTGCAATGGATCGAGACTCGGATCTTCGATCACTTGATGCAATCGAGCTTCTAATAATGCGGTCACGGCTAGAAGTGCGATCGGATCAGATACCAAATCACAAATTCTCAACTCCAAGCGATTCAGATTGTAAGGTCGTCGATCGCCATTTGGACGCACCGAAGACCAGAGATGGCGAACATTTTGCATCGTCCCGATCGCGATTTGTTCTTCTGTCCAGCGAATGTAGTGAGCGTGACTATCAAACAGCGGTACATGGGCAGGCGTTTTCGGAAATAAGCCCCATCGCGTCGAGTGAAATCCAGTCATGTCGCCGTTAAACCAGGGAGATGCTGCACTCAGAGCGAGATATAAGGGCGCTTCGACTCGCGCTAAGCGACACGCACGCATTAGTACTTCTGGATCACTCATTCCAACATTAATGTGAACGCTGGCGGTAACAACTTTTGTACCGTAGCTTTGCTCGATGTAGTCATGATAAGGGTTCGCAGGATCAGAGCGCCAAAAGCGATCGCCTTGTCCCTTCAGCGGTAATGTACTGCCTGGAATTAAGGTGTAATCCCCTTTTGATTTGAGAAATTGACGTAATCGCAGACGAGGCATCACCAAATCACACAGCGATCGCTCATATCGAAAACAGGGTGGGGTCGTATATTCCACGTTGCGACTGTCTGGCTCTCGCACAAATCCATCGAGTGCTGCCACGATCTGATCCGACAGCCCTACGACATCGCCTTTAGGGGTTCCGGTGTAAACCTCAATCTCAAATCCTTTCGATAACATAGTGATTCCCACTGTCGTCTTTTTCAGTATCCAAGAAAAGTGCAGTAAAGCAACTATCTGAAGAGCAGCGCTCGCATTTTCCTTACAAATTTGTAAAGTCCTTGCTTTTCGCATCTGCGCCACTTTTCAATAACTTGTGTATATTGCAATAGCTTACATTCGGGGAACTTGCATCTACTTTGGCTTGTCATCCCCCATAAGACACACGCAAGCATTCACCCCTCCGAGATGAGAAGACTTATGGTACGTCTAGGCATTCGCAAATTTTCCTTTTCCCGCGCGATCGTTCCCACGCAATTGGGTTTACTCGCTTTACTCTCCTTCGGTGCGCCTGTAATCGCTCAAGCGCCCAGCCAACTCCCGATTCCGACTACTTCTCCCGCTCCTGCTATCACGTCGATCTTATACGTCAATCCCACATTGGGAAGCGATCAAACCACAGCCGGAAGAACGGATGCCGCGCCGTTTCGCACGATTACCTTCGCGATGCAGCAAGCCAGTGCCGGAACGGTGATCCAACTTGCACCTGGAAGCTACACGCAACAGAGCGGAGAGCAATTCCCGGTCGTATTAAAACCGGGTGTCATTCTACGCGGCGACGAGAATAGCAAGGGAGCTAACGTTCTGATTCAAGGCAGCGGCAAAACGCTGAGTAAAACCTTTGGAGAACAAAATGCTGCAATTCGGGCAGCGAATGGATCTGAAATTCGCGGTTTAACGGTTACGAACATGGTCACGCGCGGAACTGGAGTCTGGGTCGAAGACGTAGACTGTATCATCGCCAACAATACGTTTACGAATAATAACCGCGAAGGCGTTTTTGCGATGGGTAACTCGAATCCGACTGTAACGGACAATGTGTTTACCAAAAACTCTGGAAACGGAATGTCGATCGCATCGGGCGCACGCGGTCTGATCCGAAACAATGTCTTCAATGAAACCGGATTTGGGCTTGCGCTGGGCGGCAGTTCCATTCCCAGACTCGAAGGCAATCAAATCACTCAAAACACAGCGGGCATCTATATGAGTGGTTCCACTCGCCCGATTCTCCGCAACAATGTGATCACTGATAGTCAGGGAGATGGCATCATTGCGCGAGATAGTGCGTTCCCCGATCTAGGAACTGCTGATAGCTTAGGAAACAACACGATCCGCAACAACGGCAAAGACGTAAAGCTTAAAGGTATTGATCTAAACAACACCACGAACAATACCTTTCAAGCGATCGGTAACAGTATTGATCCTAAGAAAATTGCAGGTCGGATCAACTTTGTCGCTGGCGGAACGAACACTGCGTTTTCGGATGTTCAAGGACATTGGGCACAACAGTACATTCAAGCCTTAGCTTCACAAGCGATTATCACGGGTTTCCCAGATGGCACGTTCAAACCGAATGATCCGGTGACACGCGCTCAGTTTGCCACGATCGTATCGAAAGCCTTTTCTCCCGCTCCCAGAAATCCTGCCGCGAATTTCTCTGATGTTCCGAGCAAGTTCTGGGGCTTTGCGGCGATTCAATCGGCTTCACGTGGCGGTTTTATGGCAGGCTTTCCGGGTGGTGCGTTCAGACCTGATCAACGCATTCCCAAGGTTCAAGCCTTGGTTGCGCTATCGAATGGTTTGCAGTTTGGATCTGGCGATCCTTCTGTTCTCTCGCGCTTTCAAGATGCTGCCTCGATTCCAAGCTGGGCAACAGGCCCGATCTCGGCTGCAACTCAACGCCAAATCGTGGTGAACTATCCGACAGTTGGACAACTTAGCCCAAATCGGGAAGCGACGCGCGGTGAGGTGGCTGCATTTATCTATCAAGCGTTAGTGAATGCAGGAAAGGCGCAAGCGATTCCTTCTCCGTATGTTGTGGGCGCTCGATAGTATTGGTGAACCCGCTCTTATCGAGCGGGTTTTTTACTTTCGGCTCTCTAATCGAAACAGCCAGACCATCAGTGCAACCACTCCGATTTGTAGGGCTAAATTCGGGATAGCGTTTTCTAGATCTCGTCCTGCGATCGTCTGCGCGAGAAAGACAAATCCCCCGATCGCACCCGATGTGCCAAATCCGATGTAAACAAATTTACGCAGTCCTCGGTAAGGCGCAGCAGCTTCGGCTTTGAGTCGCGCATATTTTTCGGGGTCAGATCGTCTAAGGCGTTCGGATTGCTCACTCATGGGAAAAGTTTAGGTTTTCTCGATCGTGTCACGAGTCGCAGCTTTACGCAATTTCTTTGTTTTTTATTCAACTGATTGTAAGAACCTGTTATACTGGTCAAGCATTATTGCCGATGTAGCTCAGGGGTAGAGTAATCGATTCGTAATCGATCGGTCGTGGGTTCAAATCCCACCATCGGCTTTCTAATTAGAGTAACTGCTTTGGCGGTTTGAAGCGGGTTTCAGCCCTTGCCTTGCTCGTTTCACCCCTAAACTAACTCTAAATTGATCACATAGGTTTGGTCAGTTTCGGGCACGGATTGAGATAAAGATTGAGATAAAAACCTAGTGAGAGCAAATTTACTTCCCGTTTTGGGTTCAAGGAGGCTCTCTTGAATAGAATCTTGTGAAGCTGGCAGATTCTGAAAGCGAATTCCTTTGCCAGCATTGACTTTCATTACTATTCATCTCAATTGATCGCATTTCTGCCGTGAGTACGGTATCAATGAGAGAAGCGGTATCGAAATCATTCTGAGCAACACAGTTTGCTTTCCTCAATTCCAATCGCAAACTTTTGGATTTAGGAGCAATTTGTGTATGCCTTTCAAAAATTCCCGCAGTCGAAAGCGGGCAAAATCGAAGTCTGGAACCGTTCAAATTCGTTGTTCTAATCAACGCCTGCAACTGGTCTTTACGTTTGGTGGGCAGTGTCAGTTTTTATCATTAGGGCTGTCTGATACGCCTTCCATCGAAAGCTAGCGCAAGATCGTGCATTGGAGATTGAGCGAGATATTCAGTACGGTGAGTTTGATATCACGCTGAAAAAGTATAAGGTAATGCCGAGTGTGGAGCATCGACAGCATAAGGGGGTAAACAATCGAGCGGAGAACTCTCATCAACCGGCCCGAGTGCGAGAGCGACGAATGCGGCGATTCAAATCCCCCGGACAAGCCCAACGATTTCTTTCTGCTTTTGACCCGATTCGAGCACACTTCCATCCCAAGCAACATGAACTGAGTGCAAAACGATATCGAGAACAGTTATGCCAACGATTTGAGGAGTGGCGGGAAATCACGTGCTTGAAAATTGCTGTGTAACATTGAGCAACGCTGAATGTTCAAGGATTGTCGTGCTTAATTTTGAATATACCCGGTTAAGTTGACAATGCGCGCGACAGATTGCAGAGGATGCTTCTGGAGGTGTATCCAGGGGGTGTAATTCGCTCCCTTCCCTTGCCCCCGCCCTTCCTTCAAACGATTCTCGATCGTCGTTGCATTGGTATCACGCTTGCGCTTAGCCATTGCTTGCTCTCCTTCAATATTTGGCAGAAGTGAATGAGCCACAGTTTGAAGCACTAGCAAATAGTGTATACTTTATTTGCTAGTGCTTCAACTTTATTTTCGATTCACACAAAGCGAAAAGCTCGATCGAACGTTATTCCACGGTGACGCTTTTCGCCAGGTTGCGCGGTTGATCGACATCTAATCCGCGTCGGGCTGCGATGTGATACGCCAACAATTGCAGCGGAATCACGGTTAAAATCGGCGACAGCATTTCATCGACGTGCGGCACTGGAATCAAGGTGTCAAAGGTATCGGCTGCATCTTGTTCGTCCATTGGTGTGACTCCGATCAGTCTGGCATCTCGCGCTCGTGCTTCTTGAGCATTCGATAGGACTTTCTCAAAGACGGTTCCGGGCATTGCGATCGTCACAACTGGAACTTTCGCATCAAGTAGCGCGATCGGCCCGTGTTTCATTTCGCCTGCTGGGTAGCCTTCTGCGTGAATGTAGCTGATTTCTTTCAGTTTCAGTGCTCCTTCAAGTGCAATCGGGAAATTGATCCCGCGACCCAAGAAGATGAAGTCCTGCGTTTCGGCAAAGTCGTGTGCAAGCTCTTCGATGTAGCGCTCTTGGCTTTCGAGAATGAGTTCGATCTGTGCGGGAAGCTGGCGCAATCCATCAAGCAATCGTTCTAACGCTTGGGGTGATTTAGCTTGGCGGCGGAAAGTTAAATCGATTGCTAAACTATAAAACGCCATCACTTGAGCGACAAACGTTTTAGTTGCGGCAACACCGATTTCGATGCCTGCATGAGTTTCGATGATGTTCGGAATCAATTGACCCAATGAACTTTCAGGACGATTGGTAATACCGAGCAGTCGAGCTTCAAGACCTGTTCCTAATGTCGATCGACGTTCTTGCTCCATTGCCAACGCTGCTAAAGTATCCGCTGTTTCGCCGGATTGCGTGACTCCGATCGTTAAAGTATTCGGAGTCAGCGGTGAGGCAGAATAGCGATACTCAGAGGCATAATGCACTGAAGTCGGAACTCCTGCTAATTGTTCCAGCAAGTACTTTCCGACTAATCCAGCGTGCCAACTGGTTCCACAAGCAATGATTTGAATTTGCTGCAGATCGTTTAAGAGCGCATCGGGAAGACCGAGTTTAACGGGTGATTTTGCGATCGCGGCTGCCCAGTCAGAATCGAAATAGGCTTCTAGACACGCTCTCACGACTCCGGGCTGTTCGTAAATCTCTTTCAACATATAGTGCTTGAAGCCTTGCTTCTCCACCATTACCGGATTCACATCCAAGGTGCGCGGCTTCTTCTTCAGGCGTTGCCCTTCAAAGCTATAGATCTCGACTCCGATCGGGGTCATGCGGGCAAGTTCGCCGTTTTCGAGGTTTAAGACTGCGCGAGTGTAGGGAATCAATGCGGGCGTATCGGAAGCACAATAGAACTCACCTTGACCGAAACCGAGAACGACTGGGGCTTGCTGACGGGCGACGATCAGTTCGTCGGGATAGTCCGCACAAATGACCGCGATCGCAAATGCGCCTTGTAATTGTTTCACCACAGTCCGCACCGCTTCGAGCAAGGGAAACTCAGCCGAGAGTTCTGCTTTGCTCAGTTCTTCTGCAATTAAATGGGGAATTACTTCGGTGTCAGTTTCCGATCGAAATTCACAGCCGCGACTTTTCAGAGCTTCTCGAAGTTCACGATAGTTCTCGATAATGCCATTTTGAATCACTGCGATCCGCATCTCTGTATCCATATGCGGATGGGCGTTGTATTCTTCGGGTTTACCGTGAGTTGCCCAGCGGGTGTGAGCGATGCCAGTTCGAGCCGGATTCGTTTCACCTGCGAGTTTTTCTTCCAAATTGTGGAGTTTGCCTTTTGCCCGAACACAGTGGATTTCACCGTCGAGAATCGTGGCAATTCCGGCAGAATCGTAGCCCCGATATTCCAACTTCCGCAGCCCTTCGAGTAGAATTCCACTGGCTGCTTGAGTGCCGATATAGCCAACAATTCCGCACATAGCTCACTCCTTGTCTGAGGGACGTTACCCCGCTAATTTAGCCTGAGTGTGGTTAAGATACCAGATACAAATCAGACATTCCGTAATTCCTTGAGACAAGATTTTACAGCTAAGGTCGCTTTAACAAGCTTTTCACTGTTTCCAAGTACTCAGGCGCGATCGAGGGTGCGCTTGAACCTGGAGTCGGATCAATCACAAAATCCCCGATCGTTTCGATCGCTCGTTCATTGATCGAATCAATCAGCAATTCGGGCATGGTTAAACTCGCTTCTGCGATCTTTTTCAAGGTTGCGTTTGGGTTGGGTTGATGGGCGATCGCATTTAGTGCTTCAAATTCGGGTTGCTGTAATTGATTCAGAAAGGCTTCCCACTCAGAGGAAGGTTGAGAATCGGCATCGGGTTCGAGTTCCCGGCGTAAGGTGGAAAGTTCTCGATCGAGCATTTCTTTTTGCTGACGACGATCAAGAATTTGATGTTCGAGTTGACCGAGTTCGCCTTGGAGTGAGGAAATTTGGGTTTGAAGGTTCTCGATCGCGCCTTGTAACGATTTAGAACTACTTTCTACTTGTTGGCGTTTCGGTTCTGCTGTGGCGAGAAATTGACCTAACTCAGTGCGATATTTCTCAAGTTCTTTTACTTTTGGTTGAAGTGTTGTGAGTTGCGTATCCAATTGTTGTCGCTGCGAGAGTAGCGCATTTACTTCTTTTGTGAGTTCGGCTTTTTGGCTTTGCTGTTCTGCGAGTTGTGCTTGGAATTGATTTAACTGTGCTTGTGTTGTTTTTAAACCAAGTTCCGCTCGTTGTTTTGCGGTTAGCGTTGCCGATAGTGATTTGTTTAATTCAGCTTCTTTTTGTTCTAACTCTTGTAGCTTTGTTTGTAGAACGTAAATTTGATTTTCTGGCGATGCTTGCGGTGAAGTAATATTCCAGCTTAGTTCTTCTTTTTGTTGCCAAAGATTAGCGCTTTGGATCTGAAGACCACGTAATTGAGTTTGGAGCGAATTGAGACTGTTGGAAATGCGATCGCGTTCTTGGGTGATCATCACGAGCGATTCATACGCTTCCGAACGTTTTCGTTGCAGTGCCCGAATGTGCCCGGTTAAGTCTTCTGAGCGTCGATACAGTGCTTGTCGATGCTGATTTTCTGACACTGCTGCACCGACCAAACTCGCAAACAGCGTCACCGCACCGCTGATCACCGATTTACCAAAGTCTCGCGTGATCAGCAAACTGATACAGAAACTCACACTCAAAGCAACGAGACTCAGCAACAAACGGCTTTTGAACATATCGGGATTACGCGGAAGGGTTGTGACTGACCATTTTATCCAACACTCGCAAAATTAGAACCGCGATCGCAACCGTTGCGACCAAAACGAGCCAGTATCCGCTGGCAATCGATCGCGTTTGATCCAGTGCCCAACCGCCGATTGGCGGCCCGATGAAGTATCCCAACGCCCAACATTGGGAATTGACGGCTAAATACACGCCTCGCAGCGATTCAGGTGCAAAATCCATCACTAGCGACGACGCAGACGGCATATACGTGACGATCGCAAATGCCAACATCGTAAACGTCGCGATCGCCCAACCTAAGTGCATCTGTTGAACGGTTCCTGTGATCCAAACGAGACTAAACGCGATCGCCCAAAATCCTGCTGAGATCATTAATACCTGAGCGCGACTGAATCGATTTAGCGATCGAGCGATCGGCAATTGCGCTAAGACTGAAAGCGTGAGATATCCGGTGTATAAGGCGCTAATGGTTGTGGGTTCAAAGCCTTTCTCTCCAGTGACGCGCACAAAATTCGTTAAATACAGCGGCAAAGTACTATCGATCTGCACAATGTAGGTTGTGAACATTGTGTTGACGATCACGAAAATCATTAATCGTCGATCGCGAAACGCCGTGTTCCATCCGCTCCATTGGGACTGTGAGCTGATCGATCGATTCGTCTCTTTGATTAAGAAGTAAATCACGCCGAAGAATACGAAAAACGAGACACCATCAATTACAAACAAGGCTCGATATGAACCTGTTGTGCTGATCAACAATCCGCCTAGAACCACGCCAATTCCTAACCCTAGCGCGTCGGATAATCGAGTGATCGAATAGGCTTCATTTCGCTGCTCAGACGTGGTCAAATCTGCGACGGTTGCTTCTGTGGCGGGCCAATAGATGCCTGTGCCCAATCCCATCAGTAGATTTCCAATCACAAAGGTAGGGAAGTTGTAGGCGATCGCTAACGCAAAAGATGCGATCGCGCTAATCAGTGCGGACAATAACAGCGTTCTTCTGCGTCCCCAGAACTTAGAATCTGCGAATGTTCCACCCAACGCGCGACCGACGACCCCCGAAATCGAAGCGCTCCCGATTCCGACTCCGACCGCTGTTGCCGACAACCCTACCTGATTCACAAAGAAAATCGGCGCGTAGAACAACGTAAAACCAGTTCCAACTTGCGACAACAATCGCCCAAATGCTAACAGCCAAACTTGAGGCTGGAGACGCGGTAAAAACCCCATGAAACTCAAACTCTTGCAGTACTGCTGTCAGTGTAGTGGAGAAACATCATATGACTGCTCTGACCTCGAAATTTATCTATTCGCTGCTTTACGTCACCAAGTGGGTCAACGGTTCGCTTATACTGACGCAATCGAGGCATTCTACTCTCTGAAATACTTATATGCTCCGCGCTGTCAACCGTTCCACCGTCTTAGAGACGGGACAAGCTAAACTCTGGATTTTGTTAGTCGGTGTCAATCGCTACAAAGATCCACACCTTCCTTCGCTGCAATATTCCGCGATCGATTGTCAGGGGCTTTCTGAGGCGCTGATTGATGCGACTCAAGCCTTTCAAGCACGATCGATGCAAAGTCGCCACGATTTTGGAGTTCCGGCAACGATCGCTCAAGTCCGCGACAGCTTGAGTACGATCGTTCAATCGGCTCAAGCTTTGGATACTGTTCTCGTGTACTTTTCGGGTCATGGTGTTTTAGAGACGGAAACACAGCGACCGATTCTTTGTTTGGCTGATACTCAAACAGCGGATTTGCTGAAGACTGGGCTGAGTGTTTCTGAGCTTTTGGAGCAGTTGAGTCACTCTTCAGCAAAGCAACAAATTGTATGGTTAGATGCTTGTCACGATTTGACGCTTGGAGAGATGCTTTCAAATCCAACTGTGCAATTGATGGAATTGTTCAGACGGCAAGCTTCACAGAGTCAAGGCTTTTACGGATTGTTGTCTTGTGATCAGGCTCAACGATCTTGGGAGTTTCCAGAGTTGGGGCATGGGGTGTTTACATACTTTCTGATGCAGGGATTGCGAGGAGCGGCGGCAGATTCGAGCGGAACGATCGATGCAGATAGATTGTACAAGTATGTGTATCATCAAACGCTTCAGTACATTGATAAGAGCAATCAACAAAAGCGGGGGGAACAATATCCGCTGCAAACTCCAAAACGATTCGTAGAGAGTTCAGAACAGTTCGTATTGGGCGTGAAATCAAAGTCGATCGCACTTCCTTCTCGGCAAGCGATCGTGATTGATGCGTTTCCCAATCATCGTTTAACTTTGCAACTGAGTAAGCTACTTAATGGTGAGTTTGAGTTGGCGTATTATTCTGATGATTGGGAGACTGTTCGATCGAGCATTCAAGCTACGCTACAAACACCGGAAGCGACAACAGTTCTAGTTTATTTACGTGCCAAAGTTGGAACCACGAACGAGGGTGAGCCTTGTTTGATGTTGGGGACTGAGCGAATTTCTCGGTCGTGGTTGCGTCAAGCTTTGCGGAAAAGTGCGATCGCTCAACAGATTGTGATTCTCGATTGTCCAGGTGCAGATGATTTGCCCGATTGGATCGAGGAATTACAGCGAGAGCAGGGACAGTGTTTAATTGCGGCAGCTTCTCCTCGAAATGAAGCTGAATTGTTTACGCGATCGCTGGTTGAAACTTTGAGTCGTAGCGATCCTCGATCGGGCTATTCAGCCGCGACGTGGATCGCTCAACTTCAAGTGGCGTTAGCTGAAAAGATTGCGCTTCAGGTTTGTTTGTTGGGAACACAGAACATCATTGAAGTATTTCCGGGGCAGCAGTTGTCTCAGGGTTTGGATGCGCGTCCTTATCGGGGATTGCAAGCATTTACGGAAAATGATGCAGTATTCTTTTATGGGCGGGAAGCAATCACGCAACAGCTTTTACAAGCAGTTCAGCGACAGTCTTGTTTAGCAGTGATTGGAGCTTCGGGGAGTGGAAAATCTTCGATCGTGCAGGCAGGATTGATGGCGCAGTTGCGTCAGGGGGAGCGCGTTCCGGGAAGTGAACACTGGTGGATCGGGCGAATGTGTCCAGGAAGTCAACCGTTTGATGCTTTAGTGCAATGTTTAGCTGACCCAGAAGATCAAGCTCAGATTGAAGGATTGTTGTATCAAGGTACAGAAGGCTTAGTGCAATGGTTTCGGACGCGATCTGAACCGATGGTATTGCTAGTGATTGATCAGTTTGAAGAACTCTTTACGCTCTGTTCTGAGTATGTTCGGCAAGACTTTCTCAACATTATTTTAGAGATTCTTGAATATACTCACGATCGCTTTAGACTTGTTTTCACTCTGAGAGCCGATTTTGTTGCGGCAGGTTTGGAAATTCCTCAGCTTGCGACGATTTTACAGCGATCGAGCATTTTAGTTCCGCCTTATCTGAGTGATGAAGCCTACTGTCAAGCGATTGTACAACCTGCGGAACAAGTGGGATTGACGGTGGAGTTGGAATTGGTAGAGGTTTTGCTGCAAGAACTCGGTGGCTTCGCCTCGCAGAGCGTCCGAACTCCAGCAGATTTGCCGAGCTTAGAATTTGTACTCGACCAACTGTGGCAACAAGGAACACTAACATTAGAAGCTTATCGTTCTGAGATTGGAAGCTTGCAAGGTGCGTTAGACCATAAAGCGCAATCGGCTTACAATCAACTCGATGACGATGAACAACAGTGTGCCCGCTGGATCTTTCTGTCGCTCACTCAGTCTGGAGAAGATTCGGGGCGGAGAGGGCTAAAATCGGACTTATCTATGGCGAAGTATTCCAAAGCATTAGTCGATCGAACATTGCAATCGCTGAGTGCTGCAAAGCTGATTGTGATCAACACCGATACGATCGAGTTAGCACACGAAATTTTGATTCGGCAGTGGTCAACGTTGCGCGGGTGGGTTGATGAAAACCATAATCGGCTACGAATTCAGCGCCCGATCGAACAATCTGCGATCGAATGGAAAAAGAGCAATCGATCGCCTGATTTATTGTTGCAAGGAATGCGACTTGCAGAAGCGGAAGAGCTTTATGCAAAGTACACTGACGAACTTGCTCAAGATACCCAAGTTTTTATTGAGAAGAGTCTGGAAGCGCGTCAGGGCGAGCGAATTGGCTTAAAACGCCGTTTGAGATGCGCTCAATACACGATCGTCTCTATTGCAGCCGTTGCGATCGCTGCATTCGGTTTGAGTGGTTTAGCACTGTGGAATCAGAGAAATGCTCAAGTTCGGGAGATTCAAGCGCTTTCTACCTCTTCTGAAGCTCTGCTAGACTCAAATCAGCAGCTAGAATCATTAACCGCAGCAATCAAAGCAGGACAACAGTTAAAACAACTCGATCGACCTTGGAACTTTATCCCAGTTGCGGTGAAAACAACTGCGATCGCAACACTACAGCAAGCGATTTCTCGAACTCAAGAATCGAATCGGCTCACGGGTCATGTTCAATCTGTGAATGATGTTCGCATGAGTTCTGATGGTCAACTGATTGCAACGGTTAGCAATGATGGATTAGTAAAGCTATGGTCGCGTGAAGGTCAACTAATCAAAGATTTAACTGGACACAGCGATCGCGTTCTGGTGGTGGCGTTTAGCTCTGACAATCAACGAATTGCGACCGCGAGTGCAGATAAAACGATTAAGCTGTGGAATCGGGATGGAGCATTGTTACAGACTTTGAGTGGACATCGGGATTGGGTGACAGATGTGCAGTTTAGTCCAAATCAGCGATCGCTCGTTTCGAGTAGCAGAGATGGAACAGTTAAACTGTGGCAGCTTGATCAGATGAAAGAAGCTCAGACCTTTCGGGGGCACAAAGGCTGGGTGAACCGTGTGAACTTTGGACAGAGCGATCGACAAATTCTTTCTGGTGGCGAAGATGGGACGGTCAAATTTTGGCAAGTGGGACAATCGGATGCACTCAAGAGCTTTGAAGTTCATCAAGCGCGGGTGAATAGTGTGATGATGGCCCCGAATGGTCGATCGTTTCTGACGAGTGGCGATAAGGTCGTTAAGCTTTGGACACTGAATGGAAAGGAGATTGCAGCGTTTGAGGGACATCGAGAGCAAGTTAACACGGCGAGTTATAGTCCTGATGGACGCAGGATCGCAACAGGCTCGATCGATAAAACGATTCGGCTTTGGAACTTAGAAGGTGTCTTGCTCGAAACGATACAAGGACATACAGCCGCAGTGATGCACCTTAGTTTTAGTCCGGCTGGAACTCAGCTTTTAAGCGCGAGTGCAGATAAAACGGCTCGAATTTGGCAGGTCAATCCTCAGGCTCGATCGAACACTGGGCTTTCAACAATGAGCGTGAATTCGGATGGAAGCGTGATTGCGATCGCGGCTCCAGATAATACGATTCAGCTACAGCACAACAAAGATTTTCTTAGCTTAAAAGGTCACACTGCTCCGATTACTCAGATTCAAGTTAGTCCTGATAATTCTTTGTTGATTTCTGCGAGTGCGGATAAAACGATTCGGCTCTGGAATATTGAGACTGGGGAGCTGATCCGAACGATTGCAGGACATAACGATCGCGTTACGGCATTGAGTTTTAATCCCGATCGACAAAGTTTTGCGTCTGCGAGTGCTGATCGAACGATTAAGATTTGGGCGATCGAAGGAAACTTACTAACGATTTTGCAAAGTCATACTGATGAGGTAACAAGCTTAAGTTATAGTTCTGATGGGCGTTTGGCTTCGGGTAGTGCAGATAATACAGTTCGGCTGTGGGATGTCGATCGCAGAACTTCGACGATTCTTGGAAAACACAAACTAGAGATCGCGGCACTGGCTTTTAGTCCTGATGGAAAAACATTAGCTTCTGCGAGTTGGGACAGCAGGATTCAACTCTGGGCGGTGGATGAAGCAAAATTACATCAAACTTTGATCGGTCACAATAGCGGTGTCACGTCTTTGAGCTTTAATCAAAATGGTTCGGTGTTAGCTTCTGGAAGCGATGATACTACGATTAAACTTTGGAACAGTGAAACGGGGGAACTGATTAAGACATTGATCGGGACACAGGATCGGGTTGCGAGTGTTGCCTTTCAATCTGGAAAGCTCTTGAGTACGAGCGATCGCCTAGGGTTGACGAGCTGGAATTTGGACTTAGAGAGTTTGCTGGATCAAAGCTGCGATCGAGCGCGGTCTTATTTACGATCGTCGCAGCCGAATTTATGCCCCGAAACGATACAAAAGAACTAATCTACTCTCAGCCTGTACTCGAATTAGATTGATAGCTCTGAGGATAGATCACGATGATCGGACATACTCAATTAGAAAAAATGGTTTAGCTCTAAAGCTGGATGTCCTTTGGGTTTGTTCTCTTCAAAATAGTGACTAAATTACGTTGAAAGGAGTTAGTACAATGAAATCTAATACATCTAATACAGAAACAACTAAGAGTCAGAAGTCTTCTGCGGTTCTTTTGGTTAGCACTTTGATTGGAGCGCTATCGATCGTGCTTCTAGCAGCGTTCTATTACTTCAGCACCAATACGCACATCGTGCAGTAGCTTTTTAATTGAAATCATCGCTAATCTCATCGGTCTGGCAGTATTGACACAGAGATCAATGAATCTCATCTCTGTGTCAATATTAGTAAGTTTTGATGGGGACGAAGTGCTATGGGTATCATTTATGATTTGGAACACACTACAACCTATCGGTATCGCAATCCTGTGAGCTTTGGGGAACATCGCGCTATCTTCTTACCGAGTACGGGCTATGGCGGACGGATTCTGAGCTATTCGCTGGAAACGAATCTTCCGTGTAAAACTCGCTGGATGATGGATACGCTCTCAAACAATGTGGCACTGCTCGAATTTGGTGAACTAGCGAAAGAATTGATTGTGACCTATCGGGTTCGGGGAGAGCATTTTGGGATTCCTGCGATCGCTGATTTTCCATTAGATTCTCGTGCAGAGGAAGTGCCTGTACAGTACACTCCCGATGAATGGAACGATTTATCAGTGTTTATCCGTCCGCATAGCGAAGATCCTGAAGGTCGTCTTGCTGCTTGGACAAAAAGCTTTGTCGCAGGAGATCAAGACAATACTTTGGATGTATTGCAGCGGATGATGGATAGTATCAATCGTTCTCTGACCTATCAAGTTCGCGAGACAGAAGGAACTCAGAATCCGGCTGAGACATTGCGCTTACAGTCGGGAACTTGTCGGGATTATGCTTGGCTGATGATTGAGGCTTCGCGGCGATTGGGGTTAGCTTGCCGCTTTGTGAGTGGGTATCTGTATGATTCGGCTCTGGATGGGGGTGAGGTCGGGATGACGGGTTCTGGAGCTACTCACGCTTGGATGCAGGTTTATCTTCCGGGTGCAGGGTGGCGAGCTTATGATCCGACGAATCGGATTACGGCGGGATCTGATTTGATTCGAGTCGCGATCGCGCGTCACCCTGGGCAGGTGATTCCTTTGTCGGGGTCTTGGTTTGGGGATGCTGGGGATTATTTGGGGATTGAGGTGAATGTTTCGATTCGTAAGTTGGGAGCGCTGCCTGAGTTTGAAGCTGCTCCGGTGGTGAGTGTGATGGTTTGAGAATTAATGTGGAATGGTTTCGATGAACAAGGTGTTGTTTTGTCGTCCGATGACGCGCACTGTATCACCGATTTTGAGGGTTAGGGGTCGGCGCGATCGTGCAATCCAGTATGTCGCTTGAAAATCAACCTGCCATTCTTTGTCGCGATCGAGAACATTTACCACGATCGCTTCGTCTTCATCTTCTAAGCGCTCTGGCATAGAATAAAGCCAATGCAACATAGAAAAGGCTCCTTGTTTTAAATGATTGCTATATCAATAGATGACTAAATAGGCAATCATGTGACAGGTCGATCGGGCTTACTTTGAGGCAACAGCGCAAATTAGATCAAAGGTTTCTTTGATCTCCCTCGATCGACAAAGTGTTGTCAGAATCGGAGCGGCTCGTATTCTCCGCCGAGTTTGTGGAATAGTTGTCGGAGCTTTTTTTTGGCGCGACTGACTCTTTGGCGCAAAGCTTCTATGGTTGGTGTTTTTCGACCTTGGTTGCGGAAATGTTGCTGAATTTCTGACCAAGACATCTGCTGCAAAATTTGCAAGTCTATTAGTTCTGCAATTTCAGGTTCGGCGGCTCTGAGTTGTTTGAATGCTTGCCAAAGAATTGCTAAATTACGATCGCAGTTTGCTTCACAATGGTTGCCAGGTTCGCAGGCTGAATCTAGAACGAGTGCTTGCGGATCGGTGGGAAATTCTTTTTTCTCTTTTCGACTGCGCTCTCGAACAATGTTGTATGCCGTGGATCTAAGCCACGCTTTAGGGTTCTCGATCTTAATTTCCTCATGGGTTGCCCTTAGCGCTCTTAGATAGGCTTCGATGAGTATCTCGGCAGGTTCGACACGAGACTTTAGGTTAAATCGGTAAATGTAACGTCTCACAGTTGGAATCATCGAGTAAGCATGGGGGCTATCTGCGTCAAGAATTTGATTCATAACTTCTTCGATCGCTCTTCTCTGACAATCCTTTTCTGAGTCGTTCATAAGTTTTCACAGTGAGGGCTTCATGAATACAGTGTTTTTTTGCCTCGGAGTGTGACACCGATCTGCCCCTAAGATCAGTCGTCAGAGGATTTTTAAGAGCGGAATCGAAACTTTTAGAGCAAAGATATGTCACATTCTTGGAAGCGGTAGCACCTATTGTATGGAGGCGATTCAACCACTGCCGCTTCTCTGTCAAGAACAAAGGAGCGGACTGGGATTGTTTTGTCATGTAATGCGTGCAGGAAAATACTATGGACAATTTCATTCAGGCCTTGGAAGATTACCGACTTGTACTAAACGAGTATTACAGGTTGGAATGTCAACCGACGTTAACTGAAACAGAGGCAGATCGCGTTCAGGCGATTTTGGAGGATGCACAGAAAGATCCAATGCTTGACTTTCTAATTGATGAAGTTGATCACATCTTGGGGCATGAGTTGGGATTGATTGACGAGAAGTTTATTCAGCAGCAGCAGGAGAAACTGAAGTTTGCGATCGAGCCGAAGTGGATGGAGCATTTGTTGAGCAGACATACAGGGGAGCCTGATCCACTGTTGCTTGAGGATGCGGAGTTGCTGTCGTTGCAAGATGCTCAAACTCGACTAAAGCAGGAGGGACTCTATGATGGGTGCATTGATGGGGTGTTTGGGCCGATTACGAAGCAGGCTTTTCGAGCGTTGCGACGTAGGATTCAGGAACGGCTTGAGAAACAAGGACTACCGACAGATTCGATCGATGGAATTTTGAATAAGGATAGGACGACGATCGAGACGGCTTACCATGCCGGGAAGAACATTGATTGGCAGGAGGTGGACTTGCTGAGTTTGGAGGAGAAGTTTTGTAAGAAGTGATGTGATTCTAAGGTGATGAGGAGTTCCAGAACTAGAATTATGTGGTTTAAGGCTTGTTCTGGAACACGCTTTTTTGGAGAAGGAATGTCGATCGTGGATGAGTTTGGAGCGAAGTGATTGAGGTTGGGCTGAGACAGTTGAACTGATAGTTGAACTCTGCGATACATTGTTTTGAGCTAACCGAAATCGTTCGTTTTTAATCGTAGATGTTTGCTGATTTTGACTTGGCGGTTGGTGTTCATTGTTTTTGCGCGATCGTTCTTCATAAAATTGAGAAAATTTGTCTTATGACAACGCTTCTGCCTTCTCCTCATTTGATGAAACGCCAGGGTCAAACTCGATATATTCCAAACATCGCAAGACTTTGTGTGTTTTTCCGACTTATAGCCGCGAAGAAGACGAAGATTGAACAGGTGATTCACGTGGGATTGGTGGCGCATCATCTGATTGAGTTTACGCAGGAATCGACGAAGGGGCTGGAGTCGGCTTCGTTTTATTTGCACAGGGTGAGGAGATGATTGTGCGATCGGGCTTTTGAGTCTCGCTTTCTCAGGCCGGTTTTATGATTAGACTTATTTTGAGTCTCAAATTGTTGGGTGAGTTCGATCGCGGCAAGGAATTGAACGGGTGAGCGAAAGATCAGAACGGACTTTTGAGAATGCCTAAAACCGTTTCAATCTGAAGGGGAACGGTATATTCGGTGAGGTCAATTTCCAGGGTTTGAGCGTCTAATCTTAGGAATCGCCATAATACTCCTGTGGTCACGGCTCCGATGATTGTGAGTGAATTCTCTGCATTGAAGCGTTGTGCGCCGACCATTTGTGCAACACACTGTCCGAGTCCTGATTTGATGTCGTTATTTTTCGCTTCGACGAGAACTGCGATCGGGGATGTGACTTCTAGCTGATTGGATGATTTCGATAAGATGAAGTCGCATTCTCCGACTAATCCGGCTGCTGGATCAGCATTGAGGCTGACTCCGCTGAATAGCGAGGACTGAGGTTGAGCGATCTCACGGACTTCGAGCAGAATTGGGGCGATGATTAGCTCGGATTGTGCTTTTTCGGTTGAGATTGCTAAGGCGAGGTCGATACCTTCTTCTAATCGATTTTGTAGTTTGGATGAGGGGGCAATGAGTGGAATGGTTTGAAACAGTCGGGGTTGGTTGATGAGTGTCAATTGGAATGCGGCTAATGCTTGATTTAGTGTTTTAAAGTCGCCATACGCCATTGAAATTCCTCTTTTGCCATACTTTCTTTATTGTACGATCGCGAATCGTGACGCTGAATGCAATGCGATCATGAAATGCTTTTCGGTGCAAAGTTAAGCGATCGGGCTTTTGAGTCTCACTTTCTCAAGTCGATTTTATGATTAGACTTATTTTGAGTCTCAAATTGTTGGGTGGGTTCGATCGTATCTTTGCTTGCTTTTTCTTAAAGGGTTTAAGCTACCCCATAATCGGTGTAAGGTCGTTTATAAGGTGCGTGCAAGCCGAGAATAATGTCTTCTCTCAAGACACCCATTTTGACGAGTTCTTCAGCAGGATCTTGATCGGTGAGGTTTTGTTGAATCCAGATTTTTTCGTTTTTGATGTCGATGTGTAGGATACAGCGATAGATGCGGGTGAAATGTTGCCAGCCGACGTTCATCCATTGGTAATGATCGCGATCGCAGTCAAAAATAAGTTGAACTTCTATTTCGTCATTTGAAATGTCATCTTTGGCGTACTGATTCAATAATGTTTGAACGTACTTGCGATACTGGGTTAGTTTATCCATTGCACGATCACTTCATGGGTTGGTTCATATACAACGATCAGGACTTGATATCGTTGTATCCCAGTTTGGGCAAATTCGGTTTGAAAAAATGTCTGATAGGTGTCGAGGGGGACTGCAAGGTAGAGGGTTCGATCGGGTTCGACGGATTCTAGGGCAAGACGATAGCTGAGAAATTGCCCTAATGCAGAGTAGAAATCTGTGATGGCTGAAGGTTTGAGGAAGCTTTTGATTTCGATCGCAATTTTTTCGCCTGATCGTTCTGCTGCTAGGAGTTGCTCTGCTCCCAAATCGACTTGAAAGTTAATGTCGCCAAATTTAAATTTCAGCGGATCGTCAGTGATGATCCATTGTTCTTTTTGTAATGCTCATTTCACGGCATCATGAAAAATATCTTTAGCAGACACAGATTGGAGTTTCGATTACAGCAATCACATGATACTTTATGCGATCGCTGTGATTTGAGAAGAGTACGATCGAGCGTTTGAGTCTCACTTTCTCAAATCGGTTTTATGAGTAGACTTACTTTGAGTCTCAAATTGTGGAGTGAGTATGCGATCGTAGAATGCTTTTCGAGTCGATCGAGAGCTTCAGACATCCCAATTTCACCAACATGGGTAGTGTCGATACCTGCATCACGTAACAACGCTGCCGCAGAGAGTGGCAATCCCTGATCAAGCAACAGTTTCATAGCAATTAGGAAGCTCAATGATGCGATCGTCCAAATAGGAAGAGGCAAAAATTAGGGCTTGTCGAATGTCTTCATCCTCTAGCTCTGGAAACTCTTGATGTAATTCTTCTCGATCGGGATAAGTTGCTAGTAGCTCAATCACCGGACGAACCGTAAGGCGAAGATTACGAATGCAGGGTTGCCCATTCATCCGTTTTGGATTGCTCGTAATACGAGCTAGTCTCATTGGAGTAATTGCAACGTTTCATTATTATTTTAACCTTCAAGAGGATAAGCCATGCCTGCAATACAAGGCTCCACATATCCATTCTCCATCATCGTATAAACCGTCTCCCATGCTATCTTTGCGCCTGCAACTAGAGCAAGTCAGTAAAATCCTCGCAGCCGATTTTTGCTTTTGCTCAGGGTAAAGATTGGAAGGATGACGCAATGTGGGAGGAACTGCAAACTTGCCACAATTTGGACACCACTGCCCCCATTGTGTTCCAATGTCTGCGTAGTTTGGCACTTGGGACATAGCTGGACATAGTAACTCAACATGAGTTCGATAGAAGTGGTTCGTTTCGGTTGTGACTTCGGGAAGCCCCCTAAATCCCCCATTCTGGGGGACTTTGAATCGGAATCTTTGGTTTGAAGTCCCCCAGAATGGGGGATTTAGGGGGCAGAAGCCGTCAACAACGGAGCGAGGGAACCTGTCGAACTGACGTTAACTCACTCATTTCTGTACGAATACTTAACAGAGCTACCATTTTTACAAGATGTCTAGCGGTGCTGTTGAGCGGCTACTTATAACTTCGGCAGCATATCAAGATTCTCCAGTAGCCCGCTCCAACATCATTGTTAGACCTTTCTCAATTATCAGATTAAACAAAAATCATTAATGAGCAACTAATCAACTTCTTGGTGGTAAGACTTCATACTGAAACGTGACAGAATCATCATAATCACCGATAGCATGAAACTCTCTTAAACTACGTAACCACAACATCACACCAAAATCTCTCCTAACATGACTAGCTTCTATTGTTAGAGACAAAGTATTACTGTCTTGCCAGTTAGGATTGTGATGATACCCTGTCACAGTTAAAGCGTACTGAAGATTACCGCCTATGGGATCGCTGGCTGTAATAATAAACTCGATAAAATCTCCTGGTCGTAATCTATAAAGATGATTACTCCGATTTGTCTGTCCATATGTCCATGTATTTCCGAGGCTATCACGAGCACTTTCAATTCTTGGAAAGTAATCTTCGCTAGTTTCCATTTTGCTTCTATATCGAATAAGACGTGTTCTAATTTCCCCAGCGATGCCTAGCGCAAGGTGCTTTTGATGTGGTAGAAGTTCTCTTCTATGGGCATCTGGATCGCGCAGTCTTTCCATTTCAGTCAACCAAACTTCCATCGTCTTCCAATCTCCGAAAACAGGAGAAAAATCTAACGACCAGTGCTTTTTAAGTATCGTCTTAAGATCATAGAAGTCAGCATAGTAAATCAATCGCTCTTCTACTACTCCTGATACTTGTCGTTTCTCTTCAACCTGCTTTCGTTCTCTCCAAGCTGTAATTCTCTGTTGTGATACTCCGCATTTTTCAGCCCAGTCATCCCCAAAGCGCTTACTTAATACTGTTGCAATAAAATCACGTAATGAGTTTTCTGTATCTTTTAGTGCTTGAGTTAGATCCATATTCAGTAGAACGAAGCGGCTAATTTTACTTTAAATCCTAACAAAGAGTTTTAAATTGCTGCTCCGCTGAGATAGTGGAGGGCTAACTATTATTTAGACTGACTCTTTCGGTCTAATGGTCTCAATCTGGACATTAGACCGAAAGAATCAGTCTAAAATCCCGATCGACGATTTAGCCCTGCACAGCGTCGGCATAACGTTCCAGGTTGGATGATTAGATCGACACTTTCTGCCTAATGACAAACAACATCACATCAACGATCGATATCTCTGATTGAATTGTGATCTCACAATTCATCGTCTCATTTGAGACTTTGCATAAGTCTTGAAAAGTGTCTTATTTGAGAAAGTTTTACTGCTTAGTTGCGGTTTCACCGACTGATTTAAGTGCGCGGGCGATTTGTGTCACTCGCTTACCCTGAAATCTTGCAACTTCTAGATCATCTGCGGTAGGTGGTGCGTTGTCTTGACCGGAAACGGTTGAAGCGCCGTAGGGTGTACCTGCTTTGAAGAGTGAAGGATCAGCATAGCCTAATGGCACAATGATTAATCCCAAATGAGCTAGTGGGTGATACATCGAGATGACTGTGCTTTCGTTGCCGCCGTGTACGCTGGAGGTGGAGGTGAAAGCACTGCCCGCTTTGCCGACTAGTTTTCCTTGAAACCAAAGACCGCCGAGGGAATCGATGTAGGCTTTTAGCTCTGAGGACACATTGCCGAAGCGTGTTGGAGTTCCGAAGATAATTGCATCGGCTGATTCTGCATCGGCGGGCGTTGGCGCTTCGTATTCTGCATTCATGCGATCGGCGTTTTCGATCCAGCCTTCTGCTTTCTGCATGATTTCTGGTGATACAACTTCGCGGGCGCGGCGGAGAATGACTTCTGCTCCTTCAGATTTTGCACCTTCTGCGATCGCTTTGGCGAGTGCTTCGGTTGAACCATTGCGAGAGTAGAAAGCGATTAATACTTTGACGGCATCCATGAGTGTTTGGTGAGTGTTTTAGCGTTTGCGATCGTCATGCTAAGACCTCAATTTTTGGTTTGCATAAGTCATAGTGCATAAATTATTTGCGAATTGGGATTGCGGAATTTATTTTGAGGAAATTTGCGTTCATCAGGTGCGATCGGACAAATCACACACCTTTTTTGGCAAATCACTTGGTTAAAACTGCTTGTGACATAAGCATCGCTAATTGTTTTATGCGATCGCGTTGATGGGTTAGGTATTTCTGAGAAAAATTTTGTGTGAAAGCAGATGTGATCGTTTGAAACTGATCAATGAAATTGTTTTTCTGTGAAATCTCTAGGCGGATTTACTTGTTTTTATGCAGCATCGCGCTTGAGATTTCCTGAACTCTACGAATCCAACTCAGAATCTTGAGTCGTTAAGGTTGGGGAAGTCTTTAAGGTACTCAAAATGAGCCAACAGAAAAAATCTCCGACGATCGTAAGAGCACAATTAGATTTGGCAAACTTGCAGGCGATCGATCCACACTTGGATTTGGGAGATGATTTGTCGATCGATGCCTTGGAGGAATTGATCGAAGAGACGCAAGAAGCAATCGCACAGTTTAATATTGCGAGTGCGACGATTGTGACGAATCGCAAGTTGATTCGTGAGAAGGAAGCTGCGATCGTGGATTTGAGTCAGCGGTTGCGGTTGGGCGTTGGAGCGCGGTACGGCAAGAATAGTGCTGAATATCAATTGGCAAATCGCGCCGCAAAGCGAGGCAAGAACGCAAAATCTGGAAAGACGGCTGAAAACAACGGCAATTCTGCTGTCACTGCTACTTCTGCGATGAACTAAAAGAATGCGATCAAGATGCAGACGAGGAAGAAATAATGTCTAGCTTTCGCGCTTTATGTTTGTCGATCGTTGAACTTTTGGGCTGGAGCTATTTGATTAGTCTTTTGCTCTAGTTGAGCCTTCGTCTGCTCTTTTTCGATCGCTTCCAACGCTGATATTGTGCGATTGTAATATGACTAACACTTCTGAGACTTATGCACAGTGCATAAAGTGTTGAAAGATAACTTGCAGGAACGTGGACAGGGGCTAGGGCATACTCTATTCGTGAGCGGCATCCCTTTTCCAGTTCAACGGGTTGACTATATTTGGCATACAGATCATTTTCAGGCGATCGAAGCATTTGTTAGATCTGATGGTAGTTCTGATCATCTCCCAGTTATCGCAACGTTTCGCTATCCGTCGGCGAAACGGTAGAATGCTCAGTTGATTATATGAGACTTAAGATTAGACTCTTCTTTGGTCTTAGACAAGACTAAAGAGACAAAAAATTAAGGTCGATCAGGGCTATGATTAGGCTGAATTTGGATTGATGATTCGCGATCGAACCCAAAAACAGGGATAAAAATTAGTCCATTTTTAGTCCAGGGCTTTTTTAGTCCAAAATGATTGAGATGAACCTCATACAGAGAAAGGTTTTTGAAGAATTTAGGTAATTTGGACTTCTGCGAGTACTGCAGAAGTTCCAAGGTGACGATCGTAAACGCATCCCCGAAGAAAAAGCCCTCGCTGATTTGTGGCGGCAATGGACGAAATCAAAGCCAAAGTCCGCTACGACCAGCCAGAATTAGACTTGGACAATATCCAACAGAGTTTATTCTAGAGAAAAAATCATATGGCAAATACAAAAAAAGCGCGATCGAAACTCCCAAAATCCAAAAAGAAAAAGTTCTCCAGCTTGACGAAGAAAGAAGCCTTTGAGCAGCTTGGACTAACCGATTTAATTCCTTGGAAACTAGAGAGTTCTCCCATTAAAGCCAGTCCCTTCTTTCAAGAACGAATTCAACGGTTAAAACAAATCTTTAGCCTAGAAGGGTATGAAGAAGCTAAGAAATTGCTGATTGATGCGATCTGCGAAGAAGCCATGCTTGGAACCGAGCATCTACGAATCTGGAAAGGCGCACAACTTGAAAGTGACATTGCCTGCGGCAATGTAGACTATTTGATCGCAGAACGCAGACGATACTTAGATATTCCACTGCTCTGCATCATTGAAGCCAAGCGGGATGACTTTGAGAAAGGACTCGCTCAGTGTCTAGTCGAGATGCAAGCCTGTCAGTGGCAAAATCAACAAGCCAATCGATCGATGTCTTTGGCATCACCAGCAACGGGACATCCTGGCAGTTCTACAAACTCGCGCCCACTGGAGAGGCATACGAATCATCATCCTATTCAGTTGGAACAATGGAGCAATTACTAGGACAACTCCGCTACATCTTCCAACTCTGCGAACAAAACTTACTGCAAGGAGCCTCCTCATGAAAGTCAAAGGATTTGCAGCTTGAAGACTGGCTAGAGCCGTAACGATGCCTCAATCCCACAGAATGGTGAAGTACGATCGCAAAGCTGGCTTTTTCAACAGTGCGATTCTCAGCAAAGTCGCCCGTGGACTTGACGCAATGCTCGACAATCTCTTCTTCTACAATTGAGGCGGTGAGAGACGATCGAGAAATATAAGAAATGTGACCTGAACACCGAGCGCCTTAGAGAATAATTGCCACAGTTCTGCACCCACATCTTTGATGTAACTGTACTCGTGATTCAGTCTACCTGCAATTTTGTGGTAAAAGTGCTTGTTCCAATCTCCGCAAAAAACATCAATTTGTAGAGATCTGAGTAATTTTGGTGCTAAAGCTTTCGCAACACACTCTAATGCTTCCTCCTGTGTCATGGTTAACTCCTGTTTAGCGGTAATGCGATCGAGAGCAGCAATCTCTTCTCAACGACTTCAGACGATTCGCCCGAAGAAGTTCCGAATCCTCTACTCGTTTTTATGGCGCTAATTCTATGGGTCTGAAAAGCCGCGCATTATGCAATTAAAAAGTTGAAGTTTAATGGATAGCAAAAGCGCTGATACGCTAGTGTGATTGTGTTACCAGTAGATGTAAAACTCTCCTATCTGTCTTCAGCATGAATGTTGTTATTGTGGGTGCGGGTCCAGCGGGTTTATTCTTAGCCCATCGACTGCTCACTCTCAGCCCAGACTACAAGATACGGGTGTATGACTGTAACCCAGAGCCGACTGATTCAGAGGCTGCCGATAGCCGGGGATTCGGTTTAGGATTGGGTGAAAGAGTACAGCATTGGTTAAACGGTATTGAAGGACTGAAAGAGCAATTAACCAACGAAGGAACTGAATTTACGATGGGCGGACTGGTCTTGATTCCACGTCGTCAACTCTGCGCTTTACTCTTGCGCTTAGCACGGAGCGCAACCCCGAAGGAACCGCTACTGGCTCAATCTGGCAATCACACTTCTCAACTAGCAGTAACCTTCAACACTTCGGTTATAGCGGTTGATCTTGCCCGTCGTGAAATCACGATCGAGCAAGAAACAAGATCTGAAACAGTCAGTTACGATCTTCTCGTCGGGGCAGACGGGATTCACTCGATGATTCGTCGTGCAATGTCGATCGCGAAACCCGACGAAATTAACTTTCAACAGCGGCAACGTCCACAAGTCTGGAAAGTCCTGCAACTGTCCGTAAAACCAGAATCCTCGCCGCGAATCATTCGGCTACAAACGCGACGATCGCAGTTTGGTCTTGTGTTCGGTGCCTGTCTACCGCAGAAAAATGGTCGCTTCAGTGCGCTGATCTTCTGGCAGCCTATAGACAGCAGCGATCAGAAGAATCCCTGTGGAATTACAACGGTGGAGAAATTACAGCAGTTATTGCAGGAAATGAGCCCTAAAAACTCACCTGCATTAGAGATCGATCGCGATCAAGCAATGGCATTTTTAGCCGCCTCACCGGGACGTGAATACTGGAGCCAATGCGATTCTTACCATCATTTAGAGGGTCACGCAGTTCTGATCGGTGATGCAGCCCATGGAATGTTTAGCCTTTTAGGGCAAGGCTGCACTGCTGCGATCGCGGATGCTGTTGCTCTTAGCTCATTGTTTCAACAGCATCCTGAGCAATGCGAGATCGTCTTACCTCAATTTTCGGCGCAGCAAGTAAAAGAAGGTCATGCGGCTTCTGACCTGAGCTTGATTGCTCTTATTCTCTACGATCGCGGGTTTAGTCTTATTTACAAAATCGCCACAGTGCTATGGGTTTTTATTCTCAGGCAGCCCAGTATCTTTGCTCAGATCAATCGAGTGCATGCAAGCTATGTGCAAGTTCTTCAGGAGAATCGATTCTGGATATGGTTCGCCAAGAACCTATATTAGGGTGAATGCTACCGTTTTCCAATCAAGGAGGACAAACTCATGACCTACGAACAACTCAAGACGCTCAAGCCCAGTGCCTTCAAACGCAGATGCGGGTACATCCTGAAACCTTTGACCAGAGGGTCGAAGTGCTGCGCCCCGACCTTAACCGAGCAGCGCAGTGGACAAGCCAAATTAAGCTCGACAATTTGGGAGCGCCCATAAGCAGCGAGAAGGAAAAAATTGCGAGAAGAGCGATAAGCTGAAAAGCATTGGATCAATTCTGTGTTAAAACTTTTCTACCAAAACTATGCCAACTCAACACCATCATCAAGCGATCGTGATTGGAGGCAGCCTTGCCGGATTGCTGACGGCTCGTGTGTTAGCTGAACAGTTCGATCGCGTTTTGATTGTCGATCGAGATCAGCTTCCTGTGACCCCTGAGCCTCGACGCGGTGTGCCGCAATCCGTTCAGCCGCACGTTCTCTTCTCCAAAGGCTATCAAATTCTAGAAGAACTCTTTCCAGGCATTGGGAAAGCAATGGGTGCAGCGGGAGCGATTCGGTTCGACTGGGGCAGAGATTTTCAGTACTTTCAGCAGGGAAACTGGATGCCCACAACTGAGACGGAAACGGGAGTAGAATCTTATACCTGCACTCGTCCGCTGCTTGAAAGCACGATTCGTCAGCGCGTGAGGCAGTTGCCTAATATTGAGTTTTTAACCGGGCAGCGAGTGATCGGACTATCGGGCGATCGCAATGCAATTCAAGGCATCAAACTTCGGGACGGAGAGGAATACTCAGCTCAACTTGTGGTTGATGCAAGTGGTCGAAGTACTCAAACTCCACAGTGGCTACAAGACTTAGGCTGCACACCACCGACTGCAACCGTGATTGATCCTCAACTGGGCTATGCAACCCGGCGGTATCGCATTCCAATCGAACTTCAGCCAAAGGGTAAGATTGTGCTGATTAGTCAAGTTCCCCCGAATCAGCCGCGTCTAGGTTATTTAGCTGCCGTAGAGCAGCAAGAATGGATTGCGACCTTGGGTGGATATGGACAAGACTATCCGCCGATCGAGGAGCAAGGCTTTCTCAAATTTGCTCAAAGTCTCCCTGATCCTACCTTCTATAACGCGATCGCTCAAGCAGAACCTTGCTCTGAGATTCGGGCGCACCGAGCAACCGCAAATCGGCTGTATCATTACGAAGACATTCGCTTACCAGATGGGTTAATTGCGATCGGTGATTCGGTCTGTGCATTGTGTCCGGTGTACGGTCAAGGCATGACGGTCAGTGCTATGTCTGCGGTACTATTATCTCGCTGGCTGAGTCAACCTAAACAGCAACGATCCAAGGTTCTGAATGGTGCAAATTTTCAAAAACAACTCGCACAGAGCAATGCTTTTCCTTGGTCGCTGGCAACCGGATTTGATTCAAAGTTTCCCACGACAAAAGGAGCGATCGCACCAAATTGGGCGGGCAAGCTATTTCAGGGTTATGCAGATCGGCTAGTTGCTCTGTCTCAGAAGGATGTTGATGTCCATCTACAATTTCTGGCAATGGCGCATATGCTAAAATCTCCAACCAGTCTGCTCAATCCTCGACTCATGTTGAAAGCGTTGTTTTGAGTCAGCAAAACGTTCATAAAGACCTGCTATTCAGGAAACCGATCGCGCACAAACTTGATTTACGCCACTCGCAGGATTGAAAATTTTAGTGTTGAGATTAAACTAGTCCTATTCGTTACCTCACATTGCGATTATGTTTCGCCTCTTTTTGCTTGCGGCTCTAAGTTTAGGAACAGTCGGCGCTTGTACAACTTCTCCAAAACTCTCGATCGAACAATCCGCGATCGCGGTTGCTCCCACTTCAATGGCGATCGAGAATCAGTTCGATAGCGCTTCCGATTTTGCTGAAGGGGCAGCGTTGGTACAGTTCGGACGAGAGTTTCGCTACATCGATCATTCTGGCAGACTCACCGTAACGCCAAAAATGGAGCTTGAAGCCTACGCACCCTTCTCCGAAGGATTGGCGATCGTGAGATTGGGCGGCTTATTTGGCTATCTAAATCGGCAGGGCAACTTTGCGATCGAGCCAAAATATGAACAAGCTTCCAAATTTCAGGAAGGACTAGCGGCGATTCGCGTCAATCAACGATACGGATTTATCAAACCGACGGGCGAAGTCGTGATTCCGCCGAAATTTGAAATGACATCGGGATTTTCTCAAGGATTCGCAGCGGTAAAACTGGGCGATAAATATGGCTACATCGATCAAACCGGGAAAACAGCGATCGAGCCAAAATTTGATGATGCTTGGCGATTTTCTGCGGGTTTAGCGGCGGCTCGAATCGGTAAAAAATGGGGCTACATCAATCAGGGCGGTCAGTTTGTCGCTCAACCTCAATTCGATGGCGCGTTTAATGTCGCGGATTCGATGGGGCGCATTCGAGTGGGCGATCGTTGGGGCTATGTCGATCTGAGTGGAAAAATTGCGATCTCGCCTCAATACTCTTTTGCCTCGGATTTCTCTAATGGATTAGCTTTAGTTGAAAGTAACAAAAAATGGGGCTACATCGATAAATCTGGCAAATTTATTATCGAGCCGAAATACGAATTTGCTGCAAGTTTCACAGATGGATTAGCACCCGTCAAACTTGGAGAAAAATGGGGCTATATCGCTCCGAATGGGAGAATCGCGATCGCGCCTCAATTTGAAGAAGCAGGCTCATTTTATGAAGGATTAGCACGAGTCAAACTCAACGAAAAATGGGGCTACATTCGTAAGCCTTGAGAAAGACTCAGAATCTATCAGCAGACGAATAGGTCTGCTTCACCCTCCCTCTTACAGTAAAGACGAACGCAGAATGGGAGAGCACTTGTGGATGTCTATATTCTTGATCTATTGGTTATCGGGTTGCTTTTGCTTATGGTAACGCTGGGATCAGGATGGATCGCCAGATTGCCGCTCTCTTATGCCTTGATTTATTTATTTGTTGGAATTACTTTGAGTCCCTATGGATTTAATCTGATTCAGGTTCGCCCCGATGCAAACTTTTTAGAGCGAGTTGCCGAAATTGTTGTTTTAATTTCTCTTTTTAGCTGCGGACTCAAAATGAATCGTCCGATGCAGTTTTGGGCGTGGCGATCAACGAGTCGATTAATCGGGTTACTGATGCCGATTACGATTTTCTCGGTTGCCGCAATCGCCCACTATGTTTTGAAATTAGAGTGGGGATTAGCAATTCTTTTAGGCGCAATCCTTGCTCCAACCGATCCAGTTCTCGCTTCAGAAGTACAACTTGAAGATCCGCGCGATCGCGATGAATTAAGATTTGGCATTACCTCAGAAGGCGGACTCAACGACGCGCTTGCATTCCCGTTTGTTTATTTTGGAATTCATTCGATCGAGAAAGGCGATTGGCGCACTTGGTTTCGAGAATGGCTATTGATCGACGTGGTTTGGGCAATTTTTGCCGGAATCGTGTTTGGATTCGTCGTGGCGAAAGCAGTGAAATGGCTCGATAAGAAACTAGAACCGTTTCGCACCCCCGACGATTTGATGGAAGATTTCGTCGCGCTCAGCGCCATTTTCATCACCTACGCCATAACTGAATTGGCATACGGGTATGGATTTTTAGCGGTCTTCGTAGCGGGGATCGCAATGCGACGAAGACGTAACGCCGAATATACGAGAAATCAGCTTCATTTCATTGAGCGTTTAGAAAAGCTAGCAGAAATCGGAACGATCTTACTCCTCGGCTCGATGCTGCGATTTCAGCCAATGTTTCGCTTTGCGGGCGATGCGTTTTTGATCGCATTCAGCCTGATCTTTGTCATTCGCCCGATCGGAACCTGGATTAGTACGATCGGCTTAAAAGTTCATCCCGCGACCCGCTGGCTCTACGGCTGGTTCGGAATTCGCGGAGTCGGCTCGATCTATTACCTTGGCTATGCGTTCGGCAACGGACTCAAAGGCAACGATGGTGAGCAGATCGCCTGGATCACGTTTTGGACGATCGTCATTTCAGTCCTACTGCATGGTGTGACCTCGACTCCGCTGATGCGCTGGTACGAACGCAATGTGGAACACAACGAATCTTTAGAGCAAAATCCAGCCCAGCACGAAGCCTAGCCTGTAAAAACCCTGAAAAAAGCAAACTTCAGCGCTTTTTCTGTTGCATCTTATTACAACCACTTTCCGAAATGTGCATTTTCGTTCACATTGAGGAACTATACCCTGAGATAAGGAGTTTTCACACAATGTCTTTATCCGATACTCAAGTTCTGATTGCGCTGGTCGTGGCTCTCATTCCGGGAGTTCTCGCGTTTCGGTTAGCAACTGAGCTTTACAAGTAGGTTCAGACCCCCGCAGGAAACAAACCCTAGAAGCAAACGAGCCGATCGCGGAAAGAAAGCTGTAAATTCGGTGATCATTTTTCGATTCAGCAAGTAAACTATCTAGGCAAGTTTCCTGCCTGAATGGGTGCATCCCAAACAGGTAGGCTTGAAAAGCTACTAAAAAGCACAAGAGAAGAGAGAGTTAAGACCGAAATCAAGCAAAATAACTGCTTTTTGCTCGGCTTTAATTCCTTCTTTTCTGGTTGTTACCGAACTTAGTTCACTCGTACTTCTTGATTTTGGGTTCCAGATTTGCAATCTTTGATTAGCTCTACCAGCCAATAAATCATTTTTTGATTGTTGACTTTCAATATTCTTCGCTTGCAAGAGGTGAAGAACTTTGGTCAAGCTGCAACGTTTGCAAATCGCACGTCGTCACACGATGAAAGTGAATGCTTTGAGTGAACGCTTTTTGTGCTTGAGTAGCTTTTTCTGATGTCACGCGCTAATGAACCCATGAATGCACTCCCCCTACCACAGCCTCCTGAGTCTCCAAGATCTCGCCGCTCCCAAAAATCTTCGCGCCGCGCTCGTCCGCAGCATGACCGCATTTTGGCAGCCGAGGCACTCGTTAAACTTGGTGTTAATGTCGTAATTTCTAGCGCTGCGATCGCAGCTTTGGTGCAGCTTATTCCTTCTAGTGTCAACCAACAAGCAAAACTAAAAGAAATTCAAGCTGAAGTTCAGACCGCAGATACACGAGTAGCGCGACTGAAAACGGACTTTAATCGTTATTTTGATCCTCATCAAGCGACCGCGATCGTTCAAGAACAGACGAATCGCGCTGATCCAAATCAGCGCTTAGTCGTTCTAGGCGATTCGGAGCCACCGACCCAGGTGACTCAAGCGCCCCCCGCACAAAACCCTTAAGTCAAAATTAGGCAGGATTGGAGCGCCGAGATCTTTATTGATCTTGGCGTTTTTGTATGAAAAATCGCACCCTAGAGCAGAGTGCGATCGCGAGTTCGGCAAAGCGATTAAAGCAGAGTCGCTGATGCTTGCGGTTCTGAAGCGATCGGCTCAACCCGATAGGCGAACGCCCTCACCGCTTGTCGTTGCTTGCAGTGCGCTCCGCGTTCGTGCGAATGCGGCTTCGCTATGCCAGACAGGAACCTTTGAAAATTCCCACTCTGGCTCAAAAATTGGAGCCGCTAATGAGCAAGCTTTCCAGGTGCTTTGAACAGCGACGTTGAGTTGACCGCATTGTCCACCGCGTCGTCCTTCAGGGGAATAGAATCGACAGTGGCGACAAGTCGAGGTGAAGGTATCGTTACTTTTCATGTCTCGGACTATTTTCGATTACAAGTGTGAACCAGCAGGACTACTTCTGAATGAAGTTTTTATTTCTGTAACAAAGTGAAGCGAAGTGAGAAACATTAAGTGAAATAAATTAACTCTTTCCAACATTCGTTGAGGGGAGCTATGAAAATCACGAAGGAAGGAGTTTCTACTTTCTATTGTGAATTGAGTTTTAGAACAGGTAAGTTGTTAAAAAACTTGGAAAACGTTGCTAGGTCTTGATTCTGGAGATCAGTTTTGAAAACCGAGTTTCATATTGTTTTTATAATTCGGGGATCGTTCTAAATCTAAAGGAAACTGTCTTTCAGATTTAGGAAAGAGCGGCTTGAGATTTGTAGAGAACAGACTGGGGATCATAGAGAACGCAAAACAAATCTTTCTTTCTATGAATTAGATATCCCAAACAGGATTGCAGGGCAAAAGAGATTTTGCGTTCTGAAACTATTCTGATTTTTTAATATCCTCCTGATGTAAGTGTCCTTGCTAAAGTTCACTCACTCTTCTAGAGAAAGGTAGAGATCGATATCATTGATTAGACGGTTTACAAATAATAAAGTGTGTGCATTGAAGAGTCAAAAAGGCGATCGTGGTTTCCAAGAAATCTCAGAAACAGGACGAAACGCTACTCAAGCTCGTCCATTTACTTACAAAAGTTCATGCTGAATTAATGTGAAATCGAAAAAATAGAGGCGTTTCGCTGAAACGTCTCTACGGCATCGGGTAAGCCTATTATTTATCGCGGAATAGAATCAACAACTGACCAATCCCATTTTCAGAGCGCGAATGATCGCCTGAGTCCGGCTCGTCACGCTCAACTTATGAAAAATAGCGGTTAAATGCGCTTTCACCGTGGCAACCGAAATATATAGCCGAGTTGCAATATCCTCGTTTGAAGCGCCCTGTACCAACCAATGCAACACTTCCTGTTCACGATCGGTTAAATGCAGTTTTGTCTTCGCGTCTAAAGCTTGCCCGTTGTAAAACCGAAACATTTGAAAGAAACGAGTCGCCAACTCTGGAGACAGATAAATTTGCTCGTTTAGCACAGTCGTCATCGCAGTGAACAATTCTGTTGCAAGTTCAGTCTTGACTACATAGCCATTTGCACCCGCCCGCATTGCTCGAAACACCCATTCTTCCTCTTCGTGTCCCGATACAACCAAAATCTTCGATCGATGTTCTAGCTTTGCCAATTCGGTGAGCGTGGTAATTCCGTCTCCGCTCGCCAATTCCATATCGAGCAAAATCAACATGGGATGTTGTTGTTGAGCAAGTTGAACCGCTTGCTCCGAAGATGCCGCTTCCCCGATCACCGCAAACCGCTGATCGCAATTGGTACTGTAGAACTGAAGCAGCATTTGTAAGCCTTGACGGAACCGAGAATCGTCATCGACGAGTAAAACCGAAATTTGCTGTTGAGCAGGTGTAGAAGAAATCATAATGAACTCGTGAGAAAGGGAACTTCGATCGCTGGGACGATCGAGAGTTTGGGCTGTTGTCGAGGCAGGGTGAAAGAAAACTTTGCGCCCCCGGTGGGTAAGTTGCTGACCCAGATTTGGCCTTGGTGCGCTTGAACGATTTTTTGAGCGATCGATAAACCGAGTCCGGTTCCTTCTGGACGACGAGAATAAAACGGCGTGAAGACCTGTTCTAAATCAGCATCGGATAATCCTGTTCCTTGGTCTGACACTTCGATTAGAATCTCCTGCTGTGAGACTTTCCAAGTGCAGTCGATCGTACCGGAGCCGGGACTAAAGTGAATGGCATTCGAGATCAAGTTATCGAAGACTTGTTTGAGCTGCCACGCATCGACATTGAGCAGAATCGGCGATCGAGAATAAGCGACTTGAATCTGTTTTTCCGCTAGCCAAGGCTGCAATTGCTTGATGCTTTGAGCGAGAATTTCACTTAAATCATGCTGCTCGATTCGGAGCGGTTTTTGCTTTACGGAAAGCTGTTTCAAGTGACGATTGATGTCTTGAATTGAGGATTGGATCAATTCTAAATACGATCGTGATTGTCCCTCTAAAACCGACGACAACAGCATTTCTGTATAGATTTGAATTAGCGCGATCGGGCTTTTAACTTGATGGGCGATTTGGTGATTTTTATACTCAGTTTGCTGCTGTGTTTGGCGTTGAACGTGGAGTTCTCTCACGGTTGAAAGATGGTGGTTTAGAAGCGTTGCAGCATTTTCGATAAAGCGTTTCTGATTTGCGGTGAGGAGCTTTGTCGTTCCGAGCAGAAGATACTCCGGTTTCGTGTGACTGAGCGGACAAGCATAGAATCGACGCTGCGACCCTGCCAGCACTTTTTTCAAGCGTCCGACTGAATTTTTTGACCACCAAGATTCTGAAGCAAGATAAGACTGTGCTTCAGGATCCAAAATCGACCAAAATTCTCGTCCGTAGACAAAAGATTGGCGCTTCGATTGCTCTGGAGCTTGATAAACGAGTCGAATTCCTGCACCGGGAAGTTGTGAAAGAATTTGCTCAATTTGCAGGCGGCAGAACGATTGGATCGGAGAATCGGGATGAATTGCAGGCTCGATCGTATCGGGCACGATCGACGTAGGACGCAGCAGAACAGGGGGAACAACAGCTCGCATAGCACCACAAGAATCCGAAGGGTCAGGGAAGCACAAGCAAAAACAGGACAGTTTAAGGTCGTAAACTGATGGGTCGCAACTTAAGCACACTGTTAAAAAACCATACTTTCGGATGATCAGATCACCGAAAATTCCTCAAAATTCCCATAAATCTCATTGAATATCTCAGTGATTTCCCAGAGGGAGACAAAATTTTTAACACCTATTTTGTGAAAACCTAATTTCAGCGCAGCGTTTTTCGCGGTTCTCTGCCTGATCTGCAAGGTTTCTTCACTCCTGCAACCCTCAACTTTGACTAACGGCTAATAAAATTCTCTGTTGAGACTCTTAAAAGATAGTTTTTCGAGGGTTCCGCTTAGATTGGCTAAAGGTAGGGAAACCCGCACTCACCGAGCGGCAAGGTTCAATTCATAAAATAGAGACGCGAAGCGCGATCGTCGCGCACAATAAAGTGCATTCCATTTTCTGAGAACCTTGGACGAGGCTTATGACAACCATCTTAGAGCAAGGGAATATCTCGATTCATACCGAGAATATTTTCCCAATTATCAAGAAATGGCTTTATTCGGATCACGAGATTTTCCTGCGGGAATTGGTTTCTAACGCAGTCGATGCGCTTCAGAAGCTCAGTATGGTCTCTCGCTCTGATGAGTTTTCGGGCGAGTTAGGTGAGTCGGAAATTGTGATTACGATCGATAAAGCGAATCAAACGCTGTCGATCTCAGACACCGGAATTGGCATGACCGCTGACGAGGTGAAAAAGTACATCAACCAAGTCGCCTTTTCTAGTGCGGAAGAATTTGTTGAGAAGTACAAAGCTAGCAGCGATCAGCAGATTATCGGGCACTTCGGGCTAGGCTTCTATTCGTCGTTTATGGTGGCGAAACAGGTTGAGATTGATACGCTGTCTTACAAACAAGACGCGCAACCTGTGAACTGGGTCTGCGATGGTTCAACAGAGTTCAAGCTATCCGAGTCGCAGCGCGCGACACGAGGCACAACGGTTAAGCTAACGATACAGGACGAAGAATTAGAATATCTGGAGCCGTACCGGATTCGTCAGCTAGTGAAAACCTACTGCGATTTTCTGCCCTTCCCGATCAAGCTGGAAACTCTGGCATCTGAAGGTCAAGAAGCAACTGCACCCGAACAAATCAACCGTCAGAAAGCGCCTTGGAAAGAATCGCCAAGCAATCTCACAAAAGAGGACTATCTAGAGTTCTACCGCTATCTCTATCCGTTCCAAGAAGATCCGCTGCTCTGGGTGCATCTCAATACCGACTATCCATTTGTAGTGAATGGCATTCTCTACTTTCCCAAGCTCAAACCGGATGTCGATGTCACCAAAGGACAAATCAAACTGTTCTGCAATCAAGTCTTTGTGAGTGACAACTGTGAAGAAGTTGTGCCTCGATTTTTGCTGCCGTTGCAGGGTGTGATTGATAGCATTGATATTCCGCTGAATGTGTCTCGAAGCTTTTTGCAAAGCGATCGTACGGTGCGTCGAATTGCAGACTACATTGCGAAGAAAGTCGGCGATCGCTTAAAGGAACTCTATCGCGACGATCGAGAAGCTTACATTCGCAGTTGGCAGGATCTGGGAACGTTTGTTAAATTCGGCTCACTCAACGATGACAAGTTCAAAAAGCAAGTTGAAGAGATTCTAATCTATCGCACCACTGCAACTGAGCAACCAAAAGTGGAAGTTCAATCGCAAGAGGGTGATGCTTGGCAAGATACCGAGCAGAACAATACGATCGATGGCAAGACTTATACAACGCTGCAAGAGTATCTAGAACGCAATAAGGCGCGGCACGAAAATCGAGTGTTTTACTGTACTGATGAAGTGACGCAAGCAACTTATGTTCAGTTGCATACCAGTCAGGGCTTAGAAGTCTTGTTCATGGATTCGTTTATCGATAGTCACTTTGTCAGCTTCTTAGAGCGCGAATATTCGCACATCAAATTCTCGCGGGTTGACTCCGAACTCGATGACACGCTGATTGATAAAGACAAGTCTGAGATTGTTGATCCAAACACGAATCAAACGCGCGGTGAACAGATTAAAGACTTGTTCCAGAAAGCATTAGGTAAGCCTAAATTGACGGTGCGAACTGAAGCACTGAAAGGAGATGCAGCGGCTCCTCCTGCAATGGTGTTGTTGCCAGAACATCTTCGCCGAATGCAGGAAATGAATGCACTCTTGCAGCAACAAGCGATCGAGTTTCCAGAAGAACACGTTCTGCTGGTCAATACCTCGCATCCAATGATTCAGAATTTGATTAGTCTCAGTCAAGGCGCAATCGTCACTGGTGCTTCGAGTTCTCCATCGGCTGAACTTGCAGATATGATTTGTCATCATGTCTATGACTTAGCACTGATGGCGCAGAAGGGCTTTAACGCGGATGGAATGATGGCGTTTGTTGAGAGATCGAATCAAGTCCTGACAAAATTAACCGATCGGGCTTTGAGTTAGAGACTTAGTTGAGGTTCTCTCGCTACGTTGATATTCCGCCCCGGTTTCCAATCCGGGGCGAACAGAACAAAGTCCACTGAAGGGGACTGAAGAATGATCTTTTCAGTGGGCTTTTCTGTTGGGGGTTGCGATCGCTTGCAATGCCTCTATCAAGGTTTGGTTCTGTTCATCGGTTCCAACTGTGATTCTTAATTTGTCATCTAATCCTAGTTGTTTGAAGTATCGCACCAGGATTCCGCGTTCTTTTAGTGCAAGATAAATCTCTTCTGCATTGTCTTGTGGCTGAGTTAGGAGAAAGTTAGTTTGTGAGTTCCATACCTTCCAGCCAAGCTGTTTTAGGTCGATCGCTAATTTCGCTCTCGATCGTTTAACTCTCTCAGCACATTCATTTTTATAGTTCTGATCGCGTATTGCAGCAGTTCCAACTAGGGTTGCGATCGCATCAATATTGTAACTATCTTTAACTTTGAATAGTCCGCTGAGAAGTTGAGGATTTGAGATCGCGAATCCAAGCCGCAATCCTGCTAATGAATAGCCTTTCGAGAGTGTTCGCAAAATCAATACATTCTCGAATTCATGGACTAACGGGAGAGCAGTCTCCTCAGCAAAATCAACATACGCCTCATCAATCACTAGAACGCCTGTTAACTTTGCTGCAAGGTGTCTCAGGTCTGATAGTGCAATGCTATGACCGGATGGACTGTTTGGCGACGCGATAAAGGTAATCGCTCCTTGAGCCGCGATCAGTTCGTTAATCGGGAATTCATATCGATCGCCGTAAGAAATCTCAACGCGATCGGCAACTTGCATTTCTACCAAAGTCCGATACAGAACATAAGTCGGCATCGGATAAACCACTTTTCGTCCAGGTTCCGCACAAGCCCGCACAATCACATTCAAAATATCATCGCTGCCATTCCCAACCATGATCCAATCCTTGGGAATGTCTAATGCTTCGCTGGCAGCTTGTCGAAAGTCATTGGCATAGGGATCAGGGTAGCGTCTGAGCCATTCGGGATCAAGAGAGCGCAGAACAGCGATCGCATTCGGTGAAGGGGGATAAGGATTCTCGTTTGTGTTGAGTTTAACGATCAGGGTCCCGGGTTTGGGTTGCTCACCGGGAATGTATCCCGCCATTGCATCAACACTGGAGCGAAAGTAAGAAGGCATGAACTTTGGGTGTGCAACAGCAAGAATGATATCCTAAGATATCTCAAAGATTGCCTTGATTAAGCCTTGCTTTGGCTTGAGAAAAATGGGTCGCCCGGGATTCGAACCCGAGACCAGTCGGTTAAAAGCCGAATGCTCTACCGCTGAGCTAGCGACCCAGGCGGATTTCGTAACCTTAGCTAATCTAACACAAGTTGATTGAGAGATCCAAGAAAAATCGTAACTTTTTGGAAAAAGCGTGAGAAAAAGTATCGAAAACTTTCCCCCACGCTGACTCTACTAGTTATGAACAACAGCGTGTTCGCGCTCTAACGATGCCATTCCGGGTTCGGGGGCGCGGAGTTCTTCCTCGCGAATCGTCGGTTCTTTGCTGTACACCGAGCTGAGGAGAATATTGATTACGCCGCTATCTTCCGCTTGCTCGATCGCTTTGTGAGTGATAATTTCACCCACATTCAAAATCACATTGTCTTGTCGATCGAGGATCACCCGATTCACCGGACGACCCAGAGCTTGTTCGACGCGATTCCGGTAAATTGCGCGAGCGCTGCGACCTTGGTACTCTGAAAACTTCTCTTGCAAATCGTGCCAGAGGGTTTTGGCATTCTCGCGTGCGATCGAAGCTTCTTGTTGAAAACGAGTCGATGCGATCGACGCTTCGTTTTGGAATCTCGATTTTGCAACGACCAAAGAACTATTCGTGCTGCCACGAGCCGCTTCGGTCGGGTGCAAGCCAACAGCATCTAACAACGCAACTTCCCGGTTTGCAGCTTTAGCCCGATCAACCACAATATCAGTGACAATTTGACCGGGTGCAGCAATGATCGCACCGCTATCAGACCGGATCATACGATCGGAGCGTCGTCCTTTCGCTTGTTCAACGCCGAGACGTGCGGTGACATTCGAGAAGGCTTCATTCGCCCGTTGCGTTAGGTTTTGGAATCCGGTCTGAACTCGATCGCTAACATCTTGAAATCCAGTCTGAACTCGACCGCCAAATTCTTGAGCTTGGCGGTTGAGCGGCGCGGTTAAGCTTCCACCTGTAGCGCGATAGAGAGTCTCAATTTCACCCGCGTAGCGCGCTGCTTCTGCCACAGTTAGCGTAATCACTTGGTCTTTCGCAATCAGTAACTGACCTTGGTTGGTGAAAATATCTCGATCGACCGTTTTTCCAATCACATAAGCGAATTGCTCGTCGGGATCAACCAGTTGATTCGTAATCGCCGTAGTTGCAGTGCGAGTGCCATTCTCGAAACCATTAGAAACATCAGTTGCAGCAGATTGTAATCTTGCGTTTGCAGTTTCTGCACCGCGCTGAATTTGCTCATTTGCTGAGTGTGCAGCGGATTGAATTTTTTGACCTGCGACCTCCGAGCCTTCCTGAACTCGGCTCGATGCGCTTTGAACCGCACCCCGAATTCCACCCACTTGTTCTTCCATCAAATCAGCGGTTTCAGGTGGAACAAAGGTCGCATCTTCACCGATTCGGAGCGTATGCGGGGCGGGAATAAATGAACGACCGGAGTAAGCATCTGCGAAGATCCCACCCGATGTCTCATATCCTTCGATCGCGCCCGTTTGATCATCAAAGAACAAGTCGATTACCGAACCTAAATAGCGTCCATCGGTGGTGACAATGCGAGTGCCTTTGAGAACAAGATTACGATCGAGAACCCGATCAATGCGCTCATCATGCTTTGCGGAAATAATGTTTTCTCTGCTTGGAATGATCAGCGTATCGGTTCCGAATGCAGAAATCGCGCTGAGGGGGATAACCTTTGCGGAATGAAACAAACCTGACTCTTCAACTAAGACCCCTAACAACTCGTTCGTGTCTTGATCAAAGATGAGATCTTGAACTCGTGCAGTGCGCTTTCCAGAATCAAAGGCAATAATTGACTTGCCGATGATATCACTTCCTTTTCTCATAATGTCCTCTTAAAATTCGGGTCTATATTGATAAAAATCAGCAGATTACTTCGCACCGAAATCATCGGCCGAATTCAGCGGATAAGGAACAGTGCGACCAAATCCAGGGACAACATTCATGTATCCGTAGTATTCTAAAGAGACTCCAAGAGCAGCGGCAGCAAGAATAATCAACGCGATCGCAGGAGTCGGATTCGAGCGTTTTCCAACTAAGCGTGGCATAATAAATTTCCAGTAAGTTAATTACAAATAGGGCGAGAAGTTCGATCAATTAGTGATCGATAGAATTATCACTTCGCCAATAATCTGATTCTAGAGCTTTGTAAAAGGATTGACATCAATCTATAGATGTAATTCGTTTGGAGATTTATATTCGCTCGATTCCTAAATGCAGATTGCTCTATCTCTTAACGCGGAATCTCTCGAACGGCGGCTTGAGCTTCTTTGCGTAATCCGTCTGCAATTCGAAACAGTTCCCGTCCGTTGCGAAGGTGGTGATCGTCATAGTTATGCGTAAAGTAATTTAACTCGTCGATGCCATCGCTGAGTTGATTCAAGCAGTAATACAGGTTTACTGCTGCACCTGCGGCACTGGGGGGATTCGGTATCGATCGATAAGTCTGCTGCGCTTTCGCCAGTAATTCCTGACACTCTTCCACATACGTCTGAAAATTCCCCATCAGATCGTCATCAAACGGATCGGCAGCAAGTTCGTTGATCTGCGATTTCAGCGGACGAATAATCTGATTCAAAATGCGATTGACTGAATTATGCAGTTTCAGCCAGAGTTTAAGCTGCTGGTCTGCGTTGCGTTCCGCTTCGCGCTGCTTGCGATATTGAGCTTGTGCAGCTTCAGTGCGTTCACGATGCGATCGCATTTCTGATTCGGAAAAACCAGCCGTTTCGAGTTGTTCCGCATATTGAAGCTGCTGATCATACGATCGACGACTTTGGGGATCGCCCAAAATTTCGTAAGCGGCATTGACGCGAGAAATCTTGTCGTGACTTGCAGTGGCACGATTGCTATCAGGGTGAAATTTCTTCGCTAACCGTCGATAGGCTTGCTTGATTTCCGCTTGCGTTGCGGTCGGATCAAGGTCGAGGATTTGATAGTGGGTGAGGGTTTCAGTTGCCATACGCCCATTCTAAAAGGCGGATGGGGTTGGGGGCTAGGAACTAGAGAAACGCTTTTTTGTCAACTAATTTCTGTCTTAAGCAGTTTTTCTAGTCCCCAAATTTTAGCCATTCAGCATTGCGGGCATCGTCAGCTCAGGGTCTTGGAACAGGGCAGTACTGAGATAACGTTCGCCAAAGCTTGGTTGAATCATCACGATCAGTTTGCCTGCGTTCTCAGGACGTTTGCCAACCTCGATCGCGGCTTTTAACGCTGCTCCGCTCGAAATTCCAGAAAGCAACCCTTCTTCGCGTGCCATCCGCCGACTGTAAGCGATCGCGTCATCATCGGACACTGAAATCACTTCATCGATCAGATTGACATTCAAAACAGGCGGCACAAATCCGGCTCCAATCCCCTGAATTTTGTGCGGCCCCGGTCGTCCGCCCGATAAAACAGGACTATTAGAAGGCTCAACCGCGATCGCTTTGAAGCTTGGCTTACGCTGCTTGATTACTTCTGCGACACCCGTGATCGTTCCACCCGTGCCAATTCCCGCGACAATAAAATCAACTTCGCCTTCGGTATCTTCCCAAATTTCCGTAGCGGTCGTTTCTCGGTGGACTTGAGGATTCGCGGGATTGCGGAACTGTTGCAGCATATAAGCGTGAGAAGTCGTATCTACAATGTGCTGCGCTCGCTGAATACACCCTGACATTCCTTCAATACCCGGCGTGAGTTCCAATTCCGCTCCGTAAGCTCTGAGCATCGATCGACGTTCCGAACTCATCGTTTCCGGCATCGTTAGAATCAATCGATATCCTTTTGCCGCTGCCGCCATCGCCAGCGCAATTCCAGTATTTCCAGAAGTCGGCTCGACTAAAACGGTTTTTCCGGGTGAAATCAAGCCTTCACGCTCTGCCGCTAAAATCATGCTGATCCCGATTCGGTCTTTCACCGAAGCAGAGGGATTCATTCCTTCAAGTTTCACCACAATTCGAGCAACGCATCCTTCAGCTTGGGGGATGCGATTCAGTTGGACAAGCGGCGTGTGTCCAATCAAAGCCGTAACATTCTGAGCAATACGCATAAGACAATGAGGGGGGGGGTAAAAAGACGCGATCGGTTCAATCAAGCAGATCAAATGTAATACATGAAATCAAGTTGGCGGCGGGCATCACGTCGCTCACGCAAATCCTTCAGCGTATATTTTTGAAACACTGAGTTTGCAGCCTCGTTCGCCTCTTGCCAAATCTCACAAACGACAGATCCTTCTAGGGTTTTACCAGATTTTAGAGCGGTTCCTTGATCGATCGGGCGGCTGTCAAATCCTTCCAGACACGCCAGCACATCGAACAAAGTAATCTTCCAAGGATCACGAGCAAGGAGATATCCACCTTTTGCGCCGCGCTGAGATCGCACGATTCCGCCGCGTCTTAGAGTGGCTAAAAGTTGCTCTAAATAGCGATCAGGAATATTTTGTTGAGCAGAAATCTGTCGAATTTGCAGGGGTTCGCCGCTGTCATAGGCAACAGATAGCTCAATGAGGGCGAGCAACGCATACTCACTTTTACAGGACATCTCCACGGGCACACTCTGGGATCAGGTTAACAGGCTCTTTCTCAGTATACTCCGGTTTCTCACTAGGGTTTGTAGGTTTTCAAATGTCAACAAAAAAGCCCCGCAGATTGCGGGGCTTATAATCAGACTGAAATTGAATTAGAACGAGAACGTTGTCCGGATCGTACCGACATAAACGGTGTCGTTCGCGCTATTGTGCTCAGGATTGAAGATCACGATAATACCGGGAGTGATCGAAATCTTGTCATTCAACTGGAGGCGATACAGCCCTTCCAAATGGTATGAAGTATCTGGATCTTCTCCTGCCAAGTCGCTACTGGTCACTTTTGGAGGCATTCCGAAGATCACACCTGCCATGTTACCCTTGCCACCTAGATCCGGGAAAGCGAGAGTTACTGCCCAGTTCAGAATGTCCGCGTCCGCACCCGCTGCGGCTCCAGATTCAGCATTGGCTTTCGTCAAACCACCCCAACCCGACAGGACGAAATTCGGAGTGATTCGGACGGTTCCTTGAAGCCCGAAATTGTCGGTTGATGTCGCTACACCCGCGCCAAACGGAGCGTTAGCCAGACGGCTACCTGTTGCAGAAGTCGTTGCTACGTTACCGCCGCGATCGTAGCCGCGCACGTAGGTAAAGCCGACTTCCGCACCCGGAGCGACTCTAAAAGCAAGCTGGGCTAAAGCTGCATTGGAACCATTGAACAAGCCACGAGCGCCTGTTGGGTCTTGAGCTTCATCTGCGATGTAACCTAGCGATAAGGTCAACGCCTTGCCTAAAGGCAAGTTTGCAGTGACACCAGCACCGCTCACGGCTCCAGGCGATCCGCCTTGACGGTAAATCGGGTTGAACCGACCGAAGCGTGAGATCGATCCTTGTCCGTCACTTGCCAACAGAGGGTTAAAGTTCGGCACGTTGTTGTAGAACTCACCACCAAGTGCATCTAACGTGATTTGCCCACCCTGACCGATCGGGAAGCGGTAGAACAATTTATCTACGCTCGCCTGGTTGCCGCTTGCACCACCACCTTCATAGGACAGGCGCGTCATGTTCGTGCCTGTATTGTTCACACCGAAATCAGTAATGTTGCGCGCTTGAATCCGGGTCAAGAGGGTATCTTTCCCGGTAAAGCTCGTTCTCAAACTCAAACGAACACGATTACTAAAGGTGGTGTTGTCAGCTAGACCAGCAGAGCCTGGAGCAGCCAAAGGAAGACCCGCAGGAGTGGTTCCAACTGCCTTATCATCACCTTGTGCACCGGAGATCGAGAAGATCGCTTCCCCTTGCAGCTTGGTGGTGGTGGAGAATTGTTGTTTCTCTAAAGTCGTGGTGCGGGTTTCAAGCGCATCGACTCGACCGCGAAGCGTTGCCAATTCTGCGGCAAACTGCTCCTGAAGCTTTTGCAGCGTTGCGAGGTCTTCTTTCTTCACCAAATCAGCGGTTGAAGCGGCGATCAGTTCGTTGACTCGATCGAGACACGCATTCAAACCAGCCGCAAACTCATAACGAGTCAGAGCGCGGTTTCCACGATAAGTCCGATCGGGATAACCTGCGATACAGCCATAGCGCTCAACCAAAGATTGGAGTGCTTGGAATGCCCAATCGGTCGGTCTGACATCAGATAATTGAGAGACTGAGGTAACTTGTCCAGCATCATTCGCTGAAACAACGCCTTCGTTGCTGTAAGTGCTGAGTTGATCGAGAGGAGCAACGGTTTGAGCCGTTTCTGCTTTAACTTCAGACGCGCTCACCATTTCAGCAGCAACGACCGTAGCGGAGACAGTCAGCGTAGCACTGAGAAGCACTGGATTGACCAGCAGCGATTTCCACAATTTATTAGCCATGATCACTTCCGTATTCACACCATCGAACAAAGTACGTTGATTCTCTATTCTTAAATGCAGAGTACAACGACTTCAGCAGTATAGTCTAGTACAATCCTCATGCCGAACTGATTGAAAATTCCAATGAAAGGGAAATCCGGCGTTTCAAGCGGTTTACAGGAATTGTTGTGATCTCGGATACATAGAAATCTTTAAGGAATCTTCATCGAACGGAGGCGAATCCTGTCTATAGGATCTTTCTGAAGACGATGGCATTCATTGATTTGATCGTTAGGATAAGTTTTGGTGAAATGCAGGATGGTTGACTGCTCATGATGAGATTCGTTTCAGATCCGGCGACATCGCTCAAAATCCAGAAGATGCAAGAGCGAGTGAGATGGCGTACACCAAAGATTATCGATCGAGGAATTGATCAAACTCGATTAGAGATCGATGATCCCCAGGAAGAGAATGCCTTTTCGTTTCTGGTAATTGGCGATAGTGGGTCGGGGCGGCATCCGGGACATTCTCCCCAGCGCAGAATTGCAGAGCAAATGTTGCTACATCGCGATGAATGCCGCTTTGTTTTGCATACCGGAGACGTGGTTTATCTAGTAGGTTCTAGTGAGTTTTATCCGCAAAATTTCATCGAGCCGTATCGAGAGTTTCTAGTTGGAGGAGATACCCCAAAAAAGATTTCATTCGATCAAATGGTGTTTAATTTCCCATTTCTACCTGTATTGGGAAATCATGATTATTATGATCTTCCAGCATTTTACGGAGTACTCGCACAGGTTTCCTATCCTGTGAGACGATTATTGCGATCGCGAATTGATTTCGATATTCGTTTTCATGGCTCTTATCAGGGAAAAGCATTCTCACAGGCGTTCATCGATATGCTGTCGGTCGCAGAGCAGCAAGGCAACATGATAGAACATCTCGATCGACATTACAGCGCTAAAACTTCAACAGGTCGCTGTCTGAAATATGAACCGGGATCATTCACCCGACTTCCCAATCGCTATTACACCTTCCGCTATGGTGGAATTGACTTTTTCGCGCTCGATTCTAATACGATTAATGAGCCGATCCCGCTTTCGACAGATCAGCAAGGACAAGAAGATCGGCAAAAGTTAATCGATCGACAAAATGAGATCGAACAAGAAATGCAGCAGTTGATCGCTGAAGTTGCCAAACTCGATGTCAGTAAGCCAGAGCAATCCGATCAAGCAGATGATATTCGGGTGAAACTGCAACAGCTTGAAGAAATTCAGCTCGACATTGAGAAACAGTTAAATGCTGAATCTAGTTTTGCAACCGACTACGAACAGTTGGACTGGTTGCGCGATCGATTGATCCAGTCTTGGCGATCACCCGAAGTGCGGGGACGAGTGGTTTATTTCCATCACCCACCCTATGTCACAGAAGCCACAAAATGGTATCAGGCACAGACTTTTGCCGTTCGATATCGATTGCGGCAAGTGTTAGATGATGTGGCAAGACAAATTGATCCCAAAGGTCGTCCGATCGTTGATTTAGTTCTCAATGGTCATGCTCATTGCTTTGAGTACCTGCGTACCGTAGATACAGGGCACGCGGATTCAAACATGAATTGGATTGTGTGCGGCGGCAGCGGTTATAGTTTGCGGCGGCAGCGAGAAGAAGGAACTGAGATCACAGAGCAATTCGATAGTTCAGAAGAACGAATTGTGGCAAAGTCTCAATTGTTTGTGGGACGAGCCGGACAAGGAACTCAGAAACACCGCCCCTACTCGTTTCTCAGAATTGATGTTACCCCTGATGATCCCGTGAAGTTTGTTCTTCGTCCTTATGTCTCAGAATGGTCAAGACGACGATGGCACGATCACGCACTCGACCCGATCGTCATTGGATGATGACTCAGGAAACATTGATTGAATTTCTCGATCGCTTTTTTCAGGTGGATCAGTATCCCAAAGAAGAGCGAGGCGGAATTTATCGAAAGAGCGATCGCCTAATTCAACGGTTAGGACTTGCATTAGAGCCGACTCTAAACTTCGATCTTTGGATCACAAACCATCGTGTTGATGCACTCTTTATCCATCGCCCTTGGCAGCTTGATCCTGAACTTGATATTGGTGTTGTTTTTTATCACTTACCATTCGATGAGCAATTGACATTAGGATTCAACTTACGACTGGCGGAAGCGTTGACGCTTGTGAATGCGAAACCGTTTGGACACAAAGCAGGACGAGCGATCGGGATGATTGGAGAAATCCCGCCTCAAAGTTCCGATCGCTGTTGTGGTCAAATTCGAGATATCTTCGGTGGCTATGAATCCGCGATCGGACAATCTGAGGCGGTGCGAAAAATCGCGATCGTAGGGGCAATGAATGAATCCTTAATTCGATCGGCAGCGGCTCAAGGAGTAGAAGTTTACATCACTGGACAATTTCGCACCTCTGCAAAAGCAGCAGTGTTAGAGACAGGAATGTGTGTGATTGAAGTGGGGCATCATCGCTGTGAACAGTGGGGCTTGAAAGCATTGTCCGGAGTACTACGAGAACGCTGGTCGAAGCTACAAATCATTTTGCTGTGATGCTTCAGGGAATTTGTATTGCGATCAGGTTGATTCTACCGATTGAAAAGTTGGCGAATTGCAATCACACGCTATAATGGGAGAACATCACGGGGCTGTAACGGTTTCGACAGGCTGGCGAACGTTCCATCGAGATGCAGGTCGAGAGGGAGTCCACTCTCGTAAATCTAGGCTCAAAACAATAGATGCAAACAACATCGTACCTTTTGCTCGTAAAACTGCACCTGTTGCAGCATAAAGCACCTCTAATCCAGGTTCGAGCGCTTACCGTCTGACACCGTTAAAGTCAGTAAGCAAACCCCCAACGGTTGCTCTAGAACTTCACCTCTGGTTGGCGTTCTAGTTAAGACAATACCAGAGAATCCCATTATCCGGGACAAAGGATAGTTCCCGCTTCGAGGATTAGAGAAGCTAAACCTGTGAATGATTGATGAATCAAATACCCAGTTTGGACACGGGTTCGACTCCCGTCAGCTCCACTTTTCAAGACTCTATGTAAAAGCAGCTAATTTATCTGCTTCGCAGCATTACACAGCAAAAAGCCGGGACTGGCAATCGCGCAGCCCCGTCACACACTTATAATTTTACTAGTGCAGCTTAGACTGCACTAGGTTTGATTACTTCTGGCATCGTTGCGCCGTGCAACTGTGCTTGACTCATATTGGCGATACTCAAGTTAGTACTGCTCAAATCGCCATTTGTGAGATTCGCTCTAGTGAAATTCGTTTCTGCAAGATTTGCTCCAACCAAAATCGCATCTGTGAGATTTGCGCGGCTCAGATTTGCTTTGGTCAGATTTGCTTTCGTCAGATTTGCACCAGTGAGATTGATGCCACTCAAATTTACGCTTCTTAGATTCGCTGCCATTAAGTTGAGGTTACGAAAGTCTCTCTGCCCAGCGGCATAGCGGCTGATAAGTTCCTTCGTAGTCATGGTCGTTAAAGAATGACTTAGCATATAGGTTAGCCTCCAGAGTGCAAGCGATAGGTCAGAACTGAAACAGTTTCAGTTGGCGCAAAATAACTTTCGATCAGTTTCTTGTCCTTCAGCTTTTGCAGAGCCGGAACAAGGACTGGATATCCTTCACCGATGAGATCAAACAGTTCTCCTCGGTTCTTATCTCCTTGCTTCAAGGCTTCTAGAATGAGTTGCGGGATTTCCTTTGAAGCGTCTGTGGCACTCAATAGCGAAATTTCCTCTTACTCTGTTTATGTCTAGCAAGCGCTTTGCGCTTCCGTTTCTCGATCGGGGTTTCAAAATGACGGTGTTTCCTCATGTCAGGAAAAATTCCTGCTTTGGAAACTTCACGCTTAAATCGACGCAATGTAGATTCAATACCCTCATTTTCCCCAGGAACAACTTGGGGCATCTGGCTTTCCTCGTAGGTGGACTCAATCAAAACTAAATCGCTGAACTGAAACCAAGTTAGTCAAATAGAGGAAAGTTCAGAAGGAAATCTCCAAACTTTCCTCTATTCAGATTTGGCTCAATTCAATGACTGAAGCCTTAACGCTTAGTAACCACCACGTCCGCCGCCGCCGCTATTTCTGCGTCCGCCGCCGCCACCGAATGATCCGCCTTCCTCACGAGGTTTTGCTTTGTTCACCTTGAGGTCGCGACCCATCCACTCCGCGCCGTCGAGTGCCTCGATCGCCGCCGTTTCTTCTGCATCCGCACTCATCTCAACGAAACCGAAGCCGCGCATGCGGCCCGTTTCACGATCGGTGGGGAGTTGAACTCGCTTTACTGAGCCGTATTCCGCGAATACGCTGGTCAGGTCAGCTTCCGTAACATCGTAAGACAGGTTGCCTACATAGATCGACATGGATTATCTCCAAAATTGAAGGTGTGATGAGAGCCAAATTTCGGAGAGAAGTCTGTCAATGGAAAAACGTGAAAATTCGCTAATACTAGAAACAAATGCTGCAGCCGATATTTAATCCTCTGTTGTTATTCTAGCGCTTTACAATCGATTTTGTGCAAACTGGGGCTAGTCCTTTACATCTCTTATGACTTCTTGAGAAATTGCTTTGGCATGAAGTTCGACGAGAGCATCTCGCTGAAACCGAACCACTCGTGAAATTGAGTTGCGAGAACTCTCGGAAGTGGAGACAGAAAGCGTGATGTTTTCGAGATTGGGATCGATGATGTGTTTGACTTTGCAAATTTGCATCTTATTATTGCAATATGCAATGATGCGATCGCCCGACTGGATATCAATGGCTTGAATTTTCAATGGGAATTCGATCCTCTTCAGGAGTTAATTTGGGCGGTAGTCATATTGAAAGACGTGGAGACTCAAGCTTGCTTTGGCTTGAATGCTATCCCGCACGGGGTAATTTTCCCTGACCCCTTAGAGAACTAGACAACTAAATGTGCCTGATAGGTAGCGGGTAGATTCCTTTAGTATACACACCTAGTCAAGTTGTCCTAAATAATGGACATAAAAAATGATTGTGAGATAGTTTCCTACAATCATTTGCTGGTTTAAGTTCATTTTGCAGGAGTGAGGGCGCGATCGTAGATCAAACCCTTGCCTTAAACTGACAGCGCTGCATCTGTCTGATTTGCACCGCTTCCGCCAGAGTAAACCAAGCCTCTCTGCATATCGAGGGTCACAATCTCCCCATCGCGAATCACGCCCGTTGCATTTTTCACACCAACCAAGACCGGAATTCCCAGACGCAGCCCAATTACAGCCGCATGGCTTGTCAAACTGCTGTCTTCGGTCACAATCCCCGCCGCTCTACGAATGGCATCAATATGTTCTGCATTCGTGCTGGGTGCAACTAGGATCTCACCAGAGTGAAATTGACGGATCTCTTTGAGCGTAGAAGCAAGCCGAGCGCGACCGCTGACCGAGCCTTGTCCAATCCCCACTCCTTTTCCACGGACTGCTGTAACGACTTCGACCTTAATTAAGTCGGTTGATCCCGCGACTCCTTGCAGTGTTCCAGCCGTCAAGACGACGAGATCGCCTTCTGAAACTAATCCTTTCTCTTGGGCGACGTTTAGCGCTGCCTGAAAGGTTTGTCCAGTTGAAGGGAGATCCAGCACTAATAACGGTTTGACACCCCAAACGAGTTGCACTTGACGGGCTACATCGACATGAGGCGTAATTGCAAGGATCGGGGTTCTGGGACGGAATTTTGAAACATTGCGGGCAGTGGCTCCGGTTTTGGTGAGCGACATGATTGCAGAAGCATCGAGCTGCACGGCGATATTTCCGACCGCTTGGCTGATCGCATTTGGAATCGATCGACCATTGTTTTCCAGAGGTTGCTTCGCGTTTTCTTGCTCGATCCGAACTGCGATCGCTGCCATTTGCAAAACCGCTTCGATCGGGTATTTCCCAACCGCCGTTTCATTTGACAGCATCACGGCATCGGTTCCATCAAGGATCGCATTGGCGACATCCGAAATTTCGGCACGAGTGGGACGCGGGCTATGCACCATGCTATCGAGCATCTGAGTTGCGGTGATAACTGGGATTCCTAGCCGATTCGCTGTTTTGATCAGACGCTTTTGCAGAATCGGCACATCTTCAGCAGGAAGTTCGACACCCAGATCGCCTCGTGCCACCATTACGCCATCTGAGATCGATAGAATTGCTTCCATTTGTTCGATCGCTTCGTGCTTCTCAATCTTGACAATTACGGGAACCGATTTTCCGGCGCTAGAAATCAATTCTTTGATCTCTAATACATCTTGAGGATTTCGCACAAAGCTGAGTGCGACCCAATCGACTCCTTGATCGAGTCCGAACACTAAATCTTTGCGGTCTTTATCAGTCAAGGCTTTGATCGATAGGTATACGCCCGGAAAATTTACGCCTTTATTGTTCGAGAGCGGCCCGCCGACGACCACGCGGCAATGGAGCGATCGCTCCACTCGATCGATTTCCTCGACCTTCATTTCGACTCTGCCATCGTCAAGCAGGATGGTTGCACCTTCGGGCACTTCTTCTGCAAGCAGATCGTAACTCACTGAGCTGATTTCTTGTGTTCCCGGTATGATGCGACTCGTGAGGGTAAAGCGATCGCCTTTGTTAAGGATGATTGAACCGCTTTCAAACCGTCCCAACCGAATCTTTGGCCCTTGCAGATCTTGCAGAATGCCGACGGGTTGATTCAGTTCAAATGAGATTTGTCGAATCAGGCGAATGCTGCGGAGGTGGTCATCGTGTGAACCGTGTGAGAAATTCAGGCGCAGTGTGGTTGCCCCTGCTTCGATGAGATCGCGCAATACATCGGGACTGCTGGTTGCAGGGCCGATCGTGGCAACAATTTTAGTGCGACGGTGAGAAGATGGCAGTGGCATTACAGTGAACAACCTAAAGAGTCAAATAAACCAAACCTGCTTCCTCGGTGTCGATGGCTAGGCGGAGCCTTCCGCCGAAAAGCAGCAAAGCCGTGACCAGCGCTTTGAGTTTGCTGATCCAGGGCACTTGGGATACTACCACGTTTAAGTACGTCGCAGAGGCACTTTTGGGTAGAGATCATCGCAGCTTTGTATGTAGACTATTACGCCAGTGAAATTCGGAGAGCGGGAATCTCGATGTAATGAAATTTTGATATTTGAATTGATTAAAACCGCAAGGCAAAACGAGAACGAGCGTAATTAAAGAAAATCAATCAGAAAAGTTCGGAACCTAAAGAATACCGAGCGCATCACCGTTAAAATAGTTACGATTTATATTTTGTTTTATAAATTTCTCAACAGCGATCACCCATCTAGTCCCCTTGCCCAACTCCTGACCAATGACCTCAGAAATCATTGAACTCGACGGTAGGAAGTTTGTCCCCGCCGATCAATTACCGATCCCAGACTGGACATCTGTTCTTAGTGAGCGTCCACAACCGATTTTGACGCTCAAAGATGACGATCTGTTTTTACTTAGTGATACGTTTGGCAACATTGGCGGCTCATCGGATGAAGGGCGCAGTAGTGGTCTTGGCTTGTTTTGCCACGATACGCGGTTTCTCAATCGGCTGGAATTGCAGATCGATGGGCGACCGCCAATCTTGCTCAGCAGCACTGCCGAAAAAGGGTTTGTGCTGTCGGTGCTGTGTACGAATCCGCGACTTGACGATCGCATTCCCGCAGAAACGATTGGGATCAAACGTGAATTGGTTCTCAATGGCGGATTGTTTGAAGAAATTGAGATCGCCAACTACAGCACCGAGCCTGTTGAGTTTGAACTCAGTCTCAGCTTTGGGGCAGATTTTATCGATTTGTTTGAGGTGCGAGGGTTTCCGCGAAGTCAGCGGGGAACGGTACTGAGGCGATTGCCGCATGAATCGAATGAGGTCGATGATGTGGAATCGTTTGTCGCGATCGATGAATCGGGACAATCTCCGATCGAGTTAACGCTGGCGTATCAAGGTTTAGACGGTACGATTTTGGAATCTCGGATCGATTTTGTTCACTATCAGCCCGATGCGCTCAAGGGCTACACCGCCATTTGGCAACTGAAGTTTCAGCCGCATGAGAAACAGAAATTTGGCTATCGGCTGCAACCCTTGAGCAATGGTCGCCCGGTTTCTAAAGTGAGTGCGCCGATCACGTTGTCGCAAGCGAAAGCGGCAGAATCCGCAGAAGAGCAGACCTGGCGGCAACAGGTGACGCAGATTCGATCGGATAAAAACACATTCAACCGAGTAATCGAACGCGCTGAACAAGATGTCTATTTACTTAGACAAACGTTTGGTAAAAATAAGGCTCTGTCTGCTGGCGTTCCCTGGTTTTCTACATTGTTTGGGCGCGATTCGATCATTGCTGCTTCGCAAACACTGTTACTTGATCCACAGATCGCAAAAGAAACACTAACAATTCTGGCGCATTATCAAGGTAAGGCAGACGACGAATGGCGAGAAGAACAGCCTGGGAAGATTTTGCACGAAATCCGATTTGGAGAGATGGCACGCTGTCAGGAAATTCCGCACACGCCTTATTACGGAACGGTTGATGCGACTCCGCTTTGGTTAATGCTGTATGCCGAATATTTCTCTTGGACAGCCGACTATGAAACGCTCGATCGCTTGTGGAACAACGCGCTGTCTGCAATGGAATGGGTCGATCGCAATCTGAAAGAAACGGGCTATCTCAGCTATCAGCGCACATCAAAGCGCGGTTTGGATAACCAAGGCTGGAAAGATTCGGGAAATTGCATTGTCGATCGCAAAGGCAAACTCGCTCAAGGAGCCATTACCCTCTGTGAAGTGCAGGGCTATGTTTATTCCGCCAAAATTCGCTTAAGCCAAATCGCGCGGATGAAAAAGCGGATTGATCTCGCAGATCGCTGGGAAGAAGAAGCCCGCGATCTCAAGGTTCGATTCAATCGAGATTTCTGGATGGAAGACCAGGATTTTTGCGCTTTAGCGCTCGATGGTGATGGCAATCCAGTAGATAGTATTACCTCGAATCCAGGACACTGTTTGCAGTTGGGCATTTTTACCCCAGAGAAAGCTTATAGTGTCGCAGAACGATTGCGCGCTCCAGATATGTTTAATGGGTGGGGCATTCGGACATTGAGCAGCTTATCGCCTGCTTACAATCCGATGGGTTATCACGTCGGGTCGGTGTGGCCTCATGACAATGCGCTAATTGCGATCGGGCTTCGTTCTCTCGGTCTAATTGACCAAGCCTTAGAACTGTGTAAAGGCTTGCTGGATATGACGCGGCATCAACCGTATCAACGTCCACCAGAATTGTTCTGTGGCTACGATCGTACAGATGATAATGAACCTGTTCAATATCCTGTAGCTTGTACGCCCCAAGCTTGGGCGACCGGAAGCGTTTTCCAACTAGTTCACATGATTGTGAATTTGGTTCCCGATGCGCCTGGGAACTATCTGCGCGTCATCGATCCGGCACTACCAGAATCGATCAACTATCTGGCGCTGAAGAATCTCAGAGTAGGGCCAACGTTGTTGGACTTGGAATTTGAGCGATCAGGCAATTCGACTTCTTGCCGCGTTTCTAAAAAGCGAGGAAATTTGCGCGTGGTGATTGAAGCGTAACGTTGGTGACAGTTCCAAGTGGGCGATCGATGGTATCAAAGGGTAATATCTCTACATATTTTTTAGTGATTAAAACTCTATGACATTCTCGATCGTGGCTTGGGACTCACAGACGCAGATGACCGGGATTGCTGTAGCAACAAAACACTTAGCTGTAGGATCGCTCGTGCCGCACGTAAAAGCATCCGTCGGCGCGATCGCAACACAAGCTCAAACTAATCCCTTACTCGGAATTCATGGCATTCAACTCTTAGAACAACGAATCGCCAGCGAAGGGACAGCCGACGAAATTTCGGTTGAAGAAATCATTCACTTACTGTTAGAAAACGATCCAGAAGCCGAAGATCGTCAACTTCATTTAGTCGATCACACAGGACAAACCGCCGCTTGGACAGGCTCCGAATGCGTTGATTGGGCGGGACATTTGACCTTTCCAGGCTTTTCGGTTGCGGGCAATATGCTGGTTGGTGAACAAGTTCTGACCGCAATGGTTGAAGCGTACCAAGCGAAAGCAGGTATGGAATTCTCAGAGCGATTGCTGCAAGCGTTGGAAGCTGGAGAACGTGCAGGCGGAGATAAGCGTGGGAGACAATCGGCAGCAATTTACGTGATGAATCAAGATGTGTATCCACATTTGGATTTGCGGGTAGATCATCATCAAGACCCGATCGCACAATTACGATTCCTGTTTGAAGAGTCGCGCAAAGAATACTATCAATCGTTCCGTCAAACGATGCCCTCCCAATGTCACCGGACGCATTCGGTAACGGCGAATCATTTGGCGAAACAGATTCAAGAAGTGATTCGGAAAAAAGCGGTATTGTCGAAGTTCAAAGCCGTCGATCGAGCTTCTGAACCCACCGAGATTAGCATTGCAGAACCGCGATAGATGCTAAAACAAAAAACCCCCGAGCCTGTTAAAACTCGGAGGGTTCTAAGCTTATGTTACTTTGCCAGCGTAGAACATTACACCTTACGGGTTGAGGAATCATCGATCACGGGGCGACCTTGGGTATCGACATCCAACTCTTCGCGGCGGATTTGCTCTTCACTATTGACGATATCTTGATCCACCACTTTCGTCACGCGGACTTCTTCACGCACAAACGCTTCTTTCCGAACATCGGGCGTTTCTTCGTAGACTTCCACACGAGCGACTTGACCTTCATGGAAGGCATCTTCACCGACAGGAACCGCTGTCACATCGGTCGATGCAACGCGCTCAACAACGACGCGCTCTTTCTCGATCGGCACACTGACACGAGCCGTTTCGGTCTCGACGTGCTTACCGATCGTGACTTCACCTGCTTTCGCCCGACGCTTGTTCGCGATCAGACGCTCTTCATACAACCGGATGCGATCGTCATGCTGATCCATCTTGTACAAATCGCGATCGAGGTCATAGTTGTAATTGTCTTGGTCATAGGTCGGCGTAGCAGATGCGCCCACTGATGAACCCGTATAAGCTACACCTTCAGCATCCAATGCAGGAGAGGTGTCAAGCGAGGCATTGGTCGCTGCAACGCCACCCATTGCAGCACCCGTAACGCCCGTTGCAGCAGTACTTGTCGTATCAGCGCGGTAGACTCCCCGGACTTGCTCTTCACTGTGATAATCCATCTTCATCTCATCGGTAAATTCTGGAAGCTGTTCGACTTGCGATTTTGTCAAGCCTTGAGCATAGACGCGATGAGCGTCGTAATCGATTTGGGCACGTCCGATCGGCAGCAAGACTTTCTTACCAAAGATCCATGCGCCTGTGCTGATCACGAGATAGCGAAAACGTCCATCTTCATCCACGAGGACATCATTCACTGAGCCGATTTTTTCGCTACCACTGTAGAGATCCAAATCCTTCACATCGCCGCCATCAAAATGATTGCGGTAGTCTGGATCAAAATCCTTAATTTTGTATAAAGCCATATTGTTATCTCCAAAATTGGTTACAGGCTTTAGCTTAGAAAGTTGAGTTTTCTTTTCCCTCTTTCTAATGACCGAACCGTCTCTTTCTAATGAGAGAAATCGGCTAGAATTATTTCTTTGAAATCGAAAAAGTCTGGTTATTTTTTAATGAAAGATCAAGCATGGTTAAGCCAAATTAAAGAAGAAAGAGCGATCGCAATTATTCGCGCTCCAAATTTAGAAATCGGAACTCAAATGGCAAAAACCGCGATCGCTGGCGGAATGAATTTAATCGAAATTTCTTGGAACAGCGATCATTCTGCGGAATTAGTCGCGCATCTACAATCGACCTTTCCCAACTGCACGATTGGGGTCGGTACGATTCTCACCGTATCGGATTTGAAGAACGCGATTGCAGCAGGCGCACAGTTTGCATTTATGCCACATACAGATTTTGATTTAATTGCGATCGCGAAACGGCACGAAGTTCCGATCATGCCGGGCGCACTCACTCCGACAGAGATCTTGACCGCATGGAACGCAAAAGCAAGTTGTGTCAAAGTATTTCCAATTCAAGCGGTGGGAAATGCGAACTACCTTGAAGCACTCCGCGCACCGTTGGGACACATTCCGATGATCCCGACAGGTGGAGTGACGATCGACAATGCGAGTTCATTTATTCAAGCAGGTGCGATCGCGGTGGGGATCGGTGGGAATTTATTCTTAAAACAAGCGATCCAATCAGGAAATTGGTCACTGATTCAACAACAGATTAAAACGCTGATGAAAAGCTTACAATCTGAAAGAAAATCAAATTCGTCATAAGTTATGCAATACAACCAAACTGCTTTATGGATTGCGGGATTCATCACTGCAACTGTTATGTTGCCAAACATTTCGGTTGAAGCACAAAACAACAGTTCGCCAGACAATCTACCGATGAATATCAAGGTCGATTGCAAAAATCCTCAAACCCAGTTCCAGATGAATTTCTGCGCGGCTGAAACAGCAAAAACTGCCAATCGACAATTGAATCGAACGTATCAAAAAGCGATCGCAAAGTTCAAAGGAACGCCCCAGGAAAAACAGCTTGTCGATGCTCAACTCGTTTGGATCAAATTCCGCGATGCTGACTGTGCCTTTTCCCGCGATCGCTTTCAAGGCGGTTCGATGGCTCCGATGGTCTACTCTGGCTGCATTGCCCGAATGAGCCAACAGCGCATCAAAGAACTCGAAGGCTATCTGACAGAAGGCGGACTTTAGTATCTAAGCTCCCTCGATCGCGTCACAATCCGTCAAAATGGCAATAGGGAACTCACAGGAAAATCAGGCATGGACATTCAACACGGATTCGTGGGCGCGATCGGCAATACTCCTCTAATCCGCCTCAATAGTTTTAGTGATGAAACCGGATGCGAGATTCTCGGCAAAGCAGAATTTCTGAATCCAGGTGGCTCAGTCAAAGATCGCGCTGCACTTTACATCATTGAAGATGCTGAACGACAAGGCTTACTCAAACCCGGTGGAACTGTCGTAGAAGGGACAGCAGGCAATACCGGAATCGGACTCGCTCACATCTGCAATGCCAAAGGTTACAAATGCCTGATCATCATTCCCGAAACGCAATCTCAAGAAAAAATTGATTTGCTCCGAACATTAGGCGCAGAAGTTCGTACCGTTCCCGCTGTTCCTTACAAAGATCCAAACAACTATGTGAGGTTGTCGGGCAGAATCGCTTCAGAAATGGAGAACGCAATTTGGGCGAATCAGTTCGATAACTTAGCCAATCGCCACGCTCATTACGAAACGACTGCTCCTGAAATGTGGACTCAGACCGATGGCAAGATCGATGCTTGGGTGACAGCAACGGGAACGGGTGGAACTTATGCGGGGGTGGCAATGTACCTCAAAGAAAAGAATCCAAACATCAAGTGTGTGCTGGCTGATCCGATGGGTAGCGCTCTTTATAGCTATGTCAAAACGGGAGAGACGAAATCCGAAGGTAACTCCATAACAGAAGGAATCGGAAACAGTCGCATCACGGCAAACATGGAAGGCGCACCCGCAGACGATGCGATCCAAGTCCACGATCGAGAAGCGATCCGAGTCTTGTATCAACTGCTCGAAAAAGATGGACTCTTCATGGGCGGTTCTGTGGGAATCAATGTTGCCGCCGCTGTCGCCCTCGCAAAACAAATGGGAGCCGGACATACGATTACTACCATTCTCTGTGATGGTGGTAGCCGCTATCAATCGAAGTTATTCAATCGGGAATGGTTAGCGGCAAAGGGACTCTTACCGGATCAATCATGACGACGGTGAGAATTTGCCAGCACAACTCTTGTCGAAAACAGGGCGCAGCGAAGGTACTCAAAGCTTTTCAGTCTCTTGCGCCCGATGATGCGTTGATCGAGCCTTGTCGCTGTTTGGGTCAGTGTGGCAACGGTGCGATGGTACTCGTTTTGCCGGATAAGATTTGGTACTGTCGCGTGTTGCCTGAAGAAGTGGGGGCGATCGTCGATCGACATTTAATCCAAGGTCAACCGATCAAAGCAATGCTCTACCGCAAATTCCATCCGAATTAAACCTCGTCTGGATCAACTCCCAATTCCCGTAACCGTGCTGCAAGGCGCTCCGCTTTTTGGCGTTCGGATTCTGCTCTTTGAAACTCCAAGACTTTTCCTTCGGCTCCGGTCGGAAGGACTTGCTGATCGCGATCGCACCACCGCAACCAAATTCCGCTCACTGCCTCAAACTCACCTTCCCAAACTGTTAATCCTAAACCCACAGTAGGCAGCCAGAACGGTTCTGATAGTTCCACATACTGCCCGAAAGTCAGACCCCAAACTCGCAGCAATTGCCCATTCATCTCGTCCGATCGCTGAATTTGTTCAAGCGGATCAAAGACCGCATAGTATGGGATACCAATTCGCGCATATAGGTCTTTCTTTTTACCCAGTTCGTTCCCTTCCCGATTCGAGACGATTTCAATACAAACCTCTGGCGCTTTGCCAAACTCCCACACAAAGTAAGAGCGGTTTTGCTTTTTGCTCCAGTCGGTCGGCATTTCAACCCCCAAACTGAGAAACGCATCAGGTACGATCGGGTCTTGCTTTAAGGCATAGAATAACCCAACATTCGCAGCAGCAACGAAAGGTAAATTTTGTGACCAAGAACTGTAAAGCGGTTCAACGAGTAATCTTTGTTGTTTCTCAGACTGAAAATTATCCACGGGGGTATCGTCCTCGGTGACGATGTGGCTGATGTCGGGAGCGACGAATTCCTCGATATATTGCTGAGTCATAGTTCGCGGTTCAAACCCTAGAACGTATTATTACATCAAACCAGTATTTTTGTTCGCATTGCAGAAAATGTCGATCGCTTGATCCGCTGTGATCAGTCGCTTCAATACGACTTGCCCGATTGCGCCAGATTCTACCGCTGGTGTAGGTCTTACTTCGACCATCAGCACCTCATCTTCGACCCGATACAGCCAAAGCTTCTCACCATTTTCCCAGATGCTTAAGTCTAACTGTTCGATTTGGGGTTTGCGTCTCCAGGCGACTTCATTCCACAAGCCACCCAACTCCCAGACTCGCCCAACACACCAACCATCTGATAGAAAAAAATACTTCACGATCGTGCCCTAGATCCGCAATGCTGCTTACCCTAGCGCGAAAGTTGCGCGATCGCGTTCATTTTAACCAAGTTTTTCAATCGCTCATTTTGGGTGTTGTTTCAATTCCTCAGAAAACACCCAAAATTCAGCAATGTTCATCTATTTCCAAGCACGCTGTTGATAGTTTTGTTTGCACATATTCAGAATTCGCTGATCGTTTGCGCTGATCTTAGAAAGACGTTGATAGCCTTCTAAGCCAACTGGAGCAACAACAGGATTGTCGCGTGATGCAACAGAATCTTTGCGCTCAGTTGCAATCACATAAGGATTTTCAGAACGATCGTAGCTATCAATCACCATTAGCGAAACTCTGTCGGATTCGACGCTGCCATAGGTGCAATCGAATGACGATCGCGGCATATACAGCGCACCAATTAACTTACCTTGCCGTGCTTCAAACACAAAATAGCCTTTACCAATCTGTTCGGGTTGTGCAGATTGCCCATACAGGTAAACTCCATCTGGCAATGTGGTTGCTTGAGCCATCGCAGTGGCTTGAGGTGCAGCTTTTTCCAGATTGCGGGGAGCAGCTTGAGCAGGTGCATTCGTCACCATGAATCCCGTCAGCGCAAGGGAAAAGCCTGCGATCGTCGGAACTGCTTGTTTTACGGAGGCGAGGAGGTAAGTCGTTAGTGCGTTCATGGAATGCCCTCTCAAATTTATAAAGTCTTCAGCAGGGGGTTAAATAAAGTGTTGTAATTTCCTGATTTCACCAGGGGGCTAGTGAATAGTGTGCAACACTGTCTCCGTATTACTACTCCCTCTAGGGAAGTCATTTCGGAAAACAAAGGGCAGAGAATTTAGAAAGTTTCTCGGCTGATTTTGTAGCGGACATAGAGCGGAAAAGTACGATCTCGAAACTAAGCCTGATCTCGTTGTGAAGAAGATTCAACGAAAGATCACACTAAATTCGCTTGATAACTATCAAATCATGTGTTTGAGGGCTGTGTGATTTGATAGAGTGACAGTCTAAGATTTGGCAGTTGAAGTAACCCAGTTCTGATCTTCCGAAAAGGCTGCTGTACTTTACTTTTCTCAATCAATCGATTCCAGTGAGCACCAGATTCTCATTTAATCTATCATGCCCGGTAAAACCAATTTATTTTTGCAACAATCCTTTAATCTGAAATTAAATCGCTTATTAGCGATAAAGTGATTTAGTTTACAGGTCAAGCAATCCGGGCGGTGGAGTGATTTCAATCCGTTTCTGATCGAGGTCAACGATCGGCACGATCGCTTCGACAAATGGGATCAAAACAGTTTTATCCTGTCCGCCCTCCGGTGTACTTTTAGCAACCTGCAATAAATCATGTCCTGCCGGAATGACATCCGTAACTGTCCCGATCAATTCCTGACTCGCTTGATCGTACACAGATAAGCCGATTAGATCCGCGACGTGAAATTCGCCTTCTTCGAGTTCAAGTCGATCGCTAGCTGGAACGAGCAGTTTGCAATCTTTCAACGACTCGGCGGAGTTACGATCGTGAATTCCTTTAATTTGAATCACATACAGTCCTTTGCCGTCGAGATAGCGCCCGGAGATTAGCTCGATCGATTCGGGTTCGGTCTGATTCGGACGGAGCAACCAACGCTGTCCAGGTTCTTCAAATCGCTCTGGAAAGTCTGTATTGGGATAGACGCGCAGTTCGCCTTTTAAGCCTTGAGCCGCGACGATTTTACCGATTTCTAAATAACTCGTTTTATGATCCATAAACTTGCTGTGCAACCTGTGCGAGTCGTTCCATTGCGGTTTGCAATTCGATGTCTGTTCCGGTCAGACTAATTCTTAAACATTGCTGTTTGTGTTGCCAGTCTTCCTGTAAGCCTGGGAAGAAGGTACTTCCGGGAACCACAATCACGCCGACTTTTTTGAGTTCCTGATAAAACTCCCAGTCGGTGATCGGCAAGTCTTCAAGCCAAAGCCATGCAAAAATTGCGCCTTCTCCGCGATGCAGAAACCACGGCAGCGATCGCGGCATTGTTCGATCGAGGGTTTCTTCGACGATCGCAATTTTGCGCTGATAAAACGGGCGAATTGTATTCACAGAGATATCTGCGAGTTGACCGGATTGAATGGCACGAGCCGCGATCGCTTGTCCGTATCGAGGTGAGTGAATGCAGAGATTCGTTTGGAAACACTCTAGCGAGTGAATGATTTCGGGTTCTCCGATCGCAATTCCGATGCGTTCTCCGGGCAGTCCTGCTTTCGACAAACTCATGCAGTGAACCACGTTCCCACCGAACATCGGAGACATTTCCGTAAAGTTCAAAGCAGGAAACGGAGGTGCATATGCAGAATCGATTAAAACCGGAACATCATGAATTGCTGCAAGTGAAGTAATTTTATTCACTTCATCATTACTTAGAACGTTTCCGGTTGGATTGCAAGGGCGAGAAAAAATTACACATCCAGTATGTTCATCAATTTGTAGCTGACTGAAATTTGGACGGTACTTAAATCGATGATTATCGTGATCGATTTCTAATTCTGGTTTGTATGCGATCAGTGCTTCTGGCGTGAGCGTAACACCACCGTATCCGGTATAATCAGGACTTAACGGAAGTACAATCTTTCTCAGTTCACCACTTGCGGTATAGCCACCAAACGCATTCGCGGCATAGAAGTAGAGGCTTTGACTTCCGGGAGTAATCAAGATATTACGATCGCTCAATTTCAACCCGTAGCGCTGATTGAAATCTTGTACAATCGCATCGATTAACGGCTGATATCCCTGACTTGCACCATAGCGACAAACGACATCACCATATTCAGGACTTGCTAACAATTCGATCGTGCAATCACGCCAAAGCTGTTCAACTTCGGGCAAAATCACTGGATTACCCGCACTGAGATTGATAAAAGTTTGTCCGGCTCCTGCGCGTAGCGTTTCAATAATGTCTTTCATAATCGCCCGTACACCGGACAGGCGTGACATTTCTGTTCCAAGTTGACTCAGCGCGGGGTTCATCACAAATCGCAATTTTAGGACGATCTTGATGCTACCGACTAAAAGACTCGATCGAGCATTAATTTTTGCTGCGATCGAGCTTATTCAAAGCAGCAATGCCTTTATCTTCGCCTGAACTTGCTCGACAATTTCTTCTAGAACAGACTCCACAAATTGAACCTCACGTCCTCTCCAATCAATACACTTAACTTAGTCGGTCAGAACAACACCATAAGTATTTAGCCCATTGGGTAGAAGTACCTCAAAAGGATATCCCTTCTGGTGTTTTGTAATTGGCATCACCAAAACTAGAGAAGTTTTCCTGTTGTAAGAGCGTAGTGAGAGGACAAAGCCAGGTCTGGTTCCTCTTTGTTCGCGTCCGATAGTGGGATTGAAGTCTAGGTAAACAATATCTCCACGATCGGGAATGTAGGAATCTGATCGCTCTACCAAACTTCGTTCCCCACTGGTTCTCCAAAGTCAACTCCTGCATGAAGATTTTCTGGAGTGATACCTTCTAGTAATTCATCTAGTGAATACTCTTTACGCTTTCTGGGTTTCACAACTAAGTTACCGTCGATCGCGCTAATCTCAATCTCCTCACCTTCGGAGATTTGAAGCTCTTTTGCTAAATTCTGCGGAATACGAATCGCAAGACTGTTTCCCACTTTGCGATAGTTGAAGCCATAACGTACTAGCTCATAATGTAGATACATTGTATCTACGGTTGGATGTTTGCAACACGCCCAAAAATGTGCCGATTTCTCGATCGAATTCTGCTTTCTTCTGAAGAAACGAGAAAATCAGCGGCACGTCATCTAGAGTCGCAGGTCTGATATTCATTCAAAGTTGGCGCAGTGCTTGTTCGATCTTCCGTACCGCTTCAACTTCACTCAAAAGCTGATCGGCTTGGCAGAGCATCTCGCCAGTTTTTGTCGTGTTGCCGATCGCAGAATACGTCACCCCAAGCTGAAAAAACGCCTGAGCAATCTCTGCCTTGATTTGATAAACCTGTGCCAATGGCATACGAAGCGACTCGGTGAGTGGGTTTACTGATGCGGAAATTTCTGAGCAAGACTCTCAGGGGCAGTGAGAGCTTGCAAGGTTGACGAATTTTGAGGCAATAAAGTTCTGAACTCTAGAACCGTGATTCGTCTGTCTTGCGTAGGGGAAATGCAAGACGGCTGAAAAAGCGAGCTTACGCGGTAGACTGCCAATCTACGTAAGAGCATACCTACGCATTTTCCTCAGCACATCCGTAGATCTGCATAAGTTGATCGGTATTTCTAACTCAGTGTGTTGAAAGTAACTGTCACGCTGTTCCTGTTTGTAGATCATCTGGCAGTTCTAAAGTATCGCCCATACGATCGCCTGTGTGATAAGCCGCTAAAAGTACCTCGCTGGTTTTACCCCAGCCGATCGTGCCGTTTGCGGAAATCCCGATTGCGCCGAAATCACGTCGATTTTGATGCGCCTCACTGAAAGATTTTGCCAGCGATTGATGGAACGGTTGCCCATCTGTCACACGGATCACGATTCGAGCGGCTAGACATTCATCGATAATGTCCTCTCCAATCCCGGTACAGCTAATCGCGGCATCTGCGTTTGCGTAATTTCCCGCAGGCATCGCGGAATCACTCACGCGCCCGATCCGTTCAAAGCCTTTCCCCCCAGTCGATGTGCCCACTGCTAACCGACCGTGATGATCAAGCGCCACAACCCCGATCGTGCCTCGTCCCGCCGATTCGGAAATCAGTTCTTTTTCTGCAACCACGCCCGCCATTGCTCGGTTAAAGTTGCCTTCGCGCTCTTGAATCCATTCTTGTAAGCGCAGTTCGGTCAAGGGGTCGTAGAGGGGAAGTTGAAGTTCTCTTAAAAGTTCAGCAGAACCGATATCGGATAAAACGCGATCGTCGGAAGTTTGCAGAAATAAAGCAAGCTCGATCGGGTTTTTTACCCGCGCCGTATTGATCACGCCGCTGAATCGTTGACACGCTCCATCCATTAACGCCGCACTCATGCGGATTTGCCCATCCGATTGCAAGACTGATCCGGTTCCAGCATTGAATCGGGGATCGTCTTCGAGCAATTGGCATCCGGTGACGACAGTTTCGGTTGCAGTCGCGCCTGCCAGTAAGACCGCGTAGACTTCTTCCACCACTTTGTAAAGCGATCGACGAACCGCTTCCGCGCCGCCTTTTCCCTTGAGCGAACTTCCTGCGCCACCATGAATGATCAGTTTGGGTTGAACGCGATCGACAGACATGAAAGGAACCTCGCACGCGACAGATAGCACAAAAGCTTATCACGTCCAGATCACGGTGTTTCCGGTTTCGCTTGTGATTTGCGCTTACGACAGCGATCGCTACAGTATTTCACCTCGTCCCAACAGTCCTCCCATTTTTTGCGCCAAGTAAAGGGCAACCCACAAACGGGACAGACTTTGGTGGGAAAATCAGATTTGGCACGTTGGCGCGGCATAGCAAATTCGAGACGTAAAATAATCTAACGTCACTTCAATCAGTTTTTCGCTTCGTTTTGAGCGGGTAGCTGCCCCTTAAATCAAATCCCCCACTGGGGGATTTTGAACTGGAAAACTTGGCTTGAAGTCCCCCACTCGTGGGGGATTTAGGGGGCTTCCCAGGTCTGGCATCGAAGCGAACTGCTGAAGTGACGCTAGTTCAACTTTAAAGTCTTTCGGTCGTGCGCAATATGTCGGAAACCTTGCCTTCTCAAGTTCGGATTGTTCTGGTCGAGCCTGCGGGCGCGTTGAATGTTGGATCGATCGCGCGGGTGATGAAAAATATGGGCTTGAGTCAGTTGGTGCTAGTCAATCCGACTTGTGATTTGCAATCTGATGATGCTCGAAAAATGGCGATGCGAGCGATCGATGTTTTGGAAGCCGCACAAATTGTCGATTCGATTCCAGAAGCCTTGGTCGGGTGTCATCGGGCGATCGCAACTGCGGTTCGATCGCGGATTGATTCGCCGTTAGAACATCCGCGCGAGGCGCTGCCTTGGTTGTTGGAGCCGGGACTGAATACTGCGCTGCTCTTTGGGTCTGAAGATCGAGGACTGAGTAACGAAGAATTGAAATATGCTCAACGGTTTGTTTATATTCCAACGAGCGATCGCTATCGATCGCTGAATTTAGCTCAAGCGGTGGCGATTTGTTGCTATGAACTGTTTCAAGCACCCATTCCGGATGCGACACTCTCGATTCCCTGTTCTTTAGATGCACTCGATCGGGCTTATCAACACCTCGAATCGGTGCTGCTCGATATTGGATATCTCCAGCCTCACACGGCTGCGAGTCGGATGGAAAAATTTCGCCATTTGTTCAATCGCGCCAATCTTTCGGAAGCAGAACTATCCTTGCTGCGCGGGATTTTGCGGCAAGTTGAGTGGGCAACACACGATCGAACTTCTGAGCAAACTTCTAAAGATTCCCGGACTTGAGCGGATCACTTTCTCGAAGACAATGTAAAATCCCTAAGACATACAGAGTGACACAGCGCAGAATTAGCGTTCTGAATTCAAAACCGATTTCACACAGGAGCATCGGTGGAATGCAGAGCAACTGAAATCTTGTTTCTGACGAACGGAGAAAAGCATCAATGTGGGATGGAACTGACGAGTCAACCGCATCAAATTTGGATCGCAGTGAGCGATCGCTCACGGGCACAGCAAAGCTAAATTCTCGCTCCCGTCGTCGTGCCCCTGAAGCCGCAAGTCCGCCGATTCCGCTTTCGTCTCGTCGTTCTGAGCGTCGTCGCACTCCTGAGCAAACCCCACGGGAAGCGAAGCTATCGCGTAAAGCTGCTCCAGAACGCCCGATCGCTAAATCCCGCGAATTTTCTACGACCGTTCGATCGTTTCGCACGCCTCCAGAACGCTCACGATCGAGAACTGAGCGTCGTCGGCTCGAAGTCGTTCCGCCTCCCGAAGCCCGTCGCCCGCAACCTGCCCGAAAACCGATTGTTTCACCACCAAAAAGTCGATCAGCGTTAGCATTCCTCTACGGCACTCGATTGTTAATTCTAGGCGTGGGAATTGGGGTGATTGCAGGAACCAGCCTATCGATTTGGGATCCGGCAAACCGATTCGGCGGTGCATCTCAACTGGAAAAAACTGAGCAAGCTGCTCCGTCACCGAGTCCGACTACCGTTGCCCAACTGCAACTCGGTGAGGAAATCGCTCCGCTGAAAACGCAGATCCAAAGCGAGATCGCAGCTCAGACGCAATTGGCTCCAGGTTTGATGATTGTGGATGCGGATACTCACGCTTATTTAGACATGAACGGCTCTAATGCGCTGCCTGCTGCCAGCACGATTAAGTTTCCAATTCTTGTCGCTTTCTTCCAAGCAGTTGATCAAGGAAGGATTCGACTCGATGAACCGCTGACAATGCGAAAAGAACTGATCGCGACTGAATCGGGTGAGCTTCAAGATTTGCCGATCGGCTCTCAGTTTCCCGCGATCGAAGTTGCAACCAAAATGATCGATATCAGCGACAACACCGCAACGAATATGATCATCGATCGCTTAGGCGGTAAAGATGCGGTGAATCAGCAATTTCAATCTTGGGGCTTGACGAATACGACGATTCAAAATCTGCTCCCCGATTTGCAAGGGACAAACATAAGCAGTCCGCGCGATATGGTTGCGCTACTGGATGCGGTGAACCGAGGACAATTGGTTTCAATGCGATCGCACGAAAGAATGCTCGACATTATGCGAAAAGTCGCCAATAATTCCCTGATTCCTCAAGGTTTGGGGCAAGGAGCGATGATTGCACACAAAACTGGAGATATCGGCACAATGCTGGGTGATGTTGGCATCATTGATTTACCAAACGGTAAGCGGTACTTGATGGCAGCAATGGTAAAACGTCCGCACAATGACGATCGAGCGGGCGATGTGATTCGGCAAATGTCAAAACTGACCTTTCAATATTTCAATCAACTGAGTGCGACTCCTCCGAGTCCTACACCTGGATCTCAGGGAGCGCAACCTGTGAAATCGACGATCGCGCAGCCTTAAAGCAAAATGATGGGTCAGGCAAGATGCCCGACCCACATAGTTTTAGAGGCTCAAACTAGAGATTCAAACGCTTAACCCGCACAAACAGGCTTGTCATTTGCATTCAGTCGAATCTTGCCTTCTGTTCCGTTGATCATGAATGGCACTTGCTGATCTTCAACGACGCGCACAAATGCAGGCTTATCTTGCAAACAAGCACTGACTGCCGATCCCCAAGCCGTCAAATCTTTTGACATCTTATCGGTGATTGGGGTGTCGCTCGTCACTGCCGCTTCTTTCACAACCGCCACTTGGATCGGGAGTGTGAGCTTCGACGGTGAGATCGAGGTTGCGGGGAAGGTTGTTTCCTTGATGCCTGTGATGGTTTCACCTTCAAGTACCATCGTTTTCGCAGTCGGTTGGGCGCTAGGAGTTGCAGACTGTTCCGCTGGGGTGGTCGGAGCGGGTGCAGTCGTTGGGGCGCTCGGTGTCGATGACGGTGCAACTGGAGTTGCAGGGGTGGTCGAATCTGGAGTGACCGGAGTTGCGGGAGTTGTGGTCGAATCCGGAGTCGTTGGGGAAGCAGGTGAGATCGGGACACTGCTCGGTGATGAAGGTGTCGTCGAGGAATCCGGCGTGGTCGGTGTTACGGGAGTTGTGGTCGATTCCGGGGCTGAAGGAGCAGAGGGAACGACCGGAGTAGAAGACGGAACGATCGGGGTCGATCCGGGTGTGGTGGACTCCGTGGGAGCGAGTTTCATCGTGTCGGGCGTGGACGGACTTGCAGTGGGTGTAAGGGACTCAGCAGGCTTCATTTGCATTGTGGGCGAAGGCGTTTGAGTCGAGCCGGATGGACTGCTCATCGTTGGGTTTGCCATCGTCGGGCTGCTCATCATCGGGCTAGTCGGCAATGCGGGAACCACAGGGGTTGAGCCTGCATCGATCGGCTTTGTTGGAGAACTTAGAGGAGTTGCAGCCGGAGCTTCTGGGTTCGCGATCGGAGAAAGTACCGGATTCGCGGGAGTTGTACTCATCGAAGGCGAGGCGGATTCGGTCGGGCTTGCTTTGAGAGGGGTTTTGATCGATTGAGCGATCGTGGGAACTCCGTATCCTGCAAGTACGGTCGCTACGCCAAAAGCGGCAATCTGTTTCAGTTTGCTCACGTTCATCTCCGAATTTTCTAAAGGTCAATATACTTACGCAATTTCAGAATGCACTAATGATGATTCACCCCTTGATGATTCATGCCTTATCGAACTGATCGAACTTCTGTCCGTGGTTTTGGAAAGCGACAGATAGCGTTAGACAGCCAAACCGTACCGAAGCAGTGGTGAATGGCTCAACTCAACAAGAGACAGATTCTCGATTGGCACAAGTTGCGGGCACATTGCGAAAAAATTGGCGTTCAAAAGACGGAATTCGGCACTAAAGTAGGCGGTACAAAGGATTCGATCGAGGATTGGGAAGAGAGAATGCAGAATCCGTATTACCGACTCGCTCCATTTATTCAGGAGTATATTTACAAACAGGGATGGACAGATTTACGCCCGATTCAAGCGGAAGCCTGTCGAATCTTGTTTGAAACCGATCATCATCTGTTAATCGCTGCGGGCACGGCATCCGGGAAGACTGAGGCTGCATTTCTCCCGGTGTTGACTTTGCTGCATGAAAAGCCTTCTCGCAGCGTTGGCGCAATTTATATCAGTCCGATCAAAGCGCTGATCAATGATCAATTCGATCGATTAACTGACCTTCTACAAAATGCAGACATTCCAGTCTGGGCATGGCATGGAGACGTGGCACAAAGTCGGAAGAAAAAGCTCCTCACACACCCGCAAGGCATTCTGCAAATCACTCCGGAATCGTTGGAAAGTTTGCTGATCAACAAAAGTGCAGAGATCGATCGTATCTTTGGTGACTTGCGGTTTGTGATTATCGATGAAGTTCATGCGTTTATCGGCAGCGATCGCGGTTGTCAGATTTTGTGTCAACTGTCGCGGCTTGCAAAGCTGACGGGGAACCAACCTCGTCGAATTGGGCTATCTGCAACGCTCGGTGATTATTCTTTAGCAGAAGCGTGGTTACAAGCGGACACTTCTCAATCTGTCATCACCCCAAATATTTCTGGAGTGGCACGAAAGATCCAATTATCGATCGAACATTTCTACGATCCGGGCTTAGTTGTCCGCGCCAAAGGAGACGATCGCGATAAGGTTTTCAATCCTTACCATTTGTATTTGTTTCGGCAAACGGAGGGGCGAAAGAGTTTGATTTTTGCGAATGGGCGAACGGCGACCGAGGAAGCGATCGCGGCTTTGAGAGAAATTGCTCAAGCAAAAGGCGCACCGGATATCTATCACGTTCATCACGGCAGCATTTCAGCAGCGCTGAGAGAAACGGCAGAGGAAGCCATGCGCGACCCAGAAAAAATGGCGGTGACAGCGGCGACCGTGACCTTTGAAATGGGAATCGATTTAGGTCATCTCGATCGCGTTTTGCAATTAGAAGCCCCGTCATCCGTAGCGAGTTTTTTACAACGGTTAGGACGATCAGGGCGGCGAGGAGATACGGCAGAGATGCGATTTATTTGCGCCGAAGACAAGCCGACTGGAGAAGAGGTATTACCGGAACGAATTCCATGGCAATTGATTCAATCGATCGCAATTATTCAACTCTATTTAGAAGAACAATGGATCGAACCTGCTCGAACGATGCGCTATCCGTTCAGTTTGCTTTATCACCAAACGATGAGTACGTTGGTTTCGTTGGGCGAATTGTCGCCAGGCGCGATCGCGCAAAATGTTCTCAAGTTACCACCGTTTCAATCGATCACACAGGACGATTTCCGAGCGTTTCTGCGGCACTTGTTAGAGATTGATCATTTGGAACGCACACCAGAAGGCGGTTTGATTGTTGGGATTGCAGCAGAAAGACTGATTAACAATTTCAAGTTTTACGCGATTTTTCCAGATACAGAAGAGTATCTCGTGAAGCACAACGGAAAAGCGATCGGAAGCATCATCGTTCCGCCAATGGAAGGCGATCGCTTTTCGCTTGCCGGGAAAACCTGGGAAGTCATCGAAGTAAACGCAAAGAAAAAGACGATCGCTGTTGAATCCAGTAAAAAATCAGTCACATCAAGTTCATGGCGCGGTAATACAGGCGAAATTCATTCTAAAGTACTACAGCGAATGAAAAAGATATTGCAAGAAACAACGCAGTATTCTTATCTCCAACCCGGCGCAAAACAACGCTTACAAGATGCGAGAGAATTAGCAGAATCAACCGGACTACTACACAATCCGATTCAACTGATTGATGAAGAAGTCTGCTGTATCTTCCCTTGGATGGGCACGATCGCGTTTCGCACCTTGGAGCGATTTCTGCGCTTTTCTGCCAAAGATGCCTTGGGATTGAAAAGTATTAAAGCTCGATCGCCCTATTTTCTAATCGTGCGGCTAGGAAAATGCAAGCTAGAGAGTGTGCACACAGAAATTCAGTCATTAGGAGATCGAACAATTAGTGTTTCGGATCTGATTAAACCTGATGAAACACTGAACTTCAGTAAATACGATGCTTACATTCCGATCGAACTACTCGAAAAAGCTTTCACTCATGACTATCTCAATTTGGCAGAACTACAAATTCTGCTCAAAAGTCAATAGATCCATCCAAGGATAGATGATCTTCAATTAAGTTTTCTCAGAACCTGATATGCTGTCCTGAAGCATTCAGGAGAAAAAACACTGTGCAGATTTCTCAGCCGATCGTTGTTGACTTAGAAATGTCAGATACAGAGTATTTGGAATTGTTGATGCAGGGACGCAATCCGCTTCACGAGCAATCCTACACGCACCAATTAATCAACTTTGGATTCGATTTGACAGAAGCAAAACAAATTGCACCATTGTTTGAGAAAAAAGAAACGTCGATCGCTGAAAAAATTGCCGTCAATCGCGCCCTCAAACAAGTGTGGAACCGCCTAATCAAAATGGTGTAGAACCCGCAACCGTAGACCGATTCAGCCGTTTTGATCGTTGTCATAATAAAGAAGTAAGACAACGATTGAGACGCATGGTAGTTACCGCTCCAGCTCGTGAAGTCCGAGAGTCGAAATTGTGGATGCCCGATCGCGTTTTGTTTACACCCGCTGCATTGGATGAGCCGTGGGGACAGCAGATTAAGGCGCGCGTTCAGGGTTTGAATTTACCGATCGAAGAGTTGCCGCGCAATCGGCTCACTGGCTTACGCGGTGAGGATGAGCGCGAGACGTACAGCATTTCTAAGCGCACATTAGCGATCGTGACTGCTCCTCCGAGCCAGTTTAAGCTTAGTCCGATTCCTCCTTCTGCGGATTGGCAGTTTCACATTGCAGAAGGCTGTCCTGGACATTGCCAGTATTGCTATCTTGCGGGTAGTTTATCCGGCCCTCCGGTGATTCGTGTGTATGCGAACTTGCCGCAGATCCTTGAGAACCTAGGGCGATATGAGCGTCCGGGTAGCGAGACGAGCTATGAAGTGAGTTGCTACACTGATCCACTTGGGATTGAGCATCTCACCGGAAGCTTGGCTGAGTGTATTCGCTACTTTGGTACGCGCGAAGATGGTTATCTGCGTTGGGTATCGAAGTTTAGTCATGTCGAAGGCTTGTTAGACTTGCCGCACAATGGACATACGCGCTGTCGGGTGAGTGTGAATGCGGCTCCTGTGAGTCAGCGTTTAGAGGGCGGTACGGCTTCGGTCGAAGAGCGGCTTCAATCTTTGCGCCGATTGGGTTTAGAAGGCGGCTATCCGTTGGGAATTGTGATCGCGCCGATTATGCCGATCGACAATTGGCAAGAGCATTACACACAGTTACTCGATCGGATGTCTGATCTGATTGATTTCGATTTTGATCTCACTTTCGAGCTGATTTCACATCGCTTCACGCCCGGATCGAAAGAGGTGTTGCTGAATTGGTATCCGAATACCAAGCTAGACATGGAGGAATCCTCGCGTGTAGTGAAGCGCAATAAGTTCGGTGGGATGAAGTATGTGTACGATGCAAAGATCATGCGCGAGTTGCGTCAGTTCTTTGAGCGTGAGTTAGCGAAGCGATTTCCGCAGGGTAAGGTTTTGTATTGGACTTAGGAGTTGGAGCGATCGCAGTTTGCGATCGCTTTCCAGGAAGGATTGGGGTGAAAAAAGAACTAGATCAGATAATCGATCCGACACATCACAAAAGATCGATTGAGTTCATGCCCATTTCCCGATAGGGTATTACTGCAATCCGCTTCTTTGGACATTCCGACTCAGATTTGACTTCAGGGTGCTTCTTAGGGTTTGCTCACTTGCCCCCACTACCTGAATAATTTCATGTTAAACGTCTCTCCCAGCGATCTCGATTCGATCGAGGATTCGTCGCTCTCAGAAGTTGAAGTGACTCGATCGCCAATCAGCCTGGAACCGCCGATCGTCAATCCTTGGCGATACGTCAAAACAACTAGCCGCCCCTATCGTCCCGAATTGTTCGATCACGCTGCGCCACTCACGCCACTGCGCGATCGAGATGTGGAAATTATGGCGGGCTGGTTCGATCAAGTAGACATGAGCGAGGTAGAACAAGACATCGACTATCATCTATCGCTGTTGTATCCAGAGCCACCTTGGGAAGAAAGCCTGGATCTCAATTTCCTAAAAGAGCATCTCTAATCGCAGAACTACGTGAAGTTTGATTGACAGATCGAGCGATCTTTGAAAACACAGTGCGACGATATGAGAGACTTGTAGATCGTCATGAGAGTTTAAAATGCTGGATTTCAATTCACTGTTTGAATTTTCTCGAATGAATTGCGTGGGGATTTGTGCGTTTCTTGTGCCTGCCAATCTGCTCACGACTTTCTTGACATTGGCACTCACAGGATTGGGTCGATCGCCTCGTCAGGTCTTCATCACAGCGGGGATCGCGTCTCTGTTTTCCGGCATCATGGTGCTGCACGTTCTGACCTGGTTTTTGATCGGCGTTGTGATGATGCCCACCTATATTTTGCTGGGTTTGGGCAGTTTGTGTCTGGTGACTAACCTCGTCACCGTTTTTCGACCGCAGCAAATCAGAGAACTGTTAGGCGCGTTAGTGAAAATTTGCACTAAAGTAGATGTGCCCGCCAGAATCAAGTTCAATGACTGAATTGCCCGATGACGACCGCAATCAAGCGGTAGGCGAAACCTCGATCGACTCCTCAGATCTCGATGAAGACTGGATTCCCGATGTTGATCCAGCACCGGATCTTGAGGAGCAGCGTCCGGTACGTCGTCGCGTCGATCCCGATAGCCCGATCGTCATGGTGGAAACGGCATTTTTGGCGAGTGCGGCGAGTCTAGTTTGGCTCGTGAATACTTACTTTCCGATGGGCCCGTTTCTGCAAATCTTTTTCCCGATTCCGATCGCATTAATTTACTTGCGGTGGGGAAGTCGGGCGGCGTGGATGGGATGCGCGATCGCAGGATTGTTGCTCTCGGTGCTGATGGCTCCGGTTCGCAGCATTCAATATGTGATCCCTTATGGATTCATGGGAGTGTTGCTCGGTGCATTGTGGTATCGTCGCGTGAAGTGGTTTGTTTCGATTCCGCTTGGGACATTGCTTGGCGTGTTCGGTGCGTTTTTCCGAGTGTGGTTAGTTTCGATTCTATTGGGTGATGATTTGTGGCAGTATGGCACGACTCAGGTGACGAATTTCTTGGATTGGATTTTTTCGCTGTTGGGATTGTTAATCCAGCCTTCGCTTGAATTGGTGCAACTGTTTGTATTTCTATCTATTATTGCGGTCAATACGGTATATCTATTTGTGGTGCATTTAGTCGCTTGGTTTTTATTCGATCGCTTAAACAATCCGATTCCACGTCCGCCTCAGTGGGTGCAAGTGATTTTTGATAATGACTGATGCGATCGCGATTTACACACAGGAAACCAAGGCGCGGTCGTGGATCAATCGACACAAAGGAAAAAAGCCTCATTTTGCTTGTGTTCTCGGATTTACAGAAACCGGATTGATCCCAGGAATTTCGGCGGCAGGTGCAACACCGAACGATCGACAATTTACCGCGATCGCAGATGCAGAATTTTTAGTGAATGGCGTTCAACCGAATCCGAAATTTCCGTTACCGCCGCTGCACGTTGGTGCGTCTCCGGTCTATATTTCTCGCGCCGTTGTTGAGTCTTTGGAAATTCCGGTGACGGTGTTCGATGCCGGATTACCGCGATCGCCATCAATTAGCGCGATCGATTTACAAGGCAGTCCTGCTCGCTGTGTGAGTACAGGCGCAGCATTGGATCTCAAAACCGTTCACCATCTGTTTCATCAAGGCTTAAAGTGGGGTGAAAAGCTTGGAGACAGCGCTGATTATCTAATCCTGGGAGAATGTGTCGTCGGCGGAACAACAACCGCACTGGCAGTTCTAACTGGGCTTGGAATTGATGCGGTCGAAAAAGTAAATAGCAGTCATTCCATCTGCAATCACGCGCAGAAATGGGAATTGGTACAACAAGGATTGGCATCACAGCCGGATGATCCGTTCTCGATCGTTGCTGCCGTTGGTGATCCGATGCAAATCACTGTAGCGGGAATGGCGATCTCGGCAAGTCGATCGCGCGGCGTTTTACTTGCAGGGGGAACGCAGATGTTAGCAGTGTATGCGTTAATCGATGCGATCGCTGAAAAAGAATCTCTCGCTTGGAATCGGAATCAAATCGTCATTGGCACGACGCGCTGGGTCGCAGAAGATCCGACAGGCGACACCGTTGGACTTGCGTTAGGGTTGAAAGATGCTGCCCTCATTGCAACTCGCTTAGATTTCACTCACTCACGCTGGAGCCAGCTTCAGGCGTATGAGCGCGGGTTTGTCAAAGAAGGAGTCGGAGCAGGGGGATGTTCGATCGCGGCTTCGGTCTTTCAGAACTGGGGACAAGCTGAACTGTTAGCCGCGATCGAACAGTTAATCGATCGTCAAGTCTGAGTTAGTGTCTGTTAGTGAACTCTTTGCGCTAAAAGCTGTTCTTCTAGTGCTGCAATTCGGTTGTACGCAGCGGTGAGTTGAGCGGTGAGGCGTTGAATTTGGATCTCTGGGGCAAGAGATTTTTCGCCACTGTGCGAAGACGATTCGATCGTGTGGTTGTCTGCCAAAACGTCTTTGTGTTCAAGCGACGAATCTCCCGATCGCGAATAGGAATAGCTGTATCGTCCATTCGTAGTTCCGAACGTCGATCGACTAATTCCATGATTGGAATCGGACTGCATTTCGGTCAAGGCTTGCGCCAGATTCGCTCCTAAATGTTCGATGATCTGGTGCAGCGAATCTACCTTGCCGTTGAGAGCGTTGATCTGGGTCTGGATAGTATCCATCGTTAACCTTATACCCCTTCTTTTCTTAGGTTTCATCGTAGGGCAACAACTCCAATGCTAAGGATTTATTCCTGAATCATTTAACGTTTTGTGGCGATTCAAAATCTAGCGAAACAAATCTGTGAGTACTCACCCTGTTTCAGTTTCACAAGGTAAACAAAATCTAGAATAAAGAAAATTAACCTATCAAAATCTAAAGCAAAAATAAAGCGCTCTTTGTAGTTTTCAAACAGAGAAAAGAAAAACTCGATCGTCTTTCAAAATGAATTGATGAATCACTCTGGCTTGTTGTTAAAAGTTGACAGAGTTCTCTACAGGAATTGTTTCATTTCTGTTGCATAAAGCGAAAAGATTCAACTGAAGTTTAGTGCGATCGCTCGAAAACACAGAAATTCCAACTAAACCGTTCAGGTGCATAATAAATTTTGGTGATGCTTTTGACAATCAATACGATTTGAACTGATCAGTAAGAACAGAGAATTACGCTCCTGGAAATTGTCAACTGTATGGAAGGCGGAGAAGCTTCATCTGACACAAGCGATGATTCTGAATCCGCGTCGATGCAAGCAATTTCTCAAGCTTGGCAGAGCGTCAAACGAGCAGCGGATGATGTACTGGAAAAAAATAGCCTACAAGACCTTCTAGAGAAACGTAACTATCTGCAAAATCCAATGGCAATGTATTACATCTAAGAGGGTGTTTTAAAGGTAGTCGTTCACTGCGTAATCTGCCCCCGGACTGGAAGTCGGGGCTAACTGAACGAAGTCCACTAAAGGGGACTCAGAGAGGGTTTAACTCCGTGTCTAATCGAGCGACTCACTCGATGTCAGATTTATGTTGTTTTAGCTGCCAAGTCTTATCTTGAGAGAGTTCTAGAATGGCTTGGTGATAGTTCGCTAACGTCGATCGATGTCCTACACTCAAAAATGTGGTCTCGATCGCTTGAAGATGCTGATACAAGCGTTCTTCATTATCTTGATCTAAGGCGCTAGTCGCTTCATCAAGAATGGCGTAGTTTGGTTTATTCAGCAGCAATCGAGCAAAGGTTAGCCGTTGTTGTTCTCCCAGCGATAACACATCTGCCCACTCTTGTTTCGCATCTAAGCCACCAAAGCGCTCCGCAAGATCCGCTAAGTTAACTTCCTCTAGAACTTGCTGGAGCTGGACATCTTCGATTTCAAGCTCAGGATTTGGATAAAGCAACTGATCGCGCAATGTTCCCAACACCATGTAAGGACGCTGCGGCAAAAACAGAATCTGATCGAGATTTGGACGCACGATCGTACCGCTGCCAGAATTCCACAAGCCCGCGATCGCTCTTAACAATGAACTTTTGCCACAGCCGCTTGCTCCCATCACGAGCAGCCCTTGTTGTGTGGGAAACTCGATCGATAAATCTTTGATTAAGGTGCGTTGACGATTTGGAGTTTCGAGCGTGAGATGTTCGATCGCGAGTCGATGATCTTCGACCAGCTGAATGGTCGTCTGATCCGAATCATCTGTTTCACTTTGTTCGAGAAACGCTGCAAAGCTATATAAACGATTAATTCCAGCACCAAAAGTAGTGAGAGCTTGAAATCGAGCAACCACAACATTCAGCGAAAAGAAGACGCGAATAAATGCACCCTGCGCTTCGGTGACTTTGCCAACTTCAATTTCTCCAGCAAAGATCGCAGGAGCTACGACCAAAGCAGGCAAAATGAACGGAATAAACTCATAAGCATTGGTCAAAACATTGAGATTAAGTTCCCAAATCAGCAACCGTTTAACGTTTTCAAACACTTCTAGAAATCGCGCTTTGACTTGATTTGATTCTTGATCTTCACCGCGATAGAATGCGATCGCTTCCGCATTTTCGCGAATTCGCACTAAGCTAAATCGAAAATCCGCTTCTTTTTTAAGCTGCTCGAAATTCAGTCGCACTAACGGCTTACCAAACACAACAGTCGTGACGAGCGTACCAATCAAGGCATACAGCACCAGAAAAATCACCAGCGGTTTAGAAATGCCCCACAGCACACCGCTAAATGCAATCACCGAGAGAACCGACTCCACCAAAACCAGTAAAAAAGCAAGCGATTCTTGGGTAAAGCTGCGGACATCTTCAGCAAGCCGCTGATCGGGATTGTCAATCTCAGGCTGAGTTGTCAGCGCATAGTAAGCTCGATCGCTAAAATAGTTATCAACAAATCGCGTTGTTAGCCAGCGTCGCCATTGCAAACTTAAGAGATCGCGTAAATAGCGATAGCCCGCAAGCAATGGTGCGTAGACAACAAGAACACCGATGAACACAATCACGGTTTCCCAGAAGCGCGATTCATCACGAGCGGACAAAGCTGAGATTAGCACTCCGCGCTTATTATTGAGAATCACGCTCAAGCCCGTATATGCTAGTAGAAATAGCACTACGCCGAGCAACAAGCCTCGCGCCTGCCATTTTTCGTCACTTTGCCAATAGGGTTTCGCGATCGTCCAAAATTGCTGAAACCCTTTAAAATTTAATCGATCCATTGGTTCCGCCATCTTAAAAAACCTGCAAGCGATTGTGAGCTGTAATCCTTAGGACAGAGAAAGCAGCAGGATTATTTGTTAACATAACTTCATTGTTATCACAGTCCTGCGATCATGTTGCTTAATCCGAATCAGCGCGAAAAATTAGATGCGACGAATGACACTTTGTTTTATGAGCATCCGCGCTTTGTCACTCATGTGGATGAAGGATTTATTCAGCAGTTAACAGATTTGTATCGCGATCGCTTAAAGCCAAATTCGCGCATCTTTGACATGATGAGTAGCTGGGTGTCACATCTCCCGGACGATGTGCAGTTTGAGCATATAGAAGGACATGGACTCAATGCAGAAGAGCTTGCCCGCAATCCGCGATTCGATCATTACTTTGTGCAGAATTTGAACTTAGATCCGAAGTTACCTCTGCCGGATCAATCGTTTGATGCGGTGCTAAATACGGTTTCAGTTCAGTATGTGCAGTATCCTGAAGCAATCTTTACTGAGATTCATCGGATTCTGAAACCAGGTGGAGTTGCGATCGTTAGCTTCTCGAATCGGATGTTTTATCAAAAAGCGATCGCAGCTTGGCGAGACGGCAGTGAAAGCGATCGAGTTGAATTAGTGAAAAAGTACTTCAAAGCAGTCCCAGGATTTTCGCAGCCGGAAGTGGTTGTAAAACAGTCTCAAACTCCAGCGGTCTTTCAACTGTTTGGAATGTCAGGTGGCGATCCGTTTTATGCGGTGATTGCAACTCGGATTGATTAAGCGAAGTAGGTGAATGATTCGCCTACTGATGTTCTGTAGTCAATGCAAAATTATTCTTCAGATGATGTAGAAACATCTCAACTGCCATAAGAGTTATAACAGCCCGAATGATCTCCAAAAATCTACCGTTAAAATTTCGTTGGTAGTTAAATAAAGTGATTACCTAACCACTCAGACTTAAGTGGTGGACAGTCGATGAAATCCGCTTAAATCGCTTCTTGATCGAAAACAGTAGAAATTTTGGTCTCAGATCATCAGGAGAACAATGGAAACAGTTACTTATACCAAGAGTGCAATTATTTTCAAAACCTCTAAACTTGTACGCCTAGCTCGATCGTTGAAAAAACTATGTCTGAGCATTCCCAGTTCTGCCTGGGTCGGTTGCGCTGGACTGATGTTAGCCGCTTCGATCCTCGTGACTCATGTGCCATCGGCTCAAGCCGCGCAGGTTGTGAGAGTGAGCAGCAACGTTTCTGCACTCAACGTTCGTAATGGCCCTGGGGTTGGATATGGTTTGAATGGTAGACCGCTGTATCCAGGCGAAACGGTGCGAGTCGTGCGCGAATCAGGCGGATGGTATCAATTGCCCGATGGCGGATGGTTTTCCGCCACTTACACGACCAGCGGTTCGAGTGGCGGAATCGGGGGCGGTGGAACTCCGGTGAGTCGTACAGTGAGAGCCACAACCACAGTCAACGTTCGTAATGGCCCTGGAGCGGGATACAGCTTGAATGGTAGACCGCTCTATCCGGGCGAAACGGTGCGAGTCGTGCGCGAATCAGGCGGATGGTATCAGTTGCCCGATGGCGGATGGTTTTCAGCAGCTTACACGACCAGCGGTTCGAGTGGCGGAATTGGGGGTGGTGGCTATGCCTCCGCAGTCGTCTCGACGAATGGCAGTAATCTGGTGATTCGATCGAGTCCTACAGGCGGTGCGATCGGTAGCTTATCAAACGGTACTGTGGTGCGATTGTCGGGTCAGACCAGCGCGGGGTATGCTCAACTTTCGAGTGGGGGCTGGGTGTCGCGAAGCTGGATTCGATAGCTTCGAGTTTGGCAAATTTAGGAGGGGCGAAGTCGATCGTGAGCTTAGAATCGCAGCGGCGATCGAGATTCGGTCGGCATTGCTCCAGTTTGGGGTGACTGTTCTGCGTTGGCAAGAAACAGCATCGGATTGATGGCATTCTGGTGATCATCTGCACCTCGACGAATTTCGTAGTGTAGATGCGGCCCGGTTGAGTTGCCATTGTTGCCCATGTTGGCAATTAATTGACTGGGTGTAACGGTCTGTCCTACTTTGACATGGGCTTTGCTGATGTGGGCAAAGAGGTGAATTTGTCCCGCTTGGTCACGGATTTTGATGTGCCAGCCATAGCCCCATTCATAACTGGTTTGATTTTGTTCTCGTCCGACATAGGAAACCGTGCCACACACCGGACTGTTGATCGGATCGCCAATTCTACCGTCGAAGTCTACACCTGTGTGAAATTGGGTGTGTCCGACACTAAAAGGATCACTAACCTGCCCAAATCCTTGATTGATTACGGGAGTCGGGACTGGATAAACGGAGGCACAGTTAGCGGATTGCGGCACAGTTGGATTCTTTTGAACTGCTGCAATTCTTGAAGGATTATATAAGTTCGGTCGAGGTGCTGCGGCGAGTAATCTGACTAGATCGCCTCGCACCCATCCTACGATTCCAGAGCGATTTGACTGCATCTCATACCAGGTGTAGCCATCGTTGCTTTGCGTTTGGTCGAGAATCTGAATGCGATCGCCAGAATAAGCAAAGCCCGTCAGTGCGGCAGTAGTGGATGGACTGGTACGAACATTGATTTGAGCAAAGCGATCGGTTGTGATGAGTTCGGCAGGTTGGGTTGCGATAGCGGAGTGTTGCCAGCCTAGAGTTGTGAGCAGAGCAAAACTCATCGTAAACAAAATCAAATTTTGAACGATGCGCTGCCCTATACGATTCAGTTTCATCGGGATTTGGTGGGGGTTGAGCAGGAATGACCTTCTGGACTGTTTTAGTAAACGTATACCATAGCAGTTGATCGAACGTTCTGTTTTCTTCCTGCTATTCAACCCTAGATCGGGAAATTTGATAAGAAATTAATGGATTGTTATTCTTTGTCGATCGCAGTGAGTAAGTCTGTTGCGGTTTGACATAATCGATCGTGCATTTGACCGTTGCTTGCTAGGATGCCGCCCCACTGATTCACGTCTTCGCGATTGTATTGCAGTGGGGACTGATCGAAGTAGGTAAACTGTCCGCCTGCTTCGGTCAAGATTAGTTCAGGAGCGGCAAAGTCCCAATCTTTTGGAGCAGATTTGCCAGACAGAGAAAGATAGAGATCGGCTTGTTGTTCAACGATCGCAGCAATCTTACAGCCGACACTGCCGATCTGATGCTGTTGTTTGACCGGGAACTGTTCCATTAATTGATTGAATCTTCCGCCTCGATGATTCCGACTCGCGACGACCGTGAGATCTGCAAATTCTGCTTTATTCGAGGCTTGTAGGCGTTGTCGATCGCCGTTCTCAGTCTCGACCCAGGTTCCACCCCGCAGCGTTGCCGAATAGAGCTTACCGAAGGCGGGACAAGCCACGATCGCCACCACAGGACGACCTTGATAAGCCAGGGCAATGTGCATTGCATATTCCCCGGTGCGATTGATAAAGTCTTTTGTGCCATCGAGCGGATCAATGATCCAGACCCACGGACGGTTTAACCGAACTTCGGTAGGCTGAGATTGATAGGTTTCTTCGCTGAGATAGGCAAACGTTTCTGGATCGAAGACCACTTGCAGTTTTTCTAAAATGTAAGTGTTTGCGGCAATATCCGCTGAAGTCACAGGACTATCGCCAGATTTTTCAACTTCAAAGCTGCGGGATTGTTCTAATAAAATGTTTGCTGCGCCCCAGCCGACTCGACGCGCGATCGCACAAATACCTTCAAAGTTCATTTAGCTCTCCGATGCGAACGATGCAATCCAATAGCGACGACAACTCCACAGCAATGCCGCTCCAACTGCGAGATAAATCAAGCCGCGAATCTCATAGCTGACCCCTGCAATTCTCAGTCCCAAGCCGATCAGCATCATCGTTGCAATGAGCACGATCGTCTTTCCGCCGAACATTTGATAGATGCTTTTGATCGGATTGGGTTCTTGTAAGGTTTCGACTCGATCGATAACTCGATTTGCGGTGCGATCAAGAACGAGTTTTCCTTTGATCAGTCCAATCGTAAGTGAGATCGTGCCGAATCCTAAATGTTCTGCATCTAAGAAGCCAAGGTAGGGAAAGTGAAACCAGAACAACAGTCCCATTGTGAACAACCCGGCTCCTACGATTGTCCAAATGGCTGCCGCAATCCAGAGATGTTGTCTACGGCTTAAACCAAGGGTTGTCTGAGTACTTTCCATATTGCGATCGTTCAAACAGCTTCACTATTATATGAGCCTATATGAGCCGATGTTTCATCCATTCGCGTGTGCCAAAGAATTGACAAGAATGTGCGGCGACGATCGCGGCTTTAGAAAGTGCAGTGGTAAATGAATGCTCTAATACAAAGTGGCAAAATGCACCGTGGAAGATGTCACCCGCACCGAGCGTATCAATTACTGGAACTTGAGGAACATCGATTTCGCGGGTTGGAAGCTCGCTGCCTCTGGCACACGTAAACGTGACCGCATTCTTTCCCTGTGTGATCGCAATCTGTGGAATTCCAAAGCTTCGTAGGTAATTGAACACCGTTTGATCAGTCGGCGGCTGAAAGTTTGCGGAACAAATCGCGTAATCTACCCAAGGGAAGACTGTTTCAAATCCAGGTTTCCAACTACCCGCATCAATCACAACGGGAGTTTTGCGATCGCGTGCCATTTTCGCGATCGTGGCTCCAATCTCCATCTGATGGCCGTCGATCAATACAATGTCAACATCATCGAGAACATTCGCTGAAATGCAAGTTGGATTGATTTGCGATCGCACTGCATTCAATGAAACGACAGCCCGATCTCCAGTAGATTGAGTCACTACGATCGAGGAAACAGGCGGCGATTCGGTCTTTGTTCGATCGAGATCAATCATCTGAACACCACAAGTTTGCAAATCAGATTTAATCAAATGACAGATGGGATGAGCGCCGATCGCACCGATTAACGTTGCAGCATTACCTAAATGTTGAAATGCGATCGCGGCATTCGTTGCAGGGCCGCCCGCCGCGATCGTCGTTTCTTGTGCCACAATTTTTTGATTCGAGCTTGGGGGCGCATCCGCGAGATAAATTAAATCCAGCGTCACTAAGCCCACAAACAACCCATGTTTTGCCATAATTTTCTACATGACAGCAACTCTATATATTGTGGGCACACCCCTCGGCAATTTAGAAGACATGACCTATCGGGCAGTGCGAATACTCTCAACGGTGGATTTGATCGCCGCTGAAGACACACGTCACACCGGAAAACTATTGCAGCATTTCCAAATCAAAACGCCACAGATTAGCTATCACGATCACAATCGGCATTCCAGAACATCAGAACTCGTTGATCGCTTACAACAAGGTATCTCGATCGCACTGGTCACAGATGCCGGAATGCCGGGAATTTCTGATCCGGGTTACGACTTGGTGAGAGCTTGTGCGGAAGTGGGAATTCCGATTGTTCCAATTCCCGGCGCAACGGCAGCCATGACCGCATTGAGTGCTTCGGGTCTAAAATGCGATCGATTCGTGTTTGAGGGCTTTCTTCCAGCTAAGGAGACAAATCGCCGCGAACATCTCGAATCTTTGATCACGGATGCGCGCACTCTGATTTTCTACGAAGCTCCTCACCGCATTCAAAAAACACTCCAAGACATTGCTACCGTTTTGGGCAGCGATCGACAAATTGTTTTGGCGCGGGAACTGACAAAGCTACACGAAGAATTCTGGCGCGGAACCGTGAAAGCTGCGATCGAACATTACAGCACTCATGAGCCGAAAGGTGAATTTACGCTCATTGTCTCTGGTGCAGAACCGAACGAAGTGCATCTAACGGAAGAAGTTCTGAAAGCGGAACTCTTAGCATTATTGCAGCAGGGCATTTCGCGATCGCAAGCAAGTCGCCAGCTTTCTGAGCAAACGGCTTTACCGCGTCGCCAACTGTATCAACTTGCTTTGCAAATTGAACTATGAGCGAATTTGAACTCGATCTCTTACTGCAAAAAGCCTTCGAGCAATGTGAACGCTTTGGACATCCGCTCGATCCAGAACAAAAGGAGATTCTGCGATCGACTTTGCACCAAGAAACGCGATCGAATCCATTAACGCAATTAAACGATGAGCAACGCCAAGCCGTTTTGCAGTTCACTCAAAACCAACCGGACTGGAAAACATCACTTCTAAATGATTGGCTGCAAAATCGCGATTCTGGAGCCATGCAGTTTATTCGCGACCAATATGGTTTAACGTGGCTCAATTCGATTACGGCGGAAGATTTAGCAGCCTATCGCGATCGAGAAACCCGATTGAACATTGGCGATCGCATTGAAGTTTCAAATACTTTGTGGGAATGGGTGCAAGACGACGATCGAGAATGGTATACCTGCACTGTGATTGGTCTAACTGAAGCCGAGAACTCACGAAACACTCGCTGCACCATCCGCTTCGAGAATGGTCAGGAATATGACATTCAAGGAGTGTACGACTGGAATCGATCCAATTGGCGGTAACTATTTTCGATTCGCGATCGAAGTCAACACCAACGCGCTCAACACACAGCCTATTCCGATTAATTCATTCACTTGCGGATATTCTCCAAGCTGCAACGCGGCAAACGTCACACCCAATACTGGAGTCATCAACATTCCTAACCCAGACAATCCCGCCGGAAGCTGACTAAGAACATACATCCACAGCAGCATCGGAATGGCATTTCCCGGCAAAACACTGTAAGCCAATGCACCAATAAACGCTGAATTCCACTGAATCGGGGCAGCAGGTAGCAGAAACGCGATCGCAATCAGCGGCAATGCTCCAAACACAGTCTGCCAAGTCGTCAGCGACAGTAAATCGACTTTTGAGCGATCCACTTTCTTTGCCGCGATCGTGCCCCCCGCCCAGCTCAGTCCGGCTAACACCGCCAGCAATCCACTAAACAATGAGCCTTGCAGTCGAAACGGATCGAGAATCAGCAACAACCCCGAAAAAGCAACTGCGATCGCGATCCACTGCACGCCTTTAATCCGTTCGCCCAGAAAGTACCACGCCAACAACAGCGTCCAAAACGGCATCGTGTACACCAAAATCGATGTCTTTCCAGCTCCGCCGCTGACTAATGCCCAAGCTGCAAACCCGCTAAATCCAGAGGTTTGCAGCAGTCCTAATAGAAATGTTTGAGAGACTTCTTTCGGTTTGAGCGACTGTTTTCGCACGATCAGCGCACTGAGTAGCACCAGGCTAGCCCCTGCATTCCGCAGCGCAGCAAACGCAAATGGAGAAGAATACTGCACTCCAATCTTCATCTGCGTCCAACTGTAGCCCCACAAAAGCGCGATCGCGATCAATGCCAAAACCGCCAATTTGGGAAACCGAGAGTAAGTCATATCGATGGCGCTAAATTAATCCCAAACAGCTTAAAACCAAAGTTCGCAGTCTACAATCCACCGGAGGCGTTACAAACTGTAAAATTAAAGAAAAAAGGTTCAAGCACGATGTCTTCAACTCCGACCTGGAAAATTAAACTGCTTTACGACAGTGAATGTCCGCTCTGTATGCGAGAAGTAAATTTTTTGAGAAAGCGAGACCACGATCGAGGTTTAGTCGCATTCGTCGATATCGCAGATGAGACCTATTCAGCCGAAGCAAACGGTGGCATCGATTACGAAACCGCAATGGGTCGGATTCATGCCGTATTGCCCGATGGCGGCACGATCAAAAACGTAGAGGTATTTCGGTACGTTTACGAGGTTCTCGGCATGGGATGGGTCTATGCGATTACGAAAATTCCAGTCTTTGGTTGGCTGGCGGATAAGCTGTATGAGATTTGGGCAGATTGGCGATTGGTGCTGACCGGCAGACCGAATTTAGCGACCATTACAGCCGAAAGGGAAAAGCGATTGGAATGCTCGATCGAAGGGCGTTGCCACGTCGAAAAGAGCTAAGGCAATGCTGAAATATCAAATGGTGATTCAGTGGTCAGAAGATGACAATTGTTTTCTGGTTGGATTTCCTGATTTTCCGGGACAGGAATGGCGTACACATGGCGGTACCTATCAAGAAGCTGCTACAAATGGAATTGAGGCGCTTGAATCGCTCGTAATAGCCTACGAAGCAACCGGAGAGCCTTTACCGCAACCCAGAACCATCTATGCTGCTTAGCCAATCATTAAACAAATGAACTATCCGATCGTCATTTATCCGTGTAATGAAGGTGGCTACGTGGCTGAAATTCCAGCCCTCAAAGGATGTTTGGCACAAGGCGAAACGCTGACAGAAGTATTAGAGGAGCTACAAACCGTTACAGGACTGTGGATTGAAACCGCAAAGAAACGAGGACAAGCATTACCAGATGTTGACCTTGCTATTGAGAAAATTAAAACATTAAGCCAATAGCGCCAATTCACCCAGATGAATCGATCGTAAAGTCCCATTCCGCTCGAAACGAATTGCTCTAGGATAGACCTTGTTCTGAAGTCGAGGTCTGAACGTTGAGCATCGAAGAACAAGCCTGGGAATTGTTAGAAAAATCTGTTTTGTCTTATCAAGGTCAAGAAGTCGGCACGATCGCAGCCTGCGACACCGATTCTGCCGCCCTGAACTACGATCAATGCTTTGTCCGAGATTTCATTTCATCCGCACTTCTATTTCTGATGCGTGGCAGAACTGAGATTGTCCGCCACTTCCTCGAAGAAACCTTACGGCTCCAGCCCAAAACGACACAGTTCGACTCTTCCAAACCCAGTCGCGGCTTGATGCCTGCTAGCTTCAAAATCATCGCCTACGAAGGCGGAGAATATCTCAAAGCCGACTTTGGTGATCATGCGATCGGTAGAGTAGCCCCCGCTGATTCTGGACTGTGGTGGATTATCTTGCTCCGGGCCTATGTGATCGCCACCGGAGATACCAGTTTTGCCGCTCGATCGGACTTTCAAGAAGGCATTCGCTTTGTCCTGGAACTCTGTTTGGTGACTCGGTTTGATATGTATCCGATGGTACTGGTTCCCGATGGAGCCAGCATGATCGATCGGCGCATGGGAATGTATGGACACCCGCTCGACATTCAATCGCTGTTCTACGCGGCTCTGCGTGCCAGTCTTGAACTATTGGTCGAGAATGATGATAATCAGAAAATGATCCAGGGGATTCACAGCCGCCTGATTCCCCTCAGACGACAACTGAGAGAGCATTATTGGCTCGATCCAGAGCGCTTAAACGTGATTTACCGCTATCGGGTCGAAGAATATGGCGAAGAGGCGTTGAATCAGTTCAATATCTATTCAGACTCGATCCCTTTCTACCGACTGGCAAAATGGCTCCCAGAAGCAGGCGGATACATGGCAGGGAACTTAGGGCCTTCTCAGCTTGATGTTCGCTTCTTCTCGATCGGCAATCTCATGTCGATCGTGTCTGCACTCGCCACAGAACGACAATCCCACAAGATTCTCAACCTGATCGAACTACGTTGGAGTGATTTAGTCGGACAGATGCCGATGAAGCTCTGTTATCCAGCGCTCGAAGATGTTGAATGGCGCATTGTCACAGGAGCCGATCCAAAGAATCGTCCTTGGTCGTATCACAATGGGGGAAGCTGGCCCGTATTGCTGTGGATGCTGACCGCTGCTGCCAAGAAGATGAATCGAGGAGAACTCGCACATCATGCGATCGCCATTGCAGAACGTCGATTGCTTGAGGATCAGTTCCCGGAGTACTATGACGGCCCTGACGGTCGGCTGATCGGCAAAGAAGCGCGAAAGTATCAAACTTGGACGATCGCAGGCTATTTACTCGCAAAAGAGCTGCTAGCCCATCCAGAGCATCTTAATTTGATCAGCTTTGATTGGGAACCTAAGTGATCAAATCAAAGCTGATTCAGATAAGTGATCAAACCACAACAAAAGGTGGAGGACTCGTAAAATTTCGGAAGATAAAATCGAAGTCCTCTACCTCTGAAACCCTTGCCGCTGGACTTACAGGCAAATTTTATCTATGAGTCGATCGACTATCAAAAATGGCTGAAACACTCTGATAGTAAGCATTGCATGATCTGATAGTTGATCAACAATGACCGCTTACCTAAAAAAATTGCAAAATAAACATACAAAATTGCAAATTTATTGTTCTGATTGCTCCAACAAGCACTACAATCAGAACAATTTACAAGCGAGGTTCAAACAATGCCCTACGCAATCTTAGATACAGCAGTCAGACAGAACTTGGAACAAGAGCGCGATCGTCTAACCAGCGATCGAGATTCGATTATCAAAGCAGCCGTTGCTTCAGCAACTTCTGAAATTGATCAAACCCTGGAATACCTCAATGGACTACTCGGTGGAGAAATTGCACCTCCGACCAATGGCAAGAAAACCACGATCGAACTTCCGGTTATTGAAGCGATCGCTGAAGTTAAGCCCAAGCAGCAGCGCAAAGGACGCGGCAAAGCAAAAGCTGTAGCTGAAGAAACCAAAGCTGCTCCTGCTCCTGAGAAGAAAACGCGCGGCAAAAAGGCTGAAGAAGCACCGAAGAAGCAGCGCAATGTTAAACCGCCCGTTCCGTTTGATGCCACAATGAAACGTGACTTCAAAGGCATGACTCCGGCTGAAGCAGTTCTCAAAGTGATGAGCGGCTCTCCGAAAGATACCTTCACCACCGACGAAATGATCGAAATTCTCTATGGCTCTTTGCCAAGTGTGAATATGCCCGAAGCCCGCAAGCGCATCGCATTGATGATGGCACACGGCATGAGAAAAGGAACCTACGAGAAAGTTGGCGAAAACCCCAGCCGCTTCAAGATTGCAGCCTAAACGGCTGTCTGTTCTATTCAGCAAGGCTCATCATGACTACGCTGCTGGTTCAATCAGAACATACTCCTCTCGTTTACGTTTTCGCACTAGCTCAGATGACCGCTCTACAGTTCTACAAGTCCTGTCAGGCAAAGTCTGAGCTGCGTCGTGCATCGTCCGACTGTTGCATTGACAGATCAAAGCCCGGATTCGGTGCGTGCTGAACCAGAATGACCGGGCTTTATCTTTACTAATGTCGAAGATTTGGTGAGCTAGGCTTCGACTTTGACTCCTTTCCAGAAGGCAATGTAGCCCGTGATGTTCTTCGCGGCATCTTTCGGTGTGGGATAGTACCACGCCGCATCTTTGTTGGTTTGTCCGTTGACAACGATGCTGTAGTAGCTGGCAATGCCCTTCCAGCCGCAAGTGGTGTGAGTGCTGCTGTCCTGAAAATATTCAGAGTGAATCGAGTCGGGTGGAAAGTATTGATTTCCCTCGACGACTTCTGTGCGATCGCTTTCTGCTAAAACGACTCCGTTCCAAACTGCTTTCGGCATGATTGTGTTTCCAAACGCTTCGATTCACAGCCTAACATTGATCATTCTCCCTGGGGCGTGTAACACGCGCGATCGCTCCATCGGTACACTTGTGTTTGCTCACAAGCTCGATCCTCACGGGAAATTCCGGGAGCCGTTGAGACAAAATGGACAATCGCGATCGCGGCAATCATCAGGGTAATGGCTCCAGAAATCGCAGACGGCATTCTAAACTTCGGGTAAACGATGTTGTTTAGCGTCGTAGATTTACTGAGTCGATCGCAAGCGTAATGATTTCTTCTGTACGGAAATTACATAGAGCGGTCGCTGAAATTCATCGAATCTTAAGAAATTCTCGATGCACTGCCAAGGAAACATCGAATGCCGCCCGAAGAAATTCTGAGCAAGCGGGGCATTCATCAGACACAATGAATTCTGTCTGCTCTCGGTGGTTTAACCCTTGACTTAGGGAATACCGTTAAGTTATCACTCATTCCGCAGGAGTTTCGCTCATGAGCCGTGCTTACCCCTCTGTGCCGTTTGAACAAGCCCCTTATCGCGCTGTACAGTCATTACCGGAACTTTGGTCGATCGCATCGAAGAAGTTTGCAGACGTTTTGGCGGTTCACGACCCACACAGCACGCCAGAAGTTAAGCTGACTTACGCGCAACTGTATGAGCAAATGCAGGCGTTTGCAGCAGGGATTCAGGCGCTAGAAATTCGGGCGGATGCAGGGGATCAGATTCCACCTCGGATCGCGCTGTTTTCGGATAACTGTCCGCGCTGGTTGATTGTAGATCAAGGAATTATGCGATCGGGGGCAGTGGATGTGGTGCGGGGCGCACAGGCTGATCCGCTAGAGTTACGGTACATTTTGGAGCATAGCGGCGCGGTAGGTGTCGTACTGCAAGATGCGGAACTGTTAAAAAAACTACGATCGATTTTGGCAGAAGTTCCGATTCAGTTTGTGATCTTGTTAACCGATGAAACAGCCACTTCCGATACTTACAAGGTGCTGAACTTCGCGGAAGTGATTAAGCTTGGTCGATCGCATTCTCTTCAACCTGTGCAGCAAGACCGAGATACACTCGCCACTTTAATGTACACATCGGGAACATCGGGAATGCCAAAAGGCGTGATGCTCAGTCATGGAAATCTATTGTATGAAGTGAATGGTGCGTATGATGTAGCACTATTGCACCCTGGAGAGCGCGTATTAAGCATTCTTCCGATTTGGCACTGTTATGAGCGCACGTTTGAGTACTTTATTTTCTCAAACGGTTGTACTCAGATTTATACCAACATTCGCTTTGTCAAAAAAGATTTGAAAGATTATCACCCGCACTACATGGTGGGCGTTCCACGTTTGTGGGAGTCAATTTACGAAGGCATTCAGAAACAGTTTCGCGATCAGCCTGCTAAAAAGCAGAAGTTAGTCAAATTCTTTTTAGAGCAAAGCCAAAAGTACATTGTGGCAAAGCGTACCGCCGAGAATTTGAACTTGGACAATCTGAATCCGTCGAGTGCTGAGAAACTGAGCGCGAAGGTGAAAGCGGCAATTCGGTATCCGTTTCACAAATTGGGCGATCGCTTAGTCTATCAAAAGGTGCGAGAAGGAACAGGCGGCGCGTTGAAGTTTGTCGTGAGCGGGGGCGGCTCGATCGCAGAACATTTAGAAGATTTCTTTGAGATTGTCGGCATCACTATTTTGGGCGGCTATGGACTGACGGAAACCGCTCCGATTACTCATGCGCGTCGTCCATGGCGCAATGTTCGCGGAGCCGATGGCGAACCGCTCCCCGGAACAGAAACGCGGATTGTTGACCCCGAAACGCGCACAGATTTACCGATCGGGCAGCGAGGCTTAATTTTGCTGCGGGGCGCACAGATTATGAAAGGGTACTACAACAATCCTGAAGCGACTGCAAAAGCGATCGACTCCGAAGGCTGGTTTGATACGGGCGATCTAGGCATGGTGACGCATCAGAATGATTTGATTATTACTGGAAGGGCGAAAGATACGATCGTGCTAACAAGCGGCGAAAATATCGAGCCGCAGCCGATCGAAGATGCTTGTTTGAGAAGTCCTTACATTGATCAGATCATGCTAGTCGGGCAGGATCAAAAAGTTCTAGGTGCGCTGGTTGTGCCGAATGTCGAGGCATTGGAGCAGTGGAAAGGCGGCAAAGTTGATCTCAATGATTCATCAGTGCAGGAATTATTCCGACAAGAATTGGTGAGATTGGTGAAAGAGCGTCCGGGTTATCGTCCAGATGATCGAATTGGTAATTTTAGGCTGTTGGTAGAACCATTCTCGATCGAGAATAGCTTACTGACTCAAACCCTGAAAATCCGGCGTAACGTCGTGATGGAGCGCTATCAAGGTATGATTAACGAGATGTTTTCGCAATGATGCGATTCTAGGGGGGCTAAACCATTTATCATTCCTTCTAGCCCCCGGTTTTCCCCTAGTTCTAACTCTGAGTCACCGTATGGAAATTTCCAAGTCTCATCTGTTGTTGCAGCGCAATGTCAATATCAAAGCGATCGTGACCCCTCGCTGGAAAGAAGAGGCGCAGCAAACGCTACAGGCGCAGTTGAATCAAACTGACAATCAGCTACAACAACTTGAAATGCAGATGCAGCAAGTCTTAGCTGAGCTACAGCGGCAGACCCTCCAACCTGGAAGCCCCGAAGCGTTACAGCAGAGCGAAAACATTCGGATGCAGTTCAATCAGAGCAAAAGTGAGTTGCTCGAACAAAAGAATCAAAGCTTACAGCAGCTTCAACAGGTTCAGATGCTAGAACTCGATCAAGAAGTGCAGCAAGGACAAATTGGCAGTGTGTTTCGGGTTGAGCCTGGAGACAATTTGATTGAGAAGATGAATGTTGAAGTGTTGCTGCGAGATGGCATTGTCGAGGAGATTCGCGGCATTATTTGATCCAGTCCCCGCTAAAACTTCTTATGAATGAATTCGATCGTGGATCAAGGTAGCGTAGAGACGTTCCAATCAAGCATCTCTACGCTACCAACGCTGTCCATAAAACGTCACGATCGAGCATTCGTAAATGTCGCTATTGTCAGAGTGAGACGACCTCATCGCGACGTATGACAACCGCAGCACGATACATTCTGGCACTCGACCTTGGCACAACGGGAAATCGAGCCTTTCTATTTGACCAAGCCGGCAATATCGCTGGACAAGCGTATCAAGAACTCAAGCAATATTATCCTCAGCCCGGATGGTTAGAACACGATGCTGAGGAGATTTGGGCTGCAACTCAATCGGTGATCCGGGCGGCAACGTCAAAGATTCAACCCTCTGAGATTGCGGCGATCGGGCTGACGGTTCAGCGCGAAACTTGTTTACTTTGGGACAAAAATACTGGTAAATCGTTACATCGCGCGATCGTTTGGCAAGATCGGCGGACGGCTCCTTTTTGCAATGAATTACGCGATCGTGGATTGGCAGCAGAAATCTACGATCGAACTGGCTTAGTGATTGATGCCTACTTTTCCGCTACGAAGCTGAGATGGCTACTCGACCACACGCAAGGCATTGATTTAAACACCGTTCTAGCAGGCACGATCGATACTTGGATTTTGTGGAATCTTACAGGCGGGAAAGTTCACGCAACGGATCACAGTAATGCCAGTCGCACGCTGTTGATGAACTTAAAAACGCTGGAATGGGATGAAAGATTGCTTGAACTGTTTGGAATTCCCGCGCAAATTTTGCCTACAATTCAACCCAGCTTAGGAACATTCGGGGTAACGGATTTATTAGAAGTTGAAATTCCGATTACCGCAATTTTAGGAGATCAGCAAGCTGCACTGTTCGGTCAAGGCTGCGATCGACCCGGTTTGATGAAATGCACCTATGGAACTGGGAGCTTTCTCGTCGCGCACACTGGATCTGAAATTGTGCGATCGGATCAGCAGCTCATTTCTACGATCGCTTGGACAGAGAACAATCAAATTGGATATGCACTTGAAGGCAGTATGTTTACGAGTGGGGCTTGTATTCAGTGGCTTCGGGATGGATTGGGCTTGATTTCAACCGCACAGGAAACTGAAGCGATCTCACAGCAAGTTCCCGATAATGGTGGCGTGTACTTTGTGCCTGCGCTGAGTGGATTGGGAACACCGCATTGGGATATGAATGCGCGTGGGGCGTTCATGGGCATTACGGGCGGGGTACGGCGAGAACATTTGGTGCGTTCGGTGCTTGAAGCGATCGCGTTTCAAGTCAAAGAAGTAGTAGACGAAATTGAAACCCACAGCCCGATCCCACTGCAAAAACTATCGGTCGATGGTGGAGCTTGTGAAAATAACTTTTTGATGCAGCTTCAAGCCGATGTGTTGGGAATTGCGATCGAGCGTCCTGCGATTCGAGATACCACCGTTCTAGGAGTTGCATTTGCGGCAGGACTCGCGGCTGGATTTTGGCAGCACTATGATCAATTGGTAGAACGACGGGTGATCGATCGTATTTTTGAACCCAGTTCATCCTCGAGTCAGTCTGACTTTAAGCAATGGCAAAAAGCAGTCGATCGGGCAAAAGATTGGCAGGCTTAGTTAAAAAACTTCATGAGTATGACTTAAAGAAATATTTCTTTCGTTTGTTTTAAAGTGTTAGAACAAGAATCGCTATATACCCATCGCTACACTCACTTGAAAAACCTTAAAAAAGCAAACTCTGAGATTTATCAAACTATTTTTAATGAACGAGGAATTATGAATGGGCAGATCTTGATTGTCGATGATACATTGACTGAGCTAGAAGGTCTGTGTGACTGTTTGAACGCTGCGAACTTTCAGATATTAGTCGCAGAAGATGGAGAAAGCGCAATCGAGATTGCCAAGGATGCGCGACCGGACTTGATTTTGCTTGACGCTTTCATGCCTGAGATGGATGGATTTGAAACCTGTCGTCAGCTAAAAGCAAATCATACCATCGCAGAAATTCCAGTGATCTTTATGACAGCACTCACTGAAACGATCGATAAAGTCAAAGGCTTTAATTTAGGTGCGGTCGATTACGTTACCAAACCGTTTCAACAACAAGAAGTGCTTGCTCGTGTGCAGATTCATTTGGGAGTCCAGCAGCTCACGCGACAGTTACGAGAGCAAATGGTGCGAGAACAAACCGCTAGACGAGAAGCGGAAACAGAACGCAATCGCACAAACAACATTCTCGAAAACATTACTGATGCTTTTTTTGCACTGGATCAAAACTGGCGATTTACTTATCTCAATTCCAAAATAGAGCCGCTTTTGCAGCGAACCCGAACAGAGCTACTAGGGAAGAACATTTGGGATGAATTTCCTGAAGCGGTGGGTTCTGAATTTTACCAGCACTATTTTCGCGTCAGGGCTGAACAGACTGCGGTTGAATTTGAAGCATTTTACGCGCCGCTGGATGCTTGGTTTGCGGTTCATGCTTATCCGTTCCAAGGTGGGATTTCTGCTTATTTTCAAGACATCACCGATCGCAAGCGCGGACAACAAGAATTACAAAGGCAGTATCAGCGATCGCAGCTTTTTTCAGATGTGACCTTGAAAATTCGCCAATCGCTGAATCTAGATGAAGTGTTACAGACAGCGGTGACTGAGGTGCAGAAAGTTTTGCAAGCCGATCGCGTTTTGATCTATCGCTTGTGGGCGGATGGAAGCGGGAGTGGTGTCGCTGAAGCTGTTTTACCCGATTGGACTCCGATCTTGGGAAATCGATTTCCTGAGGAGGTGTTTCCAGCGGACTATCGAGAGCAATATCGCCAAGGCAGAGTTGCTAAGATTGCCGATGTGACGGATGAGCAGGAGAACGTTGCAGATTGTTTAGTCAAGTTTGTGCAACAGTTTCAGGTGAAAGCTAAATTAGTCGTTCCCATTTTGATCAAAGCGGAATTATGGGGATTGTTGATTACTCATCAATGTGCAGAAGCGCGGCGTTGGACTGAGTTTGAAATCGAATTGCTCCAGCAACTTTCGGATCAGATTGGCATTGCTTTGCACCAAGCACAGTTATTAGAGCAAGAAACTCGGCAGCGTCAGGAACTCGCTCTATCAAATGCGGAACTGCAACAATTTGCTTATATCGCGTCCCACGATTTGCAAGAACCGCTGCGAATGATTACGAGCTATTTGCAACTGTTAGAGCGGCGATATAAAGACCAATTAGACGAAAGCGCGAACGACTTTATCAACTATGCGGTCGATGGTGCGACTCGCATGAAGACGCTGATCAATGATTTGTTGACATACTCACGAGTCGAAACGCGCGGGAAAACTTTCGAGCAGGTGAATTGCAACGAGAGCCTTGAACAAGCGATCGCGAATTTGAAACTCGCGATCGGCGAAACGCAAGCGACTGTTATTTCAGATCCTCTGCCAGAAATCGCGGCAGATCGCACACAAATGATTCAGCTATTTCAGAACTTGATTAGTAATGCGCTGAAGTTTCGGAGTGCTGAACCTCCGCTGATTTACCTCTCAGCCCAATCACACTCCGAGCAATGGCTATTTCGGGTGCAGGATAACGGGATTGGAATCGAGCCGCAGTATGTCGATCGTATCTTTGTGATCTTCCAGCGATTGCACAATCGGGCTGAATATCCAGGAACCGGAATCGGTTTAGCGATTTGCAAAAAGATTGTGGAGCGGCATGGAGGAAAGATCTGGGTCGAGTCTTGTCCTGGAAAAGGTTCAACGTTCTGTTTTACAGTTCCAGATCAATCTCAAATGGAGTGAGCAACTTTGAACAATAATCCTGGTAGATTAATCGAGATTCTATTGGTAGAAGATAATCCTGGTGATGTCAGGCTGACCCAAGAAGTTCTGAGAGAAGGAACACTCTTCAACCGTTTGAGTGTCGTCGAAGATGGAGTCCAAGCGATCGAGTTTTTGCACCGACAAGGAAAGTTCGATCATGCGCCTCGTCCCGATTTGATTTTGCTCGATTTGAATCTACCTCGAAAAGATGGGCGCGAAGTCTTAGAAGAAATTAAGTTTAGCTCCGATTTTAGACGCATTCCCGTTGTGGTCTTGACGACTTCTCAATCTGAGGATGATATTGTCCGCGCTTACAACTTTCACGCCAATTGTTACATTACAAAACCAATTGATCTAGAGCAATTTATAAAAGTGGTTCGATCAATAGAAGCATTTTGGCTAACCATTGTGAAACTTTCACCGGTATAAAAACTATGGACATTCCTCTGATTAAAGTGTTGCTGATCGAAGACAATCCCGGCGATGCTCGGCTATTGCAGGAACTTTTGATCGAGGTGCGATCGCAAAGATTTGAGCTAACTCAAGTTGAGCAATTAAATCAAGGCTTACAGCAGCTTCAAGACCACAGCTTTGATGTGATTTTGCTCGATCTTTCTCTCCCCGATACTCAAGGACTGGAAACCTTTATTCGTCTGTACAATCACGATCGCAATACGCCGATTGTGGTGATCACTGGGCTGAATGATGAAACTTTGGCAAGTCGTGCGGTACAAAGTGGCGCGCAGGATTATCTCGTTAAAGATCAAGTGACTAGCGATATCTTAGTGCGATCGATTCGATATGCGATCGAGCGAAAACGGGCGGAACATAAAATCCGAGAGCAAGCGGCATTGCTAGATGTGGCGACGGATGCGATTTCAGTTCAAGACTTGAATAGTCGAATTTTGTTTTGGAACAAAGGAGCAGAGCGGCTTTACGGTTGGAGTGCAGAAGAGATGATTGGTAACACGGATGAAATGCTTTACCCGAAACATTTTCCTTCGCTGCAACACGCTCAAATCACACTGTTAGAACAAGGCGAATGGTCAGGTGAACTACAGCGCATCACGAGAAGCGGTAAGGTTTTGACAGTCGAAAGTCGCTGGACGCTGGTACGCGACGACGACGGTAAACCAAAATCGATCCTAGTGGTCAGTACTGATGTGACCGAAAAGAAAAAGCTAGAGGCGCAATTTCTAAGAATTCAACGCATGGAAAGCATTGGAACGCTTGCGAGTGGGCTTGCTCACGATCTCAACAACATTCTCACTCCCATTTTGGCAACGGCTCAATTGTTGCAGCTAAAGTTTCCGCATCTCGATGAACACAATCAGCGATTGTTAAAAATGCTGGAGACGAATGCAAAACGAGGAGCCGCTTTAGTCAAACAAGTTCTATTGTTTGCGCGGGGTGTAGAAGGCGAACAGGCGGTTCTACACTTAGAGCCTTTGATTTTAGAAACACAGCAGATTGCAGAAGAAACTTTTCCGAAATCTATTGCGATCGAAACCCACATCACCCCAAACTTAGGAGCGATCGGCGGCAATGCAACCCAGCTTCATCAGGTACTTATGAATCTTTGTGTGAATGCACGAGATGCGATGCCAAACGGTGGAACATTGTCGATCGTGGCTGAAAATCAATCGATCGATCACGCTTATACTCAAACTAACATTGATGCGCGAGTCGGTTCGTTTGTGAAACTCACGGTTTCGGACACCGGAACAGGCATTGACCCTGAAGCGATCGATAGAATCTTTGAGCCGTTTTTTACCACCAAAGAGTTTGGTAAAGGCACAGGGCTTGGACTTTCTACGGTGCTTGGCATTATCAAAGGTCATGGTGGCTTTGTAACGGTGAAAAGTGAAGTCGGTCGCGGGACACAGTTTCATCTATTTTTGCCCGCTGTGATGGCAGTTGATGCCCAGGAAACGCAGCCGACGGAAATCTTGGCAGGGCACGAAGAATTGGTGCTGATTGTGGATGATGAAGCTGCGATTCGAGAAAGTAGCAAAGCCTTGTTAGAGGCTTATCATTATCGGGTGCTAACGGCTGCGAATGGCAGAGAAGCGATCGCGCTTTATCATCAGCATCAGAACCATATCAGCGTTGTCTTAGTCGATATGATGATGCCTGTGATGGATGGTGCAACAACGATTCATCGACTGCACGAGATCAATGCACAGGTGAAGATTATTGCGATCAGCGGATTGGTTTCTCAAACTCGATCGCCTGCTCATCAGGAGGCTTCCAGATTTTTGCAGAAGCCTTACACCGCTGAGGAGCTTTTGAGAACAATGCACCAAGTTTGTGAAGTTAGGGTCTAACCAGGTGTTCGTTCGACAGAAGCGGTTCGCTACGATTGCAAATTCGGGAAGCCGCTAAAAACGCAGTGAAAGAACTCGTCGAACTGATGCTAACCAACTTGCTAACCAAAACCACCGCCGCCTGGTGTCTCAATCACAAACGCATCTCCAGGCTGCATCTGTACTTCAGCTTTACTCTCGATCGCTTCAATTTTCCCAGTGTTGCGCTTGATCCAATTTCGCCCGATCGCGCCTGATTCACCCCCGTTTAATCCAAATGGCGCAATCCGTCGATGTCCTGACAAAATCGCTGCGCTCATCGCCTCACGGAATTGAATCTGACGTATTACACCGTTTCCACCCGAATGCTTTCCTTTACCGCCACTATCGGGACGAATCGCAAAACGATCAACCAACACGGGAAACCGCCATTCTAAAACTTCAGGATCAGTAAGTCGAGAGTTGGTCATATGGGTTTGTACCGCATCAGTTCCATTGAAGGTTGCGCCTGCCCCTGATCCCCCGCAGATTGTTTCATAGTATTGATATTGCTCATTTCCAAATGTGAAATTGTTCATTGTGCCTTGAGCGGCGGCTAAGATTCCTAATGCACCATAGAGCGTATTCGCGATCGCTTGAGAAGTCTCAACATTACCCGCGACGACAGCAGCAGGATAGCGAGGATTGAGCAGACAGCCTTCGGGCACAATGATTTCGAGCGGTTTTAGACAGCCCGCATTTAGCGGAATATCATCCTTCACTAAGGTTCTAAACACATATAAAACGACGGCTTTACAGATAGCGAGGGGAGCATTAAGATTGTTTGGTTGCTGTGGAGAGGTTCCGGTGAAATCGACGATCGCGCTTCGATTCGCTTGATCAATCTCAATGTTCACTCGAATCTGAGTCCCATCATCCATCGGATAAGTAAAGCTTCCATTCTGCAATACTGTAATGGCTTGTCTGACGGATTCTTCTGCGTTGTCTTGAATGTGCTGCATATAGGTTTGAACCGTTTCAAGCCCGTAGCGGTACGCCATTTGTTGTAGTTCTTGAACACCCCGCGCGTTGGCTGCGATTTGCGCTTGCAAGTCTGCAATACTCTGCTGAACATTGCGAACGGGATAAAGTGTTGCGGTGAGTCGATCGAGTAATTCAGCTTCGCGAAATTGTCCTTGATGTACCAGTTGGAAATTATCAAATAAGATGCCTTCTTGGTCGATCGAGGTACTGTTCGGGGGCATTGACCCGGGTGTGATGCCGCCAATATCTGCATGATGTCCGCGCGAAGCTACATAAAAGCTGGGTGCAGCATCGGAAACAAACACAGGCGTAATGACTGTGATATCGGGTAAGTGTGTCCCACCATTGTAGGGATTGTTGGAAACATAGACATCGCCTGGTCGAATTTGTGTTCCTTTTGCCTCGATTAAGCTTTTGACGCTCTCACTCATCGAGCCGAGATGTACAGGAATGTGAGGCGCATTTGCAATCAGTTGACCAGATTGATCAAAGATCGCGCAGGAGAAATCTAAGCGTTCTTTGATGTTGACGGAATAGCTCGTGTTTTGCAGAGTGATGCCCATTTCTTCCGCGATCGCTCGAATTAGATTGTTAAAAATCTCCAACAATACCGGATCAGGCGTTTCACTAAGTTCGATTGTTCTAAGTCCAGCGCTTTTCTCTTGTCGATCGAGGACTAAATGATTTTGAGCCGCGATCTCAGCCGACCATCCAGGCTCAATCACATTTGTGCCAGTAGATTCGATGATCAAAGCTGCACCCAAAATGCGATCACCAGGTTGCAATTGTTCACGCTGATAAACGGGAGCTTGATGCCAGTTGCCTTTCATGTAGATTGGAACGATCGCAGTGGGTGTGAGTGCAGAGGTTCGCTCACTTTTCTGAATCGTCTCTCTCGGCATCGCAGCAGGATGAATGACCTCTACAGAAATTGCTTCAACAATCAACGACTTGCCGGACATTGTAAATCCATAGCGTTGTGTGTAGGTTTGATTGAAATGATCGCAAATCGCATCAAAGGTTCCAAACTCGATCGGTAAAGTTGTATCTGTTCCCGCATACTTCAAATGAACTGTTTTCAGCACTTGAACAGCCGTAAAATTCTGGGGTGCAAGGCTCTCGAACTGTTGCTCTAAGGTTGGAATCAAGGGTTCTGTTAACACCGTTTCGATCGCGCGTTCTTTAAGCGATCGCACATCTGCTAAACCCATTCCATAGGCTGACAACACCCCTGCATAGGGATGAATAAAAATTCGCGACATCCCCAAAGCTTCTGCAATCAAGCAGGCGTGTTGTCCACCTGCACCGCCAAAACAACAGAGCGTGTAATCGGTGACATCATATCCGCGCTGGATTGAGATTTGCTTGATCGCCGTTGCCATTTTGTCGATCGCAATTGCTAAAAAGCCTTCTGCAACTTGTTCGGGTGTTCGAGAGTTCCCTGTTTTTGCTTGAATCTCGGCGGCGAGATCGGTGAACTGTTGCTGCACGATCGCACCATCTAACGGTAAGTTACCCACTTGCCCAAACACAGCCGGGAAGAACTCAGCTTGAAGCTTTCCTACCATCACATTGCAATCTGTGATGGTTAAAGGTCCGCCACGTCGATAGCAAGCAGGGCCTGGATCTGCGCCTGCCGAGTCGGGCCCGACTCGATAACGACTGCCATCAAACTGAAGAATCGAACCTCCCCCCGCCGCAACCGTGTGAATTGCCATCATCGGCGATCGCAATCTCACGCCTGCAATTTCGGTTTCAAACGTGCGCTCATACTGTCCGCTAAAGTGTGAAACATCCGTAGAAGTTCCGCCCATATCAAAGCCAATGATCCGATCGAATCCTGCGATCGCGCTTGTTTTCACCGCTCCCACAATGCCGCCTGCTGGTCCTGACAAAATACTATCTTTGCCCTGAAATCGTTGAGCTTCGACCAATCCGCCATTCGACTGCATAAACATTAATTCTGCGCTCAGTGCAGCACTGACTTGCTCGACATAGCGCCGCAAAATTGGAGAAAGATAAGCATCGACGACAGTAGTATCACCGCGACTGACCAATTTCATCAACGGACTTACTGCATGAGAAAGCGAGAGTTGTGTAAACCCAATATTTTGAACGATCGCTGAAAGTTGCTGTTCGTGATTGGGATAGCGATATCCATGTAAAAGCACGATCGCACAAGCGCGAATTCCAGCATCGTAGGCGGACTGGAGCGATCGTAAAAAATCATCCGTGATCAACAGTGGACACAGTTCTTCACCCTGAGCGCTGTAGCGTTCTTCAACTTCGATCACTTGCTCGTACAGCATTTCCGGTAGAACAATGTGTTGAGCGAAAATGTTCGGGCGATTTTGGTAGCCAATTCGTAACGCATCTCGAAAGCCTTTGGTGATCAACAGCAAAGTACGATCGCCTTTTCGCTCTAACAATGCGTTGGTTGCGACCGTCGTTCCCATTTTCACGACAGCAATTTGATCCGATGGAATTGGCTGATCTTGCTCGACTCCAAGCAGTTCTCGAATCCCTTGAATTGCCGCATCCGTGTAGCGTTCTGGATTTTCGGATAGGAGTTTGTGAATTGCGATCGAGCCATCGGGACGCTGCGCCACAATATCGGTGAACGTGCCCCCGCGATCGATCCAAAACTGCCACTGATTTGTCGATTCAGACATTGTTGAAAAGCTACTGTGTACACACAAATTGCTTTCGGTTCAGAATGCTTGGGGGTTGCCCCCTAAATCCCCCATTCTGGGGGACTTTGAAACTAAAAAAGCCGCTTGAAACCAGGAAATTTCTCTTCTCAAAGTCCCCCAAATTTGGGGGATTTAGGGGGCAGAAGCCGACTCAAACGAAGTGAAGAAAGACTTGCGCGTACACGATAGCACTATCGCTTCTATCCTCCCAACACTGAGGTCACTGCCCGTCCAATGTTCTGAGGCTGCATCGCATCGACTGCCGCCGTCGGTTCATACCCGCAATGCACCATACAATCTGCACACTGAGGATTACCACTCTTGCGCCCGTATTGATTCCAATCGGTCTTGTCGAGTAGCTCCCGGAACGTCTTGTAATGTCCTTCGTTCAGAAGATAACAAGGCTTTTGCCAGCCCAAAACGCTATAGCTCGGACTGCCCCAAGGCGTGCATTCATAGTCTTTCTCACCAATGAGAAAATCAAGAAACAGCGGATTGTGGCTAAAATTCCATCGCTTCCCTGTTTTCATCGGGGCAAGAATTTGGCGGAACAGGGCTTTCGTTTGTTCGCGCTTAAGAAAATGGTCTTGATCCGGTGCCCACTCGTAGGAATAGCCCGGAGAAAGCTGCATTCCATCGACCCCAAGTTCAGTCAGAAAATCGAAGAATTCGTGCATTTCTTCGGGTTTAGCACCATCGAAAATCGTCGTGTTGGTGTTGACCTGGAAGCCTCGCGCCTTTGCCGCTTTGATCGCTTTCACTGCGGTATCGAACACCCCTTTACGATCGACGCATTGATCATGCCAGTCGCGCATCCCGTCTAAATGCACCATAAAGGTGAAATACGGCGAAGGTTTGAACTTATCGAAGCTCTTCTCTAGCAGAATGCCGTTGGTGCAGAGATAGATGAATTTTTTACGATCGACTAATCCCTGAACAATCTCCCCGATTTGAGGATGCAGCAGCGGTTCGCCTCCCGGAATCGACACCACAGGCGCACCACATTCCTCAGCCGCCGCGAAACATTGTTCTGGGGTGAGATTTTGCTTAAGAATTTCGACGGGGTGCTGAATTTTGCCGCAGCCGGTACACGCAAGATTGCAGCGGAAAAGCGGTTCGAGCATCAATACTAATGGGAAGCGCTTTCGACCCATTAACCGCTGTTTGACTAGGTAAGAGCCGACTCCGACTACTTGCTGTAAAGGAACTCCCATCGCTATCTCCTCACTCTGTCCTGATGGATGAATTTTCTTGAAACCAGTTTACGGCATCTTCTAAAGCGGTGCGAATTGGCGTTTGGGGAAGTCCAAGTTCGCGGATTGCTTTTTCTGAATTGTAGTACATTGGTTGTTTTGACATTCTCACCCCATCGATTGGGATCGAGGGTGTTTTACCGAATTTTGTTAGAATCGCTTCGTCAATCCACGCCACACTCAGCGGCAACCAGACCGGAACCGATCGAGCAGGCGCACTGAGTCCAGTAATCTGACTCAATTCATCTAAAAGTTGTTTCAGGCTGAGGTTTTGATTGCCGAGAATATAGCGATCGCCGCTTTTTCCGTTTTGCAATGCGAGCAAATGACCCCAAGCGACATCGCGGACATGGACAAAGTTCAATCCAGTTTCAACATACGAGGGCATTCGACGCTGTAAAAATCGCAGAACAATATCCCCGGTTGGTGTGGGTTTGATGTCATACGCGCCGATCGGGGTACTGGGATTCACAATCACAACATCTTGACCAAACTGAGCCGCGACGATCGCTTCTTGTTCTGCCCAGTATTTTGATTGTTTGTAGTGTCCGATCAGCTTTTCTACAGGTGATTGATACTGTTCGGTTGTAGGCTGACCGCTAGGATCAATCCCGATCGCGGCAACCGAACTGGTATAGATTGATCGTTCAACGCCCGCTTTTCTTGCAGCCGCGAGAACATTGCGAGTTCCAAAAACATTGCTTTGGTAGAGACTGTCTCGATCGCTTTGCCACAGTGAATAATGTGCTGCAACGTGGAATGAACAATCACAGCCTTTCATCGATCGAGCTAAATCAGGATCGTTCAGATCACCTTTTACAATCTCAACTTCTAAGCCGTTTAAGTTATCTAATCGAGCATTGGAACGCGCTAACGCTCGAACTTCGTAACCTTGTTCGAGCAACAATCGCACTAGATTCGCGCCCACAAATCCAGTGCCTCCAGTGACAAATGCTTTCATCGTTTTTTTGGTTTGAGATCATCGAGCAAGGTATAAACCACAGGCACAACAAACAAACTGAGCAACGTAGAAGTAATCAATCCACCCGCGATCGAGACTGCCATCGGAGATCGCAGTTCTGATCCCGCGCCTAACCCAATTGCGATCGGAACCATCCCTAGAATCGTTGCTGCTGTGGTCATCATGATCGGTCGTAGTCGAATCGGTGCAGCTTTGAGAATGGCAGCATTGCGATCGAGTCCTTCCCGCCTCAGTTGATTGATGTAATCCACAATCAGGATTGCATTTTTATTGGTCAATCCCAACAGAAACACAAAGCCGATTAGCGAAATCATGCCAAAATCGCTTTGGGTGATTAGCAATGCCAACATTGCACCGACGAGCGCTAATGGAAGTGACAAGGCAACCACGATCGGATCAATCAAGCTCCGAAATAGCCAAACGAGAACCACAACAATACAAAGCGCTGAAAGTCCTAGTGTTTTACCAAAGCTACCGAAAATCTCCTGACTACTCGCAGAATCGCCGCCTAAACCGAGGGTGACTCCTGCTGGAAGAATGGGTTTTGATTCAGCCAACAATCGGTTGGTTGCATCTCCCAAAAGTAAGTCTTTTCCTAAATTTGCACTGACATAAACAACTCGCTGTCCGTTCAATCGATCGATTTTTTGAATCCCGTTTTGATTGCTGCTCCCGCTTAAAGTTACGTCAGCAATTCCCGGAATAGTTTGTAAGCGATTTTTTAACTCAGTTCCAGCTTTTTCGAGTGTTGCTAAATCGTCGCCTTTGAGGGATGCCTGAAGCGGTTTCTGGCTTCCCGCTTCGACAAAGGGAATATCTTCAACGCTTGTGGAAACTCCGGTAATTTGAGGAAGATTCGATCGCAGTTGATCTTGCAGCGTTGCGGTTGGAGTCGCATGATTTTCCTTCAGCTTGACGTAGAGTAAACCTTTATTCGGTTCTCCTTCACGCGATCCCACAGTCGTAAAAATCGTTTCAACATCCGGCGATTCTCTCACCGCATCCTCAAGCTGTTTAGCAACGTTGAGCGAGTCTTGCAGCGGATTAATCTGCGGAATCTGTCCACCTGCTGCCACGATCGAAGTAATTTCTTCTTGAGAAGGGATCTTTGGCAGTGGCGCATTGTATCGAACATTAAATTCGCCTCGATCGAGCTTCGGAATAAATCCTTGTGGAATCATCGGGATGATTGCAATTCCCGCTGCAAAACTCGCAAGCGCAATTCCCACCACGATCGCCCGATGCCGCAACGACCACTGCAACAAGCGGTGATAAGCATCATTAAAACGTGACCAAATCCCAAGCGTACGATCGCGGTTCTGTCCCGGACGTTTTCGCAGCAAATAGAGCGATAAAACTGGCGATAAAGTCCGCGCGACTAGCAGCGACATAATCATCGCAGCAGAAACGGTGATCCCAAATGGCTTAAAGAACTGCCCGATCACACCGCCCATTAGCCCGATCGGTAAAAAGACTGCAACCGCTGTAAAAGTCGCCGCCGTTACCGTTAAACCGATCTCATTTGTGGCATGAAGTGCGGCTTCTCTTGGAGTTGCTCCTTCTTCAATATGTCGGCTAATATTTTCGACATCGACGATCGCATCATCGACCACGCTCCCGATTACCAACGCCAATGCAAGTAACGTAATCGTTTCCAAATTGAAGCCGAAAAACGCCATCACGATAAACGTTCCAAGCAGCGAGACCGGAATCGCTAAGGCTGAAATCAATGTTGCACGCCAACTTCGGAGAAACGGAAAAATCACCACGATCGACAAAACGATCGCTTCGATCAATGCCTCGATCGTCGAATGTGTTGCTTTCTGAATGTATTCTGCTTGCGTTGCTGCAAGTGTGATTTTCACATCCGAAATGTTTTTTCTCAGCGTTGAAATTTCTTGCTCAACAGCATTTACAACCTCAAGCGTATTTGCATCTCCTCGCTTGATGACTTGAATCGCGATCGAATCTTTCGCATCAAATCGCGTCAGTGTCGCCCCCGCTTGATTTCCCCCACTTCCCAACACGTTAACTTTCAGCACACCGGGAATTTTCGCCAATTGAGAAACAATCTGATTCGTTGTGAGCGTGGCTAAATCTTGGAGATTGCGCGAAGTGCTTTCGATCGCATAACTCACCGCTGCTGATTCGTTCAAATTCAGCGCGATCACTTTGTACTTCGTATCTTTCGGCAGCGCGATCGACTTCATGGCTGCTTCAACCGTTTGGCTCGATTTCTCCAAACTTGTGCCTACTCCAAACGAGAGACTCACCGCCGTTTGATTCGGATACGTCGAAGACCGAATATCATCTAAACCTTCGAGCGATCGCAATGCCTGCTCGATCGGCTGTGTGACCTGCTTCTCCGTTTCAGTCGTCACCGTCAACGGCGCTTCTGCATTTACAACGACCACCGGAAAAGTAACATCAGGAAACAGCGCATACTTCAGCGAACTGAATGCAAACAGTCCAGCAACAGTAATAAAAAGCCAAACGCAAATCGTAATGGCAGGCTTTGCGATCGCGAGACGTGAGATATTAAAACGCTCCCGCGATGTGGGAGTTGGAGTGGGCAAATCCATAGAGACTCAAACCTAGAAAACAGCGGGGGTTAAAAAATTGTTAGATACGATCGAGAATTTGAGATGATCGGGGTGTCTCCTTTTTACAGCGAGATCAGGTCGTAAAACTTTATTCTTTCAATGGTTTCCGTCATTCTCGTCCCTCAAGGTGCAGAATATCAAGCCGTTTATCGGGGAGTTCAATCCCGGTCAAATCCGCCTAGAGTGATACCTATTCCGGCAGGTGGAGCCGCTGTTCGGGATCTCGATCACTTCTCGGATGCCACCGAAATTCTAGTAATGGGACTCTGCGGCAGTTTAGCGCCTCAGTTTGAAGTCAGCACGATCGCGCTTTATCGCGCCTGTGTCGATTTCTCAGGAAAGGTAAAAGAGTGCGATCGCGATCTAACTCAACGACTCCAAGCGCAGCTACAAGTTTCCCCAGTTCTCGGATTGACCAGCGATCGCGTGATTTGTTCTGCGATCGAAAAGCGTGATCTAGGCAAAACCTACTGCGCCGAAGTCGTCGATATGGAAGGATTCGCAATTCTGTCTCATCTATCAGTGGCGATGCTGCGGGTCGTGAGCGACGATTTGCAAGGGGATTTGCCAGATCTCAGCGGCGTGATTGATTCTAACGGCAAAATTCAAACGATTCCGATGGCAAAAGCAATGATCCAAAAGCCGATCGCGGCGAGTCGATTGATTCGAGGGTCTTTGTCTAGTTTGAGAACACTGCGTCAACTCGCTGCGGCTCTCGACTTTTGACCTGTTTCTAGACGATAAAACCCCCTCTAGTACTGCTATGCAGCCTGTAGAGAGGGTTCGATTTAGTTCAGTTTAATTGCCGCGTTTGAGGAAAGATTCGACTTGGCTGAACTCGGTGTTTAAGCGATCAATCATTTTCTGGGGCACAGGGCGATTCGGGTAAGAACTGTAGTGTCCTGCGAGAGAATTTAGAGCGGTTCGCATCGTGGTGAAGGAACTCAGTTTAAGCAGGGCTGTATCGCGACGATAGCGAGAAGCAAAATCATTAATCAATTTGCGTGCGTCGCCTTGAATTGCCGCTTTGTCCGGTGCATCGGCGGGGAGGGTTATCGCAGTTTTGAGGGTGTTGATCACCATCAGCGTGTCGTCGCGGTAGTTGCCCGACAGACCGCCCGGTGCATTGGAGCAACCGACAAGCCCGATCGCCACAACCATCACTAGCGCCAGCAGGCGAGACAATAAGCGCTTCATAAGCAGTTCGCGTTAAATGAACAAAAGTAACAATTTCCTCATCGTACCGTGATTGGGAGCAGTGGGATCAGAATCGAGAGAGGGAGAGTTTTTGATTTTGAGAATTTCCCAGATAATTGAGACAGAGTTACGAGAGGTTATGGATGCTAAACGTTAATCTGGATGCTGAAGCAGAGCAATATTTGGTGGAAATTCTGGCTCACGAAAACACGAATAGCGGTGAGTTGATAAAGCAGCTACTCCACGATCGCTGGCAATCCCTCCAGTCGCCTCAAACTATACTGGAGCGCATGGGCGGCTACCCGGAGCAGTTATTTGAAGGAGCGGCAGATTTGTCGGATCGAGATGTCCGTGAACAATTCATTCGCCATAAAATTGAACAACGCTATGAGCAATCGTAAATCTCATGCCTGATTTCTCGATCGTGCTGGTTGATAGTTCAGTCCTCTAGCGATTTTAGCTGCGGTAATAATGTCTGAAATGCCCGCCCGCGATGGCTAATTTCCTGCTTTACGTCTAGAGGCATCTCTGAAAACGTCATTCCCTTCTCAGGTACGTAAAAAATCGGATCGTAGCCAAACCCACCGTCACCACGCGGAGCTTTTAGGATCTCACCCGGACAAATTCCCTCGGTTAAAAGCGCGATCGACCCGTCCGGTTTCGCAAGCGCGATCGCACAAACAAACTGCGCTCGTCGATCGGAAGTTTCGCCCAATTCCCCTAATAGTTTATTAATTCGCGTCTGATCAGAATCCGCATATCGCGCAGAATAGATTCCGGGTCTGCCATCGAGTGCTGCCACTTCCAAACCCGAATCATCTGCGATCGCCCAATGACCCGTTGCGATCGCAACTTGGGTAGCTTTCTGAGCGGCATTCTCTCGAAACGTCGTTCCGGTTTCTTCCATTTCCAAATCCGGCGGCTTTAACTGCAATTCCCAATCCAGTCCTGCTAAATAAGGCTGAATCTCTTTTACTTTGCCTGGATTTCCGGTTGCTACGACTAAAACTGTCATTTTTCAATCCACTGCCGAAACGTATCCCAACTCGAAATATCTTCTAATAATGCCTGATATCCGCTGACATTTGGATGCAATCCATCTTCGGTGAATTGTTGATTGCACCAGTCTAAACCTCTCGATCGCCAAATTTCCAATAAATTCAAATGCGGAATCTGACGAACTTCACACGCCGATCGAATCGCTGCGTTATATCGAATTTGATCTGCATGGTTGTAGTACATACAATCGAGAAACGGCATTTTCGCTTCATCGACTGGGATCATGCCGACGAATAAAACGGGACAGAGCCGAAGCGCTCGATCGAGCAAATCCGCCATTTCGGTCTGAAAAGTCTCAAACGGCAGCAAATTTTTCCCGTCGGGTTTGCCTAATCTCGGTGAATCGTTCACCCCAACCGACAAAATAATCAAATCTGGAACGCGATTTCGTAGCTCTCCGCGACGGCGAAACTCATCTTCGAGCCGCTGCGCCACTTGTCGCATTCCATCCCCACGCACCCCCAGATTGTACAGCGCATGATTCGTTCCCCCTGGAATCATCCAGCGTCGCCGCAATCGCTCAACCCAACCGCCTCCTACCGGATCACCAAATCCATAAACGATGCTATCTCCTAGCGCCAAAATTCGGAGCGAGGAGGCTGGGGAAACGGTAGAACTGATCGAGGAAGAAACCAAACTTTGCATGAAATCGTGCGGATGAAACAGGTCTGCGCTATTAATAGAGTCTGAGCTAACTTGGACTCTATCACTCTAGACGGATTTTCTCAAAACTTTACACAAGCTTTGGTGATCTGTCACGATCGAGGTTTCCAAAAGTCTTTACTGAGAGAACAACTGATGGCAAAATCTGGCTCTTTACACAAACGTCCTCCGTTTGACACCGTTCAACTGATGCGCCGCGCTGACGAGTTGATCGGCGCTGCTTCTAATCGATATCGGATCACTGTCCAAGTCGCAAATCGTGCAAAACGGCGGCGCTTTGAAGACTTCGACAGCGGCGATGATCCCATGATGAAGCCAGTGATGCGGGCGATCATCGAGATGTCAGACGAACTGACTCAGCCCGAAATTATCGGGGAATAAGTGATTGGGGCGAGAAATTACGATCGCCCCTGTTTTTTAGGAATAAACCGATGAAGCGCTTTCTAATTCTTGCCAGTGTACTTACCAGTGTAGCGATGTTGCTTTTCTCAGTCTCTCCTGTCGTCGCTCAAACCGCACCGCCTTCTGGACAAGTACGCATTCAAGAAGCGTGGCAGCAAGTGTATAAAGAAATTTCAGATCTGCCGCTTGAAAATCAGTACGTCAATCGCGAAACGGGCAAAGTCGATCCGAGCAATACGCTAGTCAGTCGCCTAATTCGATATCACTATTTTATTAAAGGTCGCCCCGTTAGCTTCCGGCTCGACTGGAAATATACGCTGGCAGATTACTTAGGAATCAATGAACCGATGAAAGCGGATGGATATCCAGGATCAGATAACTTACGCAAAAATCCGTTTGAAAGCGATCGAGCAATCATCCAAACGCTGAATCGTAAACAGCGCGATGCTCTCGTGCAAGCGTTGGTGAATGTGTTTACTCGCCGCTCATGAGTCGGATCGTCAAAACGGGAAACGGTTGGCGGCTCGGTTGGGATGCTGCGGCTTCTGAGTTCAAAGGATTGGTTGGGGGAGAGAATTGGGCGATCGAGCTTACCGAGGAAGAATGGAACGATTTTCGCCGCCTCAATGAACAATTGCACGAAGCAATGCGGCAGATCGCCCAAGAGCTAATGGACGAAGAGCAAATTTCCTGCGAATTAGAAAGCGATCGTATTTGGCTTGAAGCCGAAGGATTTCCCAATGCTTACAGTTTGCGCTTGATTGTGCAAACGGGTCGTAAAGCTGAAGGATATTGGGAAAACGCTCTGGAACTGCGAGAAGCAATGAGCACGATCGAAGGTTTTTGAAGCATTACCAAGCTAGCTTTGTGCCGTCCCACGAGAAAAATTCGCCACTATTGCTATCTTGTAGCTGATCAAGAACAGTGATTAACTGTTGAACGGTACGATCGACTGAGAATAATTTTTCTGGTGGAACACTACGCTGAAACGGTTTCGATAGTCTTGTATCGGTTGTTCCAGGATGAAGAGTCACCACGATCGCATTCGGGCAGGTGCGCTTAAACTCGATCGCAGTGGTTCGCATGAACATATTCAACGCTGCTTTTGAGGCGCGATACCCATACCAACCGCCCACTTGATTGTCTCCAATGCTTCCTACTTTGGCGGAGATGGTAGCAAGAATTGCGCGATCGCGATGTTTTAACAAAGGTTGAATGTGCTTTGCTAACAATGCGGCTCCGATGCTGTTGATCTGGAAGTATTTGAGCAACTGATCTGCGTTGAGATGCCGCAAGCTTTTTTCGGGTTGCATGGTTCCATCGTGCAGAACACCGACACAGTTGATCACATAATGCAGTTCTGATGTTTCAGCTTTGATTTGTGCGATCGCTTGTTCGATCTGAGCTTCATCGGTGAGGTCGAGTGACAATCGCACTAAATCAGGATGCTCGAAATTGAACAAATCACAGTCTGCATTGCGATAAGTGGCATAAACGCGATTGACGCGCTGAGTGTCAAGAAATTGCCGTGCGAATTCTAGCCCGATCCCTTGGCTTGCTCCAACGATGAGCGCTATTGTCACCATTTTCCTTCCAATCAATCAAAATTTGAGTATACCACCGCAAACTCAGTGAGACAGACACTATCGTCTTACCAACCATCCGATTCTTCACCCTGCCACACTTCTAGATCAAGCTCATCTAGGTAAATCAATGCCGCTTGAATGTTAGTGCTGCTGCCTTTGAGATTCAAATCAAACCAGCCGTCGCCCTTTGCGTTTGCGCCTAAAATGGCGGCGATAATATTCACCGTCAAGTGATACTGCGAGACTAACTGAGAAATGACAGGTTCCTGGTGATAGTGCTTCGGAATGCGGAGGCGAATTCGTTGTTCAGTTGTGCGATCGTCGTTCGTCAGTGTGAGAGCTTGCATTTCCTTTTCTCCCGATACGCTTAATCTACGGTTAATCAGTCGAGTTTTTGTACATTGATTTTATTGTATCAAGCGGTTCACGAAAAAAGATCGTAGGATCGCGGATTCATAGATTTCCAAGTTGAAGAAGTGCGATCGCGTACCACCGAGGAGCAATAGTCGATCGTGCAACCTTGTACAACAGGATTGATATTTTTGAGTCTGTAAATGCCCAATACTAAAAATCGAGGCTAACTCCGTAAAGAGTTAGCCTCGATTTTTAGTATTGGGCATTTATTAAGGTGTAACTTCTTGCCCTTTCGCCAAGAAGCGAGTCGCTCCGGTTGAGGCGGCTTTTGCCCCTAAAACCCCATTCTGGGGGACTTTAAGCCAAGACCTTCCGTTTCAAAGTCCCCAAAATGGGGGTTTTAGGGGGCGAAGATCTCAGCGACGACGAATCGAAAGTTTACAGGTTATTTAATCCACGATCCTTAGTATCTGCGCGTTATTTCTCGATCGCAATTGCATTCTCTGGCGGTTCAACCGCAATCTCTAACAATCCAGGCGAATCAATAAATCCAAAGTAGAACGACACAACCGACATCAGCCCATACAAAACAGCATTGCTACCAAACAGCGGCATAAATCCGAAGAATGTGTTGGTGGGTTCTAATGATCCAAGAAATGCCAGCACTCCAAAGAACTGAAACAATCCGCGACCATAGAACCGCGAACCGCCCAAACCGATCGAGCTAACTAAGCCCAAAATTCCAACGATCGCATACACCGTATTTAGCACTGGATTTGTTGGGAACAGACCGAAGAGATATCCCAATTGGATTTCAAGCCCGTTGTGAACTTCGATCGCATTGATCGGATGCTGTAGCTGGGGAATAAATCCTAAAATGGACAGGGATAAAAAGAAAATTCCTGTAACAAAAGCGTAAAGTTGTCCACGTTTCATAATGTTTCTGCCTACTAAGAAATTACAAGTTTCGTGAATCGAAAATTGAGTTTCATTAACAGTAAACATATTCGATCGAAACTCCATCACGATTAAGAAAGAGACTTGGAAATTCTCTTTTACAGATCTGACGATTTCCTTAAGACCTTTGGGATATTTCGGAAGTATGTTAGAGAATTTCAAAAGGACTAGAGATATCTTCACCGAAGCTCTAGCTGATACTCTCTCTCCGCCATTGAATAGGGTAATGATAATGACTAGATACGGACTGCCTGCGAAGCAAGGTTTGTATGATCCGCAGTTCGAGCATGATGCCTGCGGAGTCGGATTTATTGTGCAGATGAAAGGAAAAGCATCTCACACGATCGTGCAGCAAGCGTTGACGATTTTGGCGAACTTGGAGCATCGGGGCGCTTGTGGTGCAGAAACGAATACGGGAGATGGGGCAGGCATTTTAATGCAGGTTTCACATCGATTTTTCCAAAAAGTTGCAGCGGAGTTAAATATTGCTCTGCCTAATGCAGGACAGTATGGGGTCGCGATGATTTATTCGTCGCCCGATCGCAGTTCACGCGAAGCAGGACGACGCAAATTTGAGAAAATCGTGGCAGAAGAGGGGCAAACTGTTCTCGGTTGGCGGGATGTGCCAACGAATAATGCAACCTTGGGCGAAACGGCAAAGTCAAGTGAGCCGTTTATGCAGCAAGCTTTGATCGGACGTTCTGCTGATTTAATCGATGATCTGGCGTTTGAGCGCAAGCTTTATGTCATCCGGAAGCGATCTCATAGTGCTATTCGCACGACTGGAATCGACGAATATTGGTATCCCGCGAGCATTTCCTGTCGCACGATCGTTTACAAAGGAATGTTGATGCCGCTGCAAGTTGGAGAATATTACTCTGATTTGAGCGATCCCGATTTGGAAAGCGCTTTAGGCTTGGTGCATTCTCGGTTTAGTACGAATACGTTTCCGAGTTGGGAGCGATCGCATCCTTACCGCTACATTGCTCACAATGGTGAAATCAATACCTTGCGCGGCAACATCAATTGGATGAATGCTCGACAAGCTTTGTTTGAGTCTAATTTATTTGGTGACGATTTAAGAAAAGCTCAACCTGTCATTAACATCGACGGCAGTGATTCGACGATTTTTGATAATGCTTTAGAACTGTTGACTTTATCGGGTCGATCGCTGCCTCATGCGGTGATGATGATGATCCCCGAACCTTGGACAGCACACGAATCGATGAGTCCTGAGCGCAAAGCGTTCTACAAATATCATTCTTGCTTGATGGAACCGTGGGATGGTCCGGCTTCGATCGCATTTACCGACGGTCGAATGATGGGCGCGGTTCTCGATCGAAATGGGTTGCGTCCGTCGCGCTACTACGTCACGAAAGATGATTTTGTGATCATGGCATCTGAGGCGGGTGTGCTGCCTGTTGCGCCTGAGAATGTTCTGCAAAAGGGACGCTTGGAACCAGGGCGAATGTTCTTGGTCGATATGGAGCAGGGGCGAATTGTTTCCGATGAAGAGATCAAGCAGGAAATCACCACGGCTGAACCCTATCAAGAGTGGCTTGATCAGAACATGGTCGGATTTGCAGATCTCAAAGATGCGCCAGAACTGCCGAAGTCTGATCTAAAAACGGTGCTTCAACGTCAGTTAGCTTTCGGCTATACGTTTGAAGAATTACGATTGTTGCTGACTCCGATGGGGCGCGATGGTGTGGAAGCGACCGGAGCAATGGGAGCCGATACGCCGTTAGCAGTGCTATCCAACCGACCTAAATTGCTCTACGACTATTTCAAACAGTTGTTTGCTCAGGTGACAAATCCGCCGATCGATTCAATCCGCGAAGAGATTATTACCTCGGCAGAAACGACGATCGGATCAGAGCGGAACTTGCTGAAACCTGAACCAGAAAGCTGTCATTTGATCGAGCTAAAAACGCCAATTCTCAGTAACGAAGAGTTAGCGAAACTAAAGCACATCAATGAACAAGGATTTAAGTCGATCGTACTTCCGATCGTGTTTGATCCGAAATCGGGTGTTACGGGATTAGAACAGTCGATCGTGTCTCTCTGCCAACAAGCAGATCAAGCGATCGAGTCGGGTGTGAACATTCTGATTTTGAGCGATCGCGATGTGAATGCTCAAAATGCTCCGATTCCGGCGCTTCTTGCTGTATCCGGCTTGCATCATCATTTGATCCGAGCAGGCACAAGAACAAAGGTCGGCTTAGTTCTCGAATCCGGCGAACCGCGTGAAGTGCATCACTTTGCGATGCTGATTGGTTACGGTTGCGGCGCGATCAATCCGTATTTAGCGTTTGAAACAATGGAGTCGATGATCGCTCAAGGTTCTTTAGTCGGCGTTGACTACAAAACTGCTTGCAAGAACTACATCAAAGCTCTTACAAAAGGTGTGGTCAAAGTTGCCTCTAAGATTGGAATCTCGACAATTCAGAGCTATCGAGGCGCACAAATCTTTGAAGCGATCGGGCTAAATCATTCGGTTGTCGATCGCTATTTCACTTGGACTGCTTCTCGCATCGAAGGAGCCGATTTGGAAGTGATCACCAAAGAAGCATTGTTACGTCATCATCATGCGTTTCCCGCTCGCCCAACGAACGGACATACGCTTGATGTCGGTGGCGAATATCAATGGCGCAAAGAAGGTGAAGCGCATCTATTCAGCCCCCAAACGATTCACACGCTGCAAAGAGCCGTCCGCGAAGGTAATTATGATCTGTTCAAACAATACGCAACCTTGGTCAACGAACAGAGCCAACAGCATTTCACTCTACGCGGAATGCTGCAATTCAAAGCGCGTCAACCGATTCCGATCGAAGAAGTGGAGCCGATCGAAGCCATCATGAGCCGCTTCAAAACCGGAGCCATGAGCTATGGTTCGATTTCCAAAGAAGCGCACGAAGCTTTAGCAATCGCAATGAACCGAATCGGTGGCAAATCCAACACCGGAGAAGGCGGCGAAGATCCCGATCGCTATACTTGGACAAACGATCGCGGCGATTCCAAGAACAGCGCGATCAAACAAGTTGCATCCGGTCGCTTTGGTGTCACCAGTTTGTATCTCTCCCAAGCGCGAGAAATCCAAATCAAAATGGCACAAGGCGCGAAACCGGGGGAAGGCGGACAATTGCCCGGTCGTAAGGTTTATCCTTGGATTGCGAAAGTTCGACATTCAACGCCGGGTGTGGGATTAATTTCACCACCACCGCACCATGACATTTACTCGATCGAAGATCTCGCCGAACTGATCCACGACTTGAAAAACGCCAATCGAGCCGCTCGAATCAGCGTCAAACTCGTCTCAGAAGTCGGAGTCGGAACCATTGCCGCTGGAGTTGCGAAAGCTCACGCGGATGTGGTGTTAATTTCTGGCTACGATGGCGGAACTGGGGCATCTCCGCAGACTTCGATCAAACACGCAGGCTTACCTTGGGAATTGGGATTAGCTGAGACGCATCAGACGTTAGTTTTGAATAACTTGCGATCGCGAATCGTCGTCGAAACCGATGGACAAATGAAAACTGGACGCGATGTAGTCATGGCTGCATTGCTCGGTGCAGAAGAATTTGGTTTTGCGACTGCGCCACTGGTCACACTCGGCTGTATTATGATGCGCGTTTGTCATCTCAACACTTGTCCCGTTGGCATTGCAACCCAAGATCCGAACCTGCGCGAAAGCTTCACAGGCGATCCCCAGTACACCGAGAACTTTATGAGATTCATTGCTCAAGAAGTGCGGGAACTGATGGCACAGCTTGGATTCCGTAGCCTAAACGAAATGGTTGGGCGCACTGATGTTCTAGAGCCCAAACAAGCGATCGACCATTGGAAAGCAAAAGGCTTAGACTTCTCCAAGATTCTCTATCAGCCCGATGTTGATCCTTCAGTTGGCTTGTATTGCCAGATTCCACAAGACCACGGACTAGAAAAATCGCTCGATCTTTCGGTGCTGTTGGATCTGTGTAAAGAAGCGATCGAGCAAGGCAAACCCGTTAAAGCGACTTTGCCGATTCGGAACATCAATCGCGTCGTTGGTACGATTCTCGGCAACGAAATCACTAAACGTCACTGGAACGGGCTTCCCGAAGATACCGTCCAACTTCATTTCCAAGGTAGTGCTGGACAGAGCTTTGGAGCATTTGTTCCAAAGGGTGTCACGCTCGAACTTGAAGGAGATGCCAATGACTATGTTGGTAAAGGTCTGAGCGGCGGAAAGCTCATTGTTTATCCGTCGATCTCATCCACCTTCAATGCCTCTGAAAACACCATCATCGGTAATGTCGCTCTCTACGGTGCGACCAAAGGAGAAGCCTACATCAGCGGAATTGCAGGTGAGCGATTCTGTGTTCGCAACTCTGGAGTCAATACTGTTGTTGAAGGAGTCGGCGATCACGGGTGTGAATACATGACGGGCGGTACGGTTGTGGTTCTTGGAAAGACCGGACGCAACTTTGCAGCGGGAATGAGTGGAGGAGCCGCTTACATCTATGACGAAGCAGGCGATTTTGCGACTCGCTGTAACACTCAAATGGTTGCACTAGAGCCGTTTGCTGATCCGGAAGACATCGCGATCGTGCGTCAGATGATCCAAAATCATGCGAACTTGACTCACAGCCACAAAGCCAAAGAGATATTGGAACAGTGGGAAGAAGTGAAATCGCGCTTTGTTAAAGTCATGCCAAAAGACTACAAGCGAGTTCTGCAAGCCTTGAGACGAGCAGAAGAATCGGGTCTGAGCGGCGATGATGCGCTTTCGGCTGCATTTGAAGAAAATGTGCGGGATGTGGCGCGGGTTGGCGGCAGTTAACTCTTTGATTGAATCATTGATTGAGTGGTGGAGTGGGCATCTTGCCTGCCCCACAGTTATTTTCTTCTATTTACTGATCACACCTCGCTTTTGAACCATGGGAAAACCAACTGGCTTTATTGAATTCTTGCGCGAACTGCCCTCAGAACTTTCGCCAACCGATCGCACTCGCAACTGGGACGAATTCCATCTGCCCATGCCCGAAGACAATCTTCGCACTCAGGGCGCACGCTGTATGGATTGCGGCATCCCGTTCTGTCATACTGGAACCGTAATTAGCGGCATGGCAAGCGGTTGCCCGATTAACAATCTGATTCCTGAATGGAACGATTTGATCTATCGCGGACTCTGGAAAGAGGCACTCGATCGCTTACACAAAACCAACAATTTCCCCGAATTCACTGGGCGAGTCTGTCCCGCTCCTTGTGAGGGTGCTTGTGTGTTGGGCATTCATAATCCACCTGTCACGATCAAGAACATTGAGTATTCGATCGTTGATAAAGGCTGGAACGAAGGCTGGATCACGCCCGAACCGCCGGAGAAACGGACTGGGAAAAAAATCGCGATCGTCGGTTCAGGTCCCGCTGGATTATGCGCGGCTGCCCAACTGAACAAAGCAGGGCACTGGGTCACGGTGTACGAACGCGCCGATCGTCCGGGTGGATTGCTGATGTACGGCATTCCAAACATGAAACTCGACAAAGAAAAAGTCGTGATGCGGCGACTGAACATTCTCGAAACCGAGGGCGTAAAATTCGTTTGCAACACTGAGATCGGAAAAGACTTGCCAGCAGAAGACTTGCTGAAGAACTTTGATGCTGTGGTGATGTGTACTGGAGCAACTAAGCCGCGCGATTTGTCGATCGAAGGTCGTCACCTCAAAGGCATCCACTTCGCAATGGACTTCCTCACCGCCAACACTCAATCAGTCTTAGAGCACACCGACCCAGCACTTTCCGCTCAAGGGAAGGATATCGTGATCATCGGAGGTGGCGACACCGGAACCGATTGTGTCGGAACTTCAATTCGGCATGGTTGTAACAGCGTAGTTCAATTGGAAATCCTGCCCCAACCTCCCGCAGAACGCGCTTCTAACAACCCTTGGCCCGAATATCCAAAAGTCTACAAAATGGACTACGGGCAAGAAGAAGCTGCCGCAAAATTCGGATCAGATCCTCGCGCTTATCTGAGAACCGCAACTCGATTTGAAGGCGACGAAAACGGAAACGTGAAAGCAATTCACACGGTCGAAGTGCAGTGGGAACGAAACGAGCAAGGGCAATTTATTCCTAAGCACATTGCTGGAACTGAGCAGGTCATCCCCGCGCAGTTAGTTCTGCTTGCAATGGGCTTTTTGGGTCCTGAGCAACCGTTACTCGATGCAATGGGACTCGATCGAGATGCCCGCAGCAACATCAAATCCGAATACGGCAAGTACACCACCAGCATTCCGGGCGTATTTGCTGCGGGAGATTGTCGCCGTGGACAAAGCTTAGTCGTCTGGGCATTTAACGAAGGTCGAGAAGCCGCGCGAGAATGCGATCGCTATCTCATGGGCGAAACCGATTTGCCCTAAGCCCAAAAGTAAAAGCCAGAAGCGAGTTGCTTCTGGCTTTTTGAACACCCAAAATTCAAACCCTAATTTTGAGGCGCGATCAACAATGTATAAGGATTTCTACCTTGTGCGCGATCGCCCACAAACACGGAGTAAGTTCCTTTCGTCCAGCGTCCTGGAATTTCGACTTTGCCGTTTGATAAGCGATCGGCTTGGACACAGAAGGCTTGTCCTTGCGCTCCGGTGATCAATAGCGTCGGTTCTCCGCTCCCTTGAAGCGTAAATTTCAAGTTACTATCAGCGGTAACTTGCACAGTATGATTCGGACGATCGGCAACGAATCCTGCACAACTCGCATCCTTTTTCGCACCCCCGGAAGTACCGTTCAACGAAATCGCTTGAGCATTAGGCGCGACCGAAACAGTTTGACTAAACGCCATTCCTGACATTGCCAGAACGGCAGCGATTGTAGTCGGCAAAATTGACCAACGTAGAGAAGCTTGCATGATATTCACTCCTAGGGACTTCGGGCATCACTACTCTTAGTATGAACAGTGCTGCTGCACCCTAACGTGAAGCTGTTCCTGTTCTGCAAGTGGCACGAAAGCAAACGAGTACTACAATTCTCTCATTGAGTTCGAGACATTCATCCATGCCGTTGATCAAAGTTCAAACTTCGATCGTGAATCCCGATTCTGCCCAAGTTACTGATCTGCTCAAACATCTCTCTGCCGCTCTCGCCAAACATACCCGCAAGCCAGAAACTTACGTGATGACCGCATTTGAGTCTAGCGTGCCGATGACATTCGGCGGCACAACTGATCCAACCTGCTATATCGAAATCAAAAGCGTTGGCTCAATGACTCCAGATCAAACCCAATCAATGAGCCAAGATTTTTGTCAACAGATTGAACAATTGATCGCTGTTCCCGTCGATCGCATTTACATCGAGTTTGCAGATGCGAAAGGTTATATGTGGGGCTGGAACGGCGCAACGTTCGGTTAATGGCGGAAAAACGGTCTGAAGAATACCGAATTATTGCTCTCGTAGATCGAGATCCGCCCGAAGCCGAGAAACTGACCATACGAAGGCTCACCCTGTGGAAATGCGGTGACTCCGAATAAGTAAACGCCGCCATAGGCTGGATTCTGATAAGGCGAAAGCGCTATCGTCACTCGTTTTCCAGGCGGAACGGGTGGATTGAAATTCACTGTGATCGCTTTCGTCTTATCGTCTTGGGTGACTTCACCCAAACCGAGTTTTGTGTTCGATCGTCGATCGCCATCGAAAGCCTCGGTTTCTTTGAGATTGAATCGGACGCGATCGATGCCTTCGTTTTGTGCGATCGTCACCCGCTGCAAAGGTTCTCCAGCATTTTCTAGAACATCCAGCGTAAAGTAGTAAGTCGCGCTCCAGGCGTAAACATAGTTTTGCGTTGTGGAAGCACCGACCAATCGAGGCGGAGACGTGAAATAGGTTGTGCCGCGAACTTGAACGGCTTGAGCAGGAAGCGTCACACTAGACAAAACTGAACTCAAAGCAATTCCAAGCGGTACAACAAGATTGCGTACAGCGAAATGGCGTTTCATAAAAGGTTTTAGAGCAATAGCTTTAGTGTAATTGATTCTTTTTCGAGCCGAATTCTTAAGGAGATTAAGACAAGGTTAACTTGTATTAACTTCGGTGCTTAAGTGTTAAAAGCGATCGTTGATCCCAGACAGAAATGCTAGTTTAAATGCAGACACAGAGAGATATCTCCTCAATCTCCACACCCCCACTTTGAGAACTGTGTCTCCGTCTCAAAGTCCCTGCAACTCAATGTCCCACGACGCGCGATACGTTGCTGATTAAGTTCGTACTGTTAGATATCAAGGAGGAAATTGTATCTTCTCATTCCAGAAGTTGCAGGATCTCAGTCCACCTCGATTCACATTACTTTCGTTGAATAAAGGGTCTAGTTTCTATAAGCTAGACCCTTTGTGTTTGAGTTCAATCTTTTGCTAAGTTTCTTGTCTCGATTCAACCGCCAATAGGGAGATTTGCTAGTGTGAATTCAGAATACTTCAAGCATAGGTTTAGGCTATGGCTGCCGCTTCAAGAGCAGATTATCAATCTGTTAATTGGCACAAAAGTTTAGTTCTTGTTCTAGCATTTTGGATCAGCAGTAGCGTATTGCTTGATTTTGTCGTCATGCCAAGCCTTTTTGCGGCTGGAATGATGACGCAGCCAGACTTTGCAACGGCTGGGTATGGAATTTTTTGGGTGTTTAATCGCTTAGAATTGCTTTGTGCCGCCTTCGTTTCGACGGCTTTATTGGTGCGTCAACAATCCGAGAAAGCGGTATTTTCACTCGCACTTGCAGCAGTTTTATTTACGATTACGATCGCTTGCACTTATTTCCTATCTCCGCAAATGAGTTCGCTTGGATTGAACCTAAATCTCTTTGAACCTGCCCATGTTCCTGCTGGAATGAATCAGCTTCATTTCACCTACTGGGTTCTCGAAGCGTGTAAATTCCTCGCAGGCGGTTGGCTGCTCAAACGCGAATTTTAAGCAAGTTTGGATGCGGTGAACTCCATTAAAAAAGCCTCCAGTATCGGAGGCTTTTTCCTTATTTATTGTGCGGCTTCTTCTTCTTCGTTTCTGAACCACAGCAATCGAATCGCTAGAATGGCAAACCCGATCGCGGCAACAATCTTTGTCCATTTGGTCGGTAATAACTGCGCCGTTCCTTCTCCCAAAATGACACCGATAAAACTGGCAAGAACGAGCGCAGTGACAGTCCCAAGAAAAATCGCTTTCGTAGAGTTATTAGAATTGCTGCTGAGTGCGATCGCGGCAAGCTGACTCTTATCCCCCAACTCTGCCAAAAACACTGTCACAAAGCTGATTCCCATCAATCGCCAGTCCATCGTCTACATCCTCACCACGTCTAGAACCAACAGCACCGATACCAGTAACAAAATTCCGCCTGTTGCCTTCTCCAAAGTCTTCGGCGAAACGTTCTGACACAACCAACGCCCGACTAGAACGCCGATTAAACTTGTCGCGACGAGCGCAGAAGCCGCGCCTGCAAACACAATCCAAGGGGCGTGAGATTGGGCGCTCATGAGCAAAGTCGCAATCTGCGTTTTGTCTCCGAGTTCTGCGAGAAAAATGGTGATGAACGTCGAGCCAAACACGCTAAGAAAATTAGACTTTGCTTTCGCGGGTTGAGTCTGTTCGAGAATCAGCAATTCTCCGGTTTCTGTGACGGGTAGGTTGGTGGAAGACATGAAGCTGTTTTCATTTTCTTTTCATTATCTAGCACTATACCCGCATTTCAGCATTTTTGCTAGATGCCGATTTCCCGCTCGAATTTCAGCAGTTCTAGACTGCGATCGCCATAAACGGCATCGATTTGTTCGCGGCAGCAGTCGATCGCGAAATCATTCAGTTCCTCTGACTCAACTCCAAACATTTCCTCAAACGTTTCGGGAGTGACACGACAGAAGCGGGGTCGATCGTCGTAGATATTGCATTCGCGCGTCATTTTGTTGAAATTGACGCACCAGCCATCTTCGCCGACCATGCTGAGATAGAGATGAAGATCTGCGGGGTTGAGGTACTCCGCCAAATCGGGTCGATCGCTCGGATCGAGGTTGCAGCACGCCCCACAATATTTGATGCAGCGCCAGGTTGCCATAATTGCCGCTCGAAAAAGAACTTCTCTATCTTCTCGTTTTAAATTGGGTATTGCAACTTTTGGGAACTTGTGGTTATACTGGATGAGTTGGTAAAAACAACGCGGGGTAGAGCAGTCTGGTAGCTCGTCGGGCTCGGATGAAAAGCTAGTTAAACGCTTAAAAGCTAGTTTTTTGAATGGGCGGCATGATAGGAAACTCTCATGTGTTTACTTGTCTAAGTCGGGGAAGCCAATAGCGTGGTAATCCCGAACCAAGCTCCGAAAGGAGAAGGTGTAGAGACTGGTTAGGCAAGCACCTTAACAGGAAAGCTGAAGGTGAAGGGACAGTCCAGACCACAAACTGATTGATTCAGGCAACGAAAGTTGTAGTGGTAAGCATAACCCGAAGGTCCATGGTTCAAATCCATGCCCCGCCACCAAACTAAAAGCTCCAGGATAAAACCTGGAGCTTTTTGCATTAGAAAAATTACGTGAATGGATACCAAACTCAGAGGCGATATTGCAGAGCAAGCAGCGATTCTTCATGCCCTCAAGCGAGGGTGGGGAGTTCTTAGACCAGTTGGCGATCGCTTGCCTTACGATCTCGTGTTTGATATTCAAAACAATTTGGTTAGAATTCAAGTCAAATCAGCGTGGTTCGATGCGCCTTCTGGCAATTACGTTGTAGACAATCGGCGGACAAAAACAAATCGGCGACGAATGCTACGAGAAGCGTACAGTGCCACAGATTTCGATTTTGCACTTGCATATATTGAGGCGATCGATCTGTTTTATGTTTTTCCGATTGAGGTCTTTATTGACTATGGCAGCGAGATCCACCTTGTTGAAACAGAAAAGCGCCAGCGTAAGCCGCGCTCTACAGAATATCGCGATGCTTGGACGCTAATAATGAAAAACCCTGAAATTCAAATTGAGAATCAGGGTTCGACAAGTTTTTAAGTTCGATCGCTGAATTTCCAAATCATTCCAGAAGTCAGATTCGTCAGGACGTGCGCCACGATCGGAACCAATAAGTTTCCCGTCCAGACGGCACTCATTCCTAGCGCAACTCCCACGATCGATGCCCACACCACATACGACCATTGTTTCAGGTTGCTCATGTGCAGCACCCCAAAGCAAAGGCTAGAAAGTAGCACGCCGAAAAAATCTAATCCAAACTCTGGCAGCATCACACCGCGAAACAGCAGTTCTTCACTTAATCCGGGTAATAGTCCAAGCCAGAGAATATCGGGAAACAACAGCGGTTTTAGAACCAACGTGAGATATTGATCAGCACTTCTGCGGTACTCACCCCAAATGCGATAGACGATCGAACTTGCGATCGAAATTCCGACTCCCAATCCAATCCCTTGAAGCAAAGATTGAACCGAGAACCGAACAGACAGTAAAGGCACAGCACTGAAATGGAGCCAAACTTTAGAAACAACTAATAAAACAACGGCAGTCACACCCATCGCGATCAGAATTTGGATGCGGGTGAGTGGCTGCATTTCTGGTGTATCAGGAATTTGTTCTGCCACAGGAATCTTATATATCTGATCGAGCTTTGAATATTCACGAGGCTCACAGTATAGCTTAGGACTCAAAAAAGATACCAGGGCGTTCAATCTCCGAAAGCTTCAGCAATTGAATCGGGGAAATCTCTGGACTCAAAGCAGCAGGATTGATCCCCGCTCGATCGCAGATTAAAACTCCGATCGCTTCGAGATAAGACTTTACGATCGTCGATCGGATTCCCAATGCTTCAGATCGAACTTGTAAGGTTGTTTGATTCTCTTCCACTGCAATGATTCGAGTCTTGGACTGGCTCAAACTCAAGATCGCACTGCCACCGCAAGCGGAAGCAGGAATCACCAAAGCATTAACTTGATCTGCCCAAATTGCATGAGGGTTAGGAAATTCGGTAAATTGGGGGGCGCGGCTCAGTCCGACCAACACACAAGGGAGGAATGTATAACCGAGTTCTTCGGCAGCCGATCGAGGCGATACATTCGGATCAAGAGGTAACGGAGATAGCGCGGGCGCGTGAGCGCAAGGAACACGAAAGGTTCGGACGATCAAATGACTGATCACTGCTTCCGCTCCTGCCAGATGATCTACGCCTTGCCCGTGTCGATAACTTTGTAATGCTTCAGCCCCTGGATCATCTGGAAATCGAGCAACAACTGCGATCACGTCGGCTCCAGATTGAATTAACTTCTCAGCGGCTCTCAGCAAACTATCAGGATGCTCGATCGTGCCCCACGTTGCGCCAGATTTTGCGGCTCTTAGTTCCACATTTAAAGGCTGATCAGTTACAACATAGTCCGTTAAGTTCAGTCCCAATGTGGCTCTGGCTGCATCTGCGACCTGTAAATGTCTGAGTCGCAAATCGGGTTCGATCGCTCGATCGAGAATTAATCCAATTCGATTCGATGGTTCTGGCAGTAAGCCCCAATGTCCTGCTGCAAACTGATCTAAGCCATACCCTTCAACATAGAGAGCATTCGGAAGATTCCAGTAAAGCTGTGCGCCGTTGAGGACATTGGGATGCGTGATCAAGCGATCGGCAACTTGCGCGATCGCTCGTGCGACCGGAAGCGCATCGCCTGCATATCCCCCAATCGCTGCTCCGATTCCGGTTGGGACAATTAGCCCGACAGTGTAAGGCTTATTCACGAGTCACGACCGCTTCGACTTCAACGGTTTGAGAATTGACGCGCGTAATTGCCCAGCGTAAGGGCTCTCCGAATGCTTGGAGTTCTTGTTCGATCGCTTGATGAAGTTCTCGAACGGAATCTTTGATCTCGATCTCGATCGTGATGAAATCAGTGATCATCCTTGCTGTCCGAATTGTTTTTTATACACAGTTTCTTCTTTCTCGGTTTCAAGCTTGATGTTCGATCGAGGATACGACACGCAAAGCAGCGTGTACCCTTGAGCTTGAAGATCAGGACTTACGCCCATTCCATCTGTTTGATCAACGGTTCCTTCTGTGATCAGTGCGGCACAAGTTGTACAAACGCCCGCAGTACAAGACACGGGCAAATCTAAACCTTTCTCGTCGTTTGCGACTTCTAGGATAGTTCGATCGTCTGGGACTTCGATAACGTGGGTCTGTCCTTGGTGCAGAATTTCAACGGTGTATGTGTTAGCCATATGAATCGCGTGTCTGGTCAAAGATCACTATTATACGGTTCTAGTTAACGCTTCAAGCAATTCGGGAATCCTGGCAGTGATGAGCTTGTACGAAACCGATGCGCGATTCGATTGCTTTAACCCGATGTCCTGTCCCGCCCACTGTGATCAGCCAGCTTGAACAAGATCCAAATGCGATTCGCATTCAGAAGCTGTTGTTCTATGTGTGTAAAAATTGCTGGGAAAGCGATAGCACTCGGTTAGATGCGCTGAGTTGGCGATCGCTGATCGAAGAAGTCCGCGAAACTTATCCGACGATCGAACAACTGCGATCTCGCCTCACTCATCAGATTGGCACGCTGAATAAATCGGTTGAATACATTCCCATTGGGCAAATTATTCTATCTGTTCTGGAACGGGTTTATGCTCAAAATGCAACCACGATCGTAACGGCTCTAAAGCGATCGACAACGCTAGACCAAGATGTCAATGTGAGTCGAATTAAAAAGCTATTGATTTACACTTGTCGGCGGTATTGGGAAGCAAATTCCTATGTGATCGAACAGATTTCAACTTCAGATTTGATTGATGAATTGATGCAGCAGTATTCGACTCTAGAAGAACTGCGATCGGGCTTGAATAAGATCGTCAAAACGTTAAATAAGCCCGTCGAATATTTGCTTGTTGCAGAAATCATTATTCGCGAAGTTGAACCGTTTTACGACAAAAAGGATGCAATTTCAGAATCTTTTGAAGCTGAACGGATTGATCTTTTTGATGTGCGTCGAGAAATCTTGAAATATACAAATCCGCTGAAAGCCAAAGTTCTATTATTTTCGTCTGTTTATTATATGTTTGAATTTTGTCCGCAAGATTGGTCGAACTTGAAGCTTTATAGTTTAGATGGATTGCTGCGAACCGTTTTGACTCAGGCAGAAACGATCGACAAATTTGAGCAACTTTTGAACGGAAAAGCAAGCCAACTGAAAGAGTCAGAAACCTATCTGGAAATCGTACCAGTTTTAATACGATCGCTAAAATCAAACTACAATCATTTGCGCCAAAATCTTCTAATTTCACTCAATACTAGTAGTGTTGCTGATACAACTTTAGCAAGCTCAACTAAGCCCGCGTCGTGAAGCAAAAACGTGAAGCAAAAAGAGCGCAGCGGGCAAACTGAAATTTAGGATCTTCAGAAGTTTGCATCGTTATGAACGCTCAAGAATTGCTACAACGATACGACGCGGGTGAATTGAATTTTGTTGGCAAAAACTTGGGAGGCATCAATCTCACAAACGCTGATTTGATTGGCTCGAATCTGACCCAATCCGATCTCAATCATGCCGTTTTGACCTTCGCCTATCTCAATCGCGCGAACCTCAGTTACGCAAATCTGACCTATGCGATTTTGAGCGGCGCAAATCTCAGCCAGTCGAATCTACTCAATGCAAATTTACGCGATGCTGATCTGCATGGTGCGATTCTCTGTGGAGCGGATCTGCGCGGAGCCGATCTTTCACTCGCGATCGCGCTTGATGCCAACTTGAGCGGCGCAGACTTACGCAACGCCAATTTTAGCGGGGCAGATTTACGCGGGGCAGATTTGCGGGGCGCGAACTTTCGAGAAGAGAAAAGAACTTACGAAGGGGCAATTTTGCGCGGGGCAGATTTACGCGGGGCAGATTTGCGTGGGGCGAACTTAACCGGAGCGGATTTAACGCGATCGAATCTCGCAGGCGCAAATCTCAGTGAGGCAAGTTTGCGAGAAGCGACTTTAACTCAAGCAAATTTAAGTGATGCCATTTTGACCAGAGCGTTTCTTACCGATGCAAATTTGACCGAAGTGAATCTGAGCCACGCCGATCTAAAAGACGCGAAATTAAATCGATCAACGCTCACGCAAGCCAATCTCACTCGCGCCAACCTCAACGAAGCCACATTAAATCACGCGAAATTGCACAAAGCCGATCTCACTCACGCCACTCTCACCCGCGCCAAACTGAATCATGCAGAACTCACCCGCGCCAATCTCCAACACGCCAACCTGATCGATGCGGTGTTAGTCGAGGCATATCTGGGACGCGCCGATTTACGTCACGCTAATCTCACTCACACCAACTTCACCCGCGCTGAGATGAGTAGCGCATTGGTAAGAAATGCGATCGTTCAAGGCATGATTCGACCCGATGGCACGGTCGAAGATTAGCGCACCCCAGTTTGAGGCTTCTGTGCCACCTGCATCGACTTCGCCAAGTCCGCCATTGCCGTTTCCAGCACGCCGCCTGCATCCATCGCGACCCAACCTTCTGTCGTTTGCTGCCGCACTTCAAAGTGCAAGTGAGGCCCGGTCGAATTCCCGGTACTGCCGACTCGACCCAACACTGTACCTTGCTTCACAATGTCTCCAGGCTTGACGAAAATCTCTGACAAGTGAGCATAAAGGGTCTGCTGTGCGCCCGCATTATGTTCGAGTGCCACCGCTAACCCATATCCACCAAAGAAATCGGACATAATCACCCGACCCGTCAAGGCTGCTAACACAGGCGTTCCCATCGGCGCACCGATGTCCGTTCCCGTGTGAAGGCTAGTATTGCCGCTGATCGGATGTACCCGCCAGCCAAAAATCGACGTAATCGGAGCCGGAATCGCCAACGGGAAAATCAGCTTCAAATCGCCGTTGCCCATTCTTCCGATCGGGCGAACGGTGCGATTGTAATAAGTCTGAACAGTCCCGTAAGCGGAACCGATCGGATTCGATTGTGCTGCCGCATTCCAATTAATTCCCGTGACCGATAAATTAAAGCCACCCACTTCGACCGGGGCGACACTTACCGATTCAGCCGCAGCGTATTGACGGGGGGAAGAGGGCGGGATCGACTTTGCAGTTGCCGTAGAAGGCTCTGATCGCTCCGTTGCCCCCAAGCTGTAATCAGTACGATCGATAAACGCATCGTCCCCCGCCGGAGCCGCAATTTTGGGAATCTCAATCGTCGTTTTGGGAGCAGCGTCGATCGCAGTAGGTGATTGAGCGTGAACACGACTGATTCCGCTAAACCCGATTAGCCCCCCTAGCCCTGAAAGCATCAGAGCGCGAAGGATCAAAGAGGGATTGAATAAACGTTGAGTCATAAGACGATTTTAGAGAACAACAGCGGATCGAGAAGGCTCTGCATTCATTTTGCCGGGAATTGAGAAAAACGGCTTACGGACTTAGGTTGCTCACCGCGCGACGAAGTTGGGCAAGCGCCAGATTGTAGTTGATAATTGCACTCACTCGGTTGCCTTGCGCCTGAGTCAGAGCCGCTTCTGCGCTAATCCGATCGGTTTGTGTTCCCACACCTGCTTGAAAGCGGAGAATCGCCAATCGCAGCGCTTCTTCTGCCTGAGCAACCGATTGCTGAGTGGTATTGATATTCGCCAAGTTAGCTTGCAGGTTTGTAAACGCTTGCTCAACCTGGAATCGAACTAAATTACGGTTCTGGGCGAATCGAGCTTCCGCAATTTCGCGATTGCGTTCTTGCTGACTGATCTGAGCATTTGTCGCGCCCCCGTCGAACAAGTTCCAGCGGGCTTGTAGTCCCAAACTATAGTTGTCTGAGTTGCTCGTACTGTTTGTAGTCGTGCCCGATCTCTGAAAGTTGTAAGACCCGACAAAACCGAGTGTTACGCCATTTTGAGCGCGTGCGGCTCGAATCTGGGCTTGGCTAATTTCTCGCTGCACAAGCTGCTCTTCTAGCTCTGCCCGATTTTTGTACGCAAGCACGATGCTGTCCTCAAGCGGAATTGTCCAAGTCCCCGCAGGTTGAACGGGATCGGCAGCGGTCAGGGTGGCAGTTTCCGACAAGCTCAAACGCTGTGCCAATTGCCGCCGATTAATTTCTTGCGTCGCTTGGGAGTTGCGTAACTGTTGTTGAGCATTCGCCAAGTTCACTTCTGCCCGCAGTGTATCAAACCGAGTTCCTAATCCAGCGGTTTCTTGCGCTCTAGAGTCTCTCAGGTTCGCTTCTGCATTTCGGACAGCCGCTTCGTTGATGGCAACCTGAGAATCTGCGTTCTGCAAGTTGTAATAGTCATTCGACACCTGGAGGCGCAGATCTTCGCGGGTCTGTTCAAGCTGTAATTCTGTGGCACGCGATCGACGTTCAGCCCCTTCGATCTGAGCCGGACGCAATCCCGATGTGAAAATGTCGTAATTGAGCTGTGCGCCCACACTAAATGCGGTGCGGGTAGAACTGTTGCTGCCGCTATCGATGCCAAGCTGCTCTAAAAAACTATTCTGCTGCCTGTCCTGAGTGATGAACGCACTGCCCGAACGGGTTAAGCCAGTCGTCAGTCCCAGTGTAGGGAAGTTACCCGCTCTGGCTTCACGAATTGCAGCGCGACCTTGCTCGACTTGAAGACGTGCCACTTCGATATCACGATTATTGCGTTCTGCGAGTTCTAGCGCTTGCTGTAGGGTAATCGGCTGCGTCGATCGAACTTGGACTTCTCCAGGTCGGGTTGGAAACTGGAGGCGATTTGGAGAGGGATCGAGACCTGCTGGAGTCGGGACGAGTTGATTCGCTCCTCCCGTTCCAGGAGTCGTTGGTGCGGGAGTTGCCGGGGTCGGAGTTGCTGGACGGCTCGGAGGCGATCCAGTTGGGGTTGGCAGCGGGGCAGAAGGTCTGGGGGGTGGTGAAGTTGTGCCCTGAGCCGCTGTTTGAGGCTTGGGAGTCGGTTTTGCGGTGCTAGGCTTGCTTACTGTCGGAGCTTGCGCGATCGTCGTCGGTTTTGGTGAAAACGCGATCGCAAACGGTGGGGTGGGGTCACCTTCGGTGTCGCGGTTTGCGCTTAGGGTCAGTGGAGGGCTTTGAGCCAGAATTGCGGGTGGAGAGACGCTACGAAAAGCGTTAGCGTTCAACAAGCGGTTGGATGTGGGAGGTTCCGGATCGTCTTGAATTCGCACAGGATTGGCAGATGCCGCACCCATCGTTCCAACGGTCATCCAAACTCCCACACCTAAAGCCAGTAATTCAAAAGACGGTTTCATACGATTTCGGTTTGCCCACGGTATCACAATCAAGGAAAGACAAGCGGCTGTGTTTTAGCCACCCAGTTCTCAGTTCTTCGGTCTTAAGCAGGATATCGCTTCTAGATGTCGATCGGCAAAATTCTTGAGTTTTTTCAGATGAACAATGGCTGAGAAGCAGTACGGTTAAATCCGATTCAAGTCGGAATTCAGAGTATAAAAGATACAGCCTTTGAGGAAATTATCTGGCTCTATGCTTACCCTTCGGCATCAATTCCATCTCCCGCGACGCTACCCTACAAGGCGATTTCAGCCTGGTATTCGGGATCTTGGCTAGTCGGTTTGTAGTGCCCGAATGATTTCTTGATGGATTGCCCAGTGGCGGTACTGAATTAGAAGAGTAGCAAGGTAAGCATCCCGATCTCCGTTGGCATGGAGACCGATAAAATCTAGGAGGTCATCATCAAGGCGGATTGTGATTTCGCGCATGGTGGAACTAAGAGTTCGGCGAGTAATTTTATGATAAATCGATCAGACATTGGAGAAGTTTAGGGGCGGGATCTAGCCTGCTAATTTAACTGACTGCGAAACTTACTGGTGCTGATGTATAGAAGCGCGATCGCGAAACAAACAAGCGCGATCGCTTCGGGATACAGCACATCTAACCCATTGCCTTTGAGCAAAACACCCCGCGCGATTTTGACATAGTGCCGCAGCGGATTCGCAAGCGACACGATTTGGAAAAACTTTGGCATACTTTCGACAGGTGCGATCGCGCCAGAGAGTTGAATTAAAGGTAGATTGATAAAAAACGAGGTGAGAATTGCTTGCTGTTGAGTTCGTGAAATGGTTGCAAGCAGAAAGCCCACACCAATGCCCACACAGGCATATAGTGCAGAGAAAAAGAGAAACATCGGTAAGCTTCCTCGAAACGGCACATTGAAGATAAAGTGCGCCACCGAGAGCGCTAACATCACCTCGCCGAGTAACAACACAAACAACGGAACCACCTTTGCTAAGATGATTTCCCAATCGGCAGCAGGGGTCATTAAAAGCTGTTCTAATGTCCCAGTATCTTTCTCGCGCACAACTGCTGCTGTCGATACCAGCGAACTGCCTAAATTCAGCACTAAGCCAATCACACCCGGAACAATAAACCAGCTAGAAACCAATCCCGGATTGTAGAGAATTGTGGCTTCGGTTTGAATAGGGGGTGCAACTTCAGGAGAAAATTGCTGTCCAAATTGATTGATAATCTGATTAGCGTGACCGCTGGCGATTCCCGCAGTATTAGCATCGACAGCATCGATTAGAACTTGAACTTCAGCAGGTTTATCGTCGGTATGAAGCGATCGATTAAAATTAGGCAGAATGATCAAGCCTGCGGTCAGTTCGCCGCGTCGGACTTGGGTGCTGAGATGATTTTCGTCGATCGTCATTGATTTCACATCAAATACACCGTTTGCAGTCAGTGCCGCAGTTAGTTCGCGACTCATTGGAGTATTGGAATAGTCCATCACACCGAGTTTGAGATGCTGCACACTCGGACTTAGCGCAAACCCAAAGATTAACAATTGTATGGTTGGCGGAAAGACGAGCAGGAAGATCAGTTGTTTATTTCGGAGAATTTGGCTAATTTCTTTGACTGCTAAAGCAAAGAAACGGCTTTCTAGTAAAGGTCTGAAGAAATTCATAATTATCCAGGAAGTTGCATTCGACCGAGGATGCGGCGCGAAATGTTGAACAAGACAAACGCAAGCACAGCGAGAAGTACCGGAGCAGTCCAAACACCGCTCCAACCTGTTCCCCGCACAAACGCATCGCGGGAAATTTCGATAAAATAGCGAGCCGGAACAATGTTGGTCACAAGCGATAACGGGAATGGAATGTTACTGAGCGGATAAATGAATCCTGATAACAGAAGCGCGAGTAAAAATCCAGCGGTCGCCACTCCTTGAACCGCAACCGAGCGATTGTTCGCCCGTACTCCAATAAACAATCCAAACATCACACTTGCAATCAAAAAGATTGCTCCTCCTAAGAATAAAGGTGTGGGATCACCCGCAAACCGAAGCTGCCAAACCGCGCACCCTAACCCAATCACAAACATCGCTTGACCGATTCCGACAATGAAGTAAGCAAGACATTTTCCCAGCAACAATTCCGCTGCACTAATGCTAGAAGCATAGGTCTGCAAAATTGTGCCTTGTTCTTTCTCGCGAGACATGGCTAATGCGGCTAACAAGCTCGGATAGATCGCAAGAATCACACCGAAGACACCTGGAACAATGTAGAGCGATTCTTGCCGACCGGGGTTAAACCACAAGCGAATTTTCGCAGACAGCTTAGACTGCGATCGCGCTAAATCCTGATCTTGGATAAACACATTCGTGAACGCTTGAATACTGTTCTTAATCACCCGCGCATTGTTCACGTCGGTTCCATCAATCAATACTTGCACCGTACTGCTTCGACCTGCTGCCACATCCGCGCTGAACTTCGGTGGAATGATCACCGCAGCCTTTGTAATTCCTCGATCGATACCGTCTCGCACCGGATCAAGATTGTTCCATCGCACTGGAGTAAATTGATTGGTTGCATACAATCGCTCTGTGTAGGATTGGCTTAAATTACTGCGATCGAAGTCTTGCACAATCAAAGTAATATTCTTCGCTTCAAGTCGAATCGCAAAGCCAAAGATAAACAGCGTCATCGTCGGCAGAATGAACGCGAGTGCGAGAGTTAAGCGATCGCGGCGAAACTGAGCAAGTTCCTTTTTACATTGGGCGAGGATGCGTTTCATGATTTGATCTGAGCGCGTTGGACAACTCCGATGAAGGCATCTTCGAGAGAATAGGGGATAGGGAGTAGGGAGATTGGGTTTAAGTGGGCTGCGGTGAGACGCGATCGCAGTTCTTCGATTTCTTCGGGGTGATCTATGACGATGTGCAAGCGATCGGCAAAAATCGAAACGCGCCAACTCTCTAACTGTTGTTTAAGCAGGTTAGAAGCGGCTTGAGTTTGATCTAAAACAACTTCGATTAATTGTCCGGGTTGTGCAGCTTTGATCTGACTGGGTGAACCTTCTAACACCGTTTCACCTGCCACCATAAAGCTCATGCGATTGCATTGTTCTGCTTCTTCTAAATAATGAGTTGTGACTAAGATTGCAGTCCCGTTTCGAGCAAAGTCATTGATCAATCGCCAAAACTGTCGACGTGCTAATGGATCAACGCCAGAGGTTGGCTCATCGAGAAATAAGATATCGGGTTCGTGTAGAACAGATGCCCCAAACGCGACCCGCTGTTTCCAGCCTCCGGGTAACTGTCCTGTGAGCATATTTTCTTGTCCTTCGAGTCCACAGGTTGCGAGTACCCAGTCGATTTTCTCGCGTCTGAGCCTACGTGGAACACCATATACACCCGTGTAGAATTCGAGATTTTGCACGATCGACAAATCATCATAGAGCGTAAATTTCTGACTCATATAGCCGATTCGCTTTCTCAATTCACGGCTGCGAAGATTGCTCCGTTCTCCGCCTAGTGCAATATCTCCAGAACTCGCAGGAAGCAACCCACACAACATTTTGATAGTGGTCGTTTTTCCGGCTCCATTGGCACCGAGCAAGCCGAAAATCTCACCGTAGCGGACTTCAACATCTACGTTTTTAACGGCTTGGAATGTGCCGAACATCCGGTTTAGACTGTGGGCATAGATGGCGATGTCTTCTGAAGATTTCCGCCCCGATCGAGAACGCGGAAACTCTAAAACCTGCGGGGCTGATCCTTGCTGCCTGAGTCGCGTTACAAAGACATTCTCTAACGTTGGTTCTGCGGCTTGGATTGAAGTGAGGGAGAGTTGTCGATCGCGAAACTTTGCTCGAATCTCCTGTTCTCCAAGTTTTGGATCAGCGACTAATACATCTAAGCGATCTCCAAACGGCTGAACATCCGCAATTTCAGAACTCTCATTTAATGCTTGTTCTGCGACTTCAAGCTGGGGAGTATGCACTTCAAGTCGGTGTAATCCTAAGCTTTGACGCAGTTGAGCAGGAGTCCCGATCTGCTGAATCATGCCGTCATACATTAAAGCGACTCGATTACAGCGTTCTGCTTCATCGAGATAGGGCGTGGCAACAACGATCGTAACTTCCTCAGCTGCCAACGCTGCCAGTACATCCCAAAACTCTCGGCGTGACACGGGATCAACTCCGGTTGTCGGTTCGTCGAGTAACAAGACCTTGGGCTGTGAGACTAATGCACAACAGAGTGCTAGTTTCTGTTTCATCCCACCTGATAGCTGTCCTGCTAAGCGATCGTCAAATTGATCCAAGCTCATCAATTTTAGATACTTCCGTCGTCGCTGCTGAAACAAGTGATCTGGAACTTCTCGTAATCCTGCCACATACTCTAAATTCTCATTGATACTTAGATCCAAGTACAACGAAAACTGCTGAGTTAAATAACCAATCTGCAATCGAGCATCCCGCGCAGGTAAGCCCAAGACCTGCACTTCTCCCGCTGTGGCTTCCATGATGCCGCCGAGAATGTGAAAAGTGGTCGTTTTTCCGGCTCCATCCGGCCCAATTAGCCCAAACAATTCACCGGGAGCTACACTAAAATCAATGCCGCGAACCGCAGCAACACGACCATAGTGTTTGTGCAACTGATGAACTTGAATCACTGAATCAGTTGTGCCGCGAGAAACATTCGGAGTCAGTTCGAGTGCTGAAGTCATCACTGCTCCTGTTTAAGAACAATTTCCCCATCCGCAGGCATTCCAGGCTTCGCAAATCCACCCGGATCATCGATCGTAATTTTCACCCCAAACACTTGCTTAACGCGATCCTCCCGAAAATAAATGTTCTCCGGCGTAAATGATGCTTTCGGATCGATCGCGGCAACTTTTGCACTCAGCGGTTTCTTTGGATCAGAGTCGAGAAACACCTGAGCGCGTTGACCGACTCGAATCTTACCAATGTCCCCTTGAGGAATGAAGCCCCGCAGATAAACCATGTTCAAATCGATCACAGTTAACAATGTTCTTCCACTTGCAACGACTGCTCCTGGCTCTACAGGTCGAGCGGTCACAACTCCGTGAATTGGGCTTTTAACCACAAACGAATCTAACCGTCTCTGAATTTGTTGTTGATTGGCGATCGCATTTTTCACTTTCGCTTGTGCTGCGAGTAGTCTCGATCGCGCTTGTTCGAGTTGTTGTTCTAGTCCTGATAACTGTGCGCCACGAATATCAGGATTGAGTCCGGTGGTTCGCGTCTGTGTTAGTCCCCCTTGAGCCGCGCTCAGTTGTTCACTTGCCGCATTCACCGCTTCTCGTCGTGCTTGTAAAGTTGCATTCGCTGTATCTACTGCCGCCTGTGCTGTTTCTACATTCGTTTGAGCTTGATCAAACTGTTGCTTATTAATTGCACCTTGATTGATTAGCTGAGCAAAGCGATCGCGATCTTTAATCGCTAGATTCGCTCTCGATCGAGCTTCTTTTATCTGAGCTTGTGCCTCTTTCACGTTCGCATCAGCTTGTGCCAACTGTGCCCGCCCTGCCGACACCGTGGAAGATGCCTGATCAATCCGTCCGCGTGCATCGCCTTGGGACTGTTGCAGATTTAGTTGCGCCTCTTGAATCCGACTCTCTGCCACCGCAATATCTAACCGCGCTTGCTGTTCTTCCTGTCGCGCTGATGCCACTTGAGCCGCTGCCGCCTGTAATTGCTCATTCACTTCCTCATCTGTCAATTGAGCAACCACCTGGTCTTTCTGAACTTCATCCCCTTCGCGGAAATTGATCGCACTAATTCGCCCCGCAGTCTTTGCTCCAATGTCCGTCTCGTTGGCTTCAATCCGACCGCTCAGCGGTAAGGTCATCGCTTCCGGTCGTGGCAAAAACCGCCAAGTTGCAAACCCAATTCCCGCGATCGCGATCAACCCTGGAATGATCAACTTCTTTCTCGATCGTCGAGCGGGCGCACTCGGAACTTGATCCGCAGGTTGAGGAAGTGTCTGAGTCATAGGACTTTGCTAAGTTCTGTTTGCAGAATACGGATCATACTAGACCGTCCAGTATGATTAGACAATACTCCTTTGAAAAAGTTAACTGATGTCAGTGACGAGTGAGCGGCAAACTGCAAAACGAGCGCAAATTCTAAAGGGTGCAATGGCTGTGTTTTTGCGATTGGGCTACGCAGGAACCAGTATGGATCGCGTTGCGACTGAAGCAGGCGTTTCTAAACAAACGATTTATAGTCACTTTCAGGACAAAGAAGGCTTGTTCCGCTCTCTAATCGAAGGCGAAACACTCGCACGATTTGAGGCAGTATTTCAGCTCGATCCGCATCAGGTTGATCCTGAAACGCTGCTTCGACGGTTGGCGCAGATTTATTTCACACAAGTGGTCGATAACAGTCAATATGTGCCACTGCTGCGGATCGTAATTGGTGAATCGGAGCGATTTCCAGAACTTGCAAGGCTGTTTACAGAAACGGTTGCACAACGCGGCAAAAAATTACTTTGTGAATACTTTCGACATCATCCAGAATTGAGCATTCGTGATCCAGAAGCGATCGCTCAAATCTTTTTCGGTTCGATGGTGTCTTGGGTGATTTTACAAAAAATGCTGTATGGTGAAGCGTCGTTTGATTTGTCGCGCGATCGTGTGGTCAATCAATTAATTGATTTAATTGTGGGTCATTCAGGAAATAGATCCTACTCAGATTGAGTTGAGCAGGATCGAACTGAGGTTAGCGACGTAATTCCGTTCCTGCTTGAGTGAGCAAACTCGATAACTGCCGAATCTTAGCGGCAACTTCTTCAGAAGTGTCGATCGTTAATTCACTCGAAGTATCTCCGCCTAAACTGGTGAGTAAGTTAGAGATCGCCTCTCCACTTTTTTCCTTACGGAGTGCGTCTTTCAGTTCTCCTAAATCATCCGCGATCGCGAGTCCCCGAAGTTGCTGCTGCCATGCCTCTAAAACGGTCATCGCTTGTTCGATGGGAATGCTTGTAATTCCACCTTCTAAAGCTGCGATCGTAGTGTCAATGTTTGCCTGATCTAAATCTGCCATGATGAATTTAGTGATAGAATTTGTCGATTGTGCCGAACTTCGGTCGTTCAAATCGTCCCTCTGTAGTTTGAAGCTAGTTGCTTTGAAAGCGTTGCAGTTCCTCGATCGAAAATTCTGTAGTTTGCGCGATGATTCCGAGCGGCAACCCTTGAGCTAAAAGCTTGAGCGCAATTTCTTGTTTGATTCTCTGTTCAGTTTCCTGTCTCACTCATTGTTCGATACGCTCATTATGCTGTTGTTCCCACTCCAAAAATGCCTGCGATAATGCCATAACTGCCTCCGGCTCACTAACTTTACTAAGATTGGCGATAGCGATCGAGTAATTCCGCTAGATAGTCAAAGCCATCAACTCCAATTTCGACGATTAACTTCGATCGCTGTGTTTGCAGAATCTGCTCAAAGCGTTCTCCCAATTGTCCCCGCAAAATCGTCAACAGTCCTGCGGGAGTTCGCCAATCATTGGTTCCCATTTGTTCCAGTTTGTACATTGCAAGCGCAGAAGCAAGGATTGCTTTTTCGTTGTCCTGCCGCTGATAGAATGCTTCACCAAAGTACGACAAACAAAGCGCGTGTAAATAGCGATCGCCTGATTCTGCTGCCGCGTAGCTTCCTTGCTCTAAGTACTTAAAGGCTTGATCCGTATCATTCAGCGTCACATAAGCACTGCCTAAACTGAGCGAACAGAGTGCTTGACTTTGCAGATCTCCTAGCTTTTCAGAAAGTGCTAAACCTTGTTCTAGATAGCCGATCGCTAATTCATAAGCATCCGGATCAGATTCAAGTAACTGAGCTTGAAACACTTCTGCATAGCCCAAATTTGCTAACGCATTTGCTTCGCCCATGCGATCTCCCGATTGTCGGCTGAGAATCAAGGCACGCTGACTGGTACCAATCGCTTCCGCATAGTTCTTCTGATTGATACTAATACGGCTTAGATGATTTAAGTTTGCAATCTCACATTTGCGATCGCCTGCTTCCTGTGCAATCTCTTTTGCAGTCGTGTGAATCTCTTTCGCGGTATCGAATGCTCCTAACACTCGCTGCGTTGAGCCGATTAGGGTTAAAATCCTTGCCTTTTCCTGAGTGCCTTCGGTGCGCTTCAACGGTTCGCTTAGATAGTTCATCGCATCCCGGAAGTATGCCCCTGTAAACGAGGTGTAGATAGTTCCGTATAGAGGGAAGTAGTCGCGTTGGGCAAAGATTCGCAGTATCTGTAATGTTACTCGAAACGAGGCTTCTGAAAAGCGCGATCGATTGATTGAATTCAAAAACGACGATCGCGAAAATCCACTCGCTAACTCTGACCAAATCAATGCAAAAGTCAGAAAGATTGAAACGGATAATGATGTTCCGGCTTTAGCACTGTAGCTTTGATTTTCTGCCCAACTGACTAAACCACGTTGCAGCGTTTGAACCACGATCGCGAATTCGATCCAATCCGATAGCATCAATTCTGTTTGAGATTCCGCCCATTCACTTGCCGCTTGGTTTTGATCGAGTGCGGTGAAAAATGACTTTAGGACATTGCCGATCGCTTGTTTTGCCCACAGTTCCCAAGGTCGCGCCCGCTGCGAAGAATCCCCAAATCCTAATTGTTCTGGGTTGTAAATCCAACTGATTAAATGTGGTTGTAGGGTGTTCCAAGATTGCAATCCGCCTAGAATTCCGTCGCTGAGTTGTGCAAGTTCTTGTTGAGTTTCGATATCAGAAATCGATTGTTGTCGCAGCGTGATTGCTAATTGCTTAAGTTGATCCGCATTCAAACTATCGGGATGATTCGGATCGCTTAACGTGAGGAAGATTAGAAGTCGATCGCTTTTGTCTGCCTGATTTAATTGACGAATGGATGTTGCGATCGCGTTTTTGTTCTGATTTTCAGCTTGCCAGCGTTTCCATTCGCCTTCGATCGTGTGCAATGCCCGCATCGCTCTAACGGCTTTGGCTTGCTTCAGCTCGTCGCTTTTATCGTTTGCTTGTGTTTGCGTTTGCATGAAACGATCGCGAAACCTTACTTCAAAAATTTCGCCGCTATCCGGTTCAATTTCCTGCGCCAGCATTTGATAAACCTGTTCTTTCGATCGAATATTTCCTTTCAGCGTCATTTGAATAATTTGTTCGATCAAATTGGAATAGCGATCGCTCAGTGCAGAATCAGACATAGAACATCCCGTGATGGAGGCTTTCTTTATTCTAAAAGTTCTGGCAAAAGTCTTTCGTTTCTGATTGAAAATTAGAGAAAAATCGGCGCGTTGCGCTTGAGAATCGGGAAATCTTGGATATGATAAACAATAATTCAAGTGCTTCGCTGTTCTTGGTCAATGAGGAGTCGATCGATGAAAGTTTTAACGAGTCTGTTTAATCGGAAGCTGAGTCTTTTCGCAGGTGCAGGAGTTCTTGTTGGAATTTGCACGATCGCGAATCAAGCCCCTGCCTCAGCCCAAGCTGCTTACGGAAGTTATATTGGGATTGGGCCTGCGGTTGGTTTGACGAGCGGCGACGGTGGAGGTCGCATTTCAGGCGTGGTTGCTGGACGCTACAAGTTTTTGAGATCGCCCATTTCACTACGGGCACAAGCTTTTATCGGCAATGGAACCGCGATCGTGCCAACCGTTTCCTATGATTACCCGCTAAATTGGCAGACGGACGTTTACATTGGGGCGGGTGCTTCGATTCCGCTTGGTGGCGATACGGTCGTTGGAAATCGCACCAGTTTCGCGATTCAACCCGGAATTGATTATGTGCTACCCAACAGCAATTTGGTGGTGTTTGGCAATGCTGTGATTGCATTTGATGGCTACCGAAATGGGGGAGCCGCTGCAACGCTGCAAGGTGGGGTCGGATTGCGGTTTTAGGTTGACGTAACGACGTGAAACCCGGAACGATCAGATCATCGTTAAGATCTATGTTTACTGCGATCGCATTCTTATGACCGTTGCTCCTCTAAGCTGGACAGAACTCGAAGCCCTCACTGACTTTCAAACCGATCCGATCAATGGTCTAACCAACGCGCAATCTCGATTGCGCCTGTTTGGGCACTCGGAATCAGACATTCGGGTCACGCTCTATCGTGATCATCATGCGTGGTGTCCCTACTGTCAGAAGATTTGGCTGTGGCTGGAAGAAAAGCAGATTCCGTATCGCATCGAAAAAGTCACGATGTTCTGCTACGGCGAGAAAGAAAGCTGGTACAAACGTAAAGTGCCATCGGGAATGCTGCCTGCGATCGAGCTAAACGGGCGCATCATCACGGAAAGCGATGACATTTTAATCGCGCTAGAGCGGGTGTTTGGTGTTCTAACGTTCGGCATGGAAGATCCGAAAGTGACTCCGCTGCGATGGTTAGAGCGGCTTTTATTTCGCGCTTGGTGTAACTGGCTTTGCTATCCATCGAGTTCAGCGCGTGAAGAACAGCGTAAGCGCGAAAAATTCGTTGAAGTCGTGGGAAAGGTCGAAGAAGCGCTGAGTCAAACGCCTGGAGCTTACTTTTTAGAAGAATTTAGTACGGCTGATGTGATTTTTACGCCGTATGTAGAACGAATGAACGCTAGTCTTTTCTACTACAAAGGCTACTCAATGCGTGAGGAAAATCCGCGATTCAAGGCTTGGTTTGATGCGATGGAAACTCGATCGACGTATCGCGGCACTCAAAGCGATTTTCATACTCACGTTCACGACTTGCCGCCTCAAATGGGCGGCTGCTGGGAAAATGGCGAACCGCAGATGTTGATCAACAAATCACGGGTCGATCAAGGGTCTTGGTTTGGGTTACCCGATGTGAGTTACCCAGAACCGGAAAGCTCTCGCAAGGAAGCACTGCATCGAGTGATCAAACATCGATCGAACATTATTCGAGTGAATCCTGCCACTGATCAATTGATCGATGAAGCGTTGCGCTGTGCCCTCACTGCGATGATCACGGGTGAAGTTTGTGCGCCGCCATCGGGTGCGGATCTAGCGCTGCGATATTTGCGCGATCGAATTAGTGTGCCTCGCGATATGTCGATTTATGCGGCGAAGCGACTCAGAACGGTTTTAGAAGAAACGGCGGCACTTGCGGGCAACGGTCAAAGTCTTCCGATTCCGATGAAGCATCGACGCGATCAAGACCCCGCAAATTTTTCCAAGCGTTAAAGCAGTCCCTATCGCGTTTTTGCCTGAACGGAACTTAATGTTCTCAATGCTTCTGCTGTCGTCATTCCAGGTTTAATTTGCCGTAGGTAGAGCATTTGAATCAGTGCTTTATCGAGTTCGGAATATCGCGTTACATCTGTCCAAGATTGATAGAACATACTATCCGCGTAACGGTAGGAATCTCGCATCAAACCGAGCGACTGTGTAAGTTCTTCTCGGATTAAATGCGATCGTTCTTTTTGTGTCACGCCTATTGTAGTGACCAACACATTGGCGCGATTGATCACACCTTTATTGTCCCAGCGAGCTACAAAGAAGCCGAAATTAACAGGGATATAAGCAGGTTCAAGCTTGCTAAATTGCACCTCTGGGACAAAGTGAATCGTCAGGTTGGGATTACGGTCAACCAGTTGCATTTGAATTGCACCCCTTGTCAGCGTATTGATTTCGCTGATCACAGTGCGTAGCGTTTTGAGATCTTCGATCGTGGGCTTACCCAAAGGTTGAACCCGAATATTTCCGCTCCATTTGCGGATTTTCGGTGTGCCTTGCTGGTTGTACTCTGACCCCATTGCAACTTCCGTGAAATAGTCGAGCTGTGCTTGAGAAAAGGCAAACCCTGAGCGAATGGTTTTAGATTGCTGGAGTTGCTTCGGTTGAGCGGCGGAAACATTTGATGCAATTGAGCCGCCGCCCGTTGTAAATTCTGCGGATGGCAGGAATTTGACAGTGAGCGATTTGACAGTGAGCGATCGTCCAACACCCGCTGCCAAAACTCCCAAAGATAGTATGCCTGTCAGCATCAAAACACGGCTCATCAACTCTGCTGCATTCGCTCTCATCGTCTTCTCCTTAGGCAGGCTCTTGATGCCCCCTAGAGTTCCCCGGCACTTTGCGATCTCACCTTTCTTAAGTTCTATGAATTGTTCTCTGAATCGGGACAATTTGCAGAATCAGAAAATCGTTGAGCTCTGGGGATTGATTAATCTCTAATCAAAAAATCCGTTAAAAAATGCAAGATTTTCAAAACTGTTTCTCTATCTTTAGTCGTACCTCCTGCTATATAACTTTGATTTAATCTAGCTAACGATCGAGCGATATTCAAATCACTCAATCTATCAATAACTGCACTTCGATTCACTTAGAAATTAGAGTAGTCAAGTCATATGGCGACTAAATTTCCGAAATTTAGCCAGGATCTTGCTCAAGATCCCACCACGCGGCGGCTCTGGTATGGAATTGCCACCGCGCACGATTTTGAAAGTCATGACGGAATGACTGAAGAGAAGCTTTATCAAAGGATATTTGCAACTCACTTTGGTCATATCGCAATTATTTTTCTGTGGACATCTAGCCTTTTATTCCATGTGGCATGGCAGGGCAATTTTCCACAATGGATCAAAGATCCGCTTCATCTGCGCCCGATCGCTCACGCAATTTGGGATCCGCAGTTTGGCAAGCCCGCAGTCGAAGCTTATAGCCAAGGTGGAGCAGACTATCCGGTGAACATTGCCTATTCGGGCGTGTATCACTGGTGGTATACGATCGGCATGAGAACGAATGCAGATCTTTATCAGGGCGCGCTGTTTTTGCTCTTGATTGCTGCATTGTTCTTGTTTGCAGGTTGGCTGCACCTCCAGCCAAAATTCCGTCCAAGCTTGGCTTGGTTTAAGAACGCAGAATCGCGTTTAAACCACCATTTGGCAGGCTTGTTTGGAGTCAGTTCGCTCGCTTGGGCTGGGCATTTGATTCACGTTGCGATTCCTGAATCTCGCGGTCAGCACGTCGGTTGGGAAAACTTTCTAACCACGCTGCCCCACCCTGCTGGATTGCGACCTTTCTTTACTGGAAACTGGGTAGCATACGCGCAAAATCCTGATACTGCGAATCATATTTTCAGTACTGGAGAAGGTTCGGGGACTGCGATTCTGACGTTTTTGGGTGGCTTTCACCCGCAGACCGAATCGCTGTGGTTAACCGATATGGCGCATCACCATTTGGCGATCGCGGTGATTTTTATCATCGCGGGTCATATGTACCGCACGAACTTTGGAATTGGTCACAGCATCAAAGATATTCTCAACGCGAAGAACTTCTTTGGCAAAACGATTAACGGTCAAGGAAACTTGCCGCACGTCGGACTGTACGACACTTACAACAATTCGCTACACTTCCAGTTAGGCATTCACCTGGCTGCTTTGGGAACCGCGCTTTCCGTGGTGGCACAGCACATGTATTCAATGCCACCCTATGCTTTCATGGCAAAGGATTTCACGACCCAAGCATCGCTGTACACGCACCATCAATATCTTGCGGGATTCTTTATGGTGGGTGCATTCGCTCATGCGGGAATTTTCTGGGTGCGGGACTATGATCCTGACAACAATGAAAACAATGTTCTCGCGCGATTGTTGGGACACAAAGAAGCGATCATTTCGCACTTAAGCTGGGTTTCGCTGTTCTTGGGTTTCCATACGCTTGGATTGTATGTGCATAACGATGTTCAAGTGGCTTTTGGAGCGCCAGAAAAGCAAATTCTAATTGAGCCTGTGTTTGCTCAGTTTGTGCAAGCGTCTCATGGTAAAGCACTGTATGGATTTAATGCGTTACTTTCTAATTCAGATAGTATTGCGTCAAATCCAGGTGCGCCTTACTTGCCAGGTTGGTTAGATGCGATCAACAGTGGTACGAACTCATTGTTTCTGACGATCGGTCCTGGCGATTTTCTGGTGCATCATGCGATCGCGCTTGGGTTGCACGTCACGACGCTGATCTGCCTCAAAGGTGCGCTTGATGCTCGTGGTAGTAAGTTGATGCCGGATAAGAAAGACTTCGGATTTAACTTTCCGTGTGATGGCCCTGGACGGGGCGGCACTTGCCAAATTGCGTCTTGGGAACAATCTTTCTACCTTGCTACGTTTTGGATGCTGAATACGATCGGTTGGGTGACGTTTTACTGGCACTGGAAGCATTTAGCGATCTGGTCGGGGAACGTGGCACAGTTCAATGAAAGTTCAACCTATCTAATGGGCTGGCTGCGAGATTATCTCTGGCAGTATTCAGCGCCGTTGATCAATGGGTATAACGTTTATGGAACCAGCAATCTATCTGTTTGGGCGTGGATGTTCCTGTTTGGTCACTTAGTTTGGGCGACTGGGTTTATGTTCTTGATTAGCTGGCGTGGCTATTGGCAAGAGCTAATCGAAACGCTGGTGTGGGCACATGAACGCACTCCACTTGCAAACTTGATCCGGTTCAAGGATAAGCCTGTGGCATTGTCGATCGTACAAGGTTGGCTGGTCGGTTTAGTGCATTTCACAGTGGGCTACATTCTGACATATGCAGCATTCCTAATTGCTGCGACAACGGGTAAATTCTCTTAGTTTGGCGATTGTCTGAATCGCGTGACCCCTAATCGTTAGGAAAAGGATGGAGTCGATTGGCTTCATCCTTTTTCGATCGCGCAATTGACCCCAGATGGACGGTTTTTGGAAAGCGTTCGAGAAATTATTCGGTTTTTCAAATCAGCATAATCAATCAGTGTTTCACTGTCCCTGCTGATTGATTGAACAATAGCTCTCGCGCTTGATCAGGACTAATTTGTTCTGCTTTAAATGCTTCTGCTTTCTCATAAGCTCGAATGGTTGCAGGACGTGCCTGAATTGCTTCAAACCAGCGCTTCAAATTTGGAAAATCTTCGAGATTTTGTCCTTGTCGCTCATACGGCACAATCCAAGGGTAACTAGCAATATCCGCGATCGAATATTCACCCGCCATAAATTCTCGCACAGCTTTGCTGCCCGGAACGGGTTCGCTCAATCGCTTATTCATTACGGCATACAATCGCCCGGTTTCGTTGACGTAACGATCGATCGCGTAAGGAATTTTCTCCGGTGCATACTGGCTGAAGTGATGATTCTGTCCCGCCATCGGGCCTAAACCGCCCATTTGCCAAAACAACCATTGCAGCACTTCGGTTCGACCCCGTAAATCTGAGGAAATCAATTGACCCGTTTTTTCAGCGAGGTATAACAAAATTGCACCCGATTCAAATACAGAAATCGGATCACCGCCGCCTGTAGGATCACGATCGACGATCGCAGGAATTCGATTATTCGGTGCAATCTTGAGAAACTCTGGCTGAAACTGTTCGCCTTTGCCAATGTTGATCGGCACAAGATTGTAGGGTAGTTCCACTTCTTCGAGAAACATCGTGATCTTATGTCCGTTCGGCGTTGTCCAATAGTAGAGATCGATCATGGTGGCTCCTGTAAGTGATGCTTAAATTCTAGAAACTCAGCGCGAATCTGGATCGAATCCGGCAGAATAGAAACATGAACCAAGTGGATTATTTGCGAATTAGTTTGATCGATCGCTGTAATTTTCGGTGTCAGTACTGTATGCCGGAAGGAAGCGATCTCGAATATGTATTGCAGCAAAACCTTCTGACTCAAGAAGAATTAACGACGCTGCTGCGAGAAGTGTTTATTCCAGTTGGGTTTACTCGGTTTCGATTGACTGGAGGCGAACCGCTGATTCGTCCGGGAGTCGTGGAGATTGTGAGAACGATCTCGCAATTTCCCGAAACGCAAGATCTTTCGATGACGACCAATGCGTTTCTACTCGAATCAATGGCGCAAGATCTCTATGATGCTGGATTGCGGCGAATTAATATCAGTCTCGATTCGCTAGAGCCAGAAACTTTCGATCGCATTATCAGCAATCGCGGGCGATCTCGTTGGCAACAAGTCTGGAACGGCATTCAAACCGCGCATCGAATCGGATTCAATCCATTAAAGCTTAATGTCGTAGTGATTCCGGGTGTGAATGATCACCAAGTATTGAAATTAGCGGCGTTGAGTCTCGATCGAGAATGGCACGTCCGCTTTATTGAATTTATGCCGATCGGAAATGATGAATTGTTCAATCATCAAGGCTGGATCAATTCGGAAACAATTCGTCAACAAATTCGAGAACGCTGGGGACTCACTGAAGCGAGTGTGAGAGGAAATGGCCCCGCTGATGTATTTAAGATTCCAGGAGCGAAAGGAACGCTGGGATTTATTAGCCAAATGTCAGAATGTTTTTGCGATCGCTGTAATCGAATGCGGCTTTCTGCGGATGGTTGGTTGCGTCCTTGTTTGCTGAACGAAATTGGACAGATTGATTTGAGAACACAACTGCGATCGGGCATTTCCACAAAAGAACTCCGCGAACAAGTCAGCGAACTTCTCGGATTAAAACCTGAGATTAACTACAAGCAGCGCGAATCGGGAACAACTGGAAAATATCGCCGCACGATGTCACAGATTGGGGGTTAGACTATAGCCCAAAAACCCTGTAGGATGAGCAAAGGTTAAGCGACAGATGTACTATGCCGAGAATGCCCTGTCTGTCATACGATCGCGGAACGCTCATCTTACATCCGCCGCCCAGAGGCAAAGCCTGGGTTGAGTTTGCGGTGTGGGACGATCGCATCGAAAAGTTTCGCGTCCCGGCAAATCAGTACCGTGAGTTAGTTCTAGCGCTGCGATCGGAAGGAACCGAAATCGACGATCGAGCCAAAGGATTTGATGCGATCGAGCTTGTTCCCTCGGTCGAAATGGAGCCTTATCCACACCAAAAAGAAGCACTCGCAGCCTGGAAAAATTCGGGACGATTGGGCGTTGTCGTCTTACCGACCGCAGCAGGTAAAACGTATCTGGCGCAACTGGCAATCCAATCCACGCAGCGCAGTACTTTGATCATGGTTCCAACATTGGACTTAATGCACCAATGGTACGCAAACTTATCTGCTGCATTTCCTGACACTGAAATTGGATTACTCGGTGGCGGATCGCGCGATCGAACTCCCATCCTGATTTCAACCTACGATAGTGCTGCGATCAACGCCGAAACATTAGGCAACCAGTACGCGCTATTGGTATTCGATGAATGTCATCATTTGCCGAGCGACTTTAATCGAGTGATTGCAGAATATGCGATCGCACCGTATCGATTAGGACTAACGGCAACACCAGAACGAAGCGATGGCAAACACGAAGATCTAAAAGTCTTAATCGGAGAAGAAATTTATCGAAAAACCGCAGAAGAATTATCTGGATCAGCGCTTGCGAAACACGAAGCGATCGAGATCAAAGTATCGCTCTCTAAACAGGAACGAGAACGCTACGATCAACTGATTCAAATCCGCAACGCCTTTCTAAAAGAATCAAATATTTATCTCAGTAGCGCCCAAGGATGGCAACGATTTGTGCAAGCGAGTGCCAGATCGAAGGCTGGACGAAAAGCAATGCTGGCGCACCGAGAAGCAAAATCGATCGCGTTTGGAACCGAAGGAAAACTAAGGGTTTTGTCCGATCTTTTAGCGCGTCACTATCCCGAACGCACGTTAATTTTTACCGACGATAACGCAACCGTTTACCGCGTTTCTCAAGATCTCTTGATTCCAGCGATTACCCATCAAACGCCTGTCAAAGAACGGCATGAGATTCTTACCAAATTTAAACAGGGAGATTATCGATCGCTAGTTGCTTCTCGTGTTCTAAATGAAGGTGTTGATGTCCCAGATGCGAGCATTGCGATTGTACTTTCAGGAACGGGATCAGCCCGCGAATACATTCAGCGCATGGGGCGGATTTTGCGGAAGGGCAAAGATCCTACAAAATTAGCCATTCTCTACGAAGTCGTAGCGGAAGATACCAACGAAGAAGGCGTATCGCGACGACGCAAACCCAATCAGAAAGCAAAACCTCGATCGACCAATCGCCAACTAGAATTAGTCCCTTATTCAGTCCCGCCGACCGTAGTTCCGCGTGCGGCTGAAGGAGAAACCAACTACGACGACTGGTAATCGATCACTCTCCACTTTCTGGTAAGATTAACGGTTCTGACACTTCATTACTCGACTTGCTGGAAGGAGAATTTTCATATGGCTCGGATGTATTATGACGCTGATGCCAACTTAGATTTACTTGCGGGTAAAACGATCGCAATTATCGGTTACGGTTCCCAAGGGCACGCACACGCCCTCAACCTGAAAGACAGCGGCATGAACGTCATCGTCGGGCTGTATCCAGGCAGTAAGTCTGCGACCAAAGCCAAAGAAGCTGGACTCGCCGTTCATTCTGTCGCAGATGCCGCCAAAGCTGCGGATCTGATCATGATTTTGCTGCCGGATGAAGTGCAAAAGAGCGTTTACAAACACGAAATCGAGCCGAATTTGAGCGCAGGAAATGTGTTGCTGTTTGCGCATGGTTTTAATATTCATTTCGGTCAGGTTGTACCGCCCGAAAATGTTGATGTCGTGATGGTTGCACCGAAAGGGCCTGGGCATTTAGTGCGCCGGACGTATCAGCAAGGTCAGGGAGTCCCTGCGCTGTTTGCGGTGTATCAGGATGCGACCGGACAGGCACGTGATCGAGCAATGGCGTATGCAAGAGGTATCGGCGGGACTCGTGCAGGCGTTCTCGAAACCACGTTCCGCGAAGAAACCGAAACCGATTTGTTTGGCGAACAAGTGGTTCTCTGTGGCGGTTTGAGCGCATTAATCAAAGCGGGATTTGAAACCCTAGTTGATGCGGGATATCAGCCAGAGCTTGCTTACTTTGAGTGTTTGCATGAAGTGAAGCTAATTGTCGATCTAATTGTCGAAGACGGTTTGGCAGGTATGCGCGACAGCATTTCTAATACGGCTGAATACGGCGATCTGACTCGCGGCCCTCGAATCGTCACGGATGACACCCGCGCTGAGATGAAGAAAATTCTCAACGAAATCCAAACTGGACAGTTTGCGCGGGAATTTGTGCTGGAAAATCAATCGGGTAAGGCTGGATTTACGGCAATGCGGCGACGTGAGGCAGAACACCCGATCGAAGAAGTCGGTAAGGATCTGCGGGCAATGTTTAGCTGGTTGAAGAAAGTCTAGCGTTTCGTCGATCGTGCCGACCCGCCCCGGATTGAAATCTACCGTGTACGTACAAATCATTGCTCGCTCCGTTTGATTCGGCTTCTGCCCCTAAATCTCCCAAACTTGGGGGATTTAGGGGCAGAATTTCGGCTGTGACAGATCGAAATGTGTATACGGTGAGATTGTTTGCATCTTCACCCAGAATTCTACTTACCCTGAATCGCATCCTCAGTCCGACGATAAGGATTCGTTTTCGGTTGCCAATGTGGAAAAGTGTTCACCAAAATTTGGTCGATCGAGGTTCGCGCCTGAAGACTATACCGCCCGATCGACTGCGGTAAAAACTGATCGCCAAAACCCACGAACACAATACTGATCATTAATAGAAATCCGACTGGAATTTTGGAACGCATAAAAGCTTAGACTGCGGGAAACTATCATGGTCTACAGTTAGTTAGCCCAGATATTGAAATGCGTCATCTTTATCCCGCGATCGAGCCTTACCAGTCAGGTATGCTGCCCGTTTCCGCTCTGCACACAATCTACTATGAGCAGAGCGGAAACCCGGACGGAAAGCCAGTAGTGTTTTTGCATGGCGGGCCTGGCGGCGGTACGATTCCAACGTATCGCCAATACTTTGATCCGACGAAATGGCGAATCATTCTCTTTGATCAGCGCGGAGCCGGGAAAAGTACACCTCATGCTGAATTGAAGGAAAATACGACTTGGGATCTAGTAAGTGATATCGAGAAACTACGATCGCATCTCCAAATCGATCACTGGGTCGTTTTTGGCGGCAGTTGGGGCAGTACGTTATCGCTTGCTTATAGTCAGACACATCCCGATCGCTGTTTAGGCTTAATTCTGCGCGGCATCTTCCTACTGCGGCGTAAAGAAATTCTCTGGTTTTATCAAGAAGGTGCAAGCTGGATTTTTCCCGATGCCTGGGAGCAGTATCTAGCACCGATTCCATCAGAAGAACGCGATGATTTAGTTTCGGCATATTATCGGCGATTAACCAGCGACGATGCAGAGATTCGATCGATCGCCGCAAAAGCTTGGTCAGTTTGGGAAGGCAGTACCAGCCGATTAATGGTCGATCCAGGTTTGCAGAATAAATTTGCTCAAGATGAATTTGCCGATGCGTTTGCGCGGATTGAGTGCCACTACTTTATGAATCGCGGCTTTTTTGAAACCGATGATCAACTATTGCGAGACTGCGATCGTATCACTCACATTCCGACTGTGATTGTTCAAGGGAGATACGATGTCGTGTGTCCGATGACTTCCGCTTGGGACTTACACAAGGCTTTACCGGATGCAGAATTTATCGTTGTCCCAGATGCAGGGCACTCGATGATGGAAACGGGAATCCTCAGTGCGCTGCTCGATGCCACGGATAGATTTGTGACAGAAAGCTATCACAAACAATTGGGGTAAAGGATTGTAACCCTCGATTGTGCCCGATTGATCGTCCTATAAGTATAAGTAGATTAAATGACCCCGATTTATTAGGAATCGCGTTCACCGATCCCCTCAATTAGCGGGTTTAACTCTTATGTTTTCCCGTAGTATCAGAATTGAAACGAACTTAAGTCGCTCACGATTGATTGAAAAAACTTAAGTCTCAGACTTTCCGGCAATTCTGCCGCTTCTAATACTAGAGAGGATCACCGAATGCCTACTTTTAAGGTCACATTAATCAACGAAGCTGAAGGGCTGAACACCACGATCGATGTTCCCGATGATGAGTACATCCTCGACGCGGCTGAAGAGCAAGGTATAGACCTGCCTTATTCCTGTCGTGCGGGTGCTTGCTCGACTTGTGCAGGCAAGATCACCGAAGGAGGGGTCGATCAATCCGATCAATCATTCTTGGATGACGATCAAATTCAAGCGGGCTATGTGCTGACCTGTGTGGCTTACCCCACCTCGGATTGCACGATTTTGACTCACCAAGAAGAAGACCTCTATTAGGGGTCTGACAGAGAGATGTCTCGCTTGCTATTGCTGTCCTCTCTGTCTTGATATTCTTGGAGCAGAAACCTCGATCGAGGTTTCTGCTTTTTAACGATTAGAGGCTTGCTCGTTTGAACGATCTCGCCACAACGTAATCGAATTATTAATCGGTTGCAGTTGCGTTCCAGGAAAATAGAAGCTGAGAATGCGATCGCTCGACCATCCCAATTTGCCTAGATTATAGGAACCGAATTGGCTCATGCCAACCCCGTGACCAAATCCGCCACCCGTGAAGATAAAGCCTTTGAGCGCTTTGTTTTTCTCGATCATCGCATCGACGTAAAACAGCGTACTGGCAGGCGCTTCAAACACGGTTTGGATATCGTCTTTTTCAAGCTCGATCGTGCCCGCATCGGTGACGATTGCAGCCTTTAAAATTCGTCCCCCCTTCGATCGCTGTGTGATTTGAATGTTCTGAATGGTTTTGAAGTTTACGAGGGGATGCCGCACCGCTTTTAAGTATTCGCGTAGCTCTTGATTGAGTTGAGCTAAGGGCACTTCGTAACGCCAGCGAAACATATCGGTTCCATCTTCGTTAAAGCCTTTCTTTTGATTGATAAACGCGCGGAAGTTGCGCTCATCCGATAAGTTGCGGGCTGGCAAATCCCAAACCGGATTCACGGAATCGACAACGGCTTTGAGATAGGGACGATCCCAACCGTGCCAAATATCGTTAAAGCCTGCGGTGATGCCACCACTGGTTGAGGAATATACCGCGTCTACGAGTTCGTTTTGGTAGGTTAGGACTAATCCGCGAGTCGCTGCGATCGCGAGATCGGTCGAAGCTTCTGCACCTTCTAACCCGCGATATACCTGACACTGTGTAGTCGCACACATTTGATAGTTATCAATCACAAAACGCCGCACATTTCGCAGCGCGTAAGTTCGAGCGAGAACAGCTTGTGCTTCTAAAACGGGTTGAGGTGCCCAAGTTCCGATCTCATGCGGAACTACGCCTCTGAGGTAAGTTTCAACCCCGACGAAATTTACCAGCGTGTAATTGCCATAAGCATTCGGCTGAATTCGCAGTGCGCCACCGTAGGGGCGATTCGGATTATCATCTTTTTCTCGATCGACTTGAATCACGCCTGATCTCGATGAAATATCCACCACATCGCGCGTATACCGAAACCCATTCAGTACCCAAGTCGGACGCGGCACTTCTTGAATCACTTTACTTTCTATCCGCGCCGTTTGAATGCCTTTTGCTTGCAGGCTCTTGAGCAACAATCGTCGGAGTAAAGGCGTGTTGTAGGTGTCCCGTTTTGCCCAAACTTGCCAGCGTTCCGGTTGAGCGATTTCGACTTCAATCCCTTGCGCTCTCCATTCTTGCGCCTGGTCTTCTGCCGTCTCGAAACTGCGGTGGGTGCTAAAAACAATGCGCTCTTCAACGACAGGTTGAGAAAGCCGCTGCATCGTCGTTTCGAGCTTGATTTCTTGGGCGCTCAAGGTTTCGGGCTTGCCGTTGCTGTCAAAGCGTAAAGTTAAACGATCGCCCTGATTTGCCTTCAAAGTCATCGTGTCTTTGGTGTGATCGCCAAATCGCTGCACGATCCCGACTTGGATGCCAACTTCTTGCTGAGGATTGGCAGATGCGGATGTCGCAAATCCAACTAAGCAAGAGAAGCCGAGAACGATCGAGGCGAATGGATTGAATTTAGTCGATGTCAGAGCCAAAGGAGTCAAGCCTCTTTCTATTCAGGAAGGGGACGCGCGACAGAGGTAAAAACCTGTGTTCGATTGTAATGGGAATTTCACGGATCAGATTGTTTCGATCGAGCAACTTTATGTGAGTGATCAATTTTCGCAAGGGTAGGTCGCAGCTCCGGAGGAGAACATTTAAAGTCAGTCTTTAAGAAATAAGTTGCAAGTCGTAGTCATTATGAGTATGATATAGAAGTCGGATGAAGGGAAGATTCATGAGAGTTCAAGAAATCCCAATCAATCAGATTCGCCGCCCGTTGTTTCGGCAGAACGACCCAGAAAAAGTCCGGAATCTCATGGCTTCGATTTCAGAGGTCGGGCTACAAGAGCCGATCGATATTTTGGAAGTAGACGGACAGTATTACGGATTTTCGGGCTGTCATCGCTATGAAGCTTGTAGCCGATTGGGGCATGAGACGATTCTCTGTAATGTGCGACGCGCACCGAGAGCCGTTCTTAAGCAACATTTAGCCTAAGTCTTGTTCTGGCTGCGAGATAATAGCTAGATGCGATCGATATCTAGAGCGCTTATTCTTAAAAGTTTAGTAGGAGAAGATGATGGTTAGTCAAATTGCGATCGGGATTGAAGATACGAAGCGGCAGGAGATTGCAGAAGGCTTGTCGCGGTTGTTGGCGGATACTTACACGCTGTATTTGAAGACGCACAATTTTCACTGGAACGTGACAGGTCCAATGTTTCAAACGCTGCATTTGATGTTTGAGACGCAATACACCGAGCTCGCTTTAGCCGTTGATTTGATTGCAGAACGCATTCGGGCGCTTGGTTTTCCGGCTCCTGGCACATACAGCGAGTATGCGAAGCTTAGTTCGATCGCTGAAACACCTGGGGTTCCAAAAGCACAAGAGATGATCCAGCTTTTGGTCGAAGGGCAAGAATCGGTGGTGAGAACGGCTCGATCGTTGTTTCCGCTAGTGGATTCGGCAAACGATGAGCCGACTGCGGATTTGTTGACGCAACGGATGCAGGTCCATGAGAAGACTGCGTGGATGCTGCGGAGCTTGTTAGAAGCGTAAGAGTGCAGGATTTTTGAGAGAACCGCTGGATACTCGCTGTATCTGGCGGTTTTTGCTTTCTTGGCAAGACATAGGAATTTGATGCTTTTCTCGTTCTGAAGCGTTTTCTCAAACCACAAATAATAATCGCTAGCTAGGAATTTTAAGACTTATCTGCTCTAAACTTTAAAGCGAGTGTGATGGAGTATTAATAAACACCATGAAACGCAAGATCTTCGCGGTTCCATTTGCGATCGCTGCTTGTTTACTGCCAGTGAGTGCCTCTGCTCAATCGATCGAAGGCTTTACGGTTTTTGGAGATAGCCTTTCAGATAATGGCAATGCGTTCAGAACCACAAATGGTTTAATCCCGCCAAGTCCACCGTATTCTAACGGTCGGTTTACCAATGGAACGGTTTGGATTGAAAATCTAGCTGGCAGCCTCAACTTAACCACAACTACCGTAAACTTTGCCTTTGGAGGAGCGACGAGCGGAACGACAAATACGCTGCCCCTTCCTTTTCCACTCCCCGGAGTCACGACTCAGGTGAATAGCTTTTTGCAGAATTCGCCGCGTTTGAGTCCCGATCGCGCTTTTGTCGTCTGGGCAGGTGCAAATGATTATCTCGGTGGTGGTATTACTAATCCTGCGGTTCCAGTGGGGAATATTTCCAGCATTTTGCAGCGGTTGACTGCCGCAGGTGCAGAAAAGCTGATTGTAGTGAACCTGCCGGATCTGGGCAAAACTCCGGGGGCGACGAATCCGATTCAAAGTGCAGGATTGACGCAACTCTCAACGGCTCACAATCAAGGCTTAAGAGCTTCATTACAAGCTTTGGCGCAGAGTCAGCCGAACGTTAATATTATTCCGATCGACATTGCTGGATTAGTCAACGAAGTCACCAACGATCCGGCTCGATTTGGCTTTACGAACGTGACTCAGCCCTGCCTCGGAACGACTGCAAACTGTGATCAGTTTTTGTACTGGGATCAGCTTCACCCCACCGCAGCAGCACACCGAATTCTCTCAGACTATGCGCTGAACATTCTGACGGCTCCTCAAACGATCGTCCCTCAAGTGGATATTGCGCTCGGTGTCGCTCGTCGTCCGACTCTTGATTTAAATGGTCGATTGGTCACGCTGCGAAATCCAGCCCGAAATCCGAATCAAAAGCTAGGCGTGTTTGTGAACGGAGATTTCAATTTTGGTAATCAGGATGCAAGCGATCGTAGTTCCGGTTTTGATTTCGATACGAAAGGAGTCACGGTTGGAGCCGATTACAAAGTTACGAATGATCTTGCGCTCGGATTGGCATTCAGCTATGCGAACAGTAGTAGTGATTTGAACAACGATCGCGGAAATGTGTCGATTGATAGCTATTCTCTTTCAGCTTATGGAAGCTACAGCAGAGATCGATTGTATGCAGATGCAGTAGTGAACTATGGCTGGAATAATTTTGATATCGATCGGACAATTAAAGTAACTGGATTTCGATCTGCCACTGCTAGCACGAATGGCAATCAATTTTCAATTCGCCTCAACACTGGGTACAACTTTGGAGAAAACCAGTTAGCGGTTGGTCCGATGATTGGGGTTCGATATACCAAAGTGAAGATTGATGGATACACAGAGCGCGATGGCAGCCTTTTGAATTTGAATGTAGGCGATCAGGATGCGGATTCTGTGATTCTCAATGTCGGGGCACAGCTTTCGTATGATTTTCGCTCTCCTTCTGCGACAGTAACACCCTATGTTGCTGCGAACTATGAGCATGAATTTGCAAACGGGAGCCGCGAGATTACGACAGAGCTTGTGAGTCAGCCTGGAATCCCAAACCGCACGAGAACTGGCGAACCCGATCGAGATTTTGTTCGATTGAGTGCGGGGGTTCAGACTCAATTTGTGAACAATTTATCGATCGGGGTTGGATACGAAACGATTTTGGGCAAGCAGGATGTGAGCGATCATTCAGTTCAAGCACGAATTCGCTACCAGTTCTAATCGAGTTGATTCAAAACACTTCCTAAGTGTTCCACCATCTGATCGATGTGGTGTTTCTCTAGAATTAACGGAGGGGATAACGCAATGATGTCCCCCGTCGTTCTAATTAGCAATCCTTGCTCGAAACACTTCACCATCGCATTGTAAGCTCGACTTCCGGGCTGTCCTGGAATCGATGCAAGCTCAATCCCTGCTACCAAGCCTAAATTTCGCACATCAATCACAAACGGCAACCCTTTCAGCGAGTGCATCGCCTCTTCCCAATAAGGCGCTAAATCGCGAACCCGATCGAACAATTTTTCTTCTTCGTAAATATCGAGGGTTGCCATCGCTGCCGCACACGCTAACGGATGTCCCGAATAGGTGTAGCCATGAAACAACTCGATCGCGTTTTCCTGCCCGTGCATAAACGCATCGTAGACTGTCGATCGCGCAAACACCGCTCCCATCGGAACTGCCGCATTGGTAATTCCTTTCGCGACGCAGATCAGATCCGGCATCACCCCAAAATATTCGACTGCAAATCCCCGTCCCAAGCGACCAAATCCTGTGATCACTTCATCGAAGATCAACAAAATGCCGTACTTATCGCAAATCGATCGTAATTTCTCCAAATATCCCACGGGCGGAACCAGAACGCCAGTTGATCCCGCAACAGGTTCGACAATGACCGCAGCAATAGTAGAAGGATCATGTAAGGTAACGATGCGCTCCAACTCATCCGCTAAATGTGCGCCCCACTGCGGCTGTCCGCGACTAAACGCATTCTGCTCTAAATTGTGCGTATGAGGGAGATGATCGACTCCTGGTAACAAGCTGCCGAAAAACTTCCGATTCGGTGCAATTCCCCCAACCGAAATTCCTCCAAATCCCACGCCATGATATCCCCGCTCTCGTCCAATCAATCTCGTCCGACTCGCTTCCCCCCGCACCCGATGATATGCCAGCGCAATCTTCAACGCGCTATCGACCGCCTCTGAACCAGAATTCGTAAAGAACACATGATCGAGATCTCCCGGCAGCATTTTCGCTAAACGATCAGCGAGTGCAAACGGTGCTGGATGACCCATTTGAAAGGTCGGTGAAAAGTCTAACGTCGCGGCTTGCTGCTGGATTGCTTGCAGAATGTGATCGCGGCAATGTCCCGCATTCACACACCATAAGCCTGCTGTTCCGTCTAGCACCTCGCGACCGTCTACAGTCGTGTAGTGCATATCCTTTGCCGATGCCATCAAGCGGGGCTTCGATTTGAACTGTCGATTGGCAGTAAAAGGCATCCAGAAGGCATCTAGGCTCTCTGGGAGGGAGATATCTAAGACCATTGTAGATTTGGTGTAGATTTAGAATTTTAGAGGGCAGACACAGCAAAAATTTTGCGAATTACCGCCATTGGATCAAGTCCGCGATCGACACTCAAATCGAGACAATAGCGAATGTCGATCGAGTAAACCCTGGTGAATTACTAACTAGCAGACTTTTTCCGACTGGTTGTGGCTTTCGTAGTTTTTGCAGCGGTTGCTTTAGGTTTTGCGGCAGCTTTAGCGGGCGATTTTGTTGCAGTCTTTGTCGATCGAGTGCGCTTGGGCTTTTCTTCGGCTTCTTCTTTCTCTGGGGTTGCGGTTTCTAGCACCTCTGAACCGTTTTGCAGTGCCTCAGCGGTCATCGTCATGGTGCGACGACGACGACGCGGTTTTGCACCACTTCCATCTTCTTTGCGAGCGGAAGATAGATAGTATTTCAAAGTAGACGGGCTGATTTCAACCCCTTTCGATGAGAGCATTTGTGAAACTTCGGCATAGCTGTAACCGCGATCGAGTGCCAGAGTGATTTGGTCTTTAAGCAAGTGGATTGCTTCTCTGAGCGACCAAATTTCTTTCGGCTTTTCGGGCAGATCTTGAAGTGCGCTGGATGCACCGCTGATCGAATCTTTAGAAACTAGCGTTGATGTCGGTGATCTTCTTTTCGTTCCAGTCATTGTGTTTCTCCTAATCAATAAACAGGATATTGGCTTTGTTTATGTATTTCCATTTCTGGAATTTGAAACAAACTCTTTCAGCCAGTCGAGCCGCTCTCACTCATGATCGATCTGATGCTCGTCTGAATCGACGGTAGTGATGGTAATACTGTTATCACTATCGTCGTTAATTATAGAGATATTTTTGAATTTGATAGCAAATCTTAAAAAATTAGATCAGATTCCAAAAACGTAAGGGTCAGGTCATCGGGAATGAATCTTTTATATGTACGGATATATTATCGATTGTGTTTACGTCAATCGCTCGATGATTGCACAAAGTAACGGTGCAAGCAGCAATCCAGGCAAGAATGCGGCAATGCTTAATCGCGCAATTTCCAACAGGTTCAAACCCAGTCCCATCACCATTAATCCGCCGACACCAGAAGCGAGCAAAACGGATGGATCGGTCGCTGGGTCAGGAAGAGACTGAGCGAGTAATCCTGCCGCGATCGACAATCCGCCTTGATAAATCACGATCGGCAAAATCGAAAACATCACGCCAATTCCGTAACTGCTGGTTAATGCGATCGCAGCGAGTCCATCCATTGCCGATTTGATCGATAACAGCGTGTTGTTTCCCGCCAATCCATTATTCAAACTGCCAACGATTGCCAACGGCCCAACACAAAATAGCAAACTCGCGGCAACCAATCCTTCTGTAAAACTGCCGCCTCCTTTCACCAGGCGTTTAATCCGATCGCCAATTTGATGCAGTCGTGTTTCGAGTTGCCACCATTCACCGAGCAGTCCGCCAATGACGATCGCAAATAGTCCAATAATCACACCGTCAATTACGCCGATTTTGACTTTGAGTAAGCTCGATGCCATTGTCACACCCAAAAACAGCGTCAATAGCCCCAATCCTTGTGTAATGATGCGCTGCATTCGAGTAGGCAAGCTGTCTTTTAGGATCAGTCCGAGCGTGCTGCCTATAAGAATCGTGGCAACGTTGATCCAAGTGCCGCTGGTTTTATCCCATATACTCAGCGTTGCAGGATGGATTTGCCAAAATAGGGTTGTTAGCATTGACGATAGCGTTCCCCTGAGTGTGAACATTTCGATTGCATCATATTAAACAATCTGTTGTACTAATTCTCAAGGAAGACGGATCTCACTCTGAGATTTACCCGATCGGAGGAGACATCTTTATCAAAGCTTTAGCTATTCTTTCAGCATTCGAGAGCGCGATCGCTGAAGTAAAGGAAAGCAAGTCCAGACAAAAGGAAGTTAGAGTATGACTGCTGTAATGACGATGCCCAAATTTAGCCCCGAACAATTTGTACGCTTCATCGGGGGCGAGGGAAAAGTGCGAGAGTCTCACGCGGATGCTGGGAACTGGTCGTATTTGGTTGAGATGGAGATGGGCGAAGAGCCTGAGATGGGCAGAATTGGCTTTGAGACGATGATTCTGCTACCAGAGGCGGATTTGAACGCGCGAGAAGAGATGTGGAGCTAGAGAGCGCGAAAAAGTTTACTGTGTGGTCTGATAGCGGTTTCAGCGATGGGACTGCTTTTTTATGATTAAAATTCTTAGAGCGTGCAGCATCATTCAATCCGTATTAAAGAAGTTTTTGAGTTTATCGACAAACCATTCCGGCTGCTCAACATGAATGTTGTGTCCAGCGTTAGGCACGATCGCGATTTCTGCCGTTTCACAGAGCGATGTCATTTCTTGATTTAGCGCGATGAATTTACGATCGCATTCTCCTACTATCAACAACAACGGATTGTGATGCGATTGCAATTGCTTCCATAAACTCGGCTGCATTCCTGTTCCCATTTCTCGAAGTGATCGTGCGAGTTCAATCGGGTTATTATGCGATCGTTCTTTTAGAATTTGCTCAAAATTCGGATGTGCTTTGATCGATCGGAATAACGGTTGATTATACCAATCGGTCAAAAACTGATCAAAATTTGACTCAATTTGGTTTGCTAATTCGCGATCGTGCTGAATCCGCTCCAATCTTTCCTGTTGTGTTTTCAATCCCGGAGAACCTGATTCAATCACTGCTGCCGGAAATCGCTGTGAGTAATTTAACGCTAAATAAAGCCCTAACCGTCCGCCCATTGAATACCCGACCAAATTCGCCTGATCAATCTCTAACTCGTCGAGCAGATCGACGATCGCTGCTGCCGTATTCGCGATCGTATAGTCTTCAGAAAACCGAGTTTTGCCATGACCGGGAAGATCGATCGTCAGACTGCGATTGGGCAACTGAGCCACGATCGGATCAAACTCCGCACCACTGCCCAAAAAGCCATGCAGAAATATCACGATCGACGAATCAATTTGCTCAGTCAATGGAGGTGTAAATTTGAAAGCTAAATGATTTCTCATAGACAGAGATTAAGACCAATGGGAATACTATCAGCATCTCGCTCAGAAGTGGGGATCATTCGAGAGCGCCTGATCCCAAAGGTTAACACTACGCTATGAACACCGAAAAAGTCTTTCAACTCATCGATCGCGTTTTGCCGTTTGAAGCCTGTTTGTATCATCAAATTTTGCCGCTCTCGATCAAAGATGGCAAACTCCAGTTAGGCATGGTGATGCTGGATGATGTCGCCGCACTCGATTACGCTCGGCGCACGGTGGGCTACCAAAACTACTCGCTTGTGCCTCAAAGTCTCTCTTCAGAAGCACATCACACCACCCTCACCGCTTACCTAAACTACAGTCAAAACCGCCCCCCGAAACCGCCCGAACCGAAACCCGCAGAACTCTCGAAAAAACCGGATTTTCACAGCAAAGAAACGCTCATTGTCGAGAGTCCCGACGAACTTGAATGGGAAGAATGCCACCAAACCGATGTTCGCACTCTTCAAGCTACCCTAAACTATAATCAAAACGCCCTCCCAACTTTAGCTGTCAGTACCCGCTATGCTGAAGAGCCGATCGCATTACTCACCCAACTTTCGCCTTCTCGCCTGATCCAAGAACTATTAGGACGAGTATTAGGTGATGGAATTGGACGGCTATTTTTTGAGCGGCATGAAAAGCATGGTCGAATTCTTTGGAGCCAAAACGGAGTGCTGCAATCTGCGATCGAAGCCGTTCCCTTGATGAAATTTCAGGCGCTACTTGATGAACTCAAGCTATTAACGCATCTACCCGTTGCGCCCGTGACTCAAGTGCAGCAAGTCGAAATCGAGCGATCGTATCAGCGCGATCGAGTTTTAGTACGCCTGCGAATCACGCCGACTGAAACCGGAGAGCAAGCGACTTTACAAATTCTCAGAGGTGCAGCACTGAAGTTTTATCAACGACAGCAGTTAACGAGCCTGAGCCGCGATGCTCTGGGGATTGCTCAGAAATTGCGGCAAAAAATGGATGAGCTTCACAGTCACACTCACAGCGCCACTCCGTTGATGGTGGAGCAACTACAGCCCGATATGGTTCCCGCGCTCAATCGTGTGATGCAAATTGTAGAACAACAATTAACCGAACTGAAGCAGATTCGAGATTCGTATACTAAGGAAGGCTAAAAGAATCGAGCTATCTTATGCAATGGACTACCAATGGACTACGCGAAAAACTCAGAAGCTCAGTGGAAGCCCACCGCTAACTCAGACAAACACAATAGCGATCGCGTCCTTCTGCTTTTGCTTGATACAACGCCTTATCTGCGGCATTGATCAACATCTCTGGCGACGTAATCACACTCGGAATCGTATTTGAAACTCCCAAACTCACCGTCACAGTTTCGCAAACCTCCGAGCCAGCGTGAGTCACTCCAAGCTGCTTGACTCCCATTTGAATGTCCTGCGCGACCAGAATTGCCCCTTCTTGATCCGTATTCGGCAACACGACTGCAAATTCCTCACCGCCATATCGGGCAGGTAAATCGATCGCGCGTTTTGCAGAATTCTGAATCACTTGGGCAACTTGTTTGAGGCAATCATCGCCCGCTTGATGCCCATACGTATCGTTGAAGAACTTGAAAAAATCGATATCACACAAAATCAGCGAGAGCGGCAATTGTTCGCGCAACATTCGCTGCCATTCTTGCTGTAAGTACTCATCAAATCGCCGCCGATTTGCCACCTGCGTCAAGCCATCGATCGCGGCAATTCGCGGCAATTCGTGATTTGCAGTTTCAAGCTGCTGATAGAGTGTCACTTGCTGAATCAACCGTCTGACTCGCTGCCGCAAGACTCCCCAGTGAATGGGCTTAGTGATGTAATCGACTGCACCGACCGAAAATGCTTGATCGACCGAATCTTGATCTTCCAATCCCGTAATGATCAAAACGGGCGTTCGTCTCGATCCGCTCATTTCTTGAATACGCTGGCAACAGATAAACCCATCGATCGCGGGCATGATCGCATCGAGCAAAACTACGTCTGGACGCACCCGCTGAAAGATTGCCAAACACGATTCGCCATCGTTCGCCTCAACGACTTGATAGCCATCTTGCTCCATTGCTTGACGCACACCGCGCCGCATGATCTTGTCATCGTCTGCGACCAAGATCAAGGGGGGATTATGGAAAGAGGGCGTTATCTCTGACATTGCTGAATTTCCAGGTATAGCGAAGCTTGTACGCGATCGTACTCGGCTTCGAGGTGGCGAATTTGATGAGCGACTTGATCTAGCGTTCCCAGGCTGAGGCAGGTTTCCAACGCATCACACAGCGACACGATCGATGACATTCCGACTTGAAGACTGCTCGATCGCAGCAGTTGCAGAGTTTGTTGTAAACCCTGGATGTCTAACGGATCGATCGAACCTTGAAGCTGATTCAGCCAAATACGCGGATCGACGTTGCTGAACTGAAGGGCGGTTCGCGCAACAGGGCTACACTGACTGAGAACAGATTTTAGCGCATCCATCCGAATGGGTTTGCTTAAATAATCATTCATTCCGGCATCTAAGCAGAGTTGTCGATCGCCTTCCATTGCATTTGCGGTCATAGCGATGATGTAAGGGTGATTGGGATTTTGTGTGATCTGCCGAGTGGTTTCTAGCCCGTCCATATCCGGCATCTGCACATCCATTAAGATCACGTCGTAAGCTTGACGCTCCAAAGCGGCGATCACTTCTAACCCGTTTCCCGCAACATCGGCGCGATATCCGAGCCGGGAAAGTAGATGGAGCGCTACTTTCTGATTCACGACGTTATCTTCCGCTAATAAAATTCTCAAAGGATGCGATCGTAAATTCTCTAGTTCGCTAGACGGATTTGGTTTGAGGGTGGATGGCTCGATCGAGGCGGCACTGGCGCAAAGCCTAAAGTAGAACGTCGAGCCAGCTTGTGATTTAGAAGCGGTAAAAGCAGCGGGAGGACGACCGCCGATCGCGCCTTGGCTTTCAACCCACATCGAGCCGCCCATCAGCTCACTCAAGCGCCGACTGATCGCAAGACCTAATCCCGTACCGCCATACTGCCGACTGGTTGATGAATCGACCTGGCTAAAAGATTTAAACAAGCGTTCCATCCGTTCTGGAGGAATGCCGATTCCCGTATCGCGCACCGCAAAGAGTAGCCCAAACGTTTTCGGAAGTTTTGAACAGTGAGCCGCTCCGCTCGTTTGGCAAGCGATCGAGTCTTTGGGCGTGAGTTTGACCGACATAGAGATTTCGCCGGAGTGCGTGAACTTGATCGCATTACTAATCAGATTGACCAGGATTTGGCGCAGTCGAGTCACATCGCCAAGGATCGCGGCTGGAATTTCAGGATCGATCTGATAGGTCAAGGCTAATTTTTTCTCGATCGCTTCTGCGTTGAGCAAATCGATCGCGTCTCGAATACAAGCTCTTAGATCGAATGGTTGTTGTTCAAGATCGAGCTTGCCCGATTCGATTTTTGAGAAATCTAGAATGTCGTTAATGATTGTCAGCAGAGAATCCCCGCTGATGCGAATCGTTTCGACAAAATCTTGCTGTTGAGCCGTGAGATCCATGTCAAGCAAAAGTCCGGTCAAGCCAATCACCGCATTCATGGGGGTGCGAATCTCGTGGCTGACGGTGGCGAGAAACTCACTTTTCGCGCGGTTGGCAGTTTCGGCGGCGTGCTTGGCTTGCTCTAGGGCAATGTTTTTCTCGGTTAACTGTTCGCGTTGCAGGCGTTCTTGTCGAAGTAGGCGAGCTTGCGCGATCGCAATTCCAACTTGATCCGCAACCGCTTCGAGCAGTTCGATCTCGTCACTGCTCCACTGTCGAATACCATCACACTGCTGCAACGCAATGATGCCGTTGGGAATGCCTTGATAAGAGGTGCGAACTGCTAACATCGATTTCAGTTCCGCCCGTTTACAGAAGGGAGCAGCGTCAGCCAGTCGCGAATCGGCATAAACATCCGGCGAGGAAATTGCTCGATCGCACTTAAGCAACTCCTGAACATGAGGATTGGTCAGGACGGGAATATGAACCCCTTGCATCGAGTTCCACCCTGGTTCTAGATATTCAGCCACGATCGGGATTTGAGGAAAGGTCAGGCTGAGTTGGGAGGATTCTGAAACGATCGCGTCTGCCGCACTTTCCAAATAGGTGTGCAGGAGACAGCGATTCACCCCGAACGTTCGACCAATTTGGGTGACGGTCGTTTGGAAAATTTCCTGTGTATCTAAGCTTTGGCGAATGTCCTGCGTGATTTGCTTCAGCAGGTAAGCGCGTTGAATCTGAAGCTGAAGGGCTTGCTCGGTGCGAATCCGCTCAGTCACATCGGTTTGAATACCGACATAGTGCGTAATTCGTCCTTCGGCATCGAGAATCGGCGAGATCGATAGCTCATTCCAAAACAGTGTCCCGTCTTTGCGGTAGTTGCGAAGGGTAACGGTACAATCCTCGCCCTCATTGAACGCGCTCCGTAAGCGATCGAGCGCATCTTGCTCGGTTTCTGCCCCTTGCAAGAGTCGGCTGTTTCTACCAATGACATCCGCAGCGGCATACCCTGTCATGCGCTCAAATCCCGGATTGACGAACACCATCGGATTATCTAAATGAGCCGGGTCAGTAATGATGATTCCGTTGCTGCTGGCACTAATCGCGCGTTCCAGGATTCGCAGGCGAATTTCTGTTTGTTTTGTTTCAGTAATGTCGCGACAGACTGAAATGATCCCTTTTTCGGTGCGGGTGAGCGAGATTTCCTCGAAAAAGGTGCTGCCGTCTCGACGTTTGGCGACGACCTGACCGCGCCATTGCCCGGTTTGAGTGAGAATTGGGCGAATTTCTCGATCGATACGCTCGATTTCTTCGGAATCGTACAGCGTTTCCCAGCTTTTGCCGATCAGTTCAGTCCGGCTGTATCCGAACATTTTGAGATGAGCATCATTGAGATACAAGAGCTTTCCGGTTTCGGTCAGAATCGCAATTCCATCCAATGCGGCTTCAACGGCGATCGATTGTCGCCAAAGTGCCGCTTGCATCGCTTGTTCTGAATCTTCTACGTTCGACGATCGCCAACGTTGCCAAAAAGCAATTCCGTTGATGATCGTCGCGCCAAACGCTGTACCCCCAACAATCCATTCGAGACTCACCGCCATTTCATTTGCCAATACCTAATCTATCGTTCGCGCTTCGGTGTTAAAAAACAGCCAGAATTACAAACTTTTCGGATCTGTTTGAACCCAGAACCGTCTCTTCTTTTATAAGGGATTAAATTAATTTCTCGATCGTTATACGACGGAATCTTTAGGTTCAACAACGAGATCTTTAGGTTCAACAACGAGATCGGGTAAGCCGTCAATCTTTTCGGTTGGAATGTCCGCTTCAGGATCGGTCATGAACACCACAAGTCCAGCAGGAACACATTCGACCTCGATCGGGGTTGTCCCGATCATTTCGCCATCGAGCACCACTTTTTGAGGGGGATTGGTCGTGATTTTGAAGCGCTTCGATCGAAGATAGCCGATGTCGTCGCGTTCGGCAGGATTGCCGCTGAGAGCGGATTGTAGAAGATGGTAAGTGGCTGCGATCGCGCTTGTGCGGTTGGCGGGAGCGACGATCGTTAAATCCAGCAAGCCGTCATCTACAACCAGTCCGGCTGGCCCTTGCGCGAGTACCGAAGTTGCAGGAGCCGCATTCGCGACCGTCAGCGCAGAAGCGGTAAACGAGACGACCTTATCATCAGTTTCGACTTCAGCTTCAAAATGTTCAAGATCCCGCAGTTGTCGAATCCCTGCAAGAATGTATGCCAACATCCCGAAGCGATTCTTCGCTTCACGATTGGCAAGTCGAACGGTTTCCGCTTCAAATCCGATCCCCGCAAGCAAGACCATCGGGCGGTTATTGCAGAAGGCGACATCGACGGTTTTGGTTTGTAGCTTCAAAATGTTTTCGCAAGCCGCTTCGATCGTGGTTGGAATCGAGAGCGCATTCGCAAACGCATTCGCGGTTCCGCGTGCAATCACTCCCAAGGGCGTTCCTGTCCGAATCACAGCATTCGCAGCAGCGGAAACCGTTCCATCACCACCAGAGACAAAAATCGCATCAACGCCCTGTTTGATTGACTCTGCCGCGAGTTCATCCGCATCACGATCGGGAGTCGTTAGCTTCGTTTCTAATTCAAACTTTTCGCTTAATAAACGCTGAATCAGTTTTAGTTCTAGTTCTGCGTTTCCCTGACCCGCCACCGGATTAAAAATCAAATGTGCTTTCTGCATAGCGATTCAAGATATAAGGTATCTCCTGGATATCACGCACACAGAGCGATCAGGTTCTGACTTGTGGAAGATATTTATCTCTAATAGATGACAGAAGTGCCAGAATGAGAATGTCCTTGACTCCTTTGCATTCTCATGTCTGCGGCAACCCTGTACGATGAGGAACATTTTGTCGTCCTCGAAACCAATCAGCCCGAATCAATTTTGAGCGCGGCTGAGTTAAGTGAAAAATTGCGATCTATTCTCGCAACGCGCCAAGAAGTCTTGCCGCCTGATGTGAAACAAGCGGGTGCAATCGATGCCCAGATTCGCTACTTGCTCGATACGACCTGTGAGCTAGATATGGCTCCGGGTGAGTATCTACAGTGGTATGCGATTCGACTCGAAAAGTGATCAACCTGCCATTTGCACATTTTCGATCGACATACTTTCGCTCGGCAATTCCAAACAGTAGCCTGCGCCGTACACCGTTTTGATGTATTTCGGATGCCGGGGATCGGGTTCGAGCTTGGTTCTTAAGTGACGCACATGAACGCGGATCGTTTCGATGTCGTCATCGGGATCGTAGCCCCACACTTCTTTGAGAATTTCGCTTGGGGAAACGGTTTGACCATGCCGCTGAAGCAAACAGTGTAAAAGTTCAAACTCTAGATGAGTCAGTTTTACAGTTTTGCTAAACCAGATCGCCTCGAATCTTTCGGGTACGAGGATCAAAGCTCCATAGCTAAGAATTTCTGAGTGTTTTGCGGCTTGAGGAATGCGATCGGTGCGTCGCAGGAGGGCGCGGACTCGTGCCAGCATTTCCTCGACTTCAAACGGTTTCGTTAAGTAGTCGTCTGCCCCTGCGTTGAAACCTTCGACTTTATTTTGGGTTTGGCTCAGGGCGGTGAGCATCAGAACCGGAATGTCTGCGGTGCGTTCATCGCGGCGAATCCGTTGGCAAATCGTGAAGCCGTCAACTTGCGGCAACATGAGATCCAACAGAATCAGATCCGGTTGAAGTTGAAGTGCGAGGGCTTGTCCGCGCGTGCCGTCTCCGGCTTGGCTGACATCGTAGCCCGCCATTTCTAGATTGACTGAGACGAGTTCCGCGATCGCGGGATCGTCATCAATGACGAGAATTCTCGGCATAATAAAGCTCTTCTTACTAAAGGGAGTTGCTGATTTAAGAGTAGAGGCTCAAGAATTTTGTGAAGATTCCTGTTCAGATTATACGCAAGGATCTTATTCACTTTGATATATAAAGCTTAATCGATCGAAAAATCAGACAAAACGAGCAAGTGGTTTGATCTGATACTTTGTGATCAAAACGCGAAACCAGAAAGATTACAATTTATGACAGAACCTAATCTGAAGGAGTCACCCTTATGCCGCTTAATGTAGGCGATACTGCCCCCGATTTCACCGTTAAAGACACGAACGGCAATACTGTTACGCTCTCAAACTATGCGGGTCAAACCGTGGTGATGTATTTCTATCCGAAAGATGACACACCGGGTTGCACAAAGGAGGCTTGCAGTTTCCGCGATAATTACGCGCAGTACACCAGTAAAGGGATTCCTGTGTTTGGGGTGAGCATGGATGATGAGGCATCCCACCAGCGCTTTACCGAGAAGTTCAGTCTGCCGTTTCCGCTGCTGGCTGATACAAATGGGACGATTACCAAGGCTTACGATGTCGATGGCGGTGGTTATTCCAAGCGGGTTACTTATGTCATTGCGGCTGATGGCAAGATCGCTCAGGTTCATACGACGATCCAGACCGATACTCACGCAGCGGACATTTTGCAGCAATTAACCGTGTAGAGAAGTCAGCCTAACTTGTCATCCCGTTTGAATCTCTCGATCGCATTCGATCGGGAGATTCTTTTTTTAGCTGAGAGAGCAAGAGTATATTGGAGGCAATTTCATCGAGCAGGGGCGCATCCGATCGCGCAAATTTTCGTCTCTCTACTTTGCACATGATCGATTAGGAAGAAAACTGATGACAGATACAACGATCGCAGCGAGTTCGCTAACTTCAGGGGGCGGAAGTGCGCCTCCAACTTATGCCGGGCCGCTAGAAGTTTTGGTCAATAAGCCTGTCGTGCTGAAGGGCAGCTACGATGCCAACCGGATCAAACGCATTACCGTGATGGCGGAAGACAAGGTTAACTTAGGCGTAACGCTGAATAGTGGAACTTGGCAAGTGTCGATGCCGCGAGGATTTTCGACACCGGGATCGCGCTGGCTGCGACTCAAGGGATTCGATGCCGGAAGTAAGCTAATCGAAAATCGAGTGTTTTACATTACCGTCAGCCGCGATCCGTTAACAGTCGGACAAGAACTAACGGCGAAACTGTTACGCGATACCTTTTTCAAAGTTTCGACTGATGATTCTGCGCGGCTGAACAATCAGCAGAAAGTTTTGGTCAAAGCTGGACAAACGTTTCCAGTGAATCGGTACGGGTTTATCGATGGGCATTTGAAATTGGAGTTGGGAACTGCGGTCGCGCCTGTTGGAAACTTCGGCTATCTGTACGAGGATCACGTCCAGCTTTCAAAAGGAGCGCAAATTCTCAGATTTTCACTCGATGATGTTCCCGATATTCCCTTAGCTGCACAGCTTTTAATTACTCAGACTTCATTTCTAAAAACTTCTCCAGCCGACTCTTCGACCCTAGCCGCAAATCAGCGAACGAACGTGCTGGAAGGACAAGTCTTTCAAATCACGGGCTATGCTTGCACTCGTGGACATTTCCGCGTCACGCTCAAAGATCCGATTCCAGGATTTGGCAATCGCGGCTTTATTTTCTGGCAGTATGCTCAGATCAAGCGCAACAATCGAGAAATTCCCTATGATTCTAGTGCGCTGACAGTGACAGCGCTGCGAGATACGATCGTGAAAAAGCGTCCGGTTGATTCATCGCAGCTTCAACCTGATGAGCGATCGACGTTTAGCGCCAATCAATTCTACGGGGTGTCGAGCTACATGATCCAGGGCGGACACATCAAAGTGTCGCTTAATGAGGAACTCCCGAACTTTGGCAATACGGGCTATGTGTTCCCGGACTTTGTGCAAATGAGTCGGGGTAATCGCGCCTTTAATCCGATTCCCGGCACGGTTGAGTTGAATGTGCCGTACTTCTCACAGCGAGACAATCCGCGATTCTATTGGTCTACTTGTAATGTGACTGCGATCGCAATGTGTATGTATTATTTGGGGACTCGCGCCCGATCGGGAGTCCAGCTCGAAGATGAGCTTTTGCAGTGGTGTTTTAACAAAGATGGCGAAGGGTCTCAAATCAATCACAATACCTTGACCAGTTTGATCAATGCGTATGAGTATGAAGGGCTATTCGACACAAAATGGACATTCCGGGATGTTCGAGAAGAACTGATTAACAATCGTCCGGTTGTATTGTGCGGAATGTTCACCTCTTACGGTCATATTGTGACTGCGATCGGCTATACGCCAGATGGATTTATTGTGAATGATCCTTGGGGCGATGCTTTGACAGGCTACTCAAATACTGAGGGGCGAAAGCTGCTCTATCCTTACGGCTACATCGATCGCGTCTGCGGCCCTGATGGAGAAGTTTGGGCGCATTTCATTCGACGCAAATCATAGATTTTGCATCGTTAATTTTATTACGCTGTTCTCATAGGCATCTACCAAAGAGAAACCGCAGTTTAGCGCTTCAATGTGCCTGCGGTTTCTCTCTTTATTATTCCTCGCTCTCTGCCTTCGCTCGTCGAGTGCGTCTCCGTCGAGGACGACCCGATTCTTTCTGACTGAGCGCCAAATATCGTTTCAAAGTCGAAGGACTAATATCGATGCCTCGCTCTGCAAGGATGTCTGCAAGTTCTTCGTAGCTGTAGCCTTTATCGAGCGAACTCCGCAGATCGTCTTGTAGAAGTTCGATCGCTTGTCGAAGTGAAACCGTTGCTTCTGGTTTTTCGGGCAGATCATCCAACAACGATGCAGCTTGATCGAGCATCATTGTTTTTACTTTGACTGCCGCATTGGATTTTCTGTTCACCATTTGCGTTCTCAGACTGTTAAGCCAACAATTCACTTATATTGTAAGGGCTGAGTCCCTTTTTTATCCTTGAAATGTAACAAGTTCTGTTAATTGTTGTGCCTTTGACTCAATCATTGTAGCGTGCTGATCGATGCTTAAAATCCGTAAAAATGACGCATACTCTATCTTTAGATCGATGACAACAAAAAGCTTCCAATGACATCGACATTGGAAGCTTTTGAACCGTCGTATTTTAGTTTAGTGGTAGCTGATTAGGTGTAAGACATCCCGCAAGACGCTAAATCCAGCCAAATCCCACAGGAGATAAGCTAAGAAACCAATCATTGCCAGACGACCGTTCCAAAGTTCTGCTTGAGGATTCCAGCCAAAGAGAAAAGCGTTGCGATCTTTACCGTTGTATTCTGTAGCAACAGGAGGTAAATCGGTACTGTTTCGAGTTTGCATTGCAGTAGCTCCAAGATTTATTTCGTAACATCCTTATCCTAGAGAGTGCGCTCAAACTTTCCATACGTCTATGGTGTTAAGATTTTGATCCTGCTGTTGATAGAATCCCGATCGATCGCTACCTTTTTATAGATGCAGATTTAACTGCCGCGATTTGCAGAAGCTTGCGCTTCTCCTTGTCGAGCCTGCACCAGTCGAACTCGCGCCGCCTCAAGTTGTCCACCCGGATCAACCGCAGTCCAACCGGAGTTGGTCATGCGTCGAGCTTCGTAGTGTAAATGCGGCCCAGTCGAAAGTCCTGTACTGCCAACCCGTCCAATTATCGTTCCGGGCTTAATCTTTTCACCCGGACGCACGAAGATTTGGGACAGGTGAGCGTAAAGGGTGTCTTGCGAGCCGTTGGGCTGCTGTAGCACGATCGCGAGTCCATAGCCGCCCATACGATCGGCGATCGTCACTTTTCCGCCCCGCGATGCAATCACCGGAGTTCCCTGCCCTGCGCCCAAATCTACTCCAGAGTGAAACCGCCGCGCGCCTGTCACTGGATGCCGTCGCCAGCCGAATCTCGAAGTGACAGGAACGGGTTCAGGGAGCGGGTAAACAATTTGACTTGCAGAAGTCAGCTTCGGTAAATTGCGATTGTAGGCTTGCAGGTTCTTCGGAGTCACCACTTGATCGATGTATCCGCCTGCTGAATCTGAAGCGATCGGGGCAGTGGGATCAGGCGCTACAGTTCTTCGCTGAATCGGGAGAGATTGGATCGCTCGTGGAACTTGAATCGTTACGGTTTGCTGCGATCGCGGAGCGGTCATGCCCGTAAACACGGCAGGTTTTTTCACCGCAACTTTTTTCACCGCAGGTTTTTTCACCGCAACGATGGCACGAGTCGGTTTTGCAGGCGGCTCTTTGATTTGAGTCACCCCGATCGCGCGACTGGCAGACTCTAGAGAATTGACATTGCTCAAGATCTGATTGCGAACATCGGTTGGAATGGTTGGATCTTGAAGGAGTTTTCTGGCTTGCTCAAATCGTCGCTGAGTCGCATAGCTATAAGCACGAGCAACTAAAGTATCGCGTTGAGCAGCTTGTTTAACTGCCCGATCTTTTGACACGATATCGGCTAGACGTTGTTCTAAAAGTTGTTTTTGCTGTTGGGTTGGAGGCTGGGGCGCGGCTTCTAGAGTGGGTTTTGGAACTGGAATTTCAATGCTGGGCGCTTTGGGGGTGGGAGTCGGAGAAGCGGAATTTCTTTGAACTACGATCGACGGTGCAGAACGTTCGGCAGTCGGAGGAACGGAGGGTAAAGCGATACGTGAAGTGGGCTTCTCCGTGAGTTTTGGCGGAGCGGTTGAAATCGGTTTTACAGCGGTGGGTTTACTCTTTGCATCCGGCACAGTTGCGATTTTTGAATCTGCGGTTTGGGGGACTTGAGGAAGGGCAACTTTTGATGTGATCGGAGCGGGTTGAGAAGAAGCGGTTGCAACCGGAGTCTGAACGGGTGCTGCTTTGACTGGAATGGGCGTTGCGGGAATGGAAACAAACACGGATTCCGGAGTTGCGATCGCAGAAGCTGGAGTTACAACCGGAGTCGAGGATTGAGGTTGGGTCAGGGAAGCAGGCTCGATCGGTTGTACCGGGGTGACTGCTTGCTTGAGCTGCTGTTGAGCAAACAGCGTAGGGATGAGTTCTAGCATGAAGAATTCAGCCGATGGAGGGACATCCAGCTAGTACGCAATTTTGCGTAGATTTCAGGAAAAATCGAACAAGCTAGATGAAGGGTACGGTTTTCTTCATGCCGTCTTCATACAGATCTCCGAAAAATACCGCAATCTAAAGAATCAAGCCATCGCTCGTTTGTTACCCTTCTGGAAAAAGCGCAGTTTTCGATGCGCCAATTACTGAGGGAAAACCGATTCAAGTGTGGCTTAATGACTACGAACATCTTTTACAAATATCTGTCTATAGTGAGAGCGATCGAGCAAGTGGAGAACAGTATCTTGAGATGTTAAGTGCTCTGATCACGATCTTGCAATAACGCTGTTTTAATAAAGTGCCTTTGACTATGAGATCGACCAATCACCGAGTTCTTGTTGTAGATGATATAGCAGACAATCTGTTTCTGCTACAGACCTTTCTGGAATCTGAGGGCTACATCGTCGAGACTGCACTAAATGGGAAAGCTGCTTTAGACAAAATCGAGCAAACTGATCCTGATTTAGTCCTGCTCGATATTATGATGCCAGGGCTAAACGGCTATGAAGTAACTCGTCAAGTTCGGCAACACGAGCGATTTGCCTCTTTACCGATCGTGCTATTGACTGCTCACGATGAATATTTTCAAAGACCTTATCGAGAAGTTGGCGCAAACGATTTGATCCGTAAGCCGATCGATTTTGATGAACTGCTCAATAAAGTTGCAAGCTACACGAGACCGCATTCAAGAGTTGCTTAATTGAATATCAGAAGGATGATGCGCGATCGCTGCCGCATCAATTAGTTGTGCGATCGTACTTCTGCCCCAAGTGACCCCAATCGACCGCTGGGTTAGTTTTGTATCTGCGATCGTATCTCCAATCACTAATGCTGCTTGAGGCTCAACGTTCAGCACTTTGCAGATGAGACACAGTAATTTTGGATCGGGCTTACTAATGCCCGGTTGTGCGCCGATAATCCCTTGAAAATAGGGTGAAAGTTCGTACTGATCTGTAAAGTCTTGAATATTCGCTGCAATGTCACTAGAGAGAATTCCAAGCTTCAGGGAGTTAAGCGATCGTACTAAGTCCATGATTCCTGCAAACGGAGGCGTGAGAGTCGCTTTGCGGGGGAGTTGTCGATCGGCAGTTTGAAAAGTGGATTGAACGATCGCTCTCGCTTTACCCCAGTCGTAACCTTGATCAGCGATTAATTTTACGATCGCGGTTTCATTGTCTTCGCGCGTTCCTACTGCCATCAGTCCAGCCGGATCAATTCGGTTGCGATCGCATCCAAAGGTTTTAAGAATTTCAGACCTTAAATTTGGCACGATCGCATCGATCAAATTCGCACGGTTTTCTCCCAAGTGCCGTAGATATTGATGAGAATCTGCGAGTGTGCCATCTTTATCAAAAATTACGGCTTCGATTCCGTCAAACCGAATGCTGTTACAGAAAATTGTGATCATACGTCATAAAAATGTCACGGACAGAATTAAACTAGCAAATTTCGCGGAGTCAGCCGAGCCACTGATAAGTTTTTTCTTAAGGTCTGATTTTGATGCTTCTGCCCTGTGATAGACGGAGATACGATCGCAAATTTCGTAAGATTGCCACGAACGCAAATTCATTATTATGTCGGAGGACTTTATATGAAACGTCTAATCGCGCGCGTCTTGGCAGTCTTGGTCATTGGTCTGATGGGCTGGACAGGATTCTTCACGCCTGCTTACGCTGAAGTGTCTACCCAACCCCCCGGAAGCGAAGCGGTAATCAGTCCCGATGGAGCGCAATACGCAAACCGCGAAGAAGCTTATAAAAAAGCTGTAGAAGCTGCAAAAGATCCGAATGGATTAGAGAAAGAGTACAAAAAAGATCTCAAGCTGTTTAAGCAAGAGAATCCTGATCAAGCGAACCTGATCGAAAAGGCAGAAGCGGCAGTTGAAAAAGTCGTAGGTGATAAATAGCCTGAATCTATGTGCAAGACGAATATTGTGTTCGTCTTGCAGTGTCAATCAAGTGGCTTCGGACTCGTAAGTTTTGGTTGTCTTCTTCATAGCCTTTGTTCTCCAGCCATCCTCTTCAAGTAAGGCTCCCAATTGAAGGCTGGATCAGAAATCGAAAGAATCCCTTTGATCGTTTGACGTAATTTCGCTTCATACAGTTCGGAACCGAACGCCAACTCAAGATTCATAATGCGATCGGCAAGATAGTGCATCCGATTGGGAAGGGCACGACGGTAAGCCGTGTAGAGCCAGAAACCTGCTTCTCTAGCATCATCCCAATCTCGTGTTTCTACCCAATGCTTGATGTGTCGCTCAAGCAGCACTTCATCAGCGGATCCATTCGGAACAGGCAAATACATCAATGTTGGTAATCCCGGTTTGGCACACCACTCATTCGGTACTGGCTCGATCGTCGTATCTGCTTTACCACGCTGGCTTTTGAGAACAAACACTGCTTCTGGAAAACGACAGGATAGCTCTTTCTGAGTCTGCATTGATAAGTCGGCGTACCCTAACCAATCGAAGGTTACAAATCCTAAGATTTCACTTAATTGAGTGCGAATCGACTTTAAATCTACATTGCCTTTTGCCGTAGTCTCCGTAAGAATGGCTCGTAGTTCAGGAATACGATCGCGATCCACAAGGCTCAATTGTTCTGCCTTGACCAAGATGGTATCCAAATCATTCTCCGAGGGTTCCCGCTGCTGGATATCGATCGCGAAAGCCCCGTTGGAAAAGTCGTAAACCTTGATGTACAGCCCATGATCCTTTCCATAGGAGTAGTGCAGTATCGTTCCAGAATTATTCTCTATTACGCGGTCAACTAGCTTATACCGATTTAAAGAATAGACGCAACAGATAGAGCATCAAGGATAAAGCTATAGCCAGTGAGAGAAGCAACAGTTTCGTGAGACAATTCGTTAAGTAATTCGTCCACTTTAGTTTGCAGTTGCG